>Ga0123356_10005631_pt1 | contig 12733 bp, 8 predicted proteins | sample TergutEmb28metaG_2_FD_92546 | JGI IMG/M metagenome (GOLD analysis project Ga0123356, IMG submission 92546) | Embiratermes neotenicus P3 segment gut microbial communities from Petit-Saut dam, French Guiana - Emb289 P3 | ecosystem: Host-associated > Arthropoda: Insects > Digestive system > Gut ... | reverse complement strand
TCTTGCCGGCGCTCATCGATCGCTCCCCGCTGCTGGTGGCGGTGAGCTCCGGCGGTCACTCTCCGGTGCTCGCGCGCCGCGTGCGCGAGAACATCGAGGCCCTGCTGCCAGCGAGGCTCGGCCTCCTCGCCCGCTTCCTGGGCAAGCGGCGCAAGCCGGTGCAGCAGGCGCTCGATGCGCCCGCCCGCCGTCCGTTCTGGGAGCGCATCATCCAGGGAGCGGCCGGCACGCATGTGCTGGCTGGAGACGAGACGGCTGCCGCGGAAGCCTTCGACCGGGAGCTGCGCACCTCGCACCTGACAGGCAGCGCTGCCGGCGCACCGGCACTCGGGGAGGTCTACTTGATCGGCGCAGGACCCGGCGATCCAGATCTGCTCACCTTGCGGGCGCTGCAGCTCATGCAGCAGGCGGACGTCATCCTCCACGATCGCCTGGTACCCGAGGCCGTGCTGGAGCGCGCGCGGCGCGATGCCCTGCGCGTCTTCGTGGGCAAAGGCGGGCAAGGCGAGCAGGCGACTCAGGAGCACATCCACGAGCTGCTGCTGCGCTTCGCGCGCCAGGGGCTGCGCGTGGCGCGCTTGAAGGGCGGCGACCCGTTTATTTTCGGTCGCGGCGGCGAGGAGGCCGAGATGCTGGCCGCGCACGGTATCCCGTGCTTCGTGGTTCCGGGTGTCACGGCAGCGCTCGGGGCAGCCGCCGCCGCAGGTATCCCGCTCACGCACCGCGAGGTCTCTCGCAGCGTGACGCTCGTGACGGGCCACGACCTGGATGTCCTTGACTGGAGCGCCCTCGCCCGCGAGCAGCAAACGGTTGTGTTCTACATGGGCGTGGCGCACCTCGCCGATATCGCGGCCCAGCTGTGCGCAGCCGGTGCGCCAGCCGAGTGCCCTGCTACCATCGTGGAACGGGCCACGCTTGCGGGTGAACGAGTGCTATGCGGGACGCTTGGCACGATCGGCGCCCTGGGGCTTGAGCACGGCGTGGCCGCGCCCTCCGTGTTGATCGTCGGCGAAGTGGCTGCGTTCGCCGCCGCAGATGCGCTGATCACCAGCGCGCGCGCAGCCCCCGCCGCATCAGGAGCGCTCGCATGAGCTCGTCTCTAGGGTTTATCGACTCCGTGGGCAACACGCCGCTCATCAAGCTGCGGCGACTGAGCGAGGAGACTGGCTGCGAGATCCTGGGAAAGGCCGAGTTCATGAACCCCGGGGGTTCCGTCAAGGATCGCGCCGCCCGTGCCATCGTGGCAGCGGCCGAGGAGCGCGGCGAGCTCGCCCCCGGTGGCACGGTCGTCGAGGGTACCGCCGGCAACACCGGAATCGGGCTCGCGCACGTCTGCAACGCGCGCGGCTACCGCTGCGTCATCGTGATGCCCGACAACCAGTCGCCCGAGAAGTACCGCTTGCTCGAGACCCTGGGCGCCGAGGTGCTGAAGGTGCCCACCGTCCCCTACAGCAACCCTAACCAGTATCAGAAGGTAGCGCAGCGCCTCGCCGCCTCGCTCCCGGATGCCATCTGGGCCAACCAGTTCGACAACCCGGTCAATCGCCAAGCGCACGTTACGAGCACGGGACCGGAGATCTGGACGCAGACCGGCGGCCGCATCGATGCCTTCGTGGCCGCAGCCGGCACCGGAGGCACGCTCGCCGGGGTGTCGGAGTACCTGAAGTCGCGGCAAGCATCCATTCGCTGCGTGCTCGCTGATCCGCCGGGCAGCAGCCTCTACGAGCTGATCGTGAACGGTACCTTGAAGGCCACCGGCAGCAGCTCGATCACCGAAGGCATCGGCATCGGCCGCGTCACGGCGAACTTCAAGGACGCGCCGCTGGATGACGCCTTGCACATCGAGGATGGTGAGTCCGTGCGCTTCGTCTACCGGCTCCTCCACGAGGAGGGCCTGTTCCTCGGCAGCACCAGCGGTATCAACGTGGCGGCGGCCGTGCGCGTGGCGCAGGACATTGGACCCGGGCACACCGTCGTCACCGTGCTGTGCGACGGCGGCGCCAAGTACCAGTCCCGCCTCTTCAACCGCGAGTGGCTCGAGCAGAAAGGACTGGCCTCCCACGCCCTCGCCCCGCCGGCGCGCGCTCCTATCACCCTGGAGAAGGCGCTGGCGTGAACCATTCAAGCGCCGCAAGCGAGCGCGCCCCCCGCCCCCAAGCGCGGGCTACGTCCTGCGTCCCTGAGTAAATGGGCCGAAAGTCAGTGGGCCGAAAGTCAATGGGCACTGAGTCAATGGGCCGATGGGCCTTGTGTCAGAGGGCCTTCAGTCAAAGGGCAAGGCCTGGATGAAGGCTGCAAGGCGTGCGGCCTCACTCTTGCTCAGGTCAGATGGAAGCTCGAGCGAGACAATGACGTCCGGCCTCAACACGAAGGAATGCTCGATCAGTTCCTCACCGCTGTCATGCTCTGAGCTCATCTCTTCCTCGAGGCCCCCTTGACCTCGCGCAGCTCCCGCCACGTGGCGTGAATTGACCGTCCAGACAAAGCGCGTCGGCCAGCCATGGCGACCCTCGACAAGCTGGCCGCAGCCGCTTTCTTGCAGCCCACGAAATGCATCGATGTACTCGCTCTTCTTGAAGTCGAAACCCTCGCTCGCCAGGCGTCGCGCGACGCGCTCCAGCTTGGTCTCGCGCTGCTGGTAGTCTCGCCCGGCCAGGTGGTCGCAGATCACCTGCGCGACCTTGTTCTGCTTGTAGGTGTTCTTCAGCTTCTCAAGGTCCATGCGTCAAGCTCCCCGGATTGGTCCTCTCATTCTACGCCATCGGGTCGGCGCGCTCCTCTGGCCCACGCGGGCGCGCCCACTTTGATCCTCACTGTCAGCGCGCTGCGTGAGCTCCATCGCCGGCAGCCTTGCGCGCGGCGCTTACGCCGCTGCGCCCGCCTGATCTCGAGTCCTTATGATCTCGACTCAGCGCCCTGCGGCGACCGATGCAGGCGCGTGCTCACGCCGCGGCCGACTTCTCCTGACCGTTTCTCTTCGCAGCCGCCGGCGGACGCTCGCTCGAGGTCCCGAGCGCGACCTCCAGGGCCTCCGAGGCGCGCTCGACCCAGACGAACTCGAGCAGCGCGCGCGTGGTCTGCGGGATCTCCTCCAGATCGCGCCGGTTGCGTGCCGGCAGGATCACCTTGCGGATGCCGGCACGCGCCGCGGCGATGGTCTTCTCCTTGATGCCACCCACCGGCAACACCAGGCCGCGCAGGCTGATCTCCCCCGTCATGGCCACATCCGGACTGACCGGCTGGCGCTTCAGAAGCGAGGCCAGCGAGACGAACATCGCCACCCCTGCGCTCGGTCCATCCTTGGGGATGGCGCCCGCCGGCACGTGCACGTGGATGTCGCTCTGATCGAAGAGCTTTGGATCGATGCCGAGCTCCGCGGCCTGCGCCTTCACCAGGGACAGCGCCGCCTGGGCGCTCTCTTTCATGACATCACCCAGCTGACCGGTGAGGATCAGCTTGCCCGTGCCGGGCATCCGGGCCGATTCCACGAACAGGATGTCCCCGCCCACGGGGGTCCAGGCGAGCCCGGTGGCCACCCCCGGGACGCTGGTGCGCTGCGCCACCTCGCTCTCGAACCGGGTGGGCCCCAGCACACCCGGCACGTCCTGCTCATCCAGCAGCACGGTCTTGACCTTGCCTTCGGCGATCTGCACCGCGGCATTGCGAATCAAGGCGCCGATCTCGCGCTCCAGGTTGCGCACACCCGACTCGCGCGTGTACTCGCGGATGAGGCGAATCAACGCTGCATCGGTGATGGTGATCTGGGAGGCCTCGAGGCCGTTGGACCGCAGCTGGCGCTGCACCAGATAGCGCCGTGCAATCTGCAGCTTCTCCTCCTCGGTGTAGCCGGAGAGCTGGATGATCTCCATCCGGTCCCGCAGCGCGCTGGGGATCGTCTCCAGGACATTCGCGGTGGCGATGAACAGGACGCGCGACAGATCGAAGGGCTGCGCGAGATAGTTATCGCGGAAGCTCGAGTTCTGCTCCGGATCGAGCACCTCCAGGAGCGCCGAGGCCGGATCGCCCTGAAAGCTCGTGCTCAGCTTGTCGATCTCATCGAGCATGAAGACCGGGTTGGCGGTGCCGGCCTTGCGCAGGCTCTGGATGATGTTGCCCGGCAGCGCCCCGATATAGGTGCGCCGGTGCCCGCGGATCTCGGCCTCATCGTGCACGCCGCCGAGGCTCGCGCGCACGAACTTGAGCCCCAGGGCGCGCGCGATGCTCTGCCCGAGCGAGGTCTTGCCAACACCCGGTGGTCCGACGAAGCACAGGATGGGGCTCCTGCCCTGCGGATTGAGCTTGCGCACGGCCAGGTACTCGAGAATGCGGCGCTTGATCTTGTCAACGCCGTAGTGGTCCTCATCCAACACCCGCCGCGCACGCTCGATGTCGATATCCTCGACATCCGTCTTGCTCCACGGCAACGCCACCAGCCACTCGAGGTAGTTGCGCACCATCCCGTACTCGGGGCTGGCCTCGCTCATGCGCTGCAGGCGCTTGAGCTCCTTGCGTGCGGCCTCCTCGACCTCCGCCGGCATGCCCGCCTTGACGATCGACTTCTCGAGCTCGGCCACGTCGCTCTCCGCGCCATCACTCTCGCCGAGCTCCTTCTGCAGCTGATGCAGCTGCTCGCGCAGCACCGCCTCGCGCTGGCGCTCCCCGAGCGCAGCCTGGGTCTGCTCGCTGATATCGCGGGTGATCTTCAACACCTCCAGGCGATGGGCGAGGAGCTTCAGCACCTTGTCGAGGCGCTCCTTGAGATCGAGCGTCTCGAGCATCTCCTGCTTGTCGGCCGCCTTCACGTCCATGAAGCTGATGATGAGATCGGCGAGCTGCGCGGGGGATTCGATCGCCTGGACAGTGCGGGAGAGCTCCGCCGGCGCCTGCGGCAACAGTGCGATGGCCTCCACCGCGCGATGCTTCAGGAAGCTCATCCGTGCCTCGATCTCCGGGCTCGTCTCCTCAGACTGTGCGATGCTCTCGATGCGCGCTGCCAGGAAGGGCGTCTCGCGCACCACCTGCAGCATGCGGAAGCGGCTTTCGCCCTGGCAGACCAGATGGTGCGTCCCGTCGGGAGCCGTCACGTAGCGCACCACCGATGCCAGCACACCGATCGTGTACAGATCGGTGGCAGAGGGCTTCTCGATGGCCGGATCGCGCTGCAGGAGCAGCCCGACCTTGCGGCCGGTGCGCACTGCCTCCTGCGCCGCCGCGATGCTCTCCTCGCGCCCGAGCGTCACCGGCAGCACGATGCCCGGGAAGAGCACCACGTTGCGCATCGGGACGATCGGCACCGCATCCGCTGGCAAGGCAGGGAGCTCCGCCCGGGGCGTCGAAGTTGTCTTGTCGGTGTCCGTCATAGGATTCTCGTGTGTAACTGTCTGCGCTTCGTGCCCGTCAGCCGCGGTGAGCCACTTTCAGCAGCAGCACTTCCAGGCAGCCGTTGACATAGCGGCTCTCTGCCAGCCGCAGCAAAGTGCCGGGGACCGCGATCTGGCGCACGAAGCGGCCATGCGGGATCTCCAGCCGCCGGATGGCGGCGTCGCGGCTCACCAGCCTCACGGGACGCAAGGCACTCACTGTGAGCGCACTGTCCTCGAGGCGGACATCGATGTCCTCGGGCGCGACGCCTGGCAGGGCGAGGACCAGGACCCACCCTTCGGCGGTCTCCTGGATATCAACCGGCGGCTCCCATATCGCGGCATCCGCGCCGGGTCCGAGATAACGCAGGAACTGCCGCTGCAGCCGCTCCGCCCGGTCCATCAGCTCGCAGGCCTGAACCCACATCCAGCCATATTGTCGCTCGGTGCTCATGCACACTCCGGCGCTGCCGCCCTGAAGGTTCGGTCCACAGCTTCCAAGGCGTCCGCGCCTTGCCGCAAGGGCCGTGCCAAGGACATGCGGGCGCCGCCAGCGCAAGTCAAGTGGCGTACAGCGCGGCACGGGCGCGCGTTGCCGGCCAGGCCCTTGAGCGGGCTGGCATTCACAGGCAGGCTGCTGCCACGATGACAGGAGCCTTCATCAGCGGCTTTCCCGACTCCGCCGAGCTGGACGCGCTGCGCCTGAGCCTCGAGGTGGCTTTCTTGAGCCTCCTCTTCGGCCTGCCATTCGCGCTCCTCGCTGCCTGGCTCCTGACCCGCGTGCGCTTGCCGGGACGCCCGCTCTTCGATGCGCTGGTGCACCTGCCGCTCGTTCTGCCGCCCGTTGCGGTCGGTTACGGACTGCTGCTGCTGTTTGGCCTCAAGGGCCCGCTCGGTGGCTGGCTGCACGAGCGCCTGGGTGTGCAGGTGGCATTCACCACCGCGGGTGCGGCTCTCGCGACTGCGGTGATGACCTTTCCCATCCTGGTGCGCGCCATCAGAATCGCGCTGGAGAGTGTGGACCGGGGCCTGGAGGCCGCGGCGCGCACGCTCGGGGCGAAAGCGCTGGATCGCTTGCTCACGATCACGCTCCCGCTCGCGCTGCCGGGCATCCTGGCGGGCGTGATCACGGCCTTCGCAGCCGGCCTCGGCGAGTTCGGCGCCGTCATCACTTTCGCCGCCAACATACCCGGTGTGAGCCGCACCTTGCCGCTTGCCCTGTACACCGCGATCCAGGCCCCCGGAGGCGAGGCTGTGGCGCTGCGGCTCGCTGCGCTCTCCGTGACGCTCGGGCTGCTGGGGCTCGTGCTGGCCGAGCTGATGGCGCGCCGGATGCGCCGCGTGCTGGGCCGCTGAAGGCTGGAGCTGGGCCTCACAGGATGCTGCGCGTCGCAGTCACCAAGCGGCGAGATCCGTTCACGCTGCAAGCTGACTTCAGCGCCCCCACCCCGGGTGTGGTCGCGCTCTTCGGTCGCTCCGGCAGCGGCAAGACAACGCTGATCAACATCATCGCCGGGCTACTCGCACCCGATGCAGGGCGCGTGCAGCTCGATGAGCACGTGCTCACCGACACCACAACAGGAGCCTGCGTGCCGGTCGAGCAGCGCGGTGTAGGTTATGTGTTCCAGGATGCCAGACTCTTTCCGCACCTGAGCGTGCGCGGCAATCTGCGCTATGGCCTGACCCGGGCGCGCGGCAGGCCGGCGCTGGCGGGTCTCGATGAGATCGTGGCGCTGCTGGGGCTCGAGACCTTGCTGCCGCGCCGGCCGCACCAGCTCTCGGGCGGCGAGCGCCAACGTGTTGCCCTGGGACGCGCGCTGCTTGCGCAGCCGCGCCTGCTGCTGCTCGATGAGCCGCTCGCCTCGCTCGATGTCGCGCGGCGGGAGGAGGTGCTGCCTTACCTGCAGCTCCTGCGTGATCGGCTGCGCATCCCGATGGTGTATGTCAGCCACCAGCTGGAGGAGGTGCTGCGGCTGGCCACCCATATGGTCCTGATGGAAGGCGGACGCAGCCTGACACAGGGAACGCCCGCACAGGTCTGCCTGCACCCGCAGCTCAAGGACGCTGTCGGGCGCGATGCGGTCGGCGCGGTGCTCGAGGGTGTGATCAGCGAGGCCACAGCACCCAGCAACATGGTGAGCGTCCAGGTCGCAGGCGGCACCCTGCACGTAACCTTGCGCGGTGCGCTACCTGGCATGCGGGTGCGGGTGCAGCTGCTCGCAGGTGACATCATCCTGGCCACGGCGCGACCGCAGGGCCTGAGCGTGCGCAACGCCCTGACCGGCACCGTCACCGGGCTCACGGATGAGGATGATGAGGCCGTGCTCGTGACGATCGATGTGGGCGGCGAGAGTGTGCTCGCGCGGGTGACCCGCGATGCTGTCAAGGCGCTCAGGCTCGGCACCGGCACGCCGGTGTGGGTGCTGGTCAAGTCCGTTTCCCTGCAAGTGCATGCCTTCGGCGGGGGCGCACCGCCGAGCACGCCCCCGGCCTGAGCGCTTACTCGCAGGGCGGCGGCAGACGCCTGTCGATCACGCGCCGCGCCCGCACCTGCGAGCGCTCCAGGGTGCCGGGGTCACCGACCCGCACCTGCGCAGCCACACCCGTGGCCGCCTGGATCGCGTGCGCGAGCTCGCTCGCCACCCGCTCGCGCGCAGCGCCATCGCCGGCGATCCGAATGCTCGCTTCGGTCTGCACAGTGAGCTGCTCGGCCCCGCCCTCGCCCGTGAGCTCGATCTGGTAGAAAGGCTCGAGCCCGTCCTGCTGCACGATCAGCTCCTCGAGCTCACCGGGAAGCAGGCTGGCGCTGCCGATCACGACCCTGTCATCCACGCGCCCGGCGATCCTTGCGATCCGGCGCATGGAGCGCCCGCTCGGGGGCAGCAGGCGCGTCAGGTCACGCGTGCGGTAGCGGATGAGCGGCAAGGCCTCGCGCGTCAAGGTGGTGAGCACCAGCTCGCCGTCGGCTTCCTCCGGCAAGGCCGCCCCGGTATCCGGGTCGATGATCTCCGGGTAGAAGTGATCCTCCCAGATCACCGCTCCCCCGCGGCTCTCGAGGCACTCGCTCGCCACGCCGATGCCCATCACCTCCGCGAGCCCGTAGATGTCGAGCGCATCCAGCCCGCTGCGAGCCTCGATCAGCGCCCGTAGCCCCTCGCTCAAGGGCTCAGCTCCCAGGATGCCGATGCGCAGCGAGGTGACCGCTGGGTCCTGCCCCTGGCGCACCAGCTCCTCGGCGAGCGCCAGCAGGTAGGACGGCGTGGTGAGGATGATGTCGGGCTCGAAATCGCTGATCAGCTGCACATGCTTCGCCAGTGCTCCGACGGACACCGGCACGACCATGCATCCCAAGTGTTCCGCACCCTGCTGCGCACCGGCCGCGAACGCTGACAGCCCGTACTCGTGCGCAATGTGCACGACATCGCCCGCACGGCCGCCTGCAGCACGGATGGACCTGGCAGTCAGATGCGTCCATGTCTGGACATCGTGCGCCGTGTAGCCCACGACAATCGGCATGCCGGTCGTGCCACTGGACTCCTGGATGCGTACCACACGCTCGCGCGGCACCGCAAACATCCCGAACGGGTAGCTCGCGCGCAGGTCCTCCTGGGTCGTGAGCGGGAAACGGTTGAGATCACGCAGGGACCTCAAGTCCTCGGGCCGGATCCCCGCCTGCTCGCACTTGCGCCGGTAAGCCGCGCAGTTGCGGTATGCGTGGCCAAGTGACCAGCGCAACCGGGTCAGCTGCAGGGCGCGCAGCTCGTCCTGGCTCGCTCGCTCGATTGGTTCGAGCTCGGCGGGATCGCTGAAGTACTGTTTTGCCACAGCACAATGATCGCACTACTCGCGACGCCTCGCTTGGCCGATGGACCAAGGTCTGAACCGGCGCACAAACCGACGCTAGGCAAGCCAGTTATTACATAACACCGGCGACGTCGAGTAACTTCAACGGACGCAAGTGCCGATGATTGCTTGCCCGCACGCTGGCCGCCTACCGGTGTGCCGGTCGGGACGCAAACGGCCTGTTGCAATGCAACCTACGTGCAGCTGAAACGCACGTCCCGGAGGGTCAAAGCGCGACGCGGCACGCCTTAAGACGCGCGACGTCACCCACGCCGGTTGAGCTCGCGCAGGTCCTCGGGCGTGAGCTCAAGGGCAGCCCCCGCTATGTTCTCCTGCGCATGTTGGATCGATGCGGTACCCGGTATGGGCAGCATCGTCTTCGAGCGCGCCAGCAGCCAGGCGATCGCCACTTGCGCGACGGTCGCTGAGCGCCGCTGGGCGATGCGGCGCAGAGTGCGCGTTGCCTCGGTTTCGAGGGCATGCCGGCCGGAGTCAAGCGGTGCCCACGGCAGGAAGGCGATGGACTCGCGCTCGCAGTGCTCAAGCAGTCGGTCCGAGGCCCGGTCCTTGAGGTTGTAGTGATTTTGCACCGAGACGATCGGGGTGATGCGCTGGGCGGCCTGAAGCTCCTTCAGCAAGACATTGGAGAGCCCGATGTAGCGGATCTTGCCTGCCTGCTGCAGCCGCACGAGCTCACCCACTGAATCCTCGAGCGGCACGCTTGGGTCCGGTGCGTGCAGCTGATACACGTCGATCCGCTCGAGGCGTAGCCGGCGCAGGCTCGATTCGCAGGCCGCGCGCAGCTGCGCAGGCGCCGCACTGCGCTTCCAGACATCCGGGCCGGGCCGCACCAGGCCCCCCTTGGTTGCGATCACGAGCCCGGGCGGATACGGATGCAGCGCCTGGGCGATGAGATTCTCGCTGACCTCGGGGCCGTAGGAGTCGGCCGTGTCGATGAAGCTCACGCCGAGCTCGACCACGCGCCTGAGCAGTCTGCAGGCCCCTTCCGGGTCCGGCGGCTTGCCCCAGATGCCGGGGCCCGTGATGCGCATGGCGCCGAACCCGAGCCGATTCACCGTGAGAGCACCGCCCAAGACGATCTGGCCGGCTGCCGCTGCGCTGGCAGGAGAATTCATGGTTGCGCTCGATCGAGGAAGTCAGCCCAAGATTATGCGCCTCGCATTGAGCGTGCCTCCTTGCCACACCGCAAGCACGCGCGGCTCCGCGGCAGCGCAACGCTGCTCCCGCAGATGCTGCGACCAGCGCGGACTTGCGCTCTCGGCGATCCATGACCGGGTCCACCGCCTTAAGTACACTCTCGACCTCAAGACTACCCGGGCGGACACCATGATGGATCTGCTCGAGCACATGGCGAGGCGCTGCGCCTGCGGGATGAGTGACTGCGGATGGCCAGGACATTTTGCGCAGCTTTGCCCGAGCAGCTCTGATCGTCATTGACGTGCAGAAGGCTATCGATGCCGGCTACCACGCATCGCACGGGCATCGAAACAATATCGACGCAGAAATGAGAATCGCCGAGCTGCTCGCTGCGTGGCGCACAGATCGACGCACGATCATTCACGTTCGTCACGATTCGACCGTCCCGGGGTCGGCGTATCGGCCCGGCCAGGCGGGCAACGATTTCAAGGACGAGGTCGCACCGATGGCAGGTGAGATCGTTGTGCCGAAGACAACGAATAGTGCCTTCATCGGTACACGGCTGGAGCAACAGCTACGTGCGTCGGGTCTCGACACAATCGTGATTGCAGGTGTGAGTACGAATAACTCTGTCGAAGCGACGGTAAGGATGGCAGGGAATCTTGGGTTTGTGACTTATCTCGTTGCCGACGCATGTTTCACGTTCGCGCGGCCGGATTTTGCCGGACGACTCCGTTCAGCCGATGAAGTTCACGCGATGTCGCTGGCCAATCTCGACGGGGAATACTGCAGCGTGGTCACCACAGCCATTGTTCTCGGCGGCTGAATGCATGCACGCACAGTCGCGCGAACACCAGTGCCCTGGAAAGGCATGGGGTGACCGTATCAGACGGCAGCGTCCGCGCGCTCAAGAGTCGATGATGCCCCGCTTGAGCAGCACCTCGAGGATGTCCCGCGCCGCGGACTCGGCGGACGCATCCGTCGTATCGATCACGATCTCGGGGTTCTCCGGCGCCTCGTAGGGTGAGTCGATGCCGGTGAAGTGCTTGATCTTGCCCTCGCGGGCGCGCGCATACAGGCCCTTGGGATCGCGGCGCATGCACTCCTTGAGGGGTGTGTCGATGTAGATCTCCAGGAACTCCTCTTGCGTCACCAGCTCGCGGACCATCTGCCGCTCGGCCTTGAACGGTGAGATGAACGAGCACAGCACGATCAGCCCCGCATCGACGAACAGGCGCGCGACCTCGCCCACGCGGCGCACGTTCTCCACCCGATCGGCATCCGTGAACCCCAGGTCACGATTCAAGCCGTGGCGCAGGTTGTCCCCGTCGAGCAGGTAGGTGTGCGCGCCGCGCGCGAGCAGCTCGCGCTCCAGGAGGCTTGCGATCGTGCTCTTGCCCGAGCCGGACAGGCCGGTGAACCAGAGAATCGCGGGCCGGTGCCCGCCCAGCCTGACTCGCGCCGCCTTGTCCACGAGCACGCTCTGGCGATGAATATTGGTGGCGCGCCGCAGCCCGAACTCGATCATGCCCGCCCCTGCGGTCGCGTTGCTGAAGCGGTCGATGAGGATGAAGGCACCGGTGGCGCGGTTCTGGGCGTAGGGATCGAAGGCGATGGGCGAGGCGGTCGCGAGATTGCACAGCCCGATCTCATTCAAGCCGAGCGTCCGAGCCGCGATGTGCTCCAAGGTGTTGACATCAACCTTGTGCTTCAGGCTCGTGATGCGTGTCGGCACATAGCGCGTGCCGATACGCATCAGGTAGGAGCGCCCGGGGAGCATCGGCTCCTCGGCCAGCCACAGCACGTGGGCAGCGAGCTGATCGACCACCTCGGGCCGCTCGTCCGCCTGGGCGAGCACCTCGCCGCGCCCCACATCGACCTCATCTGTCAACGTCAAGGTCACGGCATCCCCGGCACGCGCCTCCGGCAGATCGCCGTCCGCGGTCACGATGCGCGCGATCCGCGACACACGGCCGGAGGAAGCCACCACGATGGGATCGCCGGGGCGCACGCGACCGGAGGCGACGGTGCCTGCGAACCCGCGGAAGTCCCCGTTCGGACGATTCACCCATTGCACCGGGAAACGCCACGGCAGACTCTCGAGGCTGTCCTTGACATCCAGGCTCTCCAGCAGGGTGAGGAGCGGTGGCCCGTCGTACCAGCACATGCGCTCGGACGGGCGGGTCACGTTGTCACCGAAGCGTGCCGAGATCGGCACGGGGGTGATGGAGGCGAAGCGCAGCGACTCGGCAAAGCCCAGATAGTCCCCGACGATGTGATGAAATCGTTCGCCGGAGAAGCCGACCAGATCGATCTTGTTCACCGCGACCAGGATGTGCCGGATGCCCAGCAGCGAGCAGATGTAGCTGTGG
>Ga0123356_10005630_pt1 | contig 12733 bp, 14 predicted proteins | sample TergutEmb28metaG_2_FD_92546 | JGI IMG/M metagenome (GOLD analysis project Ga0123356, IMG submission 92546) | Embiratermes neotenicus P3 segment gut microbial communities from Petit-Saut dam, French Guiana - Emb289 P3 | ecosystem: Host-associated > Arthropoda: Insects > Digestive system > Gut ... | reverse complement strand
GATGCAGGCCGTCAAGACGCTCCTCATCGTGACCTTGCCCGTGATGTTCGCAGCCGCCTCCATCGGCATGCTGACGGAATTCCTGCAGGTGGGGGCAGTGTTCGCCCTGAAGCGCGCCGCGCCGAAGATGGACCGCTTGAACCCCGCCGAGGGCGTGAAGCGCATGTTCTCGCGGGATAACCTCGTCGAGCTGCTCAAGTCGGTCTTCAAGACCGCGGCCCTGATCGCGATCTTCAGCGTGGTGCTGCTGCGACTGATGCCGGAGGTCATGCGCCTGCCCTTCGGCTCGCCCCGCGACGTCATGGCGGCTCACTGGCACGTGCTCATGTGGATGGGCATCTGGACCATCTGCGCCTTTGTTCTGCTGTCGGCCCTCGATACCATGTACCAGCGCTTCTCGTTCACCAAGCGGCTCATGATGAGCCGGCGCGACATCCGCCAGGAAGTGAAGGAATCCGAGGGTGATCCGATGATCAAGGATCGCCGGCGGCGCGCCCACAGGGAATGGAATCAGCAGAACATGCGCGAGGCCGTTCGCAAGTCAAATGCCGTCGTGGTCAATCCGGAGCACATCGCCGTCGCCATTCTCTACGAGCCTGGTACCACCGAGCTGCCGATCGTGAGCGCCAAGGGGGAGGACGAAGACGCAGAGGTGATTCGCGAGGCTGCCGCGGAGTTCGGCGTGCCCATCATGCAGAACGTGGAGCTGGCGCGTGGCTTGCACGAGAACGTGGGCCAGGATCAGTACATCACCCCGGAGTTCTTCCAGGCCGTGGCCGAGCTGTTGCGCTGGGCCGAGTCGCTCAGTCAGCGCTGAACGGTATCCCGCCGGCACTGCGGTTCACGCGGCGCCCTAGCCATTTCAACGAGACCTCACAGAACGTGCTGCAGCAGACGCAGCAGACCTCGGTTTGCGAACAGGTGGCGCATCACGACATCGAGGTAGGTGGCCAGCAGCAATATGACGAGCCAGGTACCAATCCACGCCTTGATGGGCATGGTGAGCGTGAACACGTTGAGTTGCTGTGCGAAACGATTGATCAGGCCCAGTGCGATGTCCAACAGGGACATCACGACCAGCGCAGGAGCTGCGAGCATCACGGCAAGCGTGAAGAGGTTCGAGAACTCGCCAATGATCAGCTGCTCACCGCGCACATCGAGCGACGGCAGCATGCGTCCGACGGGCCACACGCGGTAGCTCGTCATGAACAGATTGAGAAACAGCGTGAATGCACCGCTGGCCATGAAGAGAAAGGTGCCAAGCTGCGACAGCAGCTGGCCGGTGAGGCTGGTCTGATGTCCCTGCAGCGGGTCCAGCGTGGCAGTGAAGTTGGTGCCCACCTTGGTATCGATGAGATCGCCGGCGGCGGAGAGCGCCCAGAAGACTGAGCTGAACAGGAAGCCAAACATTGTACCGATGAACAGCTCCTTCAACACGATGAGGGGCCATGCCGTGCGGGCCACCCCCTCGAAGGGCACGGCCATCGCCACTGGATAGACCACGAGCGCGAGGCTGACGAAAAAGCTGTTGCGCACCACCGCCGGCATGGTCTCCCGATTGAGCAGCGGCAGCATCAGGAAGGCCGCTACGATCCGCGGCAGAGTGAAGGTGATGGAATCGAAAAGTGCGCCGATCCGCTCGACCGCGTTCATGGGCGGACCATCAGCGGGAAGTTGGTCAGCAGCTGATCGGTGAAATGGGTCAGGCTGGCGCCGATCAACGAAGCAGACAGCAGCAGAACGAGCGACACAGTGACCAGCTTGAGGCTGAAGGACAGGGTCTGCTCCTGCAGTTGTGTGACCGACTGGGCGAACGCCACGATCAGACCGACGACCGTCGCCGCGATGATCGGCGGCGCCGATAGCACCAGCACAAGCCAGAGCGCCTCCTGGACCAGCTGCATTACCTGAGGGACCATGGGGCGGCGCCTAGCGGTAAGTCAACACGAGGCCGTGCACGAGCTTCGCCCAGCCGTCCACGAACACGAATAGCATCAGCTTGAATGGCAGGGATACGGTCGTAGGCGACAGCATCTGCATGCCGAGCGACAGCAGGATGTTGGAGACGATCATGTCGATGATCAGGAATGGCAGGAAGATCAGAAACCCGATCTGAAACGCTGCCGTCAGCTCCGTCACTGTGAAAGCCGGCACCACCACCATGAAATCATTGGGATCGATCTGGGTCGAGTCCTTGGGCAGCAGCTGTCGCGCGGTCTGCAGGAAGAACGCCCGCTCGTTCTCGCTTGCGTGCTTGATCAGGAATGCGCGCAAGGGCTCCTTGCCGCTGATGGCCAGGTCGATCAGGCGCCCGGCATCGACCTTGTCCTTTTCACGGGGTTGCGCGAGGGTCGAGGCATGCTGATTGATGGCATTGTAGCTGTCGAGAATGACGGGGTACATCACGTAGATTGACAGGATCAGCGCCAGTCCGTTGATGACGACGTTTGGTGGAACCTGCTGTGTGCCGAGCGCGTTGCGCAGCAGGCTCAGCACAACGACGATCTTGGTGAACGAGGTGACCATCACGGCGATGAACGGCGCCAGCGCGAGGCTGATCACCGTCACGATGATGAATGCGGGACTCATGGCGCCAAAGTTCATAGCGCGCGCTACCTGAAAGCAGCCTGCTCGGGGCGCGGCGGACTATCGGCGCCCAGCGGCTCGATGGCAACGAGCTGCACGCCGAGCGAATCCCCCAGGGCGACCAGCTCGCCGTGGCCCACGTGCACGCCATTGGCGCGGATGAGCACTCGCACGCCGTCCGCACGCCCCCGCAGCCTGAACATGTAGCCTGGCTTGAGGGTGGCCAGCTGCCCGAGGGGCACAGCCAGGCTACCGATCTCGAAATCGAGCGCGACGGGCATTTCCTCCAGCGAAGCCGCCGCGTTGCCTTCGGCCGCTGGTCGGATCTGTTCTGACATGTTCCTCTCCGAGTTATGAGCTCATCCGAGGGTGCGCCGCTTCACGCAAGCGGTACCCTCGCGGGCAGTGTGCAGACTGCAGTAGGCCAGGCACGCGCCACTGTCGCGGGTTGCCTCCGCATGTGTGCGGGGCTCTAGCTGAGTATCAGCATGTCGCCAGCCTAGGTGTCGAGCGGATTGCGTCCGGAAAGCTTGAGCCCCGCGAGGGCGAGTGGCAATCGATGCGCTGTGAACGAATCGGCTGCCTCGATCATTCGCTCGCCTGCGGCAAGGTAAAGGCGAATATGGAGCCCCCAGCAGGATTACGTTCGAAGTAGAGATGTCCCTGGTGAAACTCGATGATCGAGCGGCAGATGGCGAGTCCAATACCCATGCCGTCCGGCTTGGTGGTGAAGAAGGGCGTGAACAGCTGATGTTCGTCTGCCGGGGAGACCCCCGGTCCCTGGTCCGCAACGCGCACTTCCACGCGCCCCTCGACATCGCGACGTGCGCAGATGGTCAGGGCCCGAGCGCCTGGGCGGGGTGTGCGCATGGCCTCGATCCCGTTGCGGACAAGATTGGTGAGCACCTGCTCGAGCATGACCCGGTCAGCGAGCACCCGCGGCAGTCCGCGCTCGCGCTCGATGCTCACGTGGACTCGGTGCTTCTGGGCATCCAGCTGCTGCAGCTGCACGACGTGATCGATGAGCTCCGGAACATCCAGGGGCTCGCGCCGGGGCTCGCGAGTTCTGACGAACTCCCGGATACGCACCACCACGGCGACCGCCTGCTCGGCCTGCTCGAATGCGAGATCAAGCGCCTGCCGCAGGCGCTGCGCCTGAGTCATCCCTTGTGCCAGCAGCGCGCGTGCTGCCGTTAGACAGTTGAGGATTGCAGCAAGCGGCTGATTGATTTCGTGCGCGAGGGTGGTCGCCATCTCCCCGACGGACATCGCCCGGGAGCTACTCAGCAGCTGTTCCTGGAGAGCCCGGTGCTGTCGCAACGCCTCCATGCGCTCGGTCAGATCCTGCGTGCTCAGGACCGCCAGCGGGGACCCATCAGGCGAGCGCATGGAGGACCACTGAAAGGCGTAGGAGCGGCCCGTGGAGGGGCAAAAAACCTCGAGCGGACTTGCTCCTTGAGACTCCCCCGCCAGGCGGCGGCTGTCGCCCTGCGTATTCAGGACGGCGACCGGCTCGAAGCCCTGCTCGAAGGTGGTACGTGAGACAGGGCGGCCCCCGAACTCACCGAGGAAGGCCCGGTTGGCGAGGATCACGCTGTCATCCGCGGCGTCGAAGACCGCACACGGTATGGGCAATGCCTCGCAGACCTGCTGCAACGCCACCTCGAAGAGTTGCCGCTCCGGGCTGGCTGGCGGATCGACGGTCATGGCTGCGGGGGCAATCTGTTGAGCGGCCTTCACACCCACCCTCTGTTCCGTGCTACGTGACGGCAACGCATAGAATTCTGCGTTCCGTATGCTTGCATACTGTACACCTCAAATAGAGCAACGACTGAGGTGGAACATGGGACACGGATCGAAGAGCAGGGGAGAGGGATCGAGACGCATGTATTTGGCGACAGTGCTCATCGGCTCGTGTCCGGCTTTGTGCCTGGGTGCAACGGGTGATGTGGCGAGTACCGGAGAGATCCTCTCACTCGTCACTACCTTGTTCTTGATATTGGGCGCCGCCGGCGCGGCTGCGTGGTTCTTGCGACGCTGGCAAGGCAGCGTGGGGCGCCGGGAAGGGCCGCTACGGCTCGAGCACATCATCGCTGTCGGACCGCGGGAACGGCTGGCGCTGGTCAGGGCCGGCACTCGCTGGTTGGTGGTCGGCATCACCCCTACGGTCATCACGAGGATCGCGGAGTTGCAGGAAGGCGAACAAGAGCCACCGAAGCCGGTGGGTGATAGTGTGGTCCAGAGCACTCAAGTGGGCGCCTCGCCCTCCTAGAATTTTCGCTTGTCAGGCGAGCGCGGCTTCTTGCCAATGAATGCGCCAGCAGGTTGGGCGGTCTTTGAGACTTTAGTCTCGATCAAGAGAGCATCCCTGCCCGGGAACGGACCTGGGGTTGCCCCTAGCTGCGCCGACTCGGTTGAACGTGATACCGTCGGTTTGGTGCCTTGCGTCGTCGTGGGCACCCCGGTACAGCATGCTGACCTTCGCATGATGGGGGGATCACCACACCTTCGGGGAACGCGATGAAGGACGCAAGCACCACCGCACGGCCGAACTGGTTGGCGCCGCGTGCGCCTCGCAGTTTCAGCGATCTCATCTTGACCGGCGGTGTCGTGGCGATCATCGGGCTGATGATCCTCCCGATGCCCACCCTCGTCATCGACGTCCTGGTAGCCGCCAACGTCCTGTTTGCCGTCGGCCTGCTGCTACTAGCCATCTATATTCCAGGCCCGATCGCCTTTGCCAGTTTTCCGAGCGTGCTGTTGCTGACGACGCTCTTCCGGCTCTCGCTAGCCATTGCTATCACGCGGTTGATCCTGCTGCAGGCGGACGCGGGCCGCATCATCCAGACCTTCGGCATGATGGTCGTCGGCGGCAATCTGGTCGTCGGCTTCGTGGTCTTTCTGATCATCACGGTCGTGCAGTTCATCGTCATTGCCAAGGGCGCCGAGCGTGTGGCGGAGGTGGCTGCACGCTTCACGCTGGATGCGATGCCGGGCAAGCAGCTGTCGATCGACTCGGACCTGCGCGCCGGACTGATCGACAAGGACGAGGCGCGTCGCAAACGCCGCGTGCTGGAGACGGAGAGCCAGCTGCATGGTGCCCTGGATGGCGCCATGAAGTTCGTCAAGGGTGACTCAATTGCCGGGATCGTGATCATCGTCATCAACATCCTGGGTGGACTGGCGATCGGTGTGATGCAGCGTGGCCTGTCGCTGCAGGATGCGGTTCAGACGTACAGCATCCTCACGATCGGTGACGGGCTGGTGGGACAGATCCCGGCGCTGCTGTCTGCGATCGCAGCCGGCCTGATCGTCACCCGCACGGCCGGCGAGGAGCACGAGCACCTGGGCGCGGCGATCACCCGTGAGATCAGTGCGCAACCCCGGGTCGCACTCACCGGCGGGGTGCTGTCATTGCTGCTCACTCTGGTCCCGGGCTTCCCCTGGCCAGTGTTCCTGGCGTTCGGCCTGGTGCTGACGGGTGGCTCCCTGTTGCGCCGCCGGGCGGAGCGCAGCGAACTTGCAAAGGGGACGGGGAGAAGGCTCGCGGGCGCTCCCGAATCGAGGGCAGTGGTCGCCGACATCAGCACCAGCCCACTGCCTGCCGTGATCCTCGAGGTCGGGCGGGAGGTGATGGCCACCCTGGGCATGGAGAAGCTCACCGCTGCGGCGCTGAGTGCCGCGCATCGTGTGCGGGAAGAGTTCGGCGCCCCGGTTGCGGACCCAAGCGTGCTCATGGCGCCGCAGCTGGCGCCGAAGCAGTACCGCCTGAGCGCATTCGGAGTCTGCATCGCACAAGGTGAGCTCGGCGCCCCTGCCGAAAAGCGGATCGCACGGGCGCCCGCGCCCGAGCCTACCAAGCGTCTCGCCCGGACGCCGCCGCGAGCAGGAGAGGATCGGCGCGATCCGGCCGCCTCGCTCGAAGGCATCGTCGAGAGCGCGCTGCGGCGTCAGCTCGGCCACTTCGCCGGAATCCAGGAGACGTCCAACCTGCTGACGAAGTGGTCCCGGGAATACCCGGACCTCATCAAGGAGATGCTGCGCAACGTGCCGCCCCAGCGGGTAGCCGAGATCTTGCGGCTCCTGCTGAATGAGGGCATCCCGATCCGCCACCTGCGTGATGTGTTCGAAGCGATCACGGAAGCCAATACAAAGGATCGCGACGTGAGCGTGGTCACAGACTACGTACGCGTCGCGCTGCGGCGGCACATCACCCAGCGTTATCTTGGGAAGAATAACGTGATCAGCGCTATGATTGCGCACCCAGAGCTGGAAGACGCACTGCGGCAAGCAGTGGCGCGCGGAGGACAGGCAGCGGGTCAGGTAACCGTCGATCCGAAGCTGTTGCAGCGGGTCGTCGCGGAGATCCGTGCGATCCTTGCGCAGGCCAGTGAGGCATCCGAGCACGTGGTGATGTTGTGCTCGATGGATGTGCGGCGCTATGTGCGCAAGCTGACCGAAACCGAGTTCTTCGAGCTGCCGATTCTCTCGTTCCAGGAGCTCACTGCCGACATATCCGTTGTGCCCGTCGGCCAGGTGCGAGGTTAGCGTGCAAGTTGCAAAGCTCATCTCCCGGGTCTCGCGGCCGCTGCGCCAGGCAGCCCTCTACCTGAGTGTCATCCCCCTGTGCTGCGGGGTTCTCGACGCGCGGGCGGGTAGCATTCCGTTTCCCGCCGAGAACGTCTCGTACGACCTGCATGGCGAGCAGCTGAGGGACTTCCTCAAGCGCTTCTTCAACGATGTGGGCATCGCCGTCACCTTGAGCGATCTGGTGCAGGCGGAGGCCGGCAGTCTCAACGGCCCGCGTTCCGGAAACGCATCCGCGGTGTTCAAGAGCATCGTGAGCTCCAACGGGCTGGTGGCGTACTACGACGGTGCCAGTGCGTACATCTACGAGAGCCGCGAGCTCGGCGACCGCTTCTTCCGGATCGAGCCTGAGCGCATGGATGCGTTCCGCGCGGCGGCTGTCGACGCCGGCTTGCCGGATACGAACGACACGGTGAAGATCAAGGCAGGCATGGTGACGGCGCACGGCACACCGCGCTTCCTCGATCAGCTCTCGCAGCTGTACACCGCATTCTCGATGCGCCAGGGCAGCGCGGCGCGGGCCGCCCGCGAGCCGCGCGACCGGGCAATACCAGGCGGCACCACGTTGCATTTCATCTCCCTGAAGTATGCGTGGGCGGCCGATACGACCTTCTCGATCGGCAACAACAAGACGATCATTCCAGGCGTCGCGACCATCCTGCGCCAGGTTCTGGGACAGCCCGACCCCGGCAGGTTTCCGTCCACAAGCACTGCCTCATCAGGCGGTACCGCCCAGAGCGGCCAAGGGCTACGCGGCAGGGGTCTGGCGGCGCTGAGCGACCGTATCGCGCGCTCGGGAGGGCCGCCTCCGATCGTGGAGACCGCCTCGAGCCCGGGCCAGATCGACGGTCAGGGTCAGGGTCAGGGTCAGGGGGGGCACCAGGACGGCCACACCCTGGCGACGTATGGCGGGCTGCTCGACAGCGGACCAGGACCGCGCATCGTCGCTGACCCGTATCGCAACGCGCTGATCATTCGCGACACGGCCGATCGCATGCCGATCTATGACGAGATCGTGCACCAGCTAGACGTCGAGAGCCAGATCATCCAGCTGGATGCGACGGTGATCGACATCGACCGCACAAAGATCACGCAGTTAGGCGTGGACTGGTCGTACCAGAATGGCAAGACCAGTGTTGCAACGAGTACGGGGGCTGCGAACATTGCCGGCGGGCTGCAAGTCAACAGCATCGTGGGCAACGTCGCCCAGTTCGCGGCGAACATCCGCGCGCTGGAGCAGAACGGTGTGACGAACATCGTGCAGCGCCCGCAGGTCGTCACCTTGAATGATACCGAGGCAGTCATCCAGAGCACCCAGACCGTCTACGTTCCGGTCGCCGGTGCTTACGACGAGGACCTGTACAACGTCCAGGCCGGGACCACGTTGCGCGTCACGCCGCACATCATCGTTGACAATGGCCGCGAGCGGATCAGGCTGCTGGTGACGATCGAGGACGGCTCGCTCAATGTGACCGCGCAGCCGGCCACGACGGCCAATGGCCAGACGATGACGCAGTCCATGCCGACCGTGGTGAACAATGCGGTCAACACCCAAGCGATCATCGATGTCGGAGAGGGGCTGCTGCTCGGCGGACTGGTACGACGCGAGCGCTCCACCACGACACAGAAGGTTCCGGTCCTGGGCAGCATTCCGCTCGTGGGACGCCTCTTTCGCACCGATTCGGTGAACAAGAGCGATACGGAGCGTCTGTTCCTGATTTCACCCAAGATCATCGTCGCAAGCGCCTCCAGAGGAACCTCGGCGCCCGTCGTCTCACCCACACCGTGAGCGAGGAGAAGCGGGCCATGCACCGGGGAGGCGGACGAGGTGAGGACATCATCAAGGAGATCCCCCGCAGGGGCGCGAGAACGGATGGCACTCGACCGGGCGGCAGTCGTACGTCCTGGCGCAGCTCGGGGTGGCCCCGCGCATGGACAAGCTTCGGAACTGCCCGCGAGGAGAAGCGCAAGTCGCTAGGGCCCAAGGAGAACCAACGCCGTCGCGACGACATCATCAAGGAGATCACGAAGAAGGTGCTGGCAGAGGAGCGTGCCCCGCGTCCTGCAGGTGAGGCTCGCAAGAGCCCCGGTGCTGCGCCAGCCCCCGCGGCTCCCGTCCCGGTACGCAAGGCCAAGCCGGTCACCAGTCCACCCCTTGCCGCGACCCTGGTGCGGCCGCTGGTTCCGATTCTACAGGCCGATGGCGCGCTCATGCTGCGGGTCGTCAAGGGCCTGCACAGTGGCGCACTGACCCCTCTGACCTCGTATGGTGTCCTGATGATCGGCTCGGCCGAGGACTGCGAAGTGATTCTCGCGGACCCGGGCGTGCAGAGCCATCACTGCCTGCTGAGCTTCCAGGACGGCAAGCTTGCTGTCCGCGCCGTCGATGGCGCGGTGATGCTGGGCGGCCAGGAGCACGCACCCGCGGCGAGCGCCGTCAGCCTTGTGCCGGGAACGATTGTGGGTCTGGGTGAAGCCGAGTTTGAAGTTACGTCGAACTCGACTCCCAGCAAAGCTGCCGATCCCGAGCCAGAGGAGCCAGCCGAGGATCGCCAGACCCTCAAGCACAAGCTCCGTGGGGGGTGGAATTGGACTGCACGGATGCTCGGCAGCCGTCCGTGGGCGGCTGGCGCGGCCGCCGGCGGCGCTGTGGCTATTGCCTGCTTGCTCGTGGTGTTCACCTTCGTGCCCCGCAACCGGCCGATGCTGGTGCCAAGTCCGGTGACGATGCCGGAGCCGAGCGCCGTGAGATCGGGGGACCGCATCGCGCAGGATGTGATCGAGGTATTGCGCCTGCAAGGTATCGCGGGCGAAGGCACCTACACCGCTGATGGCACGGTCACGGTGACGGGACACCTGGGTGACCCGCATGCCCTGGAACAGGCGATTCGCTCGCGGGCGATCCATGAAATTCCAGGGCTGACGAACGTGATCGTCGTCAATCTCGACCATCCGGGAGCCACGACGGGCACCTCAGCTGATCGCGCGCGCATCGTGTCGGCAGTCTCCGGCAATGACCCCTACGTCGTCACCGCGGACGGTTCCCGATATTACGCCGGCGCGACGCTACCCCAGGGCGGCAAGCTCGTCGGCGTGCAGGGCGATGAGATTCTCATCGAGCGCAATGGCAAGACCGAGCACTTGAAGCTGAGCGATGTTGAAGCGGGCGCGGTCCGGCAACCTGCGGCCAAGGGTCCTTAGAACCCACGTGCATCCACCTGCATCTAGTTTCGGAGAGCATCTAAAAGGAATCCAACATGAGTAACAGCATCGATCCCACAATGTTTCCCGCGACTCCCTTGAGTCCGTCCGGTACCTCGACGAGCTCCACGAACCTGCTGCAGCAGAGCACTGGCCTGAGCGCGATCGGCGGCTATGGTAGCGTGAGCACCGAGGACAGGAATTCATGGTTTGCGGCCATGGCGAAGGCCTGGGGCCAGGTGCTCGACAAGCAGGCCGAGGTGGTCACGCAGCTGTCGGATCAGATCTCCAACGGCGGCAATGACATGCCCTCGCAGGCCACGCAGCTGACGGCAGAGACCGAGCGCCTATCGTTCCTGTCGACCAACGCATCGACGGCCACGAACAGCATCGGTCAGGCGCTCGACACGCTTGGCCGCAAGCAGTGATATCAGACCCATAAGGGGTAACACTACGATGGGCCCGATCGATTCAGTGGCTATCAACCTGGAACCGGCAGCGTCGGCTGCCGGCACTGGCGCCGGCCTGCAGGTCAGCGGCGCCTCCCCCGCGGCTTTCGATGTCGCTCAGTTCAACGCGGCGTACGCCGCTGCGGCGCAGCCGGTTCAGCAAGCCAACGCCACAGAGCAGACGACTCCGGTCGCCGCGAGTGATGCAGCGGGATTCCGCTCGGTCCTCGCAAGCCTCGAGGGGCTGAATGAGAACGCTGCGTCTATTGGCGCGGACGCTGGCCAGCTCGGAGCCGGGGAGCTGCGACCTTCCGAAATGTTGATGTTGACCATGAAGGCGGAAGAGTTCATGTTCCATTGCGAGCTGACCGCCAACGTGGCTAACCGGACATCGGATGGCGTGCAGCAGCTGTTCCAGCAACAGTCTTGAGACCCACATGCAAAGGCTGAGGCTCGGAGCCCTCCTGCTGATGACCGGGGGGCTGGTCGCCTGCACCAATAACCCGCTTTACTCGGATCTAACCGAGAAGCAGGCGAACGAGGTGCAGGCGGCCTTGCTCATGGCCCAGATCGACGCGGAGAAGGTCCCGATGACGAAGGGCACGGGATGGTCCGTGCAGGTTTCGCAAGGAGACATTCCGAGGGCGATGGCGGTGCTGAGCGCGGCAGGATTGCCACGTCAGCCGCTGCGCACGTTGGCTGATGTGTTCCCGAAGGAGGGCTTCATCTCCTCGCCGCTGGAGGAACGTGCACGCTACATCTTCGCGCTCTCCCAGGAAGTGGAGCAGACCCTGATGCAGCTCGATGGCGTCGTCGATGCGCGCGTACACATCGCCTTGCCAGAGGCGAGCTTGCTGGATGAAAAGCCGCAGTCTGCCTCGGCCTCGGTGGTCATCATCGAGCAACCTGGCGCCAATCTCGAGCTCCGAGAGACGGATATCAAGGCCATTGTCACCGACGGTATAGAGGGTCTGCGCGACATCAACCGGGTGACAGTGAAGTTCTTCACACGCAAGCGCAGCGCCATTGACGTTGCCGCCGACTCCGGCGGGTCCGCGACGAAGAAATCCTGGTGGCCACCGCATCTGTGACCCCAGCGGCAAATGGCGTGTGCTCGGCGTAGCCGCGCACGCAAACAGGTAGCCAGCGTTCAGGTCGGACTATGCTGTCGCCGCAGGAACAGGAGATGTGGCTTGAGCTGCAGCGTGAGACTCTAACAAGGGTGCACGCGAGCTGGGTGCCGGGCATTCCTGCAGAGCTGCTAGCTGTCGCGCGCGAGCGAGCGCTTGGCCGCCGCTGGCTGGCGAAACCGCTGGCCGCCGTGAGCCCCGCCTTGCTGGCTCGGCCTGCGCCGAGCGACTCACGCAGCGCAGCACTTCTGGTACGCGCTGGATGGTTGATGCCGCTGTTGCGGGTATCCCTCGAGTGCGCGCTGGACCTCGGCTCTCTGGTGCTCGGCGCGACAGTGCGCAGGATCGTCAAGCGTTCCGCGGTCGTGAAGCTGCGAACGGCGCTGGGCGCCGAGCGCTATAACCGGATACTGAGCTCCCAGGGGCCCGTGACATCGAGCTCGACTGCACCCCTGGTGGACGAGGACAGCCTCATCGAGCGGCTGACTCGCGGCGGCGCCGCCGAGCTGATTGCCTACGCCGATCGCCTCCATCCTGCGTGGGGCGAGAGCTTCAAGCTGACGTTCGAGCGGGCATGGTTCAGCAGCAGCTCCCCGCCGGAGCTGCTGCCGGACATCGTCGAGGCTGCGTTGCGCTCGCGCGCGAAGTCATCGGCTGCATGAGGTCTTCACTACAGTGACCGACAAGCAAGAGACCGGCATCGCCCTGACTGACACCGACCTGGTATTGACCGCCGTTGCCGGGCAGCGGATTCCGCGGCGCGCCTGGTCAAGTGTCAAG
>Ga0123356_10005629_pt1 | contig 12735 bp, 8 predicted proteins | sample TergutEmb28metaG_2_FD_92546 | JGI IMG/M metagenome (GOLD analysis project Ga0123356, IMG submission 92546) | Embiratermes neotenicus P3 segment gut microbial communities from Petit-Saut dam, French Guiana - Emb289 P3 | ecosystem: Host-associated > Arthropoda: Insects > Digestive system > Gut ... | reverse complement strand
TATACACACTTACCGTCCAAGTACGTGATTCAAATGGTGATGAATGCACACCCGCTCAAACCCGTTTTTGCCCGGGCACGCTAGATGTGTGGCAGGCAGACTGGATAGGTGAAAATGATATAAGGGAAGACGCAGTGCTTTCATTTATAAAGGATATTGAGGTTTCCGGTGATATTAAAAACGCATGCCTGTTTCTGTGCGGACTCGGTTACCACAAGGCGTATATCAACGGACAGGATGTGATGACTGACCCCATGAATCCTGCGTACAGCGAGTATGAAAAACGCACTTATTATACTGTTATCCCTGAGATTGAAAAGTACTTGCAAACAGGTGCAAACAGGATAGGTATACGTGTCGCAACAGGATGGCGCTCTCCGCATAATGTATGCTATATACCAATCAACAGATTATCTTCATATGTCGGACCTACACAGATGAGTGCTGCTTTACGTGTGCGTTATGCATGCGGTAAGGTTGAATGGCTGTATACTGATGATAGTTGGAAGCTGTTTTACGATGCAATTTCATACTCCAACATCTTCATCGGCGAACGTTATATTGCGTCTAATTATATTTCGCAGTGGAGCTTTGCGGACACCCATATCGAGGATCTGCACTCCGTGGTAAAACTCGCGCCACCGTGTGACAAGATCGTGCCGCAAGTGCTGGAGCCTATCGTTATACAAAAAGAATACCCGGCGATATCGGTGCAAAACATATCTCCGGATGAATATATCGTTGACTTCGGGCAGAACATTGCAGGTATATGCAGGATCCGGATCCCTGACGATATTTCCGAGGGACATATGATTGAGATAGTACATGCAGAGATGCTTGACGAGGATGGCTCATTATATACTGCTCCGCTTCGAAGAGCGGACTGTACTGATACATATATAGCAGCCGGAAATGAAAAAGACCTCGACTACTGGCAGCCGGAGTTTACTTATCACGGATTCCGGTATGCGATGGTCAAAGGATTTCCGGAACCACTACTAAAAGAAGACATTAAAGCGATCAGCATGTATACAGACATTGACACTTCAGGCTTTTTCTCCTGTGGAAATACGCTAATCAACCAAACATATAAAAACGCGATCCTTACGGAAAGAGCGAACTTGCACGGAGTACTCACAGACTGTCCTCAACGTGATGAACGCATGGGCTGGATGAATGACGCAACAGTTCGATTTGAAGCGTTTCCTTACAGCTTTGACATTGGTAGAATATTCCCTAAGATCGTCCGCGACTGTATGGATGTACAGGATCCTGACGGCAGTATCACTTGTACGGCACCCTATGTTTTCGGCTCACGACCGGCGGATCCGGTTTGCTCAAGCTATTTGATTGCGGGGTGGCAAGCCTATTTACACACCGGAAATCTCGAAATACTCAAAGAGGGTTACGACGGGTTTGCCGCATGGAATGCATGCCTCGAAAGCCACAGCGAAGGGAACATTGTTAACTATAGCTATTACGGAGATTGGGCAGCACCGGCGTATGCATGTAAAGAGGAAGAGGTCGCAGGTTCTGCCGTAACACCGGGAGAACTTATGTCCACCGGATACTACTACTATAATGCATCGCTGCTTGCGCGAATGGCTGAGCTTCTGGGAAGAACTGAGGATGCTCAGTACCAAAAGAAAAAAGCTGTCGATATAAAAAAAGCATTTCTGGAAAAATGGTGGGATAAAGAAACCGGACAAGTCGGAACAGGCTCACAGGCATGCCAGGCCTTTGCACTCTGGCTTGAAATAATACCGGAAGAAGGTCGGCAAAAGGCGGCAGAGTTCATGCGCAACGATTTGGTAAAAAAGGATTACATGTTCACAACCGGGAACCTTTGCACACGTTATTTAATGGAAATGCTGACGAAATACGGTTATATCGAAGATGCCTGGATGCTCGCGACCCGTGAGGAGTATCCCTCTTTTGGTTATATGATCCAAAACGAAGCCACTACGATATGGGAGCGATTTGAACTGAAAAAAACAATAAGGATGAACTCTCACAATCATCCTATGTATGGAGCGGTAACATATTGGTATCATGCATATCTTGCCGGACTAAAGCCACAGGCGGGCGCATGGCGCGAATTTAACATTCAGCCGTATATCCCGGACAAATTATTGTCACTTAACACTCTTGTAGAAACTCCGTTTGGTGATATAATTATACGGTGGACTAAGCGTTATGGGCTGCTGCATTTATTTGCAACAATACCTGCCGGCACTACAGCGGAAGTGCATTTCCCTTGGGGTGGCAAGGAACGCATTGGACCCGGGTTCTATCACTGGGAAGGTGAATTATTGAAATAAATGGGATAAAGGAGGCTGGGGAAATCATGAAAACAATTAAGGACAAGCAGCTATTGGTAGGCGCAGACTTTGCAGGATACCCTCTTAAAGAGGCAGTGGTAGCTCATCTTAAAGCAAAAGGATGGACGATCACCGATGTAGGAGTCACCGACCCTGAAGTCGATGATACAGATAACATGTTTCATCGAGTCGGATTGCGTGTTGGTGCTATGATATCAGAAGGAGAGTTTGAGCGTGCAATACTTTTCTGCGGCACCGGGATGGGGATCCATATTGCAGCAGGCAAATGCCCACGCGTACATTGTGGCGTGGTTGAAAGTGTACCGGCAGCATTGCGCGCTATTTCCGGAAACGGCGTAAACGTATTATCAATGGGAGCCTTTTATGTTGCCCCCACAATGGGCTGTGAAATAGCAGACGCATACCTCGGATCATCTCTTGGCGCGGGATATGAGTGGTGGCACAACTTTTATGAGTTCCACAAACTGGCGATCGATGAAATCGACGCATTCGATTACGAAGAATACAAACGCAACGGTTTCAAACTAAAACACCTGGGTGACTACCCGCTTAAACTGGAGAAGAAACCAGAGAGTTAAAAGGTTATGCGGCTTTGCTGAGGTACTCCAATGTCACCTCAGTAAAGCCTCGCGTATTTCATCGTGATTGAGAAAGTTGTCGCCGTTGATACAGACAGCTAAATCAGTTTCACGCAGTATTTCCATGCCTTTTTCGTCATGCACCTCATTGCAGCAATCCCGCATGTCCCATTGCCCGACAAGAGCGATTTTCTTAAACATTTGCTCTGCTTCTTCTTGATTATTACACTTGCACAACACACGATGCCGCTGATTTACAACTTCACGACCGTACTCTTCCATAACAGCCTTCATCTTCTTATCAAGCTTAAGCTCAGCTTCAAACATCTTCAAACTAAACACCTTCTTTACCGAAGCATTCTACCACAAGCCTCACCGTTTATCAAACCGCCATTTCTTGCTCGAGCTCCGGACCGATGCGGTGCAGGGCGTATTCCATGAAGTCATCATCTTTTATCCAATGGTTGACTTCGTCTGCTGCGAGGATCACCGGCATCCTGTCGTGTACAGACGCGATTGAATCGTTTGCTGCTGTCGTGAGAATGGTAAAAGCAGTGTAAGGGTCGCCAAAAGCATCACGAAATGAGTTGGCTATCCCCGCCATATAAAGCATGTGCTCACCCGGCAGGCGAAATAAATATTTTTCTTTTAGCTTACTTTTGCCGCTTCCGCTGCCGGCACGACTCCATTCATAAAAACCGCTTGAAGGCACCGCACAGCGATGCTCTCTCAGCGGCTTTTTAAACATGTTCTTTTCCAAAGCAGTCTCAGCCCGGGCGTTAATGATCACACTCGAGTTTTTCCAATGCGGAAACCCCCACTTTATAAACGTAACATTATCACTTCCAATAACAGGTGCGATATTTGTCGGAAATATTTCTCCATGCTTAAACATGTTCTGATCCATATCGATACGATCCTTTGCCGCGTTCAAATCATTCAAAATCTGTAAGATATCAGCATAAGCCTCATCCTCAATAAGATACCGTCCACACATACTGTAACCCCCAATAATTCCTTATAAACCATAAAGACCTAACTATGTCGATTATAGAGCGCCTGACACAATTAAGTCAATATGGTTGAGGTGAGTTATTATGGGTGAGTTATTATTTCACATCGCCCTTGTTCATTTCGCATGGGATTTGTACAACTTCTCCGTCATTACACTTAAAAGTTGCATAACTGACCTCATCATCTATTTTTAATGCGTTTGAACCGATAACGATCCTCGAACCGGTAAAGACGGTTTCAAACACATGAACCTTACTGCTTGTGGCATGCTCCATTTCATCCAATAATGTACTAAGCTCCTCAGTGTATGCATCAGTATCCTCGACATTGATCCGCCTGTTCTCTTCGCTTGTATAATGTATTTTGAGCCATGTCTCATCATCGATCGTACCATGTGCATTTTCCAGATATCTGTCAAGCTGATCAAGTTTGACTCTTTCCGATGCAAGCCGCGCCAGCTCACTTTCAATTACAGATTGTCTTTGACGCTTTCTTGGCATGGCACCAACTTTTACTTCGGTTCTTGTATTTGACAACGCTCCCAAGTAATTTGCGACAACATCACCGGCAACTGCAATATTACCACCAATGATCGCGCCTCTTCTGCCGGTTGCATGCAGAGTGCCGCCTGCTTCGATCCTGCTGTGGATACTTACATCAAGTTTAACAGGACCATCTGCGACTATCGCTCCCTGCTCAACATACAAAATCGATACAGAACCTCCGGCTTCGATAATACCTCTGCCCGCGCCTTGCATACCACCCTTGACTTCAACATTTCCACCGGCAATCAGCTTGGCGGACTCGACGCTGCCGCCGACACTTATTCCATCAGTAGCTTTGACTGTATATCCGGAGCGGACACTTCCGGTGATAAGCACACTACCATCAAAATCTATATTACCTACACTAGTGTCACAATCGCCATTGATTTTATATACATTCGACACATTTACAGAGTTATTTACATACTCGACCATACCGGAGCAAGTAGCATACATTTCGGTTTTATCGTCATTATATCTGACATTTTTGCCCCGGGGCAGTGCGATTTCTTTTCCCGGGCGCTGCCTAATGCTGTTGCCTTTTACCGTAATACCCGGCTGACCTTCGGTTGCATTCGACCTTGATACAAGAAGCAGTCCTTCGACAACAGGAACAAAGAGATCAAGAGTTCTCAGATCGACCCTACCGTTGCCTATTTCTACAGGACAACCGGATCTCTCATCTGTTGAAAAGTGGAATATAAGCTTCCCGTCTTCGCCATCCTCGGGAGGTATTGCACTTGCAACGACGAAAGGATCATCATACTCTCTCGAGTTGATTATCGCACTGAGTGCAGCTTCGTCGATCCCACGGATAACGCCTGCTGTTGTCAGTATTTGCAAGGCATCTTTTACTTTTAATGCAGGACCGTCAGGTTCCGGAGCAAGCAGTCTTACAACAGCCACCAACTCATCCGGCGGTACGTCAACAGACAACTCTTCACCATAAATATGCTCGCTTTGTGACGGTGCAATTTTCGCACATCCACCGCTTTCCATGAGTGCTATTGCGGAATCGGAATTTAAACCGGAGATTTTTTTGCGATATAAATGATGCATCAAACCGTCTTTGTCAAGATTCGCAAGACGCTCCGTATTGATCTCTAAAAACACACCATCTTCTTTGTAACTTAATTCATAAACCGCTTCCATGACTGATCCCTCCCGGTAATTTTAGTTCATGGACGCATTTTAGCTTTTTGTAAACGCAAAAAATACACAGTATTCTGTATAAAATACTGTGTATTTTTAAAACATATTACTCAGTCCAGCAGTTTTCTCTCAATAGCGATTCGGATAACATCAATGTTGTTATTTGCATCCAGCTTAATGAAAATCGATTGCAATATTTTATTTATTGTGTTGACTGACAGGTAGCGGGTTGCAGCCATTTCATCACGGGAAAGCCCATGGTATAGGTCACTCAAGATATCACGCTCCCGCTGGGACAAAGGAATATCGACCATCATTTTGTTCTCACGCAAAAATGAAGATGAGACAACAGCAGCTTTTTTAGCATATGCAGAGGCTTTACGGTTTATCGACGATATCCACTCTTTCGGGACACTGCATTGTTTATACTCTGAGGCAGCAACCGCCAGAGAGCGGAAGTCTTTACCAAGCTCAACAAAGGACATCTCAAACACACCGTCGTAGGAAAGCTTATAAGCTTTTTCAAAATCTTTGACAGCTCCTTCAGTGTCGCCGGTTTTGAGCCGAACAAGCGACAGCAGGAGAGTAAGTGTGAGCTCACCGAGTCTGAACCTATGCAAGGGCTCTCGTGGATATGAGTTGTATAAAACGGTCAATGCCTGCTTATATTTTCTCGATGCAATATAATATTTCGCCCCGACGATCAGCTCCCTCACAGGAATGTGTACATCCAGTTCGACCTCGTTTTCGTCCATAACAAGCCATGACGCCACGAACTCCGGAAGACCTATTTGTGCGAAAAAGAAGCCTGTGAATAAATCATAAAGAAGCTGACGGTTCCAAAAAACCTGATCATCCGGAAAGCTTTCAAGTTGTTTTATGATCTCCTTACTAAGCGAATAATCCCCCTCATGAACAGACAAGCGGAGCAGATAACCGTTAGCCATCGAAGCGATACTGTATTGCCCCTTTTCAAGAGCCTTGATAATAGCGCTGTACGCGTATTTTCTCACAAGCTCGGGCTGGTTTTTAAAATATGCGATTTCACATGCAACCAGATCGTCATAACCCCGATACATACCATGAGACGTCTGCTCGACGTAAACGGCTGTTTCTCTTGAACGTTCAAGAAATTTGTCAAAATCCGAGTAATCGGCATCATCTCCTACAGTGCAAGCAAAAGAACGGACATCAGCAACCAAAAAAGCACTTTTCCCTTTTCCTGTTCCACCTCCGGTTTCGGCTCCGGTCCCAGTCTCGACTCCACCCCCGGTCTGGGTCGCAGCCCCACCCCCGGTCGGTACCGAAGATAGCTTTAGATACTCCAGAGATTTCTTCAAAAAGTCCGGAGAATCATACTTATATGTAACGGTGCTGGTATATATGCCAATGTAAGTCAGATTACTGTAGGCTAAAGAAAGAAGATAATATGCCAGTCCGGTGCCTATATTCTCCCAGTTTTTTATCGTACTAAAGGCGTACTCACCGGCTTCTTCGTAATTTCCCATTCCAATCAATAAAAGCGGAACAAACAGAACTTTTAATGTTAAAACGCTTATGTCGCTGTCTTCTTCATCCTTCGGGTCAATATCATTAATGATCTTTAGAAAATATTCGCAGCTATTGCGTGGCATCTTAAACGGATAGGAGAGAAGCACTTCAAGCATACGGTCGTACTGCTGTGACAAAGCACAGAACTTTACTGCATCGGTATAAAACTCATTCTCAAAACACCACTGCGTAACACGCATGTATATATCATGCTTCTCCTTGTCTGACAATATATGCTGTTTACTTTGCAAAAATTCCAGAAAAAGCGGGTGAATTCTGTAATCGCTGATAAAGCTGTCAAACCAAACAAAGGGTGCGAGAAGTGGTACGTATGGAGTAAAAAAATCGTTATGATAAGTCTCATTAAGCTGTGCAAGCGGCAACTCAGGTGTAAGCGATAGTTGGATAAGTCTTCTTTGTGCCTCCTCCGGAAGGTCATTAAAAGCTTCTGTTTCAAGCAGCTTGAAGATATTTTGCCTGGTAGCATCGATGGCACGGGAAAGGTCATTCGGACTTCGCTTTAAAACGAGCGAAAACATTTTTACTGCCAGTGCCCAGCCTTTTGTTGACTCTTCGATCTTAGGGACATCCTTTACGGAAATCCTTATGTCGCGCTGCTTTAGAAAGGCATTGATCTCATCTTTGTTGAACCTTAGATCATCTTCCGTGACAATAGAAGCATCGCCTTTTGAAAACATAGCGACAGTGTTTATTTCCGGCTCTTTTCTTGAAATGATTATCACACAGGCACCGGGCAATTGCAGATTGGCACAGCGTTGTGCAAACTCAAGTGCTTCCGGAGAACTTATCAAGTGAAAATCGTCAAGCACGAGAAAAGTCTTATGAGAGCGATGCTCCATATTTTTTGCAAGCTCAACAAATTTTTTAAACCGGGCAACAGTATCCGGAAACCCAAGCTCACGAAGACTCTGTGCATAATCCGGATTATCCATAGAGATATTATGCGTTAGCCTCTCCCAGTAGTGGGCGACGATGTTATCACTTTCACTGAGCTGTATCCACCTTATGACAGCGTCACTTTGCTGTTGCAAATAGTGATGCACAGCCTGAGTCTTGCCGTACCCCGCACCCGCAATAACATACACCAGCTTGCACCGGGTCGCCTCTGAGAAAATCTCATCAACCCTCGCCCGCGGCAAAAAATGCGAAGTCAAAGGCATATTATTAAGTACAGATCCACCAGAAATATCCACAATATATCTACCTCAACCAGTTTGTGTGGTTACTGCCAATACGATATCATATAACCTGTATATAATGTTTGTGTAGCTATCATTATATCACACTTATTTTGATAGGAGCCACCTACATGATACCAAAAACAAAAATTACAGTCTATCGTCCAAATCAAATTGGTGAGATTCTTTTTTAGTGTACAGTTTATTACCCACCCCTTCTGTTAGACTGGTCATACCAACGGTTTGCGGCGACCATGTCATTCTAGGGATCAAAGTGACCGAAGAATATTATAAAAGGGAATGGGATCAATGAACATATCAACGGAATTAAAAATACCGGCAAAAAATCATAGGCTTCGCTTTAAAAATGAAACACTCTCAGCCTACGATGCATATAAAAGAGTTGTCGATCATGATGAGAATTTAGCCACAGCGATCAAATCAGAGGACTCTCTCAGCATAACCTTGCGATTTGCCCTGATCGAATGTCCACTCTGCTTAAGTAATTATCCGGTGTCTGAAATTATGTATGCCGCAGATATCACTTCATATGATGAGGAAGATGAGGACGATGATGAAGAAGACGATGAAATAAATGCCAGATATGAAAAAAGAGAGAAGCTTAATGGCAAATTCTACGACTGGGCAATGCAATTATGCATTCCGGAAGTGATCAACATAAGTAAGTTCGACTTTATTGAGCTTTCTGAAGACGATACTGTGATTTGCGACCATTGCGGCTATATTGACTTACTGACAGAGGACGAATCAGAAGCTTACAGACTTTCAATAGATTCAAACGAAATCCGCACGATCATAACACAGAGCACAAATCATAAGGCTGCACGAAAACTGTTGCCCTATCGCGCATATGAAACAAGCGGCACGCCTATACCAACTGAAATGAGTTTGATATTTGACCACTACACAGGATCAACATTTTTTGAAGAGAGCGGTGGAGGCAGAACCGTCAAAAAAGACATTACAGAACACACAACCCCGTTAAACGGATACAAAATGAGACAATATGTCAACGAATCACTGGAACTCAAACAACTGCTGATTTCAATATTTTCAGATATTTGCAATGGCAATATGCCATTTTGCGAGGTAGAAACTACGCTTGAAACACTTATAATACTCAACCGCTTTAAAGGATTTCCATCAAGATTCTACAATGCGATACCGTTCAAAAATGGTAGCCGCAGTTTAGAAAACAGCTTTACAATACCGGCTGCAATGCTCAACAACTATCAAAGCATTGATGCTGTATATACGCAACTCGACCTTCCAAAAAAGAAAGCACTCAGGAAAGTCATTTTTGAAAGACCAGAGCTATTATTCTATACACACGAAATTCGAAAACTCTCTTGCTTCAACTATGACGTGCTGATTGAAATTCTAAACTCACAGACCATTTACGGACTTCTGGCATATCTGCGAATTTACCCCGAGTTATATACGTTTTTGCACCAAATGCTAAAGGAATCCGGAAGCGTATATACATGGAATTACTTACAAACCAACGTGGAAAGATTTGTATATGAAGCCGGAGACTACCTCCGTGTGATCGATGGCAGGCAAGGAGAATATACGATCAAGCGTTGGAAAAAAGCACATAATGACAAAAAAAGACATACAGATATCGGATTTAATATATCTGTACCAAATGTCAGCGAAATACCTGACGAACAAATAAATGCCTATTATTTCGTAAAACTAAAAAGCAGCGAAGACTATGAAAAAGCAGCACATGATCTAAAAAACTGCCTGAGAGGATTTTGGCGTCGCCCACGCAAAGGTGTTGTGTTTTGTATGAGAATCGGTTCCAAATATGTTGCTGCTATTGAAGTAGAAAAAGACAGTGTTTTAGAAGCAACAATCACAGATAACGACCCCATCGACACCAACGAAGAAATCTTTGCCGCATTCACACACTGGATGAAAAAATATAATCTTAAAGACAAAATTGGCGACATGCCGTTTTAATAAGTTATACAAATCGTTGAACTCGTGATACTATTGTATCCGATAATGTCTCACCATAAGTAGTAAAATCATACTTCGGAGGCAGAAATGTATACATTGTCAGCAAAGTTGACCTTTAGTATTCCGGATGCCGGTTCGTTGAAAGACAAACGGCAAGTTCGCCGAAGTCTAATTGAAAAAACGCGCGGGCGTTTTAATGCGTCAGTTTCAGAAGTAGACGCACAGGATGTTCACAAAACCCTTATAATCGGCATTGCCGTCATATCAGGTGAAATGTCACACGCACAAAACTCATTAGATGAAATAATACGCTTCATGGAAAATAACCCAACCGCAGAACTCACAGCAGTTGAGAAATATGATGTAGTGGTATAGTTGTCTCCATTAAACGACCTTGCCGACGACTTTGAAGCCAAAGTCGTCGAGGATTTCTATGTCTTCATATGCGGGATTTAGGGAGCGGAGGTATGCTTTTGAGCCGTCCGCTATTAGTTTTTTGCAATAGACATCTCCCGAGTATGTGAATATGCCTATGTCGCCGCTGCTCAGGACTTCTTGTTCCTTGACCCAGATGACCTGACCGTCCCGGATCAACGGGTTCATGCTGTCGCCACTGACGCGCAAGGCAAAATCTACCGCGACGGGAACGTAAGAGGGGACTTCTATTTCTTCATAGCCGCTGTCGTCGAGGAAGTTACCGGAGCCTGCTGACACGGGGATATCATATAGGCGCAGGATGCGCGGGATTTCTCCATCGGTGTTTGTGTTTGGGATATTGGTGTCACCGGATAAGCCACCGATGTCACCCTCACTGATCCTGTATTTTTCGATTTGGAAAAGAAGTTCAACAAACTCGCGTGCTTTTTGCCGACCGTCCGTATTTAACCCTGAGAACGGACCTCTTTTTATACCTGCAAACTGCCACAGCACATCATCTACATCAAGGATATCGCATAACGCAATAAAATGCGAAACACTCGGTTGAGCAAGCCCTTTCTCCCAATTGTAGATAGTCTTAGCGCCGACCTTAAAGCCATAGTCTGATAACCTGCCGGCAAGTTCCTTTTGCTTAAGCTTTTTATCCCTGCGAAGCTGGCTCAATGTTTTCCCTATTGATATATCCATATACTCACCCCATGTACCTATAATAAACTATAAAACACAGAAAATCAAGCAAAAAATGATAAAAATCTTAAATATTGTACAAATTGCCATATTGCAATCTTAAAATATTGACAGTATAATATGAAGCATGGACAGGCAGATTGTATTAAGCGACTTAAACGCTTGCTACGCATCAATTGAAATCGCGCGCAACCCCGATCTGCGCGGCAAGCCTGTGGCTGTCTGCGGTTCGGTCGAGGAACGGCACGGCATAATACTTGCCAAATCAGCACTCGCAAAAGCAGCCGGTATAAAAACCGGCATGGTGCGATGGCAGGCAATGAAGCTCTGCCCGAACCTTATCACAGTACCGCCCAATATCGACATGTATGTAAGCGTGACAAACAGAGTGCGTGAGATATATTCCGACTACAGCAACCTGAGAGACGATTTCTCCATCGACGAATCATGGATAGACCTCACCGGCACCTGTCGCACAGGCACCGAAGCAAAACTGGCAAACGAAATAAAAGAACGCCTCAAATTCGAGACAGGCCTCACCGCCAGCATGGGTCTGAGCTGGAACAGGATATTTGCCAAAATCGGCAGCGATATAGCCGGTCCTGATGCAGTGGCGGAAATAACACGCGACAATATGAAAGACGTAGTCTGGCCGTTGCCGGCTGAGACCATGATGGGCGTAGGACGCGCCACAAAGCGCGGCCTGAATGAAATGGGCATCGAAACGATAGGCGAGCTTGCCGCAGCAAATCCAGACATGCTAAAACGCCGCTTCGGAAAAAACGGCACCATCCTGTACGCATTCGCAAACGGCATCGATACTTCGCCCGTCAGAACAGAAGGCACAGGCCCGCCGATGAAATCCATCGGCAATTCGACGACAACCTCGCGAGATATGATCTGCGACGAGGACGTCCGCATCGTCCTGATGACACTTGCAGAAAGCGTCGGCATGCGACTCCGTGAGGAACACGTCAAAGGCTATGTCATAGAGTTCTCTTTGCGCACGACAGACTTACGCTGGCTGATCCACCAACGCAAAATAAAACGCCCGACCGACAAAACACGCGAGATACTCGACGTCAGCTTTGAGCTGTTTAAAGAAGTACGGATGCTGCCACTTCGCAGTATTGGCATACGCGTGACAACGCTGGTATCGGCAGATGAACCGGAACAAATGAACCTTTTCGTAAACGAAAAAAAACGAGACTATCAAGGAGTAATAGACCGAGCTATCGAC
>Ga0123356_10005628_pt1 | contig 12735 bp, 10 predicted proteins | sample TergutEmb28metaG_2_FD_92546 | JGI IMG/M metagenome (GOLD analysis project Ga0123356, IMG submission 92546) | Embiratermes neotenicus P3 segment gut microbial communities from Petit-Saut dam, French Guiana - Emb289 P3 | ecosystem: Host-associated > Arthropoda: Insects > Digestive system > Gut ... | reverse complement strand
ATATAAATTCGTTAACTATAAAAAACGTCAAAAAATGGTATTTTGGCCTCTATACAGCACTGAAACTAAACAATATGACACACGAATACTTCACCATTGACTATATTATCAACGACAAGCTATTACGCACAAACCCAATGAAAATAGCAGGCCACAAGTTTAAATTTTTAAAACTAAAAAAATCACTATCCAGTTTTGGAATAACACACAAAGACACCATAGCATATTCTGACCCAGAAAAGACTATACTGGATTTCATCTACATATGGCGCTATAGCGGCATCCCAAAAGACAGCATTATTGCGGATGTAGACGAGTGGTCAACCAATTTATCCATACCCAAATTAAAAGAGTATTCTAAAAATTATCCTAAAACAGTCCAAAAAATCGCACATAAACTAACAGAATCCGTTGTGATTGCATGAGAAAAGAATTTGTTGCAGCAATTGCAGAACAAGCGGGTATTGAACAGATAGACTTAGTAGAGAAAGACATAATTCTCCATCAAATACTAACGGATCTCGCACAAAATGAGTTCTTTTCAAACAACTTTGTCTTCAAAGGCGGCACCTGTCTAACTAAATGTCACATGGGCTATTATCGATTCTCAGAAGACATAGACTTCACATGGAAAAATCAAGAAAAATTCGAAACCAAATCACAAAAGCAAATTCGTAAGATGCTATCAAACATAATTAACGAAATAGGCAACATATTTGAGGCCATATCAAGCAAAAGAGGACTGGATTTCAAATATGATAAACAAAACAAACGCTATGTAGAGCTTGGTGGAAGCAACAGGATATGCACACTTAAAATATGGTACAGCCCACAAACAGTTAACATTGAAAGTTTTGTGAAGGCACAAATAAATTTTGTCGAAAAAATCCAGTTTATAACCCAAAAAGGCACACTAAACGCCCTGCCCTGCAAAAAAAGCAAAGAAATAGCTTTTTTGTTTTCAGAATATGAGGAATATTTCCAAACAATAAACATGTACGTATATGACACCCGCGAAATACTTTGCGAGAAAGTTCGCGCAGTACTCACAAGAAAAGGCTACAAAGCACGTGACTTTCTAGACATCTATCTACTCTGTAGAAAATACAATCTAAAATTAGAGAACTTACTTGAGCCGATTACAGACAAGATACGCTTTACACTTGACAGTTATCAAAAATATAGAGAGCATTTTGAGGCAAAAAAAACTAACGTAATTTTAGGGCCGTTTAAATGGGGCCGAGAAGAGAGACTGTTACTTCAAGAAATCGAAGAGAAAGAATTCAAAGAGTTCTTAGATAGCTTCCAAATGTTTCTCAAAAAAGTTATCGAAAAAATTTCTAACTGACTATGACCAGAACAAAAATACCACACATTTCACGAATATAATTTCCGCATATAGTAATTGGTGCGGTTGCCGGGATTTGAACCCGGGTAGCCAGCTTGGGAAGCTGGAGTCCTACCGAGCTAGACTACAACCGCACACTATAATGAACAACCCTTTTGTTGGGGTTGGACAATATATTTGTTCTCATCAAGTATAAGAAGCCACAATACCCGGTTGTATTTTCCCATAGCCACAAACAGCCCTATGTGATCAGCGGCAATATAGTGGGTACTTATTGATGCACGATTCCAGACGCAACAGTCAACCTTTGAAATAGGAGTAGTTTAATCGAACTGAAATTGGTAATGTTTGGCTAGGTTCGATTTTTCAGCCCAATTGGGTGTAGAGTTACCTCAGGAGTCTTTCTGCATCAACGGTATAACCACAGGCTGTGAGTTCACGTATGAGAGTGAGTTTCCAGCTGTTGCGATCGTCTATGGCGGTGAATTTTATGCCTTCAAAGTCTATGGGAAATGCAAAATTGGGGGTTTCTCTATAGAAGGCAAGTACGCGTTCTTTGCCTAGTTTGCCTAATAGAAAACCAAACATTAGGGTTACGTCCTGGCGGGGGTTGCGTTGGCGTTTGGTAGCTTCTTCGCCTTTGGGGTAGGCATAGATATCAGGTGAGAGTAATACTAATGCGAATTCTATGTCTTTGTAGTCTGTGAAGCGATCAATTATTTTTTTACCGTGACTGGGTTGCTCACTCATAATTATAGTCGCAAGTCCAAGTTTTTTTAGGGCTAAGGTGAGGGTTTGTTTCACGGATTCATCAGTTCCAGAAACCACAAGGATTCGCCGTGGGGTACCGCTTGGTGTTGAGGTTGTGGGTTGAGTTTGTTGGGCGATTGGGTTTGTTTTTGGAGTTATTGTTACAAATTGCTCAGTACACACATAGGCGCCTTTGATTTTACCTTTGAGAAGATTGTCGATGATGTATTTTTTGTCTTTTGTTGTGACTATGCTGTCATTGTTTGGTAGTCGGAGTTTATCGGCTGCTTGATAGGACCAAAAGATAACAACGTTGACAACTTTGATGGGGTTGAGTAGTCGACCTATAAACCAGAAAGGTTCACCATTGGTAAAGGGTTCTTGGAAGGCTCCAACGACTTCGGCATTTGAGAGGTTGAAACGAACACCAGATTTGTCGGGTTCACTATACTCGATGTATATGTGATATTTGGGGTTAGGCAAAGCAATCAAAAAGTAACCTATACCCGAAAACTCAAAAACCTTCCCCTAAAAAATACAGTTTATTTTGATTTTTCAGCTCATTCAGAGTAAATTTCAGTTGTTTAACTTTGTCTAAAACGGGCACGTTCATTTGAACTATTAAGTATTACTTAATGGTTGGCTCTTGTTCTCTTGCTCTATTTGTTCATCAGTTTTTTAAGTATATTGATGGGCAATAACTTATTTCACAATTTTTCGATGGATTTATCCCTTCAGTTATTGTCTGGTTGCTTTGTGCCATTTGCGGCAGGATTTTGAATTAGCAGTTTTGCGCAATCTAAATAGGTGGTAAAACAAAATCGTTATCAGAGAGCGTTGCCAAGTTTAGCGTGCAGGAGAAGCGTGATGTCGAAAAATTATACGTATACTGATGCAGGCGTTAATCGGGGTCAGCGGGTGGAAGCTAAAAAAGAGCTGACAAGTCTTAGAGAAACCTATCGCTATATCGGTTTTGGCGGCATCATGCATCTGCCCTATAGCAATGTTTTGCCCATCGGTGAGGATCGATTTTTAGATTTGCAAATCGAGGGGGTTGGTACCAAGGTCTTGATTGCTGAACTGGCAAACAAGTATGATACCATTGGCATTGATGCGGTTGCTATGGTGGTTAATGATGTTATTCGTAGTGGGGCTAAACCGCTTGCTTTGGCAGACAATATTCATGCCACTGCTAGTGTGCCTAAATTGGTTAATGCCTGGCTCAGGGGTATAATTGCGGGTGCCGAACAATCAGAGTGTCCTGTGGTGAATGGTGAAACAGGTGATGTTGCTGAGATTATCAAAGGGTTCAGGTCTGATTCTGGGTTTGATATGGTTGTTTCCTGTGTGGGTCAGGTTGAACGTCAAGATCTCATAACGGGTAGAGGTATAAATCCGGGGGATGTTATCATTGGTTTAGCTAGTAGTGGTCTACACAGTAACGGGATTACGTTAGCAAGAAAAATTCTCTTCAAAGCGTGGGGCGGTAAATATGAACCAACCGATATTCCCCAAGAATTGTCACGTGAAATTGTGCTAGAAGCTTTGGAGCCCACTAAGATCTATGTGCAGCCGCTTCTTAAACTGATGCGTGAAGTCAAAGTTAAAGCTGCAGTGCACATTACAGGGGATAGTTATACCAAATTTAACAATTTGGCGGCTTTTTCGCCGGGTATTGGTTTTTGTTTTGATCGGTTTGCTCCGCAACCGATTTTTGGGTTAATTCAAAAAACTGCCGCCGAGTTAGGTTATACTGTAACTGATGAAGAGATGTTTAGGACCTTTAATATGGGCTGGGGTTTTGGCATTATTGTAGATAGGTCCGATGTTGATAGTGCGTTGAGTGAGTTGGAGCAGTGCAGTGGATGTGGTGTGCAGGTTATTGGCAGGGTTACGGGTAAAGAGCGGGTGGTTGAGATAGAGTATGGGGAGAAACGACTGGTTTTGTCGTAGGGTTTTGCATTGTTTGGCATTGTTTGTGATGAAAGCGTTTAAATCTCTACCTCTTAATTTAGAGGTCTATGAAATATGCTGTTAAAATTGAAGTCAGCCTCAAACCCGGGCATAGTAATCCGGAAGGCGAAACAACCGCGCGGCTCCTTGTTGAGCTGGGCTTCAGTGTTGAAGCAGTTGAAGTTAGTAAAGTCTACACGGTAATTTTGGAGGCCTCAAGCGTGGTTGAGGCAGAGCAGAAAGCTCAGGAAATGAGCCGTCGTCTGCTGGTAAATCCTACAAAAGATGATTATACAATCAGCGTAGCTGAGAGAAAATGAACCTGCTGGTCAAACGCCAAACTCAGTCAGTCATAGAGGCTCAACTATCAGATGCCACCTCCGCTCAGTTAGCAGAGATTAACAGTGAGTTGTCTTTGGGTCTTAGTGCTGAGGAGCTAGAGGTAGTTCAGACTTATTTTAAAAAAGAAAACCGCAACGCCACTGATGTGGAGCTTCAAGCGATTAGTCAGGCTTGGAGTGAGCATTGTTGTCATAAAACCTTTAAGGGTAAAATCAAAATTGATGGCGCTCAGACAATTAACAGTTTGTTTAAAACCTATATTGCCAAGGCTACAAAGCAGATTGATGCGCCTTGGTGTGTGAGTGTATTTGAGGATAATGCAGGTATAATCAAATTTGATAAGGGTCAAGGCATAGCCGCCAAGGTTGAAACCCATAATCATCCCTCAGCAGTGGAGCCCTTTGGGGGTGCAGCCACAGGCGTGGGAGGGGTCATCCGCGATATTTTGGGGGTTTGGGCTGATCCTATTGCGTGTACGGATGTGTTGGGTTTTGGTCCGCTTGATTATGATTATAGTAAACTTCCCGCAGGGGTTAAGCATCCCAAGTATGTCTATATGGGTGTTACTGCGGGGATTAGCACCTATGGGAACAACATGGGTATCCCAACGGTTAATGGCGCCATATATTTTGATGACTCCTACACAGGTAATGTCACAGTGTTTTGTGGCTGTGTGGGTATATTACCGCTAAACAAATACGCTAAAAACGCTCAAGCAGGCCATATTTTGGTGTTGGCGGGCGGTAAAACGGGACGTGATGGTATCCATGGGGTTACCTTTGCATCTGCAGAGCTTACCGAGAAATCCGAAGAGATCGCTAGGCCCGCGGTTCAGATTGCAAATCCCATCGAGGAAGAAAAACTCAAACGCGCCATCGTAGAGATCCGCGATCAACAACTCGGCTCAGCCATCACCGATATTGGCGGAGGCGGTTTATCCTCAGCAGTAGGTGAAACCGCAGAGCGCTTTAACTGCGGCGTAACAGTTGACCTAGAGACGGTCCCCCTAAAGTATCAAGGACTCTCACCCTGGGAGATTTATCTCTCTGAGTCACAAGAACGTATGCTACTCACATGCACTCCTCAAAACTTAGAGGCTGTGCTAGCAGTTTTTGCCAAAGAAGACGTAACAGCAACCGCCATAGGCAAACTCATTGACGAGAGACGACTCAAACTCAGCTACCAAACAGAGTTAGTCTCAGATATTGACATGGAGTTTCTTTTCAACCCACCCCAGAGCAGCAAAACCGCATGCATCGAACCAACCCAACTCAGCGAACCCAACCTCCCCCAACCCAAAGACCTCACAGAAGTGTTGCTGCAACTTTTGGGCGCACCCAACATTGCCAGCAAAGAATCAGTAATTCGCACCTATGACCATGAAGTCAAAGGCAACACACTACTAAAACCCCTCCAAGGAGACTATGCCGGCCCCAATGACGCCGCAGTACTAAAACCCCTCGATCAATCCCTAAAGGGGCTAGTGATTAGCTGTGGTATGAATCCCAACTATGGCAAAATCGATCCCTATTGGATGGCGGCCTCAGCTATAGATGAGGCTATGCGCAACAACATTGCTGTGGGCGGCAGAAGAATCGCACTCTTAGACAACTTTACATGGGGCAACCCCGAGAAGCCAGAACGGCTTGGCTCATTGGTACGTGCCTGCGAAGCCTGCTATGACTATGCAGTTATGCTTAAAGCACCCTTTATCAGCGGCAAAGACAGCCTCTACAACGAATCCCCCCTGGGCCCCATAACACCCACGCTACTCATAACCGCGGTGGGTATCATACCCAACATCGAGCACACCATCTCGATGGAGCTCAAAAAACAAGATAACCACCTCTACATAATAGGTAAAACCTACCCAGAACTGGGCGGTTCAGAGTACTATAAACTAAACGGCCACCTAGGCGCATCAGTGCCCAAAGTACGAGGCGGCAAAGCTAAACAGACCTTTAAAGCAATCACCAAAGCCATAGACAACGGCTTAATCAAATCCTGCCATGATCTCTCAGAGGGCGGGTTAGCAGTTGCAGCCGCAGAGATGGCCTTTGCCAGCGGGTTGGGTCTAACCCTTGAGTTACAAAAAGTGCCCACTCAAGATATTGAGCGGAATGATTTTGTACTCTTCTCAGAGTCTAACAGCCGTTTTCTTATCGAAGTCGCAGAAGCAGACACAACAGAATTTGAAAAGCTGATGCAGAACAAAGGCTGTGTGAGAATCGGAAAAGTCACAAAAGAACCCAAACTCCACATCAAAGGCCTAAACGGCCAAACTGTGATTGATGCCCCGCTGGATTTGTTGCGGCAGAATTGGAAGAAAACGCTCAACCCCAAGGAGACAGAACAATGAAACCCCACGACATCAAAGTTTGTATATTGCGCGCCGGCGGAACCAACTGTGATGCCGAAACACAACGGGCCTTTGAAGAACTCGGCACACAACCACACACTCTTCAAGTCAGCGAGCTCATCAAACAACGCAACCTCCTAGACTATGATGTATTAGTTTTTCCAGGAGGCTTCTCATATGGAGATTATGTACGCAGCGGCGTCATCTTTGCGCGCCACCTCTCTGCGCATCTGGGCAAAGAAATGCAGAGCTTTATTGATGAGGGTCGCCCGATTCTGGGCATATGTAACGGCTTTCAGATTCTTGTGGAATATGGGTTATTGCCAGGATTTGAAGGGATAAGTCCAGTTCCCGAAGCCACTCTAACCACCAATGAACCTGCGGGTTTTAAATGTAAATGGGTTTATCTAAAGCAGGAAAACCAAGGTAAATGCCTCTTCACATCCACCCTGCCCCAAGGCAAAATTATCCGCTTACCCATCGCACATGGCGAGGGGCGTCTACTGTTTCCTAAAGAAAAAGAAGAAGCACTACTAAAGCGGCTTGTTGATGAGGATATGTTGGTATTTCGCTACTGCACCAAAGACGGCCAACCCGCAAACGGCCAATACCCCACAAGCCCAAATGGCAGCTTTTATGACATCGCAGGCATCTGTAACCCCGAGGGGAACATTTTTGGTTTGATGCCCCATCCCGAGCGCGCACTATATTGGTGGCAACAACCCAATTGGACACAACAAAACCAGATACTACAATACGGAGACGGAAAACACATCTTCCAAAGCATCATAGATAAACTAACAAAGACGTAAACCGTATCTCCATTGCTATGTGAAATACGGCAGAGACTGACTTATCAACACACCAGTTCAGATATAACAGTTGTCAGAACGTATGTAGTTCGCTAAAATTTGGGTATAGCATCTAATTCGGGTTGTTGATTTTAACTGATACTTCGCGTTATGGGGCAGATTGATCTTTTGACAGCGGCGCATACGGTTGAATGATTGCGGAAACAAGCTGAGGAATATTTGCTCACATGATTAGAGCTAAAAAAGACTGCAAGTTGTCTACTAAGAGAATTCATGAAATAACGTAAAAACGCAAATTATCAGTTAGTTTTTTAATATTGGTCTTTGACGGATCTGATTTGATGGCTTCTTGGTTCGATTGAGTCTAAAAACGGTAGTGGGTTTAATTTTTGTTGTCGGGTTTGAATTTAGATGAGAATATGAATAGTGAGCTTTGACAGGGTTTAGCTGTCATTGCGTCACATCAGTTCACAGTCAGTCATCATCTCTATGATTCAGGTTATGTCAGGGTTTACAGTTACTACAAGGGTTGTAGCCGGCGTCTATTGCTTCTTGGCGTGTGTTAAAGATTACTCTGTTTTGTTCAGCGGGCAGTGAACCGCAAGTGGATTTATGAAATGTCTTGGTATTTTTATTACCGATGTAAACTATATCGGGTTGTGGTGATGATGAGGGATCGGTTGGTGGAATGTCACGTGATACAGATACGGTTATGTCTTTTCCGTCAGTGGTGAAAATTATGGTACCTTGTTGGTCGGTTCTATAGATTGTTGCACCTGTTCCAGTTAGACGGGCCATTGCTTCAGTATGTGGATGCCCATAGTCATTGTCTGCGCCGCAACATAGCACTGCATAACTTGGAGCAACAGCAGTCAGATATTTTTGTGTGCTACTTGTCCGGGAGCCATGATGTCCGACTTTGAGTACATCAGATTTTAGCGAAAACCCAGCAGCCAGTTGCTCATTCTCCGAGATTGTGCCGGCATCGCCTGTAAACAGAAAAGACATATCGCCAAACTCTATGCGCAAAACGATAGAGTAGTCATTAAGATCTTTATATGTTGGGCTGTTTGGGGCCAAAACCTCTATGCTTGCCTCACCCCATTGGTAAACATCGCCTGGAGTAGGTATAGTCAGGGGTATGTCTTTTTTTTCGATTGCCGCTATTAGGTTTTCATAGGTTTTTGTTGTGTGGGGTTTGTTGGGCATAATAACTGTGCCTATGGTGTCCATTGCATTGACAACAGAGGTCATGGATCCTATGTGGTCAGCGTGGGGATGGGTGGCCACAAGATAATCAAGAGTAGTTATACCATATTCAGATAGATAGTTAAGGATAAGTTTATCTTGCCCGGTATTGCCAGCATCAATCAACATTGCATGATCATTAGTTTTTATAAGAGTACAATCTGCTTGACCCACATCAAACACGATAACTTGTAACACATCAACACTATCAAGCGGTGGTGGAGATATATCGGGTGCGGGTGGAAGTATAGTGGACTCTGTTGGGGGTGTATCATCAATTGATCCACCACCAGAAGGGAAGATATTATCAGATTGAGTATATACCACAGTTACGCTAAGGGATACCGCAACAATTAAAACTAAAGCAACCGATATTGTTGTTTTTTTCAAGTACTTATACCTCAAGCACTTAAACGCATGCACAATTATATTAGTTTCCGCACTAATCAAGGATGTTAGTCAATAAATGATACATCAAACAGCTAACAGCAACACTTTGATAGAACCAAAATACACACGATTTTGAAGACGCAAAATCAACGCCCAAACGATAATCCAAAATAAACAAGTTATGTGTAGCGAGGTGGATAAGTGAGATAGGGTTATAATAAATTTAGTAGAATGTTGTTAAACACCGAGGTTATCGTCTGGAAAACAAAACGGTGTCAATTTCAGAGATAGCCTCAAGGGCAAAGGTGTGCCCTTAGCGTAGCTACCCGTTTTTGTGCACTGCACTATTTTGCGCAGGATTAGTTTTTTGTCGTGTTTGGTACAGGCTTTTTGGCGGCTACCATTAATGGCTACAACAATGGATTTGAGTTCAGTTTTAGTTATGGTCCAAAAATCGGTATTAATCATGCGCAAAATCACTGGCATATGAAGGCCATACTTGGTTACCGTGTCACAGAAAGATCAAGCGCGCCTATGTTGTCTAGAAAGCAGGGCAAGCTCGCTGTTTGGAAGTTTGACTATGTTTTGGCGGTGGCGGGCAAGGCAGTGTGCATAGTTGTGGATGGGTTTCTCATCAGGGCTTTTTGTTGTCATGCTCATATTATTCGCTGAAATTTTAAAAACGGATGGGAAAAGCTCCATAATCAAACAGGGAGAGCCTCGAGCGGGCTTTAGTTGGTTGAGTAGAGTGCGGTTGCGGAGATTTGTTATGCCTTTTAAAGTAAATCAGCAAACTGGTGCTCACAATTGTTCCAGATACTACGGTGACTATTATTAGCGTTGTTAGGGGCGATTCGAATTCCTCATCAACCGTTGAGACTCCAGTAACACCAAATACAGGATTCACCAAAGGATTAGAATCAACAAATGAGAAACCAGGAGAACGGTTTGTATCATAGGTGTAGGGTGTATCCCAAATCCCTGTATGATCTATTTCTTTAGCACTCGGATACAACGTTTCATAATCATCCCAATAATTCCCATCAAACTCAACCCAGCCATACAAACCAACAAGTATCGTATAATTAATGAAATCATTTTCAACCACAACAGTTTTTCCAGTAAAGTCGGCAAATATTGCCGAGTGATTACAGTTGATGAAGACATTGTGTTTAATTAGATTCCCCTCACCACCAACATAATTTCCTTTGATCGTTATTCCGCCTCCTTCAAAAGTATTATTGAGAAAACTATTACCATAAAAGCTAACAAAAATACGACTCTGATCACAAAAGCTCACATTCTTCACCACAATATCAGTAGAAAAAGCCGGAATCCCCGGATATTTTCTCAGATCCACTCCGCTTCCAGTTCCTTTAATTGCATACCCTGCACCATCAAGGGTAATGCCGTTTTTTTCAATTTTTATGGCACCAAAAATATCCCCTGTAAAAGTGTAAACATCACCTTGCCGCGCAATCAAATCTGTGCCCACAACACGCCCATCAGAAGTAATAAATATGGTTGGGCTTGCTAGATCTACAACGTGCGGCACAGAACTTTCATCAGACACACTGGTTATGGTTAAACCTGTTTGAGCATCTACCAAACCAACAAAACAACCCACAACCGACCCTAAACACAATAACAAAGCCAGTACAAAACAAAACAAAGCCATACTCCCCTTATTAATACGCCAAACAGCCAACTTTGCCAAATTAAAATCTAACCCTTGACACAAAGAACGTATGTGTTTAGGCGCCATGAAAAACTGCAAACAACCTTGCAACAATAACATCATAGTGTCCATAAGCCTCCATAAACCTCAACGTATGCTAAATACACACCAAAGAACTGTTTAACATCAAACAAATAACGAACATCACTACTCAACAACTCCAAAAACCTAAACACTAACCGAACTATAAATACTTCATGCCAAACGCAACCCAAGAAAAAATACGTGCCCACATCCAAAAAACAGCCATATTAATTATTTTTAACAAAAAAAGAGGGAAAAAATATTATTTATATTTCCTCTTGACCACAAATCCAATCACTAATGCCACAACTGCTATAGCCATAATTACAATTGCCAGCTTATTGCCGAGTGATAATGGTGATCCAGCATCGGAAATATAATTATCATCGGTATCATAAACGCCACCGATTGCCATGTTACCATATGAGATGATTTCGCCAGTATCAGCCCAAATAAACGCTGTAATACCAAATACACTGCCAGGATAGACATCATCTAGATACATGCTAATGTGCCAGTAGGGTCTAAGTTCATAATCAACAGGAACTACGGCTAACTTGGGTAACGTAGCGTCCTTATTTACTCTAAAGTCTTTCACTATTGAACCATCAGGCATCTCGTAAGAATAAGAACCCAAATTCGCTATCGCTATATCGACAGCCTGCTCCATTGAGATGTTTATAGCAGTATCCCCGATTATATAGAGAGCCCGATCATCATACACATACGTTATAAAGCCAGCGGCGTTAACAGCGATTTCTAATGAGGTATAATCTGCGCCATTAACTGTATAGGTCCACCTCAAGTTCACCTGCTCGATTCCCCAAAAGGAGTAAGCCTTTACAGTACATTTTATGTTTTCTTGGATCATTGTTGCGTTTTTTGTTAAATCAATATCATCCAGCATTGTTATGAGATTACTTGAATCAATGTTGGTGTGTGCTTGGTATTTTTCTAGAAACTCTTTCACGGCAAGCTTTTGATTATCATATTGTGTGTTGGTAATTACTTGCGAGGCCACGGGCATGGTGAAATAGTTCGTCACTACATCTTTTTCAATAGTAAAATAGATCTCTATAACACCATCCTCAGCACCACTACCTTCCAGTGGAGTCAGCGCATATCTTAGGCTGGTTATTTTTCTGTTATCATTGGCGAAGGGCACCCCATCCATTATTGAGCTACTTTGGAGTTCTAGAGTGTATTTGGATAAATCCACTGACAACATATTCTCTATGATGTCTCTGGCTTTCTCTTGGGCGGCAACGGTTTGGCTTGCATCTAACGGTTGGGTGCTTGGGCCTTTTGGAGGTTGCGGTGTCAAAGCGTCTCTTTGGGTGATTGTTTGGCCTGTAACAGGGTTTGAAATAGCTCCAAAAAAAGATAGCGCAAACAATGTAACAAGCAAGGGTGTGAAAATTTTTATCAAATATTTTTGTTTTTTCATCCGTATTTTCCTCCTAAGGTAGTTTTACGTTCATGTTTCCCCATACCATTAACCAATTAAATAGGTCAGTGTCTACAAAATTTTTGCCATAAATGGTACTAGACATTCCAGCTATGGCCGCAGCTGTTGAGTCGCCTTGCCCCATGCGATAATAGTATATGGCAGCAACACTAGCATAGTTATAGTTGGGATTAATACCCCATTCATACTGCGGAGAACCAACTTGAGGATCATTAGGCAGTATAGTTATATAGTTGTAGGATCCTGTTGTGAAGTTATACACCTCAAGATCGACTTTGTTGTTCCACCCTAAATAAACTTGGT
>Ga0123356_10005626_pt1 | contig 12738 bp, 13 predicted proteins | sample TergutEmb28metaG_2_FD_92546 | JGI IMG/M metagenome (GOLD analysis project Ga0123356, IMG submission 92546) | Embiratermes neotenicus P3 segment gut microbial communities from Petit-Saut dam, French Guiana - Emb289 P3 | ecosystem: Host-associated > Arthropoda: Insects > Digestive system > Gut ... | reverse complement strand
CTGTCTGTCGTTGACGTCTGGGCAGACGTTCGCGCTTCTGGGATGGTGTCCACCGTAGATACCGAGGACACCAGTCCGTTGTCGCGGGTGCAACCCACGCGGCGCCACACAGCCATGTCCATATCTACAAAGCTCTGCCGCTTGCAGCTGACAGAATCGTGGCCGAGCGGGCCGACGTCCTAGATGGCAGGGCGGCGATCGCGCGACCGCAACACCGTCGAGCACGCCAGCCGCAGGGCGCCGAGGGATCGGCACACAGCTTGCGAATCAGTGTATGTCAAGCCGCGTCAACGACTTCTGGTGTGACTGACAGACCGGCACCTCAGACGGTCGGGCCACCCCAGTCCCTCGCACTCGGCTGGCGTCAAAAATGTTGAGGGTTTGGAGTTCCAGCCCCTACTACTGCGGCAATCCGCTGGGCTATTACCCCTACGTCGCGGCGTGCAATGGGCCGTGGCGCCAGGCTCCCACTTCACCAGCGCAATGAGAGCTAAATGATGTCAACGAAGGCTTCCGCCGCTGCAATTGCGGCGTTGCTGCTGCTTGATGGCTGCGTGACTCCGCCAATGGGTCCGACGATCGCCGTGATGCCGGCACCCGGCAAGCCGTTTCCTCAGTTCCAGCAGGAGCAAGCGACGTGCCAGGCATTCGCGCAACAGCAGACCGCGGGGGGCGCGCAGCAGGCGAACAATCAGCAGGTGCTAACCGGTGTCCTGGGCACCGCCCTAGGCGCCGGCCTTGGCGCGGCGGTCGGCGGCGGGCGCGGCGCAGCGATCGGCGCCGGCGCGGGCGCGATCGGCGGCACGGCCGTCGGTACGGGTCCGGCGCAATACGCGCAGATGAGCCTGCAGCAACGCTTCGATACCGCTTTCGCTCAATGCATGTATTCGTATGGCAATCAGGTGCCCGGCTTCAGCGCCGGACCGGCGGGCTATGGGCCGCCGTCTGGCCCGCCGCCCGGCTATGGGCCGCCGTCTGGCCCGTCACCCGGCTATAGGCCGCCGCCGGGTTAGGCGCATCCATGAGGAACGCGCTTTAGGCGGCTGCTGGGACCGTCCGGAAACTGACCGACCTGCTCGGCCGGCTCATGGCGGGCGATGTGTGCGCGGTGACGGTGCCGCCGGTGGGACCGCCGCTGCCCGGCGATCTCGGCAAGCCCATCCGGAATGCAGGTGCATGTGCCGTCCGCACGCGCCGATTAGATCCGTTCAATCCGCAATTGCCCCTTTTGGTCCCCATCCCTCAGCGCCGGCTGGCACATCAGGTCGGAATCGCTCACACAAACTAAATCCGATGCGGTTCAGTCCGAGATGCTACGGAACTCACTCAGGACGACGTGGCCGCCACAGCCGGAATCGCACAGCCGTACGTCGCGGCCATCGAGGGCGGCGCGACCACCATTGCTAACATTGCAGCGGCGCTCGGGGTAGCCGTGTGCGATCTGATGCAGCGGCTCTCGGGCGGCCGGGACTGAATACCGCGTCGCCAGGCTGCCCCCCACCATCGATCCAGCTCCTAACGTGGCCGCCAACTCGTCGGCCGACCTCTCCGCCACGAGCCACTTGTGTGTCGAGATCCCGGGCCTTTGGCAGTAACACGCACGTCGCACGCACACGGGTTTCCGGAGAGGTGAGCTGAGCGGCAAATCGGCTCACCTCATTTGCTATTTCGTCGAGCGCCACGCGGGACTGGCTCAGGTAGTCCGGCGCATATTTCGCGTATCTCACCGTTGTTCTGAAGTTCGGAAGGTGATGGCCCAAGAGGCCGGCGATCTCCCGTGCCGGCACGCCGCGGGCCTCTAATTCGGTGGCAACGGTGTGGCGGATCGCACAGGGCACCACGTCATCGCTAAGCCCGACTGACCGGCGTACCGACTGCCACGTCCGCGCGACTTCCCCTGACACATCCCCGACCAGGCGGAGGATGCGTGACGCCCTGGACGGCGGCCCGCTCTGGTCAGCCGGCAAGGGAGATCTTCTCGGCTGGCTCGCCCTTGTCGCGCGTGAAGAGGCGGTGACGGCCGGCAGGCAACCGACGCCATCCATGTTGGTCGAGCAGTGGTTCGAGCGTTTTGATGAACCGGGCCCGCCGGCCTGCCGTCGTTTGCTTGTTCGTCGATGGGCTGACACATTGGACGCGCTCCGCTACGGTCGGGGCATGAGCGGGTCCGACCTCTACGACACAGACGTCATGGCATGGTCCGAGCACCAGGCGGAGCTGCTGCGTCGCATGGCCGCCGGCGAGCGCGTCAACGATCAGGTCGATTGGGAGAACGTCATCGAGGAGATCGAGAGCGTGGGGCGGTCGGAGTTGCGCGCGGTGGCGTCGGCGCTGCGAAACGCCACGCAGCACAAGCTCTATCTGCTGGGCTGGCCGAACGCCTTGGCGGTGGCGCATTGGCAGACCGAGGTTCGGGTCATTCTTGCCGAGGCGGCGAAGGATTTCCGCGAGAGCATGCGCCGGGAACTTGCCCCCGATCTGCCGGACCTCTATCGCCTCGCCCGCCTTGGCGCGGAACGCCATGTCCTCGAAGAAGGGGCACCCGCGGCCCCGTTACCGGACACCTGCCCGTGGACGCTGGACGAGCTGCTGGCCGAGGGCAGGGCCGCGCTGCGCCGCCCCGGCTGAAGGTGGGCTGGCCCCCGCTTCGCCTTCAGGGCTGAGCGATCCTGCCGAAGGCTGACACGCACCCTACACTCAGCCCCCACGACCCCCGACCTCGATCGGCTGAACGAGGGCGATGCCCTGATTGGTCACCTCAGGGCCGGCATCCGGATGCTGCACGCAGAGCTAGCGGCTGGATGAGTTGCGGCAAGCACATTGGAGGGCGCTCAGGGACCGCGAGCCCAGAGTGCCAGTCAGCATATCGAGCGTTGCCATTGCCGCGCGCTGGCGGCGCGCTGCGTTAGCCCGGCGCATCGGTGCGTCGTAGGTGTTGTGGCAGCGTTGACACCAGCCGCGGAGCTTGGCGGGAGTCGGAACGATCTGGCAACACGCTGTTGGCACGTCGCATCGACTAAGTCCTTGATGCAACGTGCGTGGTGATGCGGGTTCATGCCGGGTTGAGCTTTTGGAATCACTTAAGTCTTCTTGCGTTGCTCTCCTGCGCAGCCGCGGATTCTAGAAACCGGTCCGGGGCGCGAGTACGAGCTCACGTTAGCGGAAGTTGACGAGCCGTAAACTCGCGTTTCCCGCTTGTCACCGTTCTATGCCCAGACCAGCTGTCCCTGCGGCTACAGCACCCGACGGGCGGACACCATTCGCCAACTGGTTGTCCGATCCCGCTTCATTGCGACGGGGAGAACCGTCGGGATTGGCGAACTGGGTAGCCGCCTTATTGCGTCGCGCTGCCGACCTGGCAGACTGCACTGGCATTTGTGCACCGTGCGCAGAAGCGTTACCGGATTCCGCAGGTCCTTGCCGAGGCTCGCCGCTATATCCTCAGGCACGGACAGATCGTGCCGGAGTCGTTGTGGATGCGGACAATGGCTGAGGTCGGCAGTCTGAGTCCCGAGTGGTGGTATAAGCTCGCTATCGTAGCATCATCCAAGGGAGATACGGAGTTCAAGACTCCGGCTGAGGGCTCGCCCGCCACTGATGCGGGATGCAGAAACAAAAGGCGGAATGGTCGTTGACCTGTCCGGTCCACTACAAGCGCTAACTCGCGGCAGGCAAATTGAAGTGCGAGATCGACGATGAGGGATATAGGCTACGAAGACGATGCAGCCCGTGGCGCGTATCTAGTGGCGCGGCGGCGCGAACTTGTGCGCCAGGAGCGCAGCGCCGCACGCGAGACCCAGCGTAGATGCGGACGAGTGCTAGCAAAGTGGCAAAGACTTGCGGCACCGTATCTATTGATACGTTCGGCGATGGGTGTGCCCTTGAGGGCTGCCCGGCTCATCGCTAGCGTCGTGGTATGGCCCTTCGGAGGAGGCAGCAGATGCTTAGATCGTCTTTTTTTCCTCTTGCCTGTGCCGCGATGGCGGCCTCGTTGGTCGGCACAAGTGCCCAAGCCATGACTTTCTTCTCTCATAACGCGCAGCCCGCCGTGCCGAATGTGACGCGAGCGGCCGTGGAATGCCCTGCAGGATATACCTGGCACCCGCGACTCGACTTCTGCGTTGCGGCACCAACCTGCCCTCCGGGATCTACCTTGCACCCGCGGCTCCATGTCTGCGTTACGGCGCCAACCTGCCCTGCGGGATCTACTTGGCACCCGCATCTCCACCGCTGCGTCACTCCCTGATCGCGGTGGTCGGGAGATCAGTCCGAACTTTGCCCCGCACGCCAACGGTAAGGTTCTGTCTAGCCTCGACGCCGTCTGCGAGTCCGAGCATCGTCAAGCCTACAACGGGGCCGCGCAGGCGATGCTGTGATGACATCGGTATCATGCTTCCCACAACGGCAGGGTAAGGCCGGGAACTTACTCTATCGTAGACTGCTTGCCTGTCGCATGATCGGCGGTAGCGCGATTGCCGCTACAAATGACCTGCTACTCGAATCCACGCGAAGAGGCCCGACATCAGGATTATGACTATCCCGGTGGCAATGACGAGCCGATCGGCGAGCACGCGGCGCATGACCAACCCCCTTAGGCGAAGCTGTATCGCTCGGAATGGTACTTCGACCGTGGCACTCCCAACCTGCCGAGCACCTCTTCAATCGCGTCCATCATGACATTCGGGCCACAGATGAAATATTCGTGGTCGTGATAAGGTGACGGCAGGTGGCGCTCCAGCAGATCGGCCGTAATGTAGCCGCGCTCGCCGGTCCAGTCGGACGGAGGATCGCTGAGAACGTGAATAACGGTCAGGTCGAGCCTCTGGCTTAACGTCTCCAACTCTTCCCGAAAGATGACGGATTCCCAGTCCTTGCTGCCATACAGCAGAAGTACCGGTTGCGTGTCGCCCTCATCAGCGAGCGTACGAATCATAGACATCATCGGGGTGATGCCGATACCGCCTGCGATCAAAACGAGCATGTCTGCCGCATTGCCAGTAGTGAATGCACCGTACGGCCCATCGAGATAAACACGCTCACCGCTACCAACCTTCCGAAGGGCGCTGGTAAAATCACCCAAACTTCTGATCGACATCTCGACGCGACCATCTGTCACCGCAGCGCTGGAAGAGAAGGAGAAAGGATGTCCAGTGATTTTAAACGGGCTTGCCCACACCGTCAGCCAGCCGAACTGCCCTGGACGGAAGCGGAAGCCGGGATGTTTGTCCGGCCGCATCACGAGGGTCACGGTCTCGCCGCGCTCGGCGCGTACTTCGGTCACGTGGTATGGTCGGCGCAACATGACCAGTGGTTTGACTATGCGTACATACAGCAACAGGCAGATCCAGAAAATCGTCAGCGCGATCCACAAACCCCGTTTCCAAGGATCGACCAAGTAAAAGCCTGACCCGACCATGTGCAGGATTCCGGCCGCGATGGCGACGACCGCTAGCCCGATATGACTGAGGTGCCAGGTCTCGTAACTGATGTTCAGCCTAACCCGCCACAGCGCCGCTATCACCAATGCGACGAGCGCCATGATGGACAAGACAGCAAACCAGGCACTCCACGGCACTTCTGCGATGCTGGCAGTCGCGAGCGTTTCCGGCCGGCTGACGACCATAATGAGGGTGTGCGCAACGACCATACCGACCGCAACAAGTGAGAGCTGGCGATGGAAGTGGTAGATTACATCCTCGCCCCATGGCTCCGTGACATGACGGAAACGAGCCGTGAGACCGAACTGCAGGCCCATCATGGCCAGTCCCGAATAACCGATTGCGGCGGCGAACTCGGTCCAAAAATCGCGAGCCGGCGGCAGAGATCCCGCCAGCAGCGCAAACAGCGGAGCGAGAATGAACAGAAGATAGAGTATGATCCAGACTGCACCGCGCAGAGCAGGATGAAGACCCATTCGCTCGCTTCTCCAGCACAAACCAGGCGAGACAGTCGAGAACGTGCTCTCTACGCTTGGCACTCCCGCGACATATCGGGCAACCCTCTCATCCCGGTTGCCTGCGGGGACGCTGAGGACAGGAGCGCGTTGGACGCTCGATTAAGTCTTTCGTAGTATGCAAGGGCTGTTAGCCACAGGCAAACCGGAACAGAGAGGGAGGAGCGCGGCGTGCCATGTCCCATCCTGTGATTGCCTACTGCGGGCCCGCCCCACTGCCGGCTGAGATCTGGGCACGTTGGAATCCAGATCCCATGCTGATCGTCCCAATGGCGCTTCTCATGCTGGCCATCGCGCTCAGCCGATCTGGCACCGCGCTCCGGGCTGGTGTCGCAGCCCTAGGGCTCATGTTTGTCATCTTTGTTTCGCCGTTCTGTGCGCTGTCGTCGGCCTTGTTCTCCGCCCGCGTGCTGCACCATGTCATTCTTGTCAGCGCCGTGGCGCCGCTGCTGGCGATCGCTTTCCCGGCGCGGGGTCACTCCCTGCCGCTCGCGCCGCTCGTTGTGAATCATGCCGTGATTCTCTGGCTGTGGCACACGCCCGGCGCTTATGCCTGGGGTCTCGCCACGGTACCCGCCTACTGGTTGATGCAGATCTCGCTTCTCGGCAGTGCGTGGTTGATGTGGCGGGCCGTGCTCTCACCTGCGTCGCAGCCGGGTGCCGCGCTGATGGCGCTGGCCGCGACAATCGGTCAAATGGGATTACTCGGCGCATTGATCGTGTTCGCGCCACGGCCACTCTACTCCGTGCATTTCGACAGCACCTGGCCGTGGGGCTTGTCTCCACTGATGGATCAGCAACTCGCTGGCCTGTTGATGTGGGTGCCGGCGATGCTTCCCTATCTCGGCGCCGGACTGTGGCTCGCTTGGGTCAACTTGCGTCCGGCGGAGGCCCGGTGACAGCGCTTCTGAAGTTCATCCACCTCGCGACGATTTCGATCTGGTCGGCCGGCCTGATCGCGCTTCCCTTCCTGTTCCGCCAACGCTCGCTGCTTAGCGGCGGAATGGATCTCGACCGACTGCACCGGATGACGCGGTTCGTCTATGTCGGGATGACCTCTCCCGCCGCCGTCATCGCGATCGCCAGCGGCACGGCGCTGATCTTTTTCCAGGCGACATTCCAGGAATGGTTCTCGATCAAGATGGCGCTGGTGGCGATCATGGTGATGTTGCATGTCGCCGCGGGGCTTGTGCTGGCGCGGGTGTTCCTGCCGGCTGGCAGGTTCGGCTCGTTCTCCTACGCCGCGCTGTCGGGCGCCTATTTCGTGGTCATTACCGCGATCATCTGTGTGGCGCTCGCGAAGCCGCACATCGACGCCAATCAGTTCGCCATTGACCTGTTTTCACCCGGCGGGCTTGGTCACGTCCTCGGCGAGACCAGAGTCCCGACGCCGTGATCGAACACGAGCTTGCCCCCATGCCAGCCGGCAAAGCCGGTCATGATCGCGGCCAGACTCGAGAGCGCAAGACCGTGGGGAAGGATCGATGCCGGATCAATGATGCGCAGGCCCCAGTTCGCGCCGGCGATCGCCACCAGGGTCATCGCCGCGACCGCGTGCGACCAGCTTGCCTCCATCAGGCGGATGCCGCGCACCAGCAGAATCTCCGCAATGCCGACCAAGCTCGCTGCAACGCCGGTCCAGAAAGCGATTCCGGCGGACCACAGGCCGACCCGCGCCCAGAACGGATCGCCCGACCACCAGTAAAAGAGATCGGCCCCGAGCGTCGCCATCACGAACGCAATCGGGAAATGCACCATCATGACATGGATCGGGTGACCGACGAGCGCGACCACGGACCCAACGTCGAGCCGATTGAGCTCCAGCTGGATCGAGGTCTCTGCGGCGGAGTGAGATCTGCCGTCGTTGGCCACGGTCCTCGTCCTCCACGCGAAACGCGCCCTCTGCGCGCAAACCTTAGTCTTCGCCGCGCGTCTGTCCAGACTGCGGCGATGGTGGCGCTCTCGGGATGCGCAGGCCAGCTCTCGGCACTCGACCCGTCAGGGCCGGCAGCGGCCGAAATCGCGCGGCTTTGGTGGGCAATGCTCGCGGGCGCGGCCGTGCTTTTTCTCCTGGTCATGGTCATCTTTGTTCTGGTGATCCGCCGGCCTGGCTGGGGCTCGCATCTGTCACCGGAACGGTGGATCGTATTCGGCGGTCTGGTTCTGCCAGCGCTGGTTCTGGTGCCACTGATCACTTATGGAATGATTGTCGGGGAGCGACTGGTGCCGCGCCCGGCAGGTTTCACGGAACACATCGCGGCAGAGGGCCGGCAGTGGGTCTGGACGTTCCGCTATCCCGATCACGGCGGATTGGAAACGACTGGCGTGTTGCATCTGCCGGCGCACACACCCATCGATATTGCCGTCACCAGCGTCGACGTCATCCATGGGTTTTGGATTCCTCGTCTCGCCGGCAAGATTGATGCGGTACCCGGCCACGTGAACCATCTGCGCATCGAAGCAGACGAACCTGGGCGGTACGACGCGCAGTGCTCGGAATTCTGTGGCCTTGCCCACACGACGATGCGCTTTGTTGTTATCGTCGATACGCCCGAGAACTTTGGTGCGGCACTTGCCCAGGCAGCCGCGAAGCAAGGGGGCTAGCCATGAGCAGTGCCGCGAACCGGCCCAGCGGCAGCAGTCCGGCGCTCAGGCTGCACAAAGAGCTTGCCGCGATCTGGGGCACGGGGCCTGGACTACGGCGCCTCGCCGCAGTCAATCATTCCATTCTTGGCGTGCGCTTCATGGCCACGGCCTTCGTCTTCTTCGCGATCGGCGGCGTGTTGGGCATGCTGACCAGAGTTCAGCTTGCCACACCAAAGGCTGCCTTCATGTCTCAGGAGACCTACAACCAGGTCTTCACCATGCACGGATCGGTCATGCTGTTCCTGTTTGCGGTGCCGATGCTGGAGGGCATCGCCGTCTATTTGACGCCGAAGATTCTTGGCGCGCGCGATTTCGCGTTTCCGCGCCTGACTGCCTTTGGCTACTGGTGCTACCTGCTCGGCGGCGTGATTCTGACCGTCTCGCTGCTGGCGGGGGTCGCGCCTGACGCCGGGTGGTTCATGTATACGCCACTCAGCTCCAACATTTACTCCCCGGGCATCAACGCCGACGTCTGGCTGCTTGGTGTGACTTTTGTCGAAATTTCCGCGTTGACACTGGCGGTCGAGGTCGTCGTCTCAATCCTCAAGATGCGCGCCCCGGGCATGTCGCTCGACCGCATGCCGATCTTCGGATGGTACATCCTGGTCACCGCGCTGATGATGATCGTCGCCTTCCCCCCGCTTATCCTGGCCTCCACGCTGCTTGAGACCGAGCGGGCGTTTCACCTGCCCTTCTTCGATCCCACGCGTGGCGGTGACCCGTTGCTGTGGCAACACCTGTTCTGGCTTTTCGGCCATCCGGATGTGTACATTATTTTCCTGCCCATGGCGGGCATCCTTTCCACCATCATCCCGGTCTTCGCTGATCGTCCACTGGTCGGCTATCGTGCGGTCGTTGTTGCGATCATCGCCCTTGCTTTCATGAGTTTTGGCATCTGGGTGCACCACATGTTCACCGTGGGAATCCCGCATCTCGCCCTGGGCTTCTTCTCGGCCGGCTCCGCGATCGTTGCGGTGCCAACGGCCGTGCAGATCTTCGTCTGGCTGGCCACGCTCTCGCATGGCAGGCCACGCTGGGATGTGCCGATGCTCTACGTGTTCGGTTTCTTCTTCATATTCGTCATGGGCGGATTGACCGGCGTCATGCTCGCCATCGTGCCGTTCGATTGGCAGGCGCATGACAGCTACTTCGTGGTGGCCCATCTGCACTACGTCACCGGCGGCGCGGTCGCCTTCCCACTGCTGGCCGGACTCTATTACTGGCTGCCACTTCTGACCGGGCGGACGGCGGTACACCGGTTGTCGGTACCTGCCTTCTGGCTGATCTTGATCGGCTTCAACCTGACCTTTTTCACAATGCATCTGCTGGGCCTGCGTGGCATGCCGCGGCGGATCTACACATATCCGAGCGGAGAAGGTTGGCTCTGGCTGAACCTGCTGTCCTCGGTCGGCGGCTTCATCATGACGACCGGCTTTGCGCTCGTGGTCATCGACCTCTTGGCCCAACTTCGGTACGGACGCCGCGCGGCGCGCGATCCATGGGGTGCAGCAACGCTGGAATGGGCCATGCCGGTTCCGCCCGCACCGTACAATTTCGCGTCGATCCCGCATGTCGATCGAGGACCAGATCGGACGAGTGGGCGCGGTCTGGCGCGGGCGCTTGCGCGCGGCGAGGGGTATCTGGGCTTTACCCGCAACGGCTGGCCGGAGGCGCTTGGGGTTCACATGATATCCGGCGCCCCCGAACAGTTGATCGTGTTGCCGGCTCCGACATACCTGCCGCTCTGTGCTGCACTCGCGACGGCAGTGGCAGTCCTGACGATGCTGTTCCACCTATATGTGCCGGCGATCGCCGCAGCGCTGCTGACGGTCGGGCTGTTGGTGTGGTCCGGACAGAGTGCGGGCCTGGCCCGGGATTATGGGCCTTTGCCTGTGGGGCGGGGCATCAGCGTGCCGCCGCACACCGAAGTCGCCGAATCGCCGCCCTGGCTCGCGCTCATCATGACGCTTCTCGCCGATGCCACGAGTTTCACCTGTCTCCTGTTCGGCGCGTTCTACCTCTGGATCTCCGCATCGAACTGGCCGCCGGCGCAAGCCTTCGCACCGAGTGTCGGGTTTGCTGTGGCGGTTGTGGCGGCGTTGATTGTCGCGGCCATCGCCGCGCGCAGGTCGTTGCGTACGCTGTCTGCCGGTGCCTCCCCGGACGCCTGGCTCACTCTTGCTTTCATGGCGCTGGTGGCCGCCATCGCGATGGATGTCTGGCTGATCAGCAGGATCGTTCCGCGCCCGAATGTGCACGCGCTGGGCGCGACCGTAGCCGCACTGCTCGGCTATGTCGCCCTGCATGCGGGCATCGGCATTTTGTTTCTCGTCAGCAACGCGATGCGGCTCCGCGCGGGCCTCCTCTCACCGCGGCGACACCTCGATCTGCGCCTCACCCGGCTGTGGGTCGACTACACCGCGGTCACCGGCACCATTGCGGTCGGCCTTGTGCTGGCATTGCCCTCGCTCGTCGCGATCCTGACGCTACGACCATGACCATGCGCACCGTTTCACCACAGTATCTGTGCTGGCTTACAGCCGGGTTCGCAGTCTGGGGCAGCGCGCTGATTGCGCTCTACGCCATTCATGGTCTGGGTTGCGCATTCATGTGGCCGGCTGGGCCGGTCCGCGTCGTGCTTGCTCTGGTCCTCGTCGCACATCTCGCGGTGACCGCCTTCATGTGGCGCCATCTGGCCAGTGCGTCTGAGGGTCCCCATGCGACGGCGACAGGAGATTTTGTGCGCACGGTTGCGATCTGGTGTGTGATCGCGGCCTTCGTCACCATGATCGTGACGCTGGCCCCACCGCTTGTGCTCACGGGATGCACGTGATCACGGCACCAGCAACTCCGATGCGGCGGGCCGCGAGGCCCGGCACGAAGCGTAGAGAGGGATCGACCCTGGACGGCTGGATTTCATCGCCGCCCCTAGCGGGAGACCCCGGCGTTAAGGCCGGGGAGAACGTCACCGATGAAACATGAGCCGCCACAAAAACGACCCGACTGCCTGGCCGCATCTATCGGCGCGGTCTCGGCTCCGTATCGCTCGACCGCTGCGTGATGTCTTCAGCATGCCTCCGACGAAATAAGGCGCACGGCACAGCCCACCCCGCGGGCGTGACGTCGGCCGCACGCCATGTTAGGCTGCAGGCGCTTCTGTTTCAGAAGGAGGGCGCCATGATGAAACGCATCATTCTCGCTGTCGCGGTGCTCTGCGGCGTCGCCGGCGCAACCGCGGCGCTCGCCGGCCTGAGCGCTGTGCCAGCGGCGGCGTGCAAGCACCACACCACATAAGTTGCTTTGGTTGACAGCCCGGGACGCCCGTCCCGGACTGTCGTTCTTTGTCTGCTTCGCCCAGCGCGGACGACGCACGGCAGCCGTTGCGCGCGCCGGAGGCGTCGGCCGGCAAGACATCGGGACGCTCCAGGCGGACATTAAGCGGCATTTGCACCGTCCAGCGACCAGTGCCGCCGATGGCGGTCAGCCGCTCGGCTGTCGCCAAGACCTGGCCTGGCAAACGGTGCGCACTAGCATACAGCGCATCGAAGTACGCCGTGCCGTCTGGTGGCTCGTTCCGAGATCGGCGGCATGGTAGTGCCGACGCGACCGAGCGCGTGAACGCCGTGCGGCCGCCGATGATGGACGCGGTGTGTAACTGCTGCGATTAGCGTGGTCGGGCCCACAAGGTGCGGCTGGTCGCGGAACGCGGCCCCTAGAGCTGCGGACTGTCCCCGCATGTGGATGGTGCCGATGCACGACCTGTGCGGGATGCATCGACCGCCGTTGTGGAGGTTGACGTTGTGAGGGGGCGGCGAGCGGCGAACAGGGGTCAGGCCTGACCAACCGGCGCGAGGGATCCGAGCGCTTCCCGCGCGCCGAGTCCCCCCCTGGCGCCGGTCCAAAACACCCTGGCAAACGGAACCGACGCGATCAACCGCCTCCGTGTTTCGTCCCAGAGGTCAGGTCAGCCGTTCACCTGCTGCATCAGCTTCGTCCAGCGGTCGATGATCGGCAGGACTTTGTCCGATTTCTCCGGTGGGAACATGGGCACGACCCGGGTCACGCCGGCATCCTTCAGTCGCTTGAGACGGTCGAGGTCCTCGGCGAGACCGAACGACGTAACCTCGATGGATGCCGGG
>Ga0123356_10005625_pt1 | contig 12738 bp, 8 predicted proteins | sample TergutEmb28metaG_2_FD_92546 | JGI IMG/M metagenome (GOLD analysis project Ga0123356, IMG submission 92546) | Embiratermes neotenicus P3 segment gut microbial communities from Petit-Saut dam, French Guiana - Emb289 P3 | ecosystem: Host-associated > Arthropoda: Insects > Digestive system > Gut ... | reverse complement strand
TCCGCAGTTACAACAAGCGCATCAAAGAAAAAAACCTTGCTCAGGAACGTCTGCCGTACATTGTTGTAGTAATTGATGAATTTGCCGATTTAATGACAACTACCGGCAAGGAACTTGAATCTACTGTTGCCAGGCTTGCGGCAATGAGCCGTGCGGTTGGCATTCACCTTGTACTTGCAACCCAGCGTCCTTCGATCGATGTTATTACAGGGCTGATCAAGGCAAATATACCCAGCCGTATCGCATTCATGGTTGCAAGTAAAACCGACAGCCGTATCATCATAGATATGGTCGGCGCAGAAAAACTTCTTGGCAAGGGCGATATGCTTTATTCGGGTGTTGTTGACCCGTTTCCGATTCGTATGCAGGGTGCATTTGTTTCTGAAGAAGAAGTCGAAGCTGTAGTTGAATTTGTTAAAACTTTTGGTTCGCCCGATTATATTGATGATGAAATTTTCTTTGAAGACGAAGAAGATGATTCCAATATGTCACTTTTTTCCAATGGCGATGATCCATTATACGAAAAAGCTCTTGAAATTGTCATGCAGCAGGGAAAGGCAAGCGCCAGTTATATTCAACGAAGGCTGAAAATCGGTTTTAACCGCGCTGCCAGACTTATCGACGAAATGGAACATAATGAAATAGTCGGTCCAGCCCAGGGAAGCAAACCGCGGGAACTGCTGCGCGGGATCAGATGACAGTTACTTGTTAAATTTTGGTTAAAATTTTATTGACTAAAGTATTTTCTAATGCTAATATTCCTAATTACCATTATTAACATGGCATAAAAAGGAATGAAAATTTGAAGCAAATCAGCAAAACCTCCCGGAAAAAGATTTATTTAAAGTCAGGCAGGTCTTTAAGCAGCGTAATCAAGGATAATGTATCAAGTTATATGTTTCTTGTACCCTGGCTTTTGGGATTTTTTGTCCTGACCATTTATCCGATGATTTATTCTCTTTACTTGTCCTTTACACGTTACAATATGATTCAGTCTCCTGTATGGATAGGAATTCAGAATTACTTTGTTATGTTTATCGGAAATGCGGATTTCCCCAGGGATGAACGGTTTTTGAACTCCCTTGGCGTTACATTGCGGTTTGTTTTCATATCGGTACCTGCAAAACTCATATTTGCTTTGGCAGTCGCCATGCTGATGAACCAAAAAATTAAAGGCATTCCTGTTTACCGGACTGTTTATTATATTCCGACCCTTCTTGGCGGCTCTGTGGCTATTTCTGTATTGTGGCGCCGGCTTTTTGCTAGTGACGGAGCTATTAATGCATTAATAAGAACATTCTCTTTTGGATCTATTGAACCTCCTTCGTGGATTTCAACCCCCGAATATGCTCTTTATACGCTTGTTATTCTATCTGTCTGGCAGTTCGGCTCTCCAATGATAATTTTTCTTGCAGGGCTTAAACAGGTGCCTACTGAATATTACGAAGCAGCCAGTGTAGACGGCGCCGGAAAGTTTAAACAATTCATTTATATTACGCTGCCCTGTCTTTCTCCCATTATATTTTTTAACTTTGTTATGCAGATGATTGGTGCATTCCAGTCTTTTACACAGGCATTTATTATCTCGGGAGGTACCGGCGGGCCCATTGATTCAACCATGTTCTACAGCCTCTATTTATACCTAAGGGGGTTTGCCTATGGGCATATGGGATATGCCGCTGCTATGGCATGGATACTTCTTTTAATTATCGCAGGATGTACATTCCTGTCTTTCAGATTATCCAGGTCTCTTGTGACCTATGGGAGCGGCGAATGAAAGACAGACCTCTTATATCACCAATGCTTACCCATGTTATTATAATTGCTTTGGGTATTGGGATGCTTTACCCGATTATTTGGCTTATCATGGCTTCCTTTAAGGATCCTGCCCAAATTTTCAGTAACCCGAGTCTTTTGCCGGAAGTATGGACACTGGAAAATTATGTCAGAGGCTGGCAGGGAATTGGTATTGTTCCTTTCAGCCGGTTTTTTCTGAATTCATTTATTATTTGTATTTCCTGCATGGTTATCAATGCTGCTTTTTGTTCTCTTACTGCCTATGCTTTTGCAAGGTTGAACTTCAAAGGAAAAAAAATCTGGTTTGCAATTATGATGATGACATTGATGCTGCCAGGACATGTTACATTAATACCTCGGTATATAATATTCAATATTTTTGGGTGGATAGATACATTTAATCCGTTCATTATTCCAAAATTTTTCGGCGGAGATGCATTCTTTATATTTCTGCTTGTACAATTTATACGCAGTCTTCCCAAAGATATGGACGAATCGGCTTATATAGACGGATGCAGTAAATTTGGAATTTATTGGAGAATTATACTTCCATTGAGTATTCCTGCTGTTATTACCACAATGCTTTTTACTTTCCTCTGGACATGGGATGATTTCCTTGGTCAGATGATATTTTTAAACACTCCGCAGTTATTTACTGTTCCGCTGGGTTTACGCCTCTTCCTTGATTCAACCGGCGTATCATCGTGGGGTTCAATGTTTGCAATGTCCGTATTATCTCTTATTCCCTGTTTTATTCTGTTCTTTTCCCTGCAAAGATACTTTGTACAGGGTATTACAACAACCGGTATTAAAGGGTAGTTTACCCTGAAAATAAATTTTTGGAGGTTTTCATGAAAAAAGCTATTTTAGTTTTGGTATTGCTTGTTCTGGCAGGCAGTATGATTTTTGCCAGCGGCAATCAAGCGGTACAGCAATCAGGATCAAATGTTGTCCGTTGGTCTTTCTGGGGCGGTGAATCACGTATCAGAAATTATCAGTTGACAAACGATCTTTTCTTCCAGGATACAGGGATTATTATTGCAGGCGAACCTGCTCCGGGAACAAACGAACACTTTGACAAATTCAGAACACAGTTTGCCGGCGGCAGAGCTGCGGATATCATTCAGCTTGGCGGATTCTTTTCCAATCTTGGTATTAATGATAACGGCAGAAGCGCACCTGGCATAGAAGATATGCTTCTTCCGCTGGATCAATTTGTCAGAAGCGGTATCCTGAATACAGCAAGTGTTGATAAGGCAGCTCTTGATGCCGGAACAAGAGATGGCGTTCTTTATGCCATTTCTGCCGGTACAAATATGCCCGCATTGGTATATAACAGATCACTTCTTGAAAGAGTTGGAGCTCCTATTCCGAATGTAGCCATGACCTGGGCTGAATTTGATACATGGCTCCGCGCTGTACAGGCAAGACTCCCGCAGGGTGTTTATGCAATGACCGATAACGGTTCAACCCAGACCGGTTCTGTTTTCCTCGGCTATTGGGCCGGAGATAACCAGACTCCATTGTGGGACGGATCAAGAACTCATCTTACTGCTCCAATTATACAGAGATATCTGGATATGTGGTCTGACTGGCGTACAGCAGGAGTTATTCCTCCAGCCGCTATTGCCGCTGAATTTGCTGAAACCAATGAAGCAACTTCATCGCTTATTGCCGGAAGAACAGCTCTTTCCTTTATCTGGTCAAACCAGCTTAACGGATATCAGGCTGCTACAACCGATACACTTGACCTTATCATGCTCCCCAACGCCGCAGTTACAAATGGTTTATGGGCGCAGATGAGCCAGATGATTGGTATCAACAAAAACTCAAGGAATGCCGAAGCTGCCGCAAGGTATCTTAACTTCAGGCTCAATGAACCCCGCGTATGGGCAATCATGGGCGCAGATCCCGGAGTACCTGTTACACCGGCAACCAGAGCGGCAGTTGCAGCTAACGCAACCCCGATAACCCAGAGAATCGTAAATTATCTTGACGTTGCAGGAAGACATGCTTCTCCGCCGAATCCCAATATGCCAAACGACACAGAATGGAACGCAGGCTTATTCCTTATTTATCAGGAAGCGGCTTATGGACGTATTACCAATGCTGTAGCAGCACAGAGGGTAATGGATCTTATTAACAGGCTTGCAAGATAGTAAATTAGTTTTTAAATCCGGTTTTTACCGGTAATTTTGAACAGCGCAGTTTCAGGTTTTCCTGTTATTGCGCTGTTTTTTTGTGTTTGTAAAATGATGAAAATGTAAAAACGAAAAATAGTGCTAGGCACCTTTTTGGCATCTTTTTTGTTTTTTCAATATAAGTTACCATGAGTCATGGACAATCAAATAAAACAATCAGTCGAATTACTGATAAATAACATAAAACAATTAATATCCGTTGACGCCAAAAAGCTGGAATACATTATTGCCGCTCAGATTGCAGGCGGTCATGTGATTCTTGCCGATTCGCATGGGGTGGGAAAAACATCCCTTGCGCGAGCGCTGGCTCAGTCTATCCGATGGAGAAAGGAAGATTTGGCAACTATTGGTTCTGAAGATGGAGCAGGCAGCGTTAAAATGGATGGTTTCAGCCGTATTCAATGTACTGTCGATCTTCTTCCGCAGGATATTCTGGGTTTTAACAGATTTATCGGACACTCCGGAGAAATTTTCTTTAACAAAGGTCCTGTATTTGCGCATTTTGTGTTATGTGACGAAATTAACCTGCTTACACCCAAAACACAGGGAAGTTTTTTCCAGGTAATGGAGGAGCAAAGCGTTACTATCGAAGGAAAATTGTATCAGCTAACTGATCCTTTTTTTATTATTGCTACAATGAACCTGAAAGGCGTTCATCTGTTTCCGCTTCCTGTACCGCAGCTTGACCGTTTTATGATTCGTTTGTCGCTTGGTTATCCTTCTGCGGAAGATGAAAAAGAGATCATAAACAGGCATGGTAAAATTGACGCATGGAACAATTTTCAAAGCGTTATAGACAGTGCCGATTTAATCCGCTGGAAAAAAATGGTAGACGAAGTGCAAATTCATCCGGATGTAATTTCCTATATTGTAAATTGCGTTAGGTTTACAAGACTGCATCCCGACATCGAAACTCCGGCAAGTCCGCGTGCAGGTGTGCGGATTTCCAGGCTTGCCAAATCACTCGCACTTTGCCGCGGTATGGATTATGTACCTGTTGATATCATTAAGGAAATATTTATACATGCAATGGCGCATCGTATAATTACCCGCGATCCTTCGATACCGCCGGAAACGCCCCTGGCAAATATATTAAATACAGTTCCTGTTGAGCAAAAATAATGGCAAAACCAAAACTACCTGTTTTTTTCCGGCGATTTACAAGTGGTTTTGTTCAGCGGTTACATAGTTTCAAACCGGTCTTGACGCCTGTTGGTTCTGCTGTTCTTGTTATTGGAATTATTTTGCTTATCCGATCTCTTCTTGCGCGTAATTCCTACGAAATTGTATTGGCATTTTCTGTATTGCTTCTGCTGCTTGTTTTTTTTATTATTGGCATTTGGAAATCGCGGAAATTAAAACTGATGGAACCCGGCTGGAAGACTCCTTTTCCCATGACAGCTGACATAAGTACCGGAACTGCAGATAACAGCAGTGATTTACAGAATCATACATTAATTACCGGTCTTGATACATCAATTCCGGTTTTTTTCCGACTGCATTTTATTATCCGCGGAAAGTTTTATCCTTCCGGAACAGACGCTGATTTGAATCTTAAATCCGGCACCATTATGAATAACGGCTGTTCTTTAACGGCAGAAACATCTGTTCCGCGGGGAAATCCTTCGGCTCCAATTCTTCTTGATTTTCCCATGTCAGGAATATTTCATGGTGACGGATTCTGCAGATTACGTGATATTTTCGGTTTTTTTTCTTTTCCCTGCGGACAGCCGCAATACAGGACAGTTAATATAAGATGCGCTCCGTGTTTTGGAAATAATATTCAGATAAATGCGCAAACAGGCGCCGAAGACAGGAAAAATAAACCGGCAGCTGACGTTGAACGCTATTATATGAGGGAATATACTCCGGGTGATCGTTTCCGTGACATTAACTGGAAAAGTTCAGAAAAAATCGATACATTAATAACCCGTATTTCTACTGATAATCAGGAAAAAATAAACCGGCTTGAAATTCATTTCCGGAACTACGGTAAAACAAATGCATCCCTGGAAGCTTTATGGCTTTTGGACAGAGCCAAGGCAAGACTTTCATACTTTTTACGCAGCCTGATGCAGCAGAATTCTGCATTTATTTTTGATGTTCGTACCGCCGAAGGCAGCCGGGAAATTGAAACTCCTGATGATCTTGATGCTTTTCTTGAAGATCTTGCCGGCATTTCGTTTTTATCTCCTGTAAACGAAACAGTAAATTTACACAATGCTTCACATAATGGAGATATATACATTTTTTCTACAGCCTGCGACACAGGATTACCTGGTTTCATACTTGCCTGTAACCCGCGTCCTGTAAATCTTTTTATTATTCAGCCGGAAAAAAACAAACCGGAAACTGAAACAGAAATTCTCGGTATTTCGGATTTTTTGCAGAAAGGGTGTAATCTGCCTTTAAAGCGGCTTCGTAATGATGTTAACAGATTAAATGTCCAGGCAAATAAAGTTGAAATGTATTATGCGAAATTCGCATTTGCAGGAAGTCCTGCAGTCAAAAGCAGACAAACGGAGAAAAATACATGAAACAGCCCAATCAGGGATTAAGCCCGGTCATATTGTTTTCTCTTAGGTTATTTTTTTATTTTAGTGTTGTAACATTAATTCTTGTTCACCCGGGCATTTCTGTTTCTTTTGATCGAATCGGGGCAATGCAATGGTTTGTAATAATTCCATTAATGTCCATTGTTGCTTTCCAGTCTGTATTTGCATTTAATTTATATAAAAAAACATTAACTGCTTTGATAATGCTGCTTCCTCTTTCATTCATAGCAGCCGGATTCAGTTTAAATATATTAATACTTATATTTTCCGGCATAATCAGTTTTACTCTTACTCTCATATTGTTTCACGGTCATCGTATACATTTACTCGGCAGGTTTGCCAAAGCAGCGGCGCTTGAACCATTCTTTCTGGCATGGGTTATTTTACGGCTTCTTTCATTGTCCCGTTCGGGAGAAGAAATTGCAGGGCAAAGCATACTGCTTACCCAATTTATGCTTGTTTGGGTTTTAACTGTTTTTCTGTCTCACAGCGCAGTAATTTATTTATGCCTGTATCCGGCAAGCCGGAAAAAAGCATGGAAAGAAGGAATTGTTTTTTTTCTTTGTTCATTGGCAGTTTTACTTGTTGTTCTTGTTGCGCTTCCGCCTGATTTCGTACGAAATACGATAATTCAAAATTTAAATCCAGATCGAATACCGGAACGAATCAGATCTTCTGAAACAGACCTTGATATTCCGGCAAACAGAACCGGCAGCAGGCAGGGAGGAGAATTACGCGGCGTTTCCGAAAACGAATGGACGGGCAGGGGAGAAAGCCGTCAATACATGGTTAAAATTGTCGCATCAGAAATTGAACCTGTATATATGTGTGATATATTCCGGGGACAGCTTGATCCAGTACATGGATTTTTACCAAGCCCGCAGGAACCTTTGAATGATATATCGCGTCAAAGACTTTTTGTCACATGGTTTAATAATGAATATAATTTTGATACCGGAAGATCAACGCATGAATTCTTTTCGCTTTCTACATTACAGCAAAAATATTTACCTTATGTTCCGGTTTCTGTTGATCCGGTTATTTTGCATGAAAACACAGGTCCTCTTCGTTATATTCATCAGGTAGTTTCAAACACACATACAGGAGATCCTTTAGCGCTTGTAAAAACACCTTCAAGATTATTTTCTGAATTCGAAAAACATATGCTTTCTCCGTATCTTGAAATTTCGCTTGAGGAAAACGACAAAAAAGAATTTGAATTATATTTATATAATGCATTGGATACATGGAAAAATTACCGCGAAGAAATTATTCGAAGAGATCGTTATTTAAGCCATATTTTTTCTGGTTTGGAAAGACAGTCCGGTAATATGTATCTGGAAAATATTATCGCTATATTAAACGGTTTTTCACAATTTCAATATAATCTTGTTTATGATGATAATTATTCAATTGCCGCATTAAAAGAATTTCTTTTTATAAAAAAAGAAGGTGATTGTGTTGAATTTTCAAATACTCTTGCCTTGTTAGGGCGTATTGCAGGCATTCCTTCCCGTGTTGTAACAGGATATCTTGCAGCAGAACAGCTGCAAACCGCTGCGCATCTTCGCGGAATTGCACATTTGCGCAGCAGGATTCCGGTTCTCCAGCAATTTCCGTTTGAAAATTTATTTTTGGTAACAAATCTGCATAGCCATTCATGGGTACAATTTTATATTCCCGATTACGGCTGGATAGATTTTGAAGCTACTTCATTTGCCATTCCGCCGATGGGAATGGGTGATTTTAATAACTGGGATGTAGTTATCCCTCTTTTTGATGAAAACAGAACATTTTCACAAATTCGGAGATTCCCCTGGCAGGCAGTTGGCAGAACAGTTATTATAATTATTATTCTTGGATTGATCTGCGCTTATATTTTACGTTACAGCCGTGAGTTGATTTTATATTTTGGTGCAAAAAATAACACCAGAGCGGGAGCGCGTTCTCTGTACCTCCTGCTTCTTGCACGGCTTGCTGCAGACGGAAATCCCATTAAACCTGCATCCAAAACCGCCCATGAATATTCAGAATTGTTCCAGGGAAGAGTTCTCGCAGAGCCGTCGAACCTTCGGTTCGCAGGAATTCAAAAGAATGGAGAAATGTTTATCAAGGATCCTTATAATGCCTTTGCAGAAATATATTCAATGCTTCGCTGGAGGGAGTTTAAGGATAAGGATGAATTTGAAATATATTTTTTAAAATTAAAAATTGAATATTATAATATTTTATCAATGCGCAAACGCGGACTGCATCACATTGTTAAACGTATCTTCAATTTAAAGGGACTGGCATACCTATGATGAAGCGAACAGGCACGTTTATTAACAAAGAGAATGAATATGAAAAAACATATCACAAAATAAATATTTTTGTATGTGCATTTTTGTCTATATTTGCTTTATTGATACCAGGTGCCTGTTCGCGTAACACAGACTGGGTACAGTTCCGCGGCGAAGGAGGAAGAGGCGTTAGTTCATCGCGCATTACTCCGCCTTTGGGGCTTAGATGGAAAATCAGCCTGCAGTCTGGAGATGAAAAAATACGATCTCTTAATCCGCCGGTTGTTATCGGAGATACAATTTATTTCGGTTCGGATGACGGAAACTTTTATGCACTGGATGTAGAGAGCGGTTTTATGCGATGGGTGTTCAAAAGCGGAGCTGAAATTAATTCAATTCCATATGCAGATAAAGACCATGTTTATTTCGGCAGCAAGGACGGAAAGCTTTATGCCCTGTCAAGACAAACGGGAGAGGAGATATGGACTTTTCAGACAGAAAGCCAGATAAACTCGCAGGTTCAGCGTTACGGCGATTACATTGTATTTGTCGGAGATGCTGATGCTATTTATTTTCTTTCTCCGCAGGGAGTTGAACAATTCCGCATTGATAATCCAGGCTGGTATAATTTTACTTTTCTTTTATATGACGATGTAATGTATTTTGCAACCGGTCCGCTGGTGGAATTGATTGGTCCGTTTGACATAAACAAAAGGGAATTTCTCTGGTTTTTTGATTATCATGACATTGATGCAATCTGGTATTCATTTTCTGCAGTACGCGGCGATTTGATGTACATGGGTACAGCGACTCTTTTTTATGAAGGTACATACCTTGGGTATCATGCATATAACCGTCATACAGGCGAATTAATCTGGCGGCGTTATTTTGACGGAATACTGCATTATCATGATTTTTATGACATTTATTATTATTTCCTCAGAAACATGGATATCCTGGATTTTATGGCTCCTGCCATCTGGAAGGATCTGGTAATTTTTACAGGCGGAGATAATCTGGCGCGGGCTTTTGATGCAAACACCGGGGAATTGCGCTGGGAACAGAACTTCAGCATTCCTGTAAGCTCTCCTCCTACAATTGCTGACGGCCGTGTTTACTTTGGACTGCTTGGAGACGATTTTACTCCGTCCCAGCTGGTTTGCATTTCAGCCGCAGACGGAAGATTGCTCTGGCAAATGGAAACCGAAGGTTCAATTTTATCCGCTCCTGTAATTGCCGGCAAGAGAATTATTTTTGGAACAGACAGAAGCATTTTTTATGTACTTGAGCAGGTATTTTAAAATTAAGAGAACCGCATTCAATAATTGTAGTATATTTTAATAATTCGTTTTTTGAACATATATAGTTATCTTTTTTTCTTGTTTATTCCTATCTGTCATTTGTATATTGATCTTGTCTTGATATATTTTATTACTTCATACCAGTTTATTGGTAAATAATTTCAGGAGGAGTTCAATGAGTTTAAGAATAAAACTTACATCAATTATTTCTGCAATGATGCTGACTGTCATTGTTATTTTGTCGTTTTTTACGCTTACACGATCCAGTACATTACAGACAAATACTGTATTTGATTATGCCGAAGAATTAGCCAATGCCAATTCAATTGAAATTCAACGGCGAATTGAAACCTATACAGGATACGGCAGAGTTCTTTCGCAGATATTCAGTGATTTTGAAGAAATCTCGGAATTCGCAAGGCGGGATAATTATAATGAATTCCTGCGCAGTTCAATCCAGCAGAATATATTGATCACCGGTATCTGGACAGCATGGCTTCCGGGTGCAATTGACAGCCGTGATGCCGAATTGGGGCAGTATCAGGCTTTTTTTACCCGCAGACGAACCGGCAATGTAGAACAAATCTATGCAGGGTATGAAGGATGGCAGGACTATCTTTCTGGCATGACAGGTAAACCAGATATTGCATCTCCGGTATGGAGAGATATTTACGGTTATGGAAATGTTCCGGTTATTGCTGTTATGTATCCCATTTTTAATTCAGTCGGAAAACCTGTAGGTCTTGTCGGTATTAATTATGTCAGCGATATGCAGGAAATTGTCGATGAACTGATCGCCCGGGTTTATAACGGCAAGGGATCCGCCGGTGTTTATACCAATGACGGAGTGATTATAGCGCATTATGACAAAAGCAGAATAGGAGACAATATCAACAGCAACAGATCTGAAATAGAACTATTGGGAGAACAGCACGGCAGGATAGTAAGATCAATCAGAAACGGAGGAGAAAACGGAAAATCAGTTTTTATTACCCGTTATTCACCGAATCATAATACAAATATACATCTTATTTATGACCCTATTTTTGTTGATGATATGGACACTCCCTGGAGTCTTCTTTTGGGCATTCCCGTAAACGAAATAAATAAACCGATACAGGACATGATAAAAATAGAAATTATTTTTGCAGTAATCATACTTTCGATTGTATCAATTATAACTTTTTTTATCGCTCACACTTTTGTCAAACCTATTATCGGCGTTACAAATACACTTAAGGATATATCCGAAGGCGAAGGTGATTTAACCAAAAGAATCATAAATAATTCCAAAGACGAAGTAGGAATTCTTTCCCGTTACTTTAACGATACTCTTGATAAAATCAGAAACCTTGTTATAAGCATAAAAAAAGAAGCGGAAAAATTATCTGATATCGGCAATGATCTTGCAGGTAATATGAATCAGACTGCTTCCGCAGTAAATCAAATTACAGCTAACATTAAAAGCATTAAGGGGCGGGTAATAAACCAAAGCGCCAGCGTAACCGAAACGAGCGCAACAATGGAACAGTTAACTGACAATATAAACAATCTTAACAGGCATGTGGAAAGCCAGAGTCAGAATATAACCCAGGCTTCAGCGGCAATCGAAGAAATGGTAGCGAATGTACAGTCTGTTACAGGTACGCTGGTTAAAAATTCCGCCAATGTAAAAAGTCTTAAGGAAGCATCCAAGGTCGGTCATGCAGGATTGCAGACTGTAGCGGCTGACATTCTGGAAATTGCCCGTGATTCGGAAGGTTTGCTGGAGATAAATTCAGTTATGGATAATATTGCAAGCCAAACCAATCTGCTGTCGATGAATGCTGCGATTGAAGCGGCTCATGCCGGAGAAGCCGGCAAAGGCTTTGCTGTTGTTGCAGATGAAATCCGCAAGCTTGCCGAAAATTCCGGAGAACAGTCCAAAACCATCGGTAATGTTTTAAAGAAAATAAAAAACTCAATTGATAAAATCACTCAATCCACGCAAAATGTTCTTGGTAAATTTGAAGCAATAGATTTAGGTATAAAGACAGTGACTGAACAGGAAGATCTTATTCGTAATGCCATGGAAGAACAGGGAGAAGGAAGCAGGCAGATTCTTGAAGGCGTCAGTAAGGTGAACGGCATTACGCGGGATGTTAAAAATGAATCAGCGGAAATGCTTAATGGCGCGAAAGAAGTTATAAATGAAGGCGTTAACCTTGGAAAGATCACACAGGAAATAACAATGGGCATGAACGAAATGGCATCGGGCGCTGATCAGATTAATACTGCTGTAAATCATGTAAACGATATCTCCTTCATGAACAGGGAAGGAATTGAAGCCCTGATGAAAGAAGTATCACGTTTTAAAGTTGTGTAACATGGTTTAAATCTCAGGAAGCACCGCGTATACCTTGAAACATAGCTGTATTCGGTGTATCCTGAGCCATGAAAAAAAACGCTGTTGCGGCATATCTGGCCGGTATTTCACCTGATAAGATCAATACAAATTTTTTGGCTTATTTATGCAGTTTAACTGAAATTTCCAGAACTTCTCCGGAAATTGCTTCTTCCATCGTAAAGGAACTTGAAAACCAGCGTAAAAGAGTAAAATTGA
>Ga0123356_10005624_pt1 | contig 12738 bp, 17 predicted proteins | sample TergutEmb28metaG_2_FD_92546 | JGI IMG/M metagenome (GOLD analysis project Ga0123356, IMG submission 92546) | Embiratermes neotenicus P3 segment gut microbial communities from Petit-Saut dam, French Guiana - Emb289 P3 | ecosystem: Host-associated > Arthropoda: Insects > Digestive system > Gut ... | reverse complement strand
CGATACGGGGGTAGTGGGCCACTTCCCCACAGTCTCACGCCTGGGTGCGAGACAGCGAGGGCCGCGCGGCGGGAGTGGCGGGCGCGGAAGCCGGTGTCGAAGAGAGGCGCGTACCTCGCGGCGCTCGGTACTTATGATGGCAGTGGCAGCCACGCCTGCCTGATCCGAGCTGCCCCAGTCCGGCGCTGCCGGCTAGTCCTTGGCGGCTGAGACGCCGGCGCTGTCGAAGGTTGCGACGTCCCGCAGCACGCGCGCGGCCGTTTGGACGATGGGCAGCGCGAGCACCGCGCCCGATCCCTCGCCGAGGCGCATGTCGAGATCGAGCAGAGGCCGCAGCCCGAGCGCGGACAGGGCGCGGCTTGCACCGGGTTCGGTGGAACGGTGGCCGGCCACCAGGTAACCAGCGGCATCGGGGCACAGCGCCACGGCGGCGAGTGCCGCGGCACACGCGATTACGCCGTCGAGCACGACGGGGACGCGCAGCGCGGCGGCGCCGAGCAGGTAGCCGGCGAGCGCCGCGTGCTCGAGTCCGCCGACCGCGGCGAGGGTGCCGAGCGGGTCGGCGGGGTCTGGCTGGTGCCGCTCCAGGGCGCGGCGCACCACGTCGACCTTGTGCGCCAGGGTCGCGTCGTCGACCCCGGTCCCCCGGCCGGTCACCTCCACCGGGTCGGCGCCGGTGAAGGCGGCGATGAGGGCAGCGGAGGCGGTCGTGTTCGCGATCCCCATGTCCCCGGTGATCAGGCACTGGTTGCCCGCGGTGACCAGGTCCCTGGCGGTCTCGATGCCGGTTTCGACCGCCTGCCGCGCCTCCTGGAGGGTCATCGCCGGCTCCGCCGTCATATCGGCCGTGCCGCGGCGCACCTTGCGGGGCAGCAGCCCGGGCGCGGCGGGAAGCTCGGCGGCAACCCCGACATCGACCACGCATACCTCGGCACCGACCTGGGCAGCGATCACGTTGACCACGGCGGTCGAGGCGAGGAAGTTCGCCACCATCTGGGCGGTGACCTCCTGCGGCCACGGGGTGACGCCCTGGGCGTGCACACCGTGGTCGGCGGCGAACACTGCGACCGCCGCGGGCTCGGGCAGCGGCGGCGGGCACTCCCCCGCCATCCCGGCGAGCCGCACGGACAGGTCTTCCAGGACCCCCAGGGAGCCGGGCGGCTTGGTGAGCTGTGCTTGGCGGTCCCGCGCGGCCGCTTCCGCCGCGCCGTCCGGGGGACGGATGGCGGCCACCGTGTCGGTGAGCAGGCTCGCGGGCTCAGCGCCGGGCAGCCCGCGCTGTCCCCACCGGCCCTCGTGCACCGCCCAGGCCAGTGGGCGCTGACGCGCCCAGCCCGACAGCACGAGCTCCGGGGCGGGCGGGAACTCCGATACGTGGCCGACACACAGGTAGGCCACCACCTTGATGTGCTCCGGCAGGCCGAGCAACTCGGCAAGCTCACGCTCATCGAAGAAGCTCACCCAGCCGACGCCGAGATCCGCCGCCCTGGCCGCCAGCCAGAAGTTCTGTACCGCGCACACGGCCGAGTACTCGGCGGCCTGCGGCTGCGCGTGCCTGCCGAGCACGTGCCTGCCGCCCCTGGTCGGATCGCAGGTGACCACGACGTTGAGCGGGCTCTCCAGGATGGCCTCGACCTTCAGGCTGCTGAAGGCGAGCGCCCGCGCCCACGGCAGGGCGGCCGCAAACGAGTCCCGCTGCGCCATGGCGAGGCGGTGCACGCGCTCGCGGAGATCGGTGTCCCGCAGGATCAGGAAGTCCCATGGCTGGCTGAGCCCGACGCTCGGTGCCTGGTGCGCGGCGGCGAGCACCCTGGTCAGCACCTCATCATCGACGGAGTCGGGCAGGAAACCGTTCCTGATGTCCCGGCGCGCGCCAGCGAGCTCGTAGAAGCCCTCGATCGCCGCCTGGGTCAGGGAGTGGTCATCTTGAGTCATGTGAGTACCTCACCAAAGGGAACGTGCGAGTGCTGCCAGCCTAGAGTGGAGGCGTGGCCGAGTCAGTGCCCGCTTCACCCGGGGCCGCGGCGGCGGGTGCGCGGTCTGGCGGCACCTGGGGGTCGACGCTGGCCTGCCAGGAAGTCGCCGCCATCGGCGCGGCGGGCTTCGCGCCGGTCGGCCAGGTGTTCGGTGCGGCCGTCTACGCCGCTGGATCCGCCAGCGGATCCAGCTGCCCGGGGGTACCGGGACCAGCTGGCGGGCAGATGCCCGCGCCGTCGGCGGCCCAGGTGCCAGGACCCGCGGCGCCGGGACGGAACGACCCGGAATCTTTCGCGTCGCTGGTGGAGGCCATGTACCAGGCCGCGCGCACGGCCATTGACCGGATGACCGCCGAGTGCGCCGCGCTCGGCGGCCACGGGGTTGTCGGGGTCCAGCTGACCCGCGAGCCGTTCCCGCTCGTCGGGCTGGCGTTCACGGCAATAGGAACAGCCGTTCGCGCGGGTGCCGCCCAGGCTGGCCCACGGCAGCCCTTCACCTGCGACTTGTCCGGGCAGGACTTCACCAGGCTGATCACGGCCGGCTGGGTACCAGCCGGGCTGGCGCTCGGCATCGCGATCGGTGGGCGGCACGATGACCGGGCGACCACCCGGCAGGCACGCCTGTGGTCCGGCAACGCCGAGATGGCCGGCTGGACTGAGCTGGTGAACCAGACGCGGCGCGATGCCAGACGCCGGCTAGATGAGGACATCAGACGGCTCGGTGCAGACGGGGTGGTGACCGCTGGCATGCAGATGCGGGTGCGCCAGCGCGACTGCCCGGTGGTGACCGGCCGCCACGACCACATCGTGGAAGTCACGCTCATCGGTACCGCCATCGCCAGGTTCTCCCCCGCCGGCCACCGTCCCGCCGGGCCGGCATTGGCGGTCATGCCACTCGGCCACTGACGGACACGGCAAGATAGCGAGCATGCTGATCGAAGAGCGGCTGGCGGAGCTTGGCCTGGTGCTACCCGAGCCAATGGCGGCGACCGGGCTGGCGCTTCCCTTCCCGTGGGTACGGCTCTGGAGCCACCGTGCGTACGTCTCGGGACACGGCCCCCTGCTACCCGACGGCACGCTGTGGCCGGCTCGCGGCAAGGTCGGCGCTGACCTCACTGAGGAGGAGGCTTACGCCGCTGCGCGCGCGACGGGCCTGGCGATGCTCGCCAGCCTCAGGCGAACTATCGGCGACCTGGACCGGGTCTCGGCGTGGCTGCGTGTCTTCGGCATGGTCAACACGTCTCCCGGCTTCAACCGGACCCCCGCGGTGATCAACGGCTTCTCCGACCTGATCATCGAGCTGTGGGGCCCGGAGGCTGGCGCGCACGCTCGTTCCGCGATCGGCGTCGCCGAACTCCCGCTCAACCTCCCAGTCGAAATCGAAGCCGAGCTCGCCTTCCACTAGCCTGGCCGACGCCCTCAGGACGCGGGCTCAAGGATCAGGTGCTCGAGGCCGCGCAGGACGGTGTTGGGCCGCCATTCCGGTTCGGCAGCGACGCGCAGACCCGGCAGAGATGGCAGCAGCAGCCGCAGCGCGACAGCGGCCTCGAGGCGGGCGAGCGGGGCGCCGAGGCAGAAGTGGATGCCGTGCCCGAACGCCAGGTGCCGCCCCGGCCGGCGGGTCACCCGGAAGTTATCCGGGTCGGGGCAGCTGGCCTCGTCGCGGTTGGCCGCCCCGATGAGCATGAGCGCGAAACTGCCGCCAGGGATCGTTACGCCGGAGACCTCAGTGGAGCGCAGCGCGAACCGGGAAAGCATCTGCACCGGCGGGTCGAAGCGGAGCGTCTCCTCTACCGCCTGCTCCACTAGCTGAGGGGAGGCGCGCAGGGCCGCGAGCTCGGACGGATGGGACAGCAGCGCGAGCACGCCCGATCCGATGAGGCTCCTGGTGGTCTCATGGCCGGCGATGAGCAGCAGCATGCAGAGACTGACCACCTCGTCTTCGGTCAGCGCTCCGCCTTCATCGCTGGCCTGGATGAGCGCGGAAATCAGATCGTCACCGGGCGTGCGGCGCCGGACGGGCAGCAGGCCGCGGAGAAACGCGACGAACTCGTCGCGTGCCGCCCGCTGCCGGTCGCGCTCTCCTTCCGGGGTGAGGAACTCCGGGTCCAGGCTCCTGGCGAGTGCGGTCGACCAGGAGATCAGGCTCGGCCGGTCGGCGGGGTCGATACCGAGGAGTTCGCTGATCACTGCCACAGGCAGCGGCTGCGCGAGCGCCTCGATGAGATCGAAGCGGCCGCTCCCGTTATGCCGCGCGGCGTCGAGCAGTTCGAGGGCGATCGTCTCCACGCGCGGCTCGAGTGCACGGACCCGCGCCGGAGTGAACGCCCGTGAGACCAGGCGGCGCAGGCGCGTGTGATCGGGCGGATTGAGGCGCAGCAGCGAGCGGGTGCTGGTGCCCGCGTCGCCGCCGGCGGCCGCAAGACGCCCGTCGCCGTCTTCCCGGCGTCCGAACGCCGCGTCGGCGAGCACGGCCTCGCAGTCCGCGAACCGGCTGAGCACGAACAGCCGCTCGCGGGGCCGGGCGACCGGCCGTTCGGCACGCCACCGCCGGTAGACCGGGTAGGGGTCGGCGGTGTTTCCCGCTCGCAGAATCTCCGCGAGCGCCATCAGGTCATCCGGACGGACCGGCAGCTCGGTCATCCTCGCCTCCTCCGCTCGCTAGTACCGACGGGTCCCGCCAGACGATCCTCAGACTGAAGGGCTCGCCGGTCAGCCTGTCGGGATGGCCGGCCGACGGAACCGGTACGCGCTCCACGCACTCACCGCCACGGGCGGTGTAGAAGGCGCGGGCACCGGTGTTCTGCTCCAGAACCCACAGGTACAGGCCAGACGAGGGGGCTTCGGCCAGGACCGTCCGGGCGGTCAGGCCCATGAGGCGGGTGCCGATGCCGTGCCGCTTGAGGCCGTACTGAACGTGCAGGTTGTCGAGGAGCGAGCCCCAGGTCGGGTCGTCGCCAAGGATCGTGTGCGCGAAGCCCACGACCACGCCGTCGAGTTCGGCGAGAATCGTGCGTGCTCGCGGGTCCGGGGCCGCAAGCCGCCCCTTCCATCTCTCCCGCTGGTATCCGGCCACCTCATTGTCGAGGAAGGCGTCAGAGAAGGCCCCCCGGTAGTGCCGTTGCCAGCTGTCGGTGTGCAGGCCGGCTACCGCCTTGGCGTCGGCTGGCTCGGCCCCCCGGAACCGCAACTCAGCTGGGACAGGCACCGGTAGTTCCTCCGCATCGCCATGGTTCGTTGCATTGCCGTCATCCATCATCCCGAACGATCCGTGGCTCCGCACCTCGCGGCGCCCGGTGCGATTATGGCTGGGTGGACATAGCGGAACTGCGGCACCTGCGCCGGGCGCGGGACCTGGTGGACAGGGAGTATGCGCGACCACTCGACGTGGCTGCGCTGGCGCGGGTCGCGCTGATGTCGAGCCGGCACTTCTCCCGGCGGTTCGTGGAGGCCTATGGGCAGACGCCCTACAGCTACCTGATGACCCGGCGGATCGAGCGGGCAAAGGCGCTGCTGCGACGCGGCGACCTGTCGGTGACGGAGGTGTGCGTGGCGGTGGGGTGCACCTCGCTGGGGTCGTTCAGCGCGCGGTTCACCGATCTCGTCGGGGAGAGCCCAAGCGCGTACAAGGCGCGCCGCCACGAGGCCGGGGCCGCGATCCCTGCCTGTGTCGCGCGGGTGTGGACCCGCCCGACGGGGGAAAGGCCCGCCGAACGCGAACCCGTCCGTGAAGCTGGCCGGAACGGAGAAGCGCTCGCCGCGGACGGTGTCCTAGCGTGGCCGGTATGAACCTCAAGCTCTCGCACTGCTTCATCGCGGTTGACGACAAGGAGAAGGCTCTGGCGTTCTACCGCGACGTCCTGGGCCTGCGGGTAGTGAACGATGTCACCATGGACGAGTTCCGCTGGATCACGCTCAGCCCGCCTTCCCAGCCGGACGTGGAGATCGGCCTCGTCTCCCCGAACGAGCACCCGGACGCCTCGCCCGCCGACCGCGAGGCGGCGGCGATGCTGCTCGCCAAGGGGATGCTCAGCGGCGTCATCTTCGCCACCGACGACTGCGACGCCGCGTTCGAGGCGATCAGCGCTTCCGGCGCCGAGGTGTTCCAGGAACCCATCGATCAGCCGTATGGGGTCAGGGACTGCGCCTTCCGTGACCCGGCGGGGAACATGCTGCGCTTCGCCCAGTCCAGGCCGGAGACCGCCTAGCAGGCCGGCGATTACGCGCGGGATCCGAAGCTGGCACGTATCTGAGCCTCGTACTCGGCGAACGGCGGCAGGCCGACCGCGGCGCGGCGTTCGTCCAGCCCGTCTGGGTCTTCGATGGGACAAGGGGCCAAGTCCTCGCCCAGCCCTTGAAATTGCGTGCCGTAAAGCTGCGGCCGTCCGTCCGCGACACGGACCCGGTCTTCCAGGTAGGCCAGGTCGAACCCTGCTGCCTCACCGGTGGCGACGGCCCCGCGGAGCAGGTCGAGGAATTTGCGCTGCAGGTCGCGGCTCTGATCGGCGTGCTGGGCCAAAAGCCATGCCGCCTTCGCGCCGTCTTCGCCGACCAGTGAGCGGCCCGGCCAGCCGCGGGCGTCCACGAGGTCGTTCAGCCACTCGGTGTTGGCCGTGTCGATGCGGTTCCATTCGGCGCCGAGGTTGTCGGGTAGGCGGCCCGTCTTCGGGTCACTCGCTTCCATAGCGGCGTGGCGGATCCGCTGATCTTCCTCGCGCCGGGCCAGCAGCTCTGCACGCAGCTCCTCATCCACGGATCCCAGTTTGCGAGGGTTCGACGGGACCGTCGAGCCTTTCGATGTGATTGGGCTCAAAGAGCCACCACTGCGGCGCCTGCGGTGGGGCGCCAGGCGAGCACGGGAGCGTGGTCGGCTTCGTGGGGCTCGACGTCGCGGTCCACTGGGTTGCCCGTGTAATGCAGCCACTGGCTTCCCCGGCTGAGGAAGACGCCGACTCGGGAGCCGCACGAGCTGCAGAACGGCTCGAGCGCGTCCACGTCGAAGGGGCGCTCGTCATCGAGGCAAGGCTCGGTCGCGTCCAGGATCGTGTCGAAGACATCCGGAGCGAAGCCGACTAGGAAGACAAGGGTCTCCGCTAGGCGGTCGGGCTCCAGCGGGGCAAGCCGCGCAAGCCTGCTGGCCGGGTCGGAGCCCGGGCTGCCGTCCCGGCCTTCGGCCACCAGGTCGCCATCGCCGTCGCAGAAGCCATCGCCGTCGCAGAAGCCATCGCCGTCGCAGAAGATTGAGTACATGGACATGACGCCGCCCGTTTGTGAGGTGCGCGTTCCCTGGGCCGGACCGGGTGTGCCGCAGCTAGACCGGCCGCTTGGCTTACAGTTTCGATTATCGCACAAGATTACGAAGTCTATAAAGCGAATACCCATGTCATCGGATCTGTTCACGAGATGTGCATCCGCCCGGAGACTCAATCGCGAGCAGGCTTCTGGCCGGCGGAGGGCAGGCGGAGCCAGGGTTCGTTCGAGGCGATCGAGGATGCTGGTCAGTTCGATTTGGGTGATCGTGCCGGCTGGCCCGGCTGCCGCGCCTCGATCTTGGCGTAGCGCACGCGGCCAGCCAGTTGCACATGGAGAACCGCCGGTGCGCCGGGGTCGGCACTCGGTCCGACCATGATGTGGCTCCAGCGGGCTTTCAGGGAGTCGGCGTTCACTTCGATACCCGGCTTGGTCACCAGGGTCAGGGATCCGCCTCGCATCTTCATGTCAATATGCAGCGTGTCGTGGGTGATCACAGCGTCGGTGAAATCGAGGGTCACGCCGCACCAGCGCAACTGCAGCTTGAACCGCCGCGGAACCACCCAGCGGCCGACGCGCCCAACCGAGCCTCCGCGCTGGGTGAGTCGGACGGTGTTCTCGGCCTGTACCGCTGGCCGGCCTGATCCGCCTGGGCCAGTCCCGAGGTCGGCGGTCAGCGTAGCCAGTTCGCCGAGCGTACGAGAGGACAAGGCGGCTTCCATACGCTCGTTGAACTCGTCAGCGGTCAGCCGGCCGTCCCCTGCCGCCGCGCGCAGTACATCCAGGACCCGGTCCCGGTCTGCATCCGAGGCCCTTACCCCGGGCGCCGCTCCGTGCCCGGAGGGCACGCCAGCCGGTGAGGAATCTGCTGGCACTTCCCCTCCTCGTCCCGCTCGCGGCTCCGCGTCACGGTCCGGCACGCGCTGGTGTGGCCACGGTACATCGCGTGGTGTCCGCGGCCAAGGGCGCTAGGGCCCGGCCTGCTGGGCGGCTGGCGCCTGACTGGCGCAGGTAGTGCCCACCCAGCGGGTGCACGTCGCGTTACCCGTAGGCCGGTGGCTCAGCAGGACCCCAGTCGTGATCAGGGCGACGGATATGACCAGCCACACGGCCAGGGCGCTGACTCTCAGGAACCGGCGCCACTCCTTCGGCCCGCGTGATCCCCGGCCGGCTGAGCGGCGCAGTCCCAGGCCGAAGGTGTCGTGGACGACCGTTGGCGGCCGGCCCGCCCGGAGCGGCTTGCGCACCGGCATCGCCTCGCCCGCCGCTAGCCGGGAGAAGGTGGACAACATCCCGGCCAGCCGCGGGTCGGAAGCGGCGAGCTCTTCCTGGATCGCATCGAGCTCCTGCCTGTCGTGCGCGCTCAGGCTCACGGAGTCACCTCGAGTTCAGGCCAGCGGCCAGGTCGGTACCCGCTCCCGGCCAAACGTCGCGTTCACCACGTGCGCGAAGGACACCTACCAGGCCGTCACGCCGCAGGTGTCTCCAACGTACCTGGCGGTCGGCAGCAGGCATGACGTGGCTACCCCTAATCCGGCGAGGACCAGCGGCAGGCGGGTGGCGGTCAGCGACGCGAAGAAACCCGCGTTCACGCAGGACAGCGCGAAGGTGATCATCCCGAACCCGGCGATACCTGCCGGTACCGGGTACGCGATCCCCGGCACCCGCATCGCAGGAGGGTGCGCAGCTTTCGGGCGTACTGAGGTTTTCCACGACATCCGGGGCGGACATTCGGGTCACCTCCCCAACATTCACTTGGGTTGATCTATCGTAACACGATATGTATGTATCGCAAGTGAGTGCTGCCCGGTGTTACGCTAGGCAATTGCAGGTAAGGGACGGAGGGCACGTCAATGGATGGTGACCGCGAGCGCCACCCGACGCGCGAAGATTTCGAGCACCTGCTCGCTTTCCGGGTTAGCTTGCGCAGGTTCGAGCGCTGGAGTGAGAACCAGGCCCGGGCGGAAGGGCTGACCCACGCGCAGCATCAGCTGCTGGTTGCGATCACGGGGCATCCCGGCAGCGATCCGCCGACCGTTACAGACCTCGCTGACTACCTGCTGCTTCGCCATCACAGCACGGTTGAGCTGGTGGACCGGGCGGAGTCGGCGGGCCTGGTGCGAAGGACCGCCGACGACCGTGACGCGCGGCGCGTCCGGGTACGGCTCACGCCCAAGGGAAGACGCATTCTGAACGAGCTCACACCCGCCCACCTAGCCGAACTGCACAAGCTGGCCGCGGTCCTCGACGAACTGGTGACGGGTGCCCGCACGGGTACCCAGGCTCGCTTCTAGCCAATATTCGACCGCAAGAGAAATATCGTAAGGCGATTCTTGTGCACGTTGTTTTCGGTGCCAGGGGAGACGCGACTGCCGACCCGCCGGAGCAGCGGTTCGAGGCGACGGGCATGTGTGGTGTCGAGTACCACGTCGGCAAGGTGAGGATAGCTAACCATCGATCCAGCCGGCTTGCGTCTCAGGGCAGGCGGGCGAGGAAGTCGAGGGAGCGCCGGACCACCAGCGCGGCCGCGTCAGGGTCGTAGGACGGCAGGGAGCTGTCGGTGAACAGGTGGCTGTCGCCTGGATAGACGAACAGCTCGGCCAACTGCGGGCCAACGAGTTCGACGAGCTCGCGGGCAGCGTCGATGTCACCTTCGAGCGCGAAATACAGGTCCTTGTCCATGCCGTGGATCTGCACCGGGACGCCCTCTGGCCACGGGCCGAAGGCCCACTCGCCGGTGATCGGGATGCACCCCTCGTACAGCAGTGCGCCGCGGGCGCCCGGCCGGGTCTGCGCGAACCCCTGCGCGGTCGCGGCGCCGAATGAGAAGCCGCCGTAGACCAGGCCGGCGGGCAGGTCAGCCACCGCGCGGTCGGCCCGCTGGTCCAGTGTCTCGTCGCCGATCGCCTGGACGAGCGCCATCCCGTCCTCAATGGTCGCAGGCCGTTGCCCGTCGAACAGGTCAGGCGTGTGAACGGTGTGGCCGCCGGAGCGTAGTTGTTCGGCGAATGCGCGCACCCCGTCGGTCAGACCTTGCACGTGATGGAACAGCACGACCTCGGCCATCTTCCACTCTCCCGTCAGCAGACGACTGCGATTCGAATGACCGGCTCTCCTCCGCTCCCATTATCCGCAACAGGCGAGCAGATGACGGTCGTCCGGCTAGGCCGGCAGGGGAATTCGCCAGACAAGGCCCGGCGCTAGGCGCGGCACCGCGGGGCGCTCAGCTAGGCGACCGGCCTGCAAGCGCTGGTCGTGCTAACGTCGGTGGCGTGCCGTATCAGGTGCGCGCAGAGCAGGCCGATCCGCGGGTCCTCGCGGCGGTCCGCGCGGTCACCACGGCAGAGCGCCTCAGTACCGACGTCATGCCGCTGCTCGACCAGGTGTGGACGCTGCTTCGCGAGCAGGGCGTGCAGACCGGGCACAACGTCTGGATGTACCACCCCGCCAACGAGGCTGGCGAGTTCGCCGTCGAAGCCGGGGTGGAAGTCTTCGGAGACTTTACCGAACGAGGCGTGGTCAGGCGTGTCACTACGCCCGCCGGCGAGGTCGCGACCGCTGCGCACTATGGCGAGTACTCCGAGATGGGTGGCGCATACACGGCGATTGACAGCTGGTGCGCCGAGAACGGCCGCGAGACCGCCGGGGTGAACTGGGAGGTCTACGGCGACTGGGAGGACGACCCAGCCAAGCGGCGCACCGATGTCTATAAGCTGCTCCGCCCGCACGAGCATTAGCGGTTTACCCCCGAAGGGAGTAACCGGCATGCCGGTGTTCGCGGTCACAACGGCCAAGGGTGCGAACTGGGACCACACCCGCGGGATCCGGGAGCAGCCATTCTTCGAGGAGCACGCCGCCTTCGCCGACGAGCTCGTCGAGCGCGGCGTCATCATCCTGGGCGGGCCGATCGGCAGCGCGGACGCCGAGGATATCGCGCTGCTTGCCGTAGAAGCCCCCGGCGAGGACGCGCTGCGACTGGTCTTCGCCGACGATCCGTGGACAGTGCACCAGGTATTCCGGATCAAGAGCGTGCGGACCTGGACCCTCTGGCTAGACGGGCGGTCGCGGTTACAGGAGCGCCTGGTAGACGAGCTGGCGGAGCTCAGATCGGATCGGGTGAGCGCTTGACGGGACGAGCTGGGTGAAGAACGAGGCCGTGAGTTCCTCCACCGGGTCGACGAAGAAGGCGGTAGAGGCGAGGCCGCCCCAGGACAGCTCGCCTGGGGAGCAGACGACCTTGCCAGCGACCGGGTCGAGCACGACGGCGAAGCCGAGACCGAAGCCGACGCCGCGCTGCGGGGATTCGGCGTTGAGCGGGCGGCCGCCTTGTTCCAGGTCCTTGTTGCCCGGCAGATGATTACGGCCCATATAGGCCACCGTTCGCGGGCTGAGCAACCGCACACCGTCGAGTTCGCCTGCCGGGCTCCCCGCGCGTTGCAGCAGCATCTGGAGGAAGCGATGGTAGTCCGCGGCGGTCGAGACCAGGCCACCGCCACCGCTGAGCATCGTCGGCGGCCTGCGAGCGGCCTCGGCGAGCCGGTCGAAACGGGCCGCCTTGCCGTCAAGGCCGCGGGCGTAGAGGGCGGCGAGCCGGTCGAAGTCCGCCGGCAGGGCGTAAAAGGCGGTGTCGCTCATGCCCAGGGGGGCGAAGATGCGCTGGGCGAAGAACTCATCAAGGCGCTGCCCGGAAGCCACCTCGATGACGCGGCCGAGGACGTCGGTGGCCACGGAGTAATTCCACTCCGCGCCAGGCTGGAACAGGAGCGGGATGCCGGCCCAGATGTCGCATGCCTCTTTCAGCGTCACGCCGGGCTTGGTCTCGACGTCGAAACCCGCGTCCCGGTACAGCGCGTCCATCGGGTGCGCCCGGTGGAAGCCGTAGGTGAGGCCGGCGGTGTGGGTGAGCAGGTGCCAAACCCGTACCGGTTCAGTGGCGGGCACCGTCGCCGGGCGCTGGTCAGAGCCGCCGGTATAGACGCGGACCCGGGCGAAGCTCGGGATGAACGCGCTGACCGGGTCGGTGAGCTGGAGGGCGCCTTCCTCGTAGAGCATCATCGCGGCGACCGAGGTGATGGGCTTGGTCATCGAGTAGATCCGCCACCGGGTGTCCGGCTCCACCGGCAGGCCGGCTTCCCTGTCCCGCTGGCCGTAGCGGGCCACGTGGGCGAGCTTGCCGTGCCTGCTGACCGTCAGCAGCCAGCCGGCCAGACGACCGTCATCGACATAGCGGGCGTAGTGCTCGTCCATGCGGCGCAGGCGCTCCGCCGCGAAGCCGACTTCGGCCGGATCGATCTCGACCTTGAGTTCGCTCATCACAGACCACGGTGTCATACGGCGCTTGGCCGCGCCAGTGGACGCCTTGCCCGGCTGCTGTCAGGTGGCGGTGAGAGTGAGGGGCTTTTCGAAGAAGTGGGTGGCCCAGGGGTTGTCGTTGTAGCGGTCGATGCGGCGATAGCCGGTCCGCTCGTACATGGTGATCGCCTCGGTGAGCGCCCCGTTGGTGTCCAGCCGG
>Ga0123356_10005622_pt1 | contig 12742 bp, 10 predicted proteins | sample TergutEmb28metaG_2_FD_92546 | JGI IMG/M metagenome (GOLD analysis project Ga0123356, IMG submission 92546) | Embiratermes neotenicus P3 segment gut microbial communities from Petit-Saut dam, French Guiana - Emb289 P3 | ecosystem: Host-associated > Arthropoda: Insects > Digestive system > Gut ... | reverse complement strand
GCACGCAGGAAGTGGTTTTCGTTCGCTCTCCGCACGCGCATGCGCTGATCCGTGGCATTTCCATCCCGCCCGAAGCTCGCAGTCATGTGTTCACCGCCGCGGACCTTCGCCATGTGAAGCCGATCCACGTGGTGACGCACGCCGCCGGTGCGCGCGCGCCAGCGTGGCCGGTACTGGCGATAGACAAAGTCCGCTTCGTCGGAGAGGCCATAGCCGCCTGTGTCGGGTCGACACGTGCCGAAGCGCTAGACCTCGCTGGTACGGTCAGTGTGGATTATGAACCGCTGCCTGCTGTGGTCGACGCCGTTGCCCAACGCAACGGCAGCCCCGTGCTGGTGCACGACGCCTTCGGCGACAATTTATTTCAGGAACGCACCCTGACGGCCGGCGACATTGATGCCGCCGCGCACGCGGCCACCATCACGGTGCGGCGCGAATACCGCATGCACCGTCAGTCCGGGGCCCCAATGGAATGCCGCGGCGTCCTCGCCCACCGCGATCACCGGTTGGACGAAGTCGCCGTCTATGTGTCCAGCCAGACGCCGCACACTTTGCGCGTGGCGCTTGGCGACCTGCTCAACATAGAACATCGCCGCATCCGCGTCGTCGCGCCCGATGTTGGCGGCGGATTCGGCCCGAAGGCCCGCCTGTACCCGGAAGAAATCATCCTGACCGCGCTGGCGATCCAGCTGGACTACCCGGTGCGCTGGATCGAAGACCGCAACGAGCATCTCCTGACAGCTGCGCACACCCGCGATCACCATTATATCGTCACTGCTTATGCCGACTCGCAAGGCCACATTCTGGGCCTCGATTGCGACATTACCGTCGACGCCGGGGCCTATGGGCTGTGGCCTCAAGGTCCCTACCAGGAAGCCAACATGGCCGCGCGCTGCCTGCCCGGGCCATACACCGTCCGGAATTACCGCGCGCGCACCTATACGGTCGCCACCAACAAGGCGCCGCTCGGCCCGTATCGCGGTGTGGGCCGCCCCGGTGCCTGCTTCGCCATCGAGCGCACCATCGACGAAGTCGCCCGTCGCGTTGGGCGGGATCCCCTCGATGTGCGTATCGCCAACATGATCCGCCCGGATGAGATGCCCTATACCTCTGCCACCGGCATGCGTTACGACAACGGGGACTATCCCGCGAGCGTGCGACTGTGCGCGCAACTGCTTAACCTGCCGGCAGTGCGCGAACGCCAGCACCGCGGCGAACCGGATGGCCGTCGGATCGGTATCGGCTTCGCCAGCTTCACCGAACAGACCGCGCATGGCGCGGCGGAATTCGCGTCGCGCGGTGCCTCAATCATTCCGGGCTTCGAGAGCTGCACCGCGCGCATTCTGATCGACGGCAGCGTCGTGCTGATGGTCGGCATTCAGTCGCACGGCCAGGGGTTGGAAACGGCGCTGTCGCAGATCGTTTGCCAGGAGCTGGGTATCGATCCTTCGCGCGTCTCGGTGCGACACGGTGATACCGAAAGCACAGCGTTTGGTTTCGGCACGTTTGCTTCGCGCAGCATGGTGATGTCGGGCGGCGCGGTGGCGCGTGCCAGCCGCGTGCTGCGCGACAAGCTGGTGCGCATCGGCGCTCATCTGCTGCAGTGCGATCCGGCCGAGGCGCGCTGCGCAGGCGGCGCCGTACTCGGCCCGGCCGGTTCTGTCTCCATCGGGGAAATCGCCGCCGTCGCGCATCTGCGCATGCATGAGCTGCCGCCAGGGGTCGAGCCGCTTTTGGAAGCCGTGGCGACTTACGAGCCTGCAGTCAGCACAGGGGTCTATTCATACGCCACGCACGGTGCGGTGGTGGCGGTGGATGTCGAGACCGGCGCTGTTGAGTTGCTCGATTTCGCGGTGGCTGAGGACTGCGGGACGATGATCAACCCGATGCTGGTGGAGGGCCAGATTCGCGGCGGCGTGGTGCAGGGCATCGGCACCGCTCTGTGTGAGGAAATCCCCTACAACCCGGACGGCCAGCCGCTAGCAGCGTCGTTGCTGGATTATCACCTACCGAGCGCGGGGGAACTGCCGCCGATCCGCATCGCGCACCTGCACACTTCGGCGACTGCGACGGAATACGGGATGAAGGGAATGGGTGAGGGCGGTGCGGTTGCGCCCCCCGCTGCAATCGCCAACGCGGTCCGCGACGCGCTGGCGACTACTGGGCTGCAGGCCGAGGTAAATGAGACACCGGTGACAGGAGAAAGAGTGCTGCGGGCAATGCAACGGCACGCGTGACAAGGGGCGCCGGCGTCATCAGCATTGCGTGGCGCGAGGCGCCAACGGCTTGATACCCTGCGGTGCGTAGATCAGCGGGGAATGGCTCTAGCCTCGCGCCTGCCCATTGAGATGATGCGCCCGTGAGATGATGCGCCCGGCACTTTGCCGTTGAGTCTGCATCAGCGGCGCGCCTGGATCCTGCTGACGCGTCCCGTCCACGCATTGCCGGGCGACCTTCAGGGTCCCGCGACAGGTCGATCCCGTCGTTGGTGGCAGGCGGTGGGTCGTCGGCATAGGCTGACGTGATGGCGACAGGGGGCCAAGGCTGACCAATAGTCACGACGTGCGGCGACGGCGCGTCACCACACAACCTTATTTGCGGCGATGCGACGAGACCTGGACTGGCCTTCGTGTTGAAACGTTATGGAGTGACATTGTTCGGAGGGAGGCAATCCGGGTGGCCGGAGGGAGCGACGCTCCCGATTGGCTCGGCCGGACCGCGGCTGGCGCCCGGCCGTAGGCGGCGAGCTGGGTCGCCTTTTGACGCGACCGTCCCGATCAGCTCGGTCGGGCCACGCCTGAGGCCGGGCCGCGCATGGCGGGCGGGGTGGCCTGACAAGCCGGTCGTCCCGTTCGGTCCCGCCGGCCCGCGCCTGGTCCCCGGCCACCCGCGGCCATACAGCCGCCGAAATTCATTGGCAGCGTCCGCTTTGTTCCACATTGCGGCCGGGACAGTGACGCTTCTGGCTGTCACCGTGACTTTGCCCCCGCCGCCATCAGAACCGACTCTGTCGCTGGTGTGGGAGCAACCAGCCACGCTGCACCCCGCTCCGGCACCCGCGCCCGCCACCGCCCCACCCTCCAGCCCTGCGCCCCCGCCGCCTGTCCCAGAGGCTCCGCAGCCCACGCCGTCGCCACCTGTCCCGGAGGCCCCTCCGCCGCCGCCGCCACCTGTCCCAGAGGTTCCGCCGCCGCAGCCCGCGCCTACCGAGGCACTGCCGCTACCGCCGCCGGAGGCGCCGCCCCCGCCGCCGCTTCCGAAACCGGTCGCGCGTGCTCCTACACGACCGCCGGCTGCGGCGCTCGCGCCCGCGCCCATGCGGCAGGCGTTGCCCGCTCCCGCCCAGCAGACGCTGCCCGCCCGGCCGGCCGCGGCGCAGGTTATCAGCCCCTCTTGGCAACGCGCCCTCGCCGACTGGCTTGCGGAGCACAAGGCCTACCCGGATGCCGCGCGTCGCCGTGGCGAACAGGGGGACGTGACCCTGCGTTTCAGTGTCGAGCGTTCCGGTCAGGTGACTGACGTGACGGTCGTGAAAAGCTCCGGTTCGCCACGCCTCGATGCCGCGGCAACGGCGATGCTGCGTGGCGCGTCGGTGCCACCGTTCGACACCGCCATGACCGAGCCACGAATCACCGCCACGGTGCCGATTCGCTATCGGCTGGAGCAGTGAGCCACGCGCCACGCGCGGTCAGGCGCTGCCAACGGTGGACCGCCGGGCCAGCGACGTCGGAGAGCGCGCCGGGTAGGGTCGCCTCGTGTTGATCTCTCGCCTTTCGCCGCATGCAAGGGGAGGCGGCGGCCGGCTGTTTGGTCGCGCGAGCCACGCTGGCCACAGTCCCGGCGTTCACCGCCCGGAAAGCTGACGTGTCTGATCGATCAGCGCGAACAACCCCTCAGGATGCGGTGCGAACAGCCGGGCCTCGGTGCGCGCCTCTTCGGCAATGCGGTCGAGGTACGCCTCGGCCTCCGGAATTTTCGTCTGGAACGCGTGCGCGAGCAGCGGAAGCTGATGGTCGGCGGGGTCGGCGAAAACCCGTGCAGTCTCCGCGTCGCGGATCGCCAGGGCCGCGGGCAGCGTCAGAATGCCGTCGCGCAGATCATCCACCCCGCCGCCGCCCAGCGCCGAGGCACCTCGCACGTCCGCCACATCATCGCAACCATGGTACAGCAGCCCAAGCAGGCCGCCGAACTTGCGAAGCCGCTGGCTCCGATCGCCTAAGCAGGCTGCGATTTCGAACATCGAGCCGGTGTCCTCGGAGGCGATCTTGCGCCAATCCTCGACCCCGAGCGGCGTGCGGCGCAGACGCCATTGCATGCATTCGGCCACTGCGAGCCGTTTCAGCAGTTCGGCGAACAAGTCGGTGAGTTGTGGATCGCTGGCCGCCAACCGGAAGCCATCGGCGACGATGTAGCCCGCGGTCATGAACGCCGCGAGCTCGCCGAACTTGCCGTGCAGGGTTGATCGGTTACGGCGGTGTTCGGACTTATCGACGATGTCATCGATGACCAGCGACACGTTGTGGAACAATTCGATCAGTAGGGCGGACTCGATCGCCACAATCGGAATGGCCGTGTCGTGCATCGCGCGATAGCAGGCGAAAACCGTGAACGGACGGAAGTATTTCGAGTCCGCGAGCAGCTGCCATTCCAGTTCGGGACGAATCTCCGGATCGCAACCGGCGATCCAGCCAGCGATGCGCTCCCGCAACGCAGCGATTTCCCCCGCGAAGCGCTGGCCGTACGTGATCGTCTCAGATGCCGCGGCGGGGTTCCCTCTTTCGCCACGGTGACGATGGGCGGCTGGTCGTCGCATTCAGTTACGAAGCGGCCGCTGCGGCCAGTAGCCAGTTCGCAGCGACTGATGGAGGTCCGTCACAGGTCCGCGCTCACGGCTTGGCCCGCCAGTGGCGGCGGTGCTGTGCGGGCGCTGCATCTGGACCAACGCCAGCCGCCAGCCCATGCGACAGTCGCTCGAGTTCGCATTGCAGCAGCCGCGCCTCCTGCAACGAAACGTCGCCGAGCTCGCGCACATAGCCACGCAGGTCATCAATCATCGCCCGGCGTTCGTCCCCTGACAGTCCGCCGCTCATCAGCGCCTGCAGTAGGCCAGCCTGATGCTCGCCGTACATTTGCGCGAGCCGCGCCAAGTAGCGAAGGCCACTGCAGGCAGCCACTGTCCAGGTCTGACCGAGAAAGCCGGCAACATCCACACCGTCCTGCGCCATCGACATGTCGGTGGCGGCCTCGCCGGTAAGCCGGAAGGGTTCGATCAATGGGGCAAAAGCCGCTGCGGCGCGCGTCATCTCGGGGTCGCTTGCTATGCCGCTCATGATGGCGGAACCAAGCGCGCAAGCCCTGGTCAGCGCTCTGACGAATTCGCTCGCCCCGTCGCCGGCCTTTGGGCCGCCACCGTTTGCGTCTTCCGCCATGATCGCTGCCTTTCGATCAAGAAATGATCTCCCCTCGGATATAGCACAAGGTTCTCCGACGCAATCATTGGTTGCGGCACCGCCCGCGTAAAAACTGTTGCCAACGTGCATGAGGACTCGCAAACCAAGCGTGTCATGCCTATGTCACAACACCCTGGCGCGAATTTGCCGCCACCCCGGAGACAAGAATTGGAAACGCTTCGCCCTGCCCCATTAGCGTGCTGCAGGTGGGAACTCGAGCGCCGGCATATGATCCCGCCGTCGAACGAGGCCTTGCGTCTAATCATCGAGACGGATCCCCGTCTGGTCGAGGAGCTGAACGACTACTACGGCGACACCACCCCCGACGGCGGCCTGGACTCGATCGAGCGCGATCTTCTTTTCGACCTACTCGGCCGCCACTTCACCGGTCGGCTCTGGCCGCGCACCGGCGGTATGCAGGCGACCCGACGCTTCTTGGCCGAGCTGCAGCGTGCCATGGCCGCATCCGGCTGGAAGGTAGATTCGTTCGCCGTCGCCGCCTGACCCGGGTAGGCAAGCGCCGGCCGGCGCGTGAGATTGCGTGGCCATGACCGACGCCTCCGAGGCCCGGGTCGTCCTTCAGGTTCTGCCCTCGCTGGTGACCGGCGGAGTTGAACGCGGCACCATTGAGATCACGGATGCGGTCACCGGCGCCAACGGTATCGCGTTGGTGGCCAGTGCTGGCGGCCGTCTCGTGGCTGCGGTCGAGCGTGCCGGCGGGCGCCACTTCACCCTGCCGCTGACCGCGAAGAATCCCACTGCCATCTGGCGGAATGCCAGCCGGCTGGAGGCAATGATCCGGGCGAACAACGTGTCTATCGTGCATGCACGCTCCCGGGCGCCCGCATGGTCTGCCTGGCTGGCATGCCGGCGGACGGGGACACACTTTGTCACCACTTATCACGGCGCCTATGCGGAGGACCTGCCGTGCAAGCGGCACTACAACGCGGTGATGGCCCGCGGCGAGATCGTCATCGCTGCGAGCCGATACATCGCCGAGCTGATCGTCACGCGGCACAAAATCCCACCCACCCGCATCCACGTCATTCCGCGCGGCGTCGATCCGGCGGTGTTCGATCCCGCCAATATCGCGCCGGAGCGCATGGCACGATTGGCGCGCAACTGGCGTCTGCCTATCGGCGCGCCAACCGTCGTTCTGCCGGGTCGGCTGACCGCGTGGAAAGGGCAGGGCGTACTGATTGACGCGGTCGCCCACCTCGCTGGGCGCAGCGTATGCTGTGTGCTGGTCGGATCGGACCAAGGTCGCCGGGGCTATAGCGCCGCGCTGGTCCGCCGCGCAGAGCGCCTGGGCATTGCCGACCGACTGCGCCTCGTGGGTGAGTGCGACGACATGCCTGCGGCGATGATGCTGTCCGATGTCGTGGTGCACGCCTCGACGCGGCCCGAGGCGTTCGGGCGTGTCGTGGTGGAAGCTCAGGCGATGGGGCGTCCAGTGGTTGCGGCCGATCTTGGCGCACCGGTGGAGACCGTCGCGCACGGGCTGACTGGCTGGCGTGTTCCTGCCGGCGACCCGGCGGCGCTGGCGGCGGCGATCGATGCAGCTCTGGGATTAACCGAGGAAGGTCGTCAGGCGCTGAGCGAACGTGCGCGGGCGGTCGTGCTGCAACGCTATACCGTGCGTGCAATGCAGGAAGCGACGCTGGAGGTTTATGAGGCCGTTCTGCGCGGCGGTTGACGTATCGGTGCAACGCTGTTGCGTCGGTCCTGCTTCCTGAATTGATTGCGCGCTTCCCACCGAACCGTCGGCCGAGCCGCCGCGGATGACAAACGGCCCAACACGGAAAGCGGCATCATCTTCCATCGCGTGACCCGGGCATTGCTGCCTGCATTGCGCGCTGTGCCCAACCCACGCGTCGCACAATTCGCCAGCCCGGAATCGATCGGCTGGGTACTGTCGGTCGACAACCGGTTGGTTTGCGTCTACGTTTCCGCGCGGGAGAAATCGGCGGGCGATGCCGTCGCTTGCGCCCGACCCATGCCGGCAAAATCTGGTTGGGCACGACGCAGGAGGCGCGCCCCGCGCGGCTATGATGACGAGATGCCGGTTGCCGAGGGCGCGATAACGTGGCGACCGGAGCGGTAGCCCGCCAGTTATGATCGCGGGATTGCCATGCTGCACCGTTTCTTATCTGGCCAGGAGCATGCGGTGACGGAAACCCATGATCCGGTGGGCGCCAGCATCGAGCCTGATCGGTCGCTGGTCGTCGTCGTGGCCGACAACGACCGGCCCAACGAATGAGCGTCGCCAGCACACTGCCCGACCGTCTGATCTGCGGACACGCCGCCGCAGTGATGGGTGACTGGCCGGAGGGCTGCATCGACCTGATCGTGACGTCGCCGCCGTATTGGAACGCCGTCGCATACGACAACGACGCCGCGCCGTGGCGGGATTACCAAACGTATCTCGCCGATATGCTGAGCGTGTGGGAACAATGTGCGCGCGTGCTGCGGCCGAACGGCAAGCTCTGTATCAACGCGCCGATCATGCCTATACCGAAGCGCATGATTGCACAGCATACGCGACATTTGAAGAACATCGCCTTCGACATGGAGGCGACCATCCTCGCAGCGACCGATCTCGCCCGCTACAGTCTGTTCATTTGGCAAAAACAGACTTCCAAAATGATGTTTGGCAGTTACCCGTACCCGGGCAACATCCTTGAAAACAACACGGCCGAGTTCATCAACGTTTATGTGAAACCCGGTCGTCCCCCGCGATTTGCGCCTGAGGTGAAAGAGGCCAACAGGCTCAGTCGCGCGGAATGGCTCGACCTGACACAGCAGGTCTGGTTCATGTATCCTGAGGACGTCAAACGTGGCCGCGACCATCCGGCGCCGTTCCCGATGAAACTGCCGGCGCGGCTGATGCGCCTCTACAGCCTGGGCGCTGAGGGTGACTATCCCGGTGCGCTCGTGCTGGATCCGTTTGTTGGCACCGGAACAACCTGCGCCGTTGCGCGCAGCATGCGCCGGCGCTGGGTCGGGATCGACATCAGCTGCACCTATCTCGACATGGCACGCTGCCGTATCGCGAAGGCGTCGTCGATCGCACCACCGCTGCTTGTCGGCCGCCCGCGCTACAAGACGCGCGACGAACTGCGCGGGGTCGCGTTGCAGGAAGCCGGGACAACGGGTCGCAAGGCCGCTACGAAGCACAAGCGCCGCAGCTATGGTCGGGGTGCTGGTAGCGACGCGCCCGAGTTGCCGCTTGCCTGATCTTGCAGCCCCGCGTCATGGCCGGGACAATCCCGGCCCATGATGCGGTAGTGTGCGGCCAGACAAGGGACCTCCTATGCCAGACCTGATCGAAACGGTGGAAGACGGCGTCGCCGTCCTGACATTGAACCGCCCGGAACGGCTGAACGCGTTCTCGCCGGCTATGCTCTCCGCCCTGCACGATGCACTTCCGCGGCTTGCCTCCGACAATGCCGTCGGCGCGATCGTCATCACCGGCGCCGGCCGTGGCTTCACGGCCGGCGGCGACGTGAAGAGCATGCCAAACCGCATGGATCAGACGTTCGAACAGCGTCTGGAAAGCTACCGGGCAATGCACGTGATACCGCAGTTGATGCGGTCATCACCGAAAGTAATCATCGGCATGATCAACGGCCCGACCGCGGGGGCCGGCCTTGGCCTCGCGCTCGCGTGCGACCTGCGCATCGCCGGACGCTCCGCGCGCTTCACCACGGCCTTCGCGAATATCGGCTACTCCGGCGATTTTGGCGGCTCGTGGCTGCTGACACGCCTGGTCGGCACGGCGAAGGCACGCGAGCTCTATTTCCTCGCCGAGGTCATCGATGCGGAGCAAGCACGCGGGCTCGGCATGGTGAATCGCGTGGTCGACGACGCATCGCTGCGCGACGAAACAATGGCGCTGGCCCGACGTATCGCCGCCGGACCGCGCGTCGCGCTCGGCTACATGAAACGCAACTTGTACGCCGCCGAGACGGAACCGTTCAACGTTGTGCTGGAAATGGAAGGTATCCATCAGGCCCGTTGCGGCCAAACCGACGACCATCGCGAAGCGGTCACCGCGTTCGCGGAGAAGCGCAGGCCGCAGTTCAAGGGACGCTGACGCCTTCCACGTCCGAATTTGGCGAGAAATCTGCCGCGACCCGGTGCATGATCCGCCCATGCACCTCGACCGCGAATCCTGCTACCGCGCCCTACTCACCCGCGACGCTCGCTTCGACGGCGTATTCTTCGTCGCCGTGCGGACGACCGGCATCTACTGCCGCCCGATCTGCCCGGCGCAGACCCCGAAGCTGCAGCATGTCACCTTCGTGCCGTCCGCCGCTGCGGCACAGGCCGCCGGATTCCGTCCGTGCCTGCGGTGCCGGCCGGAGACCTCGCCCGACCTCGCGGCCTGGCACGGCACAGCTGCCACCGTCTCGCGTGCCATGGCGCTGATCGCTGCCGGCGGTTTGAATGACGCGAGCGTCGATGATCTCGCGAGCCGACTCGGGATCGGTGAGCGCCAGCTCCGGCGCTTGTTCGCCCGGCATATCGGTGCGTCGCCCCATGCAGTGGCGCAGACACGGCGCGTCTTGTTCGCCAAGCAGCTCATCACCGACACGACGATGCCGATGGCTCAGGTCGCGCTCGCCGCCGGCTTCGGCAGTCTGCGCCGGTTCAACGACACGTTCCGCAGGCTTTACGGCCGGTCGCCGCGCACCATGCGGCGCGTGCAAGTCGCTCAGGCGCCGGCCTCAGCGATCACGCTGACGCTGCCGCTCAAGCCGCCCTATGACTGGGCCGGGATCATCGGGTTCCTCGGCGCGCGCGCGATTCGCGGTGTCGAGTCGGTGCAGCCGGACTGCTATGCGCGGAGCATCCGGCTGGATGGCGCACAGGGCACCATCGCGGTGCGTATGGCCGAGCACCAGAATGCGCTCGTCGCCACAATTCGCTTTCCCGTCGTCACTGCACTGCCGGCGATTGTGGCGCGCATTCGCCGCATCTTCGACCTTGGTGCCGACCCCGTCGTGATTGGCGCACAGCTCGCCGAGGATCCCGTCATGGCCTCGCTTGTCGCGGCCCGTCCCGGTCTGCGGGTGCCTGGTGCGTGGGACGGATTTGAGTTGGCCGTGCGCGGCATACTGGGCCAGCAGATCACGGTCAGCGCGGCCACCGCCCTTGCCGCCAAATTGGTCGACCTGTGCGGCAGCGCTCTGCCGCCGCCCGATGATCCGGCGCTGGCGATGGTGACACAGGCATTTCCGATGCCGGAAGACGTCGCGCGCGTTGACGACCTTGGCCTCGCGCTCGGGATGCCGCGCGCGCGAGCTGCCGCTATCACCGGCCTCGCCAAGATTGCCGCGGCCGACCGCAGCCTGTTCGAGCCAGGAGGCGGCCTTGACGTGGCGATCCGACGTCTCCGCGACTTGCCGGGCATTGGCGAATGGACCGCGCATTACATTGCCATGCGTGCGCTGCGTGAGCCGGATGCATTCCCTGCAGCCGACATCGGCCTGATGCGGGCCATGGCAACGGCGGACGGCCGCCCGACACCGACGCAATTGCTGGCGCACGCGGAGGCCTGGCGACCGTGGCGCGCTTACGCCGCGCTCCATCTATGGGCGTCTGATCCGGCCGGAGTACGGCCACCATCACCTACCAGTGGGAAACCCCATGCGACTGTTTCGCGAACACGTTCTCTCGCCGATCGGCACAATTCTGCTGGTTTCTGATGGCAAGGCGCTGCACGCACTCGACTTCGAGGATTTCGAGAACCGCGCGCTGCGCCTGCTGCAGCGCTATCACGGTCCGTACGAACTGGTGCCCGGCCGCATCGCTGGCGTGGCGGAGCGAATCGCTGCCTATTTTGCCGGGGAGTTGACGGCGCTGGACGCCATTCCGGTCGAGACCGGCGGTTCTGAGTTTCAGCGCCGCGTGTGGCGTGCATTGCGCGGCATTCCCGCCGGCTCGACCGCGTCATACGGCCAGGTCGCCGCGGAAATTGGTGTGCCGACCGCGAGCCGCGCCGTCGGACATGCCAACGGCGCCAACCCCGTCGCGCTGGTGATCCCGTGCCATCGTGTCATCGGCGCGAATGGAGGCCTCACCGGCTATGGCGGAGGCCTTTGGCGCAAGGTATGGCTGCTTCAGCACGAGGAGGGTGCTGAGGCCGGCCCGCTCTGGAGCAACGCCGCGTAGCCGGTCGGTACGACAACCCACACCGAAGTGCGGGACGTCTCGCGTGACCGCCGGCCTTCATCATGAGTGCGGCTGCGACGCCGCTTTTGTTGATGTCGGACGACCCAGCACCACAGCCACTATTCGCGGTGGTGGACCTACAAACAACGGAAACCCCGACCCTTGGCGGCGGGCGGCAGTCTACTCCGCAGCCTGCGCCACGGTGTCGCCCAGTTTCACGCCGCGAATGGCGTATTCGGCCGCAACCTTGATCGCCTCGATCATGCTGACCGCACTCGCCTTGCCGGTGCCGGCGATATCGAACGCCGTTCCGTGATCCACGCTGGTGCGCAGGATCGGCAGGCCCAACGTCACGCTCACGGTCTTTTCGAAATCCATCATCTTCGCCGCGATGTGACCCTGGTCGTGGTACAGCGACAGCACCGCGTCGTAGCGACCGATCCGGGCCATGTGAAATACGCTGTCCGCCGGGACCGGACCGCTGACCTGCATGCCCTGCGCGCGCGCGGCGGCGATCGCTGGCTTGATCGCCTCGATTTCCTCGCGGCCGAACAAGCCGTCCTCTCCACCGTGCGGGTTTAGTGCCGCCACCGCTAGATGCGGCCGTGCGATGCCGAGCTGGCGCAGTGCCTTTTCGCTCTTGTCGATGCCCTTTGCGACGCGGTCCTGGGTGATCTGCTGGCATGCCTGCAGCAGCGACACGTGCCGCGTAAGGAAGAAGATTTTAAGGCCCGAGATTGTGAACATCGTCATCTCTTCACGCGCGCCGGTATGCTCCGCGAACATCTCGGTGTGGCCGATGAACGGAATCTTTGCAGCCTTGAGCGATTCCTTGTTAATCGGCGTGGTGGCGATGCCATCGATGCGCCCGGCCATGGCCAGGTCGATTGCGACGCGGATCGACGCATATGCCGCCTCGCCACCCAGCGGCTGAACTTCGCCCATGCGCAGCGCCGCGGGATCCGCGCAGTCGAGATGCAACACGTCGATCGTGCCGTCGCGGTCGGCCAGCGCCTCCGGCCCCGCGACGCGGTTCAGCGGTGCCGACAGCCCGCAAAAACGCAGCGCCTGCTCCAGAACACGCGCATCTCCGACGATGAAGCTGCGCGACCCTG
>Ga0123356_10005621_pt1 | contig 12744 bp, 9 predicted proteins | sample TergutEmb28metaG_2_FD_92546 | JGI IMG/M metagenome (GOLD analysis project Ga0123356, IMG submission 92546) | Embiratermes neotenicus P3 segment gut microbial communities from Petit-Saut dam, French Guiana - Emb289 P3 | ecosystem: Host-associated > Arthropoda: Insects > Digestive system > Gut ... | reverse complement strand
AGGCAATAATCGCACCAACCGACACGCCGGCGACGTTCTTGAAATCAAAGCCCGCCTCGTGAAGTGCCTTGATGGCGCCGGCATAACCAATGCCACGCACACCGCCACCCATGAATACTCCGTCGATATGTTGCGTCATAGAACCCCTTATTAATTATTTCTCTTCACGCTTGTAATAAATCTTCAATTCGCCAACTTGTGGAATGTCGGCCGTCTCCACGACATGAGGTTTTTCCCAAGTCAGCTTCGTGTTATCCTTTACACCGCTTTTTGATTGCGGGTCATGCAAAGTGATTTTTCCTTTTGCGATGTCGTATTCTGTTTGTCTGCCGCTGTCCCAACCGCCCATCAAAGACTTTGCCCGGTAAAGACCTCCGTCGTAAAATTCATAACCGCCTTTTACAAGTACGCCAACCAACAGGACACTTGTTTCGTCAATCGTTTTAAGTATCGGACAGTTTTCGATATTTGAACACTTGTCGGCAAAGCCCGCAAGCGTGAACTCGTCGGGTAAGTATCGTCCTTCGACGAAATCACCGATGTCCTTTTTTGGTCTTTCAAGTGGAGGCTGTGTTAACCCCATCTCCATTGCCTTTTCGATTGAAAGAACACCCCATGGTTGAACTTTCTGGGATGTTCCATCTTCAAAAGCAACATTGTACTCTTTACCAAACAATGATGGTAATGTGCTTAAAACTATTGCTGGTTTATTGTTTACCCAGACCTTGTCTCCGTCTTTGAAATCGTTCATATTTTTGCCCTCCTAACCCATTTAAGTATGGCAAGGGCACTCGTTTTTGTCAAATTTAATCTTTCAGTAGAAATGAATTATCTTTATCAAACAATACCTTAATATCTTGCCCAAGGATAAAATCGGGATAGTTTTGGCGGCTGCTCATTTCGACATAAAATTGACCAGTTGCTTTTCGTACTGTTCCAATGTCGTCAATAAACGAATAATCGATATGCACTCGTACCCGTTTATGTAGTGTATTATCAAAACTCTTTGCCCATTTGACGTCTTCTATGATCCCGATTGTTATCAAACCATTTTCCAGTACTCTATTTACATTTGCCTTGAATATTATTTCGGGAATCTTTTGATTAATATAACTCCCAAGAATAGTGAAACCGATAAGCAAAAAGAATATAAGTAGTATTATCACGTTCCATCCCATGTCCATATTGCCAGTAAGCCCCCAAATCAATGCAAATGCAACAAATGCAGTCCACAAACTTCCAACAATTAGAAAACCAAGTCCTCGTGATTCTCTACCTTCCAACAATTGCGTATTTGCATTTGGTTTTGTGATTGCATTTTTTTGGGCACGCTTTTTAGCCCCCTCGATATTTTTGTCAATATACTCTTTTTCGGTTTCACTTTGAACTATGTTACAAAATTTAGGTTTGTCAAAATCATATTCAACTTTTACCTTCTCACCTTTTTTATAGAATTTTTCAACAGAAACAGCACGCAGAAAACTATCTTTCCCCGGAACTTGAATTAAAACTTCATAAGTCTGCTTAAGATGCCGTCCATAAACCTGGCCATCTTCAACTTTTATTTGTCTGCAACTATGAACAACACCCTCGCCAATCACTGCTTTTTGGTCAAACTTATGCTTTTTAATACCATAAAGTTTACCGTGCGTAATCGGGAAAACTATGAACATCAAAAGAAACGCAACCAAGCAACCAATTACAACAGGGTCTTGGCTTAGATTAAAATTTTCAGTTCGACTCGCTTTTTCTATTGCATAAACAAAGCCCCCCAAAGTCACACACCCGTAAGCTACTAGAATACCATCACGAATATTTCGCCACTTAACTTCCTTACGCTTCATTTTATAAGTATCTGAATTTTTATTAATAATTTCGTTTTCGTCTTGCATGTAAGGGAAAAAGATGGTCATAAACGAGAGAAATCCAATAAAGCCCGAACCAAATATAATTAGTCCATCTAGTAACGGAAGTCTAATCAAATAACATATCAAGAAGCCGATACCGCAAAAGACGATAAAAAACCCGACGCCCAGAGACAGAAAAAGTTTAATATTTACACCACCCATCATATCGTCTGGGTCTAGCTTTTTTAATCTAAAAAACGGTCGAGCAAGCAAGCACCAAGCAAATGCCCCACCTAGCGCAAACCCCATAATAATAAAACCGGCAACACTGTTATCCACACCTATATATTTTTCTGCAATTCTATAACCCAAATAATAACTTAATGCGATTATCGCAAGATAAGTGGCGAAGCATAAACTAATTTTTATTAAATCACTTTTGTTCTTCAACGTGAAGTTCCCTTGCATAGTTTATTTAACCATAAAAACTATGTTATGTAAAATAAAAAGCTTTGATAAAAACGATGGCGGAGGGGACGGGAGACGTACCGGCGTAGCCGCCGAATCCTGTCCAAGATGATATTGCTAAAAACGATTGGCGGAGGGGACAGGATTCGAACCTGCGTGCCCTTTCAAGCTAACGGTTTTCAAGACCGCCCCAGTATGACCGCTTTGGTACCCCTCCATGTGTGCGAAGAGAATATCATGCGGGCACAAGGTTCTGCCATAGGCAGGTTCTTATGACCGCTTTGGTACCCCTCCGTGCGTGAGTAGTATAGCAGAAGTATTGCCATAAAGGCAAGCATTGACTTAGAGAAGAATGAAGAGTATACTGACCAATGGCTGACTACAAACATAAGTTAACTCAACTTCAAATCGCTCGTATAATTGCAAAGCGAGTGCATGGTGGACGGCTTGATAAAAGTGGAAACCCAGAGATTTTTCATCCACAGGCTGTAGCTGAAATGTGTGAGACGACAAAAGAAAAATGCGCTGCGTGGTTACATGACGTCATAGAAGACTCATGCTTGACTTTAGATGATTTAAAGGAGTGGGGTGTCGACGAAGAAATCCTTGCCGCCGTTGGTTGTATTACCAGAGACGAGGAGGAGGATGTCTATCAATATCTTGTTCGGGTTGCATCCAACGACATTGCGGCAGAAGTGAAACTTCATGATATGCAACACAACAGCAGCCCTGAAAGACTTGACCCAAATTTTTTCACACATGGAAAACGCTTGCAGATTATTGACAAGTACGCAACCCGCACTAGGCTGCTTAAAAAAATGATTGACCCCAAGGGGCAAACATTGACTTAATACCTGATATTGTGTATAATGACCGATGGATGACACCACAAAAGAAGAGCGTAAACGCAGTGCGATAGAAACCGCAATTCTGTTGCATCTGAAACAAAAAGATAAACGGTCAGAGCCTGTGGCAGAGGAGCGCCGCAAGCAAGTGTTTCGCAGACGTGCTATTGATATTGCACGTATTGCTTATGCTCATAAAAAAGATAAGCGAGGGGAAGACGTCATAGACCACTCGATTGCTGTTGCCTCTATGTGTAAAAGTGAGACAGATAGATGCGCAGCACTTTTGCATGATTTGGTGGAAGATACGGAAATATCTCTTGAGTTTTTGAGGGAATGTTTTGACGATATAAAGGAATACGGTCCCATAGATGACATTATCGAAGCCGTTAAATATCTTACATGGGAACCTGGCGTAACACCAGAAGAATACCTTACGCAAATTGCACGGGCAGATAAACCTATCGCATTCAAAGTCAAGATGGTGGACATGCGCCACAATAGCAGTGACGAGCGAAACCCAATAAGTGTTTTCGGTCAAAAAGTAGTCGCAGATCGTAAAAAAAAGTATCGAGGTCGTCAAGACTTTCTTGAAAAAGAAAGAGCAAAATACCTGAAAGAAAAAATGAAAAAAGAGAAAGGTGCCGAACGACTTTTGCGGAACATCGAAATGAAAATCAAAAAACAGTCTTTAAAGAATACCCAGACAACAACCAAAGATTAAGTCTCGATTTGTGTTGCGGACTGTCGCTTGAAAAGTTCTTGATAATACTCGCAAGATTTCATCAACTCTTCGTGATGTCCGCTTGCGATTATTTTGCCTTCATCCAAAACAAACACCTTGTCGCACTGGCGCATGATTCCCAATCGGTGGGCGATAACCATCACAATCTTTTGCTTGCCTAAATCTTTCATAAGCTCGTTGATGTGACCAAGGTTGGTTTTATCAAGGGCACTTGTCGCCTCGTCCATCATAAGCACAGAGGATTCTTTTAAAATAACCCGTGCGATTTCAAGGCGTTGTTTTTGACCGCCGGAAAGGTTTGAACCGCTTTCGCCAATCATTGTGTTGTATCCGTCCTTAAATGCAATAATCTCGTCATGCAGGCGGGCGGTGGTGCAGGCTCTATGAATTTCCTGTTCTGTTGCATCGGGTTTTGCGAACCGGACGTTGTTATAAATCGTATCATTGAAGATATACGGGTCTTGCAATACAGGAGTAATCGCACCACGCACTGCGGGTTCGCTTAACTCGGCAAAGTTAATTCCGTTGAGCAAGACCTGTCCCTTATCGTTTGTGAAAAAGTTTGAAAGCAATCCAAATATCGTGGACTTTCCACTGCCACTTCGCCCTACGAACCCGTACAGGCCGACTCTGTCGATTTTAAATGTAATATCACGCAGGACTGGGACGTCGGGCTTGTATGAAAACTCGACTTTCCTGAATTCAATCTTTGTAACCGGTGCGCCAAGTTCCAATGTGCCAAATCGGTCATAGTCTTGCGGTGGGGCGTTCAAGATGTCGTTGAGGCGCTTTGCAGAAAGCTCGCCATTAACATAAGCATCACGAATGCGGGCAAGCGATGATATAAGTCCATAGATATTCCCCTTGAAGTTATAAACAATCAAAACGGCGGCAAGGTGCCCCATATCGTTTGGCAACAAATAAATCCCAGCAAATAATAAAATCGCCAAGTCCGTGGCGGCTTTTACAATGGAAATACCGCCACCAATGCGGTAATCAAACAAGTTACGCTTGCGACGTGCATCCGTAGCCCTTTGATTCGCCACCGAGTGTTTTTCCAAAACGGCAGTACGGGCGCCTTGCCCTTTGATTTCTTTAAGGCCTTTAATAATCTCGTTTTCATTAGACTTGATAACTTCACGAGCCTTCTTTATCTCTTTCATATACTTAACGGCACGGGTGACACGAAAGTATTCAAGGAATACCAAAAATGCAAGACCCACAGCAAACACCACACCAAGCAAGGGATTAAGAACGGTGATATATCCAACAAATGAAAGGTTCAACAAAATATTTATTTGAGCCCGCCGGATTTCTAGGTTAACCATGGTTATTTCAAGGGTATCTTCGCTTAATCTTTCAAGAAAAAACCCCGAGCCCTTTTCGTTAACTGCGGCAAGTTTCATCGCAATAATTTTGTCGGCGGCTTCTTTACGTATATCGAACCTCACATCGTTGGAAATTTTCAAATACAACCGATTGGCAACAAAATAAAAGATGGTATTAAGAACAACAAGCCCAAACAAAATAACAGCGAACTCGACCATAGTCCGATGTGCGCCATCCGTCATCGTCATCAGGATGCGTGAAGTGACGAACGGATACGCCAAGGCAACTCCACCTGCCGCCGCGGTAAACCCGACGAACAGTACAATCAACCATCCGTATCCTTTGTAAAACCGTTTCAAACTTTTGATGTTTTCGTATTTCGCCATCGCCATAATATAACACACTTTGCACGCATATCAATAAGTGTGAAAAAAGTTTTTTTCTTCGCCATCATTTGTGTTCTTGTTTTCGGTTACACCTTGGTTGACGTCCCAAGTGCGATTCGTGTGTATGCACGTGCAGAGGGTTTTCACGTAGTGGTCGACGCCGGACACGGTGGCAAAGATAGGGGAGCATCAAGTCGCAACGGCACGTATGAAAGCGACATCAATCTTGCGATTGCACAGTTCCTTAAATCCGAACTTGAAACCCGAGGCATTGGCGTTACAATGACACGTGAAACCCAGGACTGGCTTGCCTCGCCCGCTGCTCGCAACAAAAAGAAAAGCGACATGGACGCCCGTCGCCGAATAATCGAACGTGTGCGCCCAGACCTTGTGATTTCGATTCACCTGAATACTTTTCCGGCGGATTCTTCTGTGCGGGGGTTACAGACTTTCTACGATAAAAGTGGCACAACGTCGAAACTCTTCGCCGAGGCAATTCAAAACGAATTCAACCGCAGTCCACTTGCGACAAACCGTCTTGCCAAGACCGGCGACTATTACATTTTGGATTCGACCCAGTTCCCGGCGGTGCTTGTTGAATGCGGGTTTATAAGCAACCCCGACGATGAGCAACTTCTTAACACCACCGAGTACCAGCGCATCATCGCACACTATATCGCTTCCGCCGTTGCCACCACACAAATAAAACAGACCGTCAATATAATGGAGTAGAGCCTATGGGCTATACAAAGGAGAACTAAACATGTTTTGTTTTAACCCACTAAACTTTCTGTGCCGGCGCAGGAACCGTTGCTGTGAGGACAGATGTCGTTGTGAGCGTCGCCACTGCAACCACTTCACACGTTGCCGTTGCATTCGAGAAAGATGCGAAATCCGCTGCCGTCCGGAAAAAGAAGACCGTGACCGTGACTGTGACCGAGACGAAGACCGCAAAGATGGTTGCGGCTGTGACTGGTTTGAGGGAACAAGCGAAGATTGCTAGGAGAAAAAAACCGCCAATGGCGGTTTTTGTTTTGACTTCCGACACAATAAAACATATTCTTAATGTGGAATGAAAAAATCCTGGTTTTACTTTAAAGGGGTACGGAAGTTCGTATTTTTGTATATTGGTTCGCTTGCCATTATGCAGGGCATGGCGCTTTGGTTTCCGATGCTTATCAGTGGTATCACGGGAATGGTTGGACCAGAATCCTCCGCAACAACCACGGATATCGTTGTCAGGGGTTTATTGGTGTTCGGCGTTGCCGTATTGATATTTACTGTAAACCTTCTAGGCGAGATGTTTGGTGCGAAAGCATTTGCAAGTTTCCAAAAGAACTTGCGTGCGGAGATGTTTGAAAAACTTCAACAAGCTCCGGTAGAGCGTGTTAACGAACTTGATTCAAGCACTATCCTGCCGCTTATTATGAACGACACTGCATGGATAAGGGGCATGCAACGACACATAATGCTTTTCATTGTTGTATTCCCAGTAGCGATTTTAGGTAGCATTATTATGTTGTTTACCCTCAGTCCGTTCTATGCTTTGTTTGCACTTGCAAGCTTGCCGTTTATCGTCGTTTTCTTTATCATTAATTCTCGCCGAATAAATAAAACTTTGCAAAAGAGTATCCCCGGTTTTGACATCATGCACGTTCAAGTGAAAGAGGGTATCATCGGCGCAAAAGAAATCCGAGTTTTCAACAAAGCACAAAAGCGAGAGGAAGAGTTCTCTGAACAATTTTATTATGGGCGGTTGCAATCTGCACGGACACTTAAATCAATAAATTTAAGTGCGTCGTTTAATGCGGCACTGTTTTCGCTTATAACCGCAGGGATTGTTATATATGGTGCTGTGACAATGAGTGATGTTTCCGATCTTGGGTCACTTACCGCTGCGATTTTGTACGTGAACATGCTTTGGGGAGGCTCGCATCAAATCTTTCAACTGTTCGTCGACTTTCTTCCTCGTGTCAAAATGGCGAAAGACCGCATCGCAAGGATTTACAACTTGCCTATCGAAGCGCAGGGTGGAAGGTCGAAACTTGATGAGGTCGAGACCCTGTCGTTTGACCTTGAACTGAAAGGTGTAAGCTACAAATATCCAAACGGCGTTACAGGGCTTTCAAATGTCAACATAAGGGTTGAAAAGAATACACGCATTGCGGTGACGGGCGGGGCAGGAAGCGGGCGAACGGTGTTCCCGCAATTGCTTCTTCAATACAACAAGCCCTCGACGGGCAGGATAACAGTTGGTGGAATTGATATATACGATTTGAACACGGCATTCTATCGGCGCAACATCATAGCATATTGTGACCAAACCCCCGAGTTCATCCCAGGTACAATCCGTGACAACTTGGCGCTTTTAAGTCCAGGGGTTACCGACGAGCAAATCTTGAGACTTTTCAAAGACATCGGCGCCCAATCTTTCGTCGACAAGTTCGACAAGTTCCTTGACCACAGGATTTGCGAGCGTGACGGCTTTAACATGGCGACAAAGAAACTTCTTAATCTTGCACGCACGCTTTTGAAATCCGCTCCGATTTATATTTTTAACCAGTGCTTTGACCACATCAACCCCGAATACATCGCAAAGGTTTTCGCAAAACTTCGGCGAGAAAAAAAGACCTGCTTTTTCATCACACAAAACAACGTTGTAAGTAGGCACTGTGACGTTGTCCATATATTAAAGAAAGGTGCGATAAGCGGCAGCGGGGCACATGACGTGCTTATCAAAAACAATGCCGACTATCGTGATATGTACCTTGCGTCTGCTGGCAGAATTATAAGTGAAGAAGCAACGAAAGACGTCAAGATGGTTCCCGAAGGCAACAAGGCGGGAGGTGAAACAGTATGAGCAAAACTGTAAAAATCACCCCGAAACCCGAAAACCAACTTATTAGGGCGTTCAAAACATTTGCCGAATACAAGTGGCGAATGCTGATTGTCATAATTGTTGGTATTATCGGCGCAGTCGCACTTTCCTTTGTGCCGACATTTTTCAAAGACGCCATGGCAGAACTTTCGCAAGTGGTTGACGAGAATTTCCCAGGCATCACATTATTAAACTCACGTCTTCTTTTATACTTGGCAGTTTTTATTTCTCTACGACTTATCAATGAAGTTTTCAACGTCGTTTGTACTTTCCTGATTCTAAATTACGAAGCGCAGAGTATTCATAAACTCGGGCTCCAAGTAAAACACAAGCTTGATGTCGTTCCGATATCCGTCCTTGAAAGATACACTGTGGGAGACCTGACACGAACTGTTGCATACAACGCCCCCGAAATGCTAAAAAACTCGCTTGTCACGCTTTACCAGATTTCACGTGCGGCGTTCTTTTGTATTTTTGCGGCTGTTGCAATGATTTCGATTAACTGGATTTTGGCACTTGTCGTTATATCATCACTTCCAATCTGTATATTCACAGCCCGCTTCGTCTCGAAGCGCACACAAAAATTCTTTGTTGGGCAAAACGAACTTAACGGCGAGTTAAGCACCTACATCGACCAGCGTGTATCATCACAAGGACTTTTCAGGACTCATGGCTTGGACGAAAGCACCGGCGAGTTCAAGAAAAGAAACGAAGCCCATGCTCGTTCAGTTGCAAACGAAGTGACTTGCACTGCACTTAACACGATGTACATTACGTTTATTCGAAACTTCATGGTTGTCCTGATAGCCGTTCTTTGTTGTATCGTGTTTCAAGACCCAGCACTTGCACTTGTCGCCCTGCCTGCGTTTCTTCTGTTTAGTCAAAACTTCCTTGACCAGTCCGTCATTGTTACAAACGCTACGAACCTGTTGCAAATCTTGGGCGCCCGCACGAAACGAGTATTTAATATCCTCGACCAACAAGAAGTTACCGAGCACGAACATATCAAAATCTCGAAACTTGGCGGCGATATAAAGTTTGAAAAAGTAACACTTGTTGAAAACGGCGAGAAACTTATCGACAACGTGTCTGTTGTAATCCCACGTGGTGCAAGCGTTGGCATCATCGGACCGACGGGTGGCGGCAAACACAAGCTTGTTGAACTTATTGCTAAGCTTGCTGTGCCAACTGACGGAAAGGTAACAGTCGGCGGGCTTGACTTGCAAGAAATCAACTCGGCAAGTTTCTACGACCGCATAAGTATCGCATTTGAAAAGCCGTTTATTTTCAAAGGAACGGTTGCGGAAAATATTCTTTACGGTGTTGGTCGAGCTATGCCTGAACAAGTTCTAAGTACGGCGAAGAAACTTCGCAGTCATGCATTCATCGAGCAACTGCCACAAGGATATGAAACTGAAGTAAGCGACAAAACAGCAGCAATATCAACAAGCCAAAAACAAGCCATCAACGTCGCACGAAGTATTTTGGAACAACCTGACCTTTTGATTATGGACGCTGCGATGTCGTTTAGTGACAACATTATCGAACGAGAAGTCTTCCAAGAAATCATCAAAATGGACAAAAACCAAACAAAGATTTTCGTGACACACAGGTTAGGCAGTATTCAAAACTGTGACCTGATTATCTATATGGAAAAAGGGCGCATCGCCGAGATTGGTTCCCACGAAGAACTCATGTCAAAGAAGAAAAAGTATTACAAAACATTCAGCGGATACAGCAATTCTTGAATTTTTTCCCACTCTTGCAAGGACATGGGTCATTTCGCCCGGTGTCCTTTTTTATGTTGGTGTAAGTTTTTTGTGGTCCTGTGGATACGGCTGCCGCCTGTGTTGGTGGTTGTGCTGCTACTGGCCCTTTGGTTATTTCTTTACCTTGTCCTGGCACCATGTCGATGGATTCTTGTTTCGGGATATGTCTTTCGATATGGAATTCTGCTTTGAAAAGGAAAAGTGCCACTTGTGGTGCGATGCTTTCAACCATTTCGTTGAACATCACGGCGGATTCACGGCGGAATTCAATAAGCGGGTCACGTTGGCCATAACCTCGTAAACCGATACCTTGGCGAAGTTGCACCATCGCATCAATGTGGTCCATCCATTTAAGGTCGACGATTTGTAACAAGCGCCAACGTTCGATTTGTGAAAAGTCCGCCCCCTGTTCGTTAAGCTTGCGTGCTTTCTCTTCGTATTGTTCGATGACGGCGTCCAAAACCATCTTTTCAATCTCGGTGTGGTCGGCGCCATCGGTATTGTCTTTGTCAAGATAGGCAACTTCTTTACCAAACAAACGGTTACCAAGAACTTGATTGGCTTTGTCCAAATCCCACTCGCTCCAATTTTTATCGGTGTCGATTGCCTCTGCAACTATTTTGGTAACAAGTTCGGGGAACATGTTAAGGATTTGTTTGTGGACATCTTCGCCGTCAAGGATTCGATTACGCTCTTTATAAATAAGTTCACGCTGGGCGTTCATCACGTTGTCGTAATCAAAAGTGCTGCGGCGAGCCTCGAAGTAAAAGCCTTCGACCGCTTTTTGCACACGTTCAAACATTTTGGTAAGCATACGACTTTGCATGCCGTCTCCAACCGCAAAGCGCAACATCCCGCCGACAACGGATTTACCGAACCGTTTAATCATCTCGTCTTCGCAAGAAATATAGAAAATCGACGAGCCCGGGTCACCTTGTCGTCCGCTTCGACCACGAAGCTGGTTGTCAATTCGGCGGCTGTCGTGCCGTTCGGTTCCGACGATATGAAGTCCGCCAAGTTCGACGACTTTTGTTTTTTCATCCTCGGTTTGTTCTTTGAATCGCTCGTGTAGGTCACGGAACTTTTTGCGCAGTGCCAAGACCTCTTTGTCTTTTGTATCGTGGAAACTTGTTGCGTTTACGATTGCTTCATCATCAAGACCATCTTTTTTAAGCTGTTGTTTTGCAAGGTACTCGGGGTTTCCGCCAAGCAAAATATCCGTACCACGACCTGCCATGTTGGTTGCGATTGTAACAGAGCCGACTTTACCAGCCTGGGCAACGATGTCGCCCTCTTGCTCGTGGTTTTTTGCGTTAAGGACAACGTGTGGGATTTTTTTTGTTTTAAGGATTTTGCTTATCTCTTCCGATTTTTCTATCGTAGTCGTACCAATCAATACGGGTTGCCCACGTTCGTACCTGTAAAGAACGTCTTCCAAAATGGTTGCATATTTTTGTTCCAGTCTTGTAAATACAACATCCGGAGCGTCTTCCCGTTGGTTTTCTTTGTTGGTCGGAATACATACAACGTCCACGCCATAGATTTTTTGGAATTCTTGTTCTTCCGTTTTTGCCGTACCTGTCATGCCGGAAAGTTTGGCATAAAGTTTGAACAAGTTTTGAATTGTAACCGTTGCAACCGTTTTATCCTCGTTGCGGATTGGCACGCTTTCTTTTGCCTCGATTGCTTGGTGAAGTCCGTCACTGTACCTGCGCCCAATCATCATACGACCGGTATAACTGTCAACGATGATAACTTCTTTGTCTTTGTTAATGAGGTAATCGGAATTAAGCTCGAACAACAAATGCGCCCGGAGAGCGTTGTTGATAAAGTGGTTCGTCTCCATATGCTCGGCGCCGGAGATGTTTTCAATGTTAAAAAACCGTTCCGCCTTTTCAATACCGGTTTCCGTCAGACGCACAGCACGTTCTTTAAGGTCGACTTCGTAATCCGCTTCACGCAGGCTTCTTGCAAAACGGTCGGCGGTTTTATACATATCGCTGTTGTCTTTGGTGCGGCTTGACATGATAAGGGGAGTACGAGACTCGTCAATTAAAATACTGTCCGCTTCGTCAACGATACAGAAATAAAATCCACGTTGGACTCGTTCTTCTTTGCTGTGCGCTATGTTGTCACGCAGGTAATCAAAGCCAAGTTCGCTGCTTGTTACATATGTAATGTCGCAGGCATAGGCTTCACGCTTCTCCTCGGGAAATGCCTGGGAACGACTGTAACCCACGGTAAGCCCCAAAAAGCGATGCACCTTGCCCATCCATTCCATGTTTCGTTTGGCAAGGTACTCGTTAACCTCGACGATGTGCACGCCTTTACCATTTATTGCATTAAGGTAAGCGGGGAATATAGAAGTCAAAGTTTTACCTTCACCAGTTTTCATCTCGGCAACACGACCTTGATGAAGGGCTATTCCACCCAAGATTTGAACATAGTACGCATATTGCCCGAGGACTCGCTTTGCT
>Ga0123356_10005620_pt1 | contig 12744 bp, 17 predicted proteins | sample TergutEmb28metaG_2_FD_92546 | JGI IMG/M metagenome (GOLD analysis project Ga0123356, IMG submission 92546) | Embiratermes neotenicus P3 segment gut microbial communities from Petit-Saut dam, French Guiana - Emb289 P3 | ecosystem: Host-associated > Arthropoda: Insects > Digestive system > Gut ... | reverse complement strand
GAAAGTGACATCATAACCAGCTCTGATTGCGACGCGGAAGTTGTTCCTCAGAGCGGCGGAACAGTTCCACGCGATTACGCAGCTAAGGCGTATTCGTAACTGTCAGTATTGGCAGTTAAATTTTTGCCCAATCAGGAGATGAGCGCTCCATCTGCAGTCTATACCCCGAAGACGTACCAGTCGAAACCGGTGCACTCCCTGTATATAAAGGAAATGTATCACAGTAAGCTTGATTTTGCAAGTAAAAAATAATATTTGAAAATTTATCATACTTGTGATATAATGTTGATATTATGAATGATACATCAGTGCATACTACGCATGGCTCAAAAGTTCTGACAGATGAAGAAGAGCTTCTTGTCGAAAATTGTGAAAAATGGCTAAAAGATGAAAATCCTCAAGACTATAACATGGTATATGAGAGGTTTCGCCGCCTGCGCAATCTTGGACAAGCAGTGTTTGATTATCCTTCCATAAGAGATACAAAGTTTGTCAAAGATATACTTATTAACGAGCATCAGCTTACCGAATCTTTTCTTTTTTTCTCCGCTGCAAATCATCAGCTTAGAACTCCTTCAAAAGTAGCGGCTCTTCGCAGTTTTCTTGTAGCAAAGTTCCATGCTTTTTCGCTGCTTTCTAAATTGACAATTAAAAATGACAATTATCATACAGAAGCAAAAAACGTTTCGTTCTCTGTAGTTTATACTCTTATGGCTGAAGATGTGTATTTCTCGTGTCTGGATGATCCTGGTTTTTCCAGCAATACTAAATCTAAACTTGTAAATGATTTAATTGCTCTTTGGGACAGCGGTACGGACAAACGCAGTATTCATCACCTTATGGCTCTTTCTTCTCTTTGGAAAGCAAGAGATTCCGCTCCGCCAAGTTTTGGCACGATGGACGGTAACTCCGAGCTTATAAGAATATCTATCGATATGGGAGAAGAAACCGAATGGGAAGATTTTTTAAAAGAAGAATCTACCGCCAACGAAACCAGATGGGCGCTTGAAGAATTTCTTTTTGGTCTTTCCTTTGAAGAAATTACCCAGATTCGAAACAGATTAAATAAGTACAGAATAACAACAGTTGGACATGATGAAGTTCGTTCCTATTTGGACTCAAAGCCCGTTTATTCGGCGGTAAATAATTATGATCCAAGAGCTATTTACGATTTCTTTGTCGAGAGACGTGACGCCTGCACCTTGCGCAAGCGTGTCAGCGCTCCAGGTCCTTTGCACACTTTGGAAGAAATATATCTAAAATACCGAATCATTCTAGAATCAAGTTAATATTTTTGCAGTTCGTCGTGAAGGTGTTCGATTTGTATTCCGGCTTTCTCCAGCATATCAAGTGAGTCTGCGCTGTCCTGGTAACGGCGCTGGCAGACAACTCGTTTTATGCCGCAGTTTATAATTAGCATGGCGCAGGTTCTGCATGGTGTCATGCGGCAGTATAGAGTAGCGCCGTCTATGGAAATTCCTCGTTTAGCAGCCTGGCAAATAGCGTTTTGCTCGGCGTGAACGGTTCTTACACAATGAGTGGTTTCTTTGCCGTCTTCGTGAATCATCTTTTTTAATTGATGCCCCTCATCGTCGCAGTGGGGCAGCCCTGCAGGAGCGCCTACATAACCTGTAACTAGAATTTGTTTATCTTTGGCAATAACACAGCCCGATCTTCCACGGTCGCAGGTGGCACGTTTGGAAATCGCCTCACATACTTCCATGAAGTATTCATCCCAGCTAGGTCTTTTATAGTTATTCATTGTTTAACTTTACAATATAGGTTTGCATGTGTAAACCCGCCAGCAGTGCCTGACACTTGTTTTTGGTAGTGTCGTTAGGTGTATAGATACACTATATATAGCGTAGGTATCTGACGTTATCATGTTATGCGGACCTTTTCTTCCTATCGCTGTAGAAATACGCATATTCTGCCGATAATGAAGAGCCGTGAAGTATCTACATATTTTTACAATAATGTTCGCTTTGGTTTGCTTACTTTTCCCTGGAAAGCTAAACGCAGAGGATTTGATCCATGTAGTTGGAAAGGGAGACACAATTTACTCACTCTCCCGCATATTCCAGGTAAACGCAGATGATCTGATGAAGGCAAATGGTATTACCGATCCTTCCAGGCTTAGCGTCGGGCAAAGACTTATTATTCCAGCGTCTCCTGATACTCCGGTTTCAAGACCTGCTCAAGCTGCACAGCCAGCTCCTCTAGCACTGGTAAATTACAGGATTGTAAAAGGTGATACGCTTTTTAGCATAGCCAGAAATAATGGAATTACAGTACAGAGACTACAAGAGATTAACAGATTTTCCTCTAACCATGTAATTAAGGTTGGAGATGTAATTAAAGTTCCTGCAAAGGATGCTCCTGCAACAGCTCAAACCAGACCAAATACAACAGCAAGTAATACTACGCCGACAAAACCGCCGACAGGTATTTATTCATTACGCTGGCCTATAAACCCCAGAGATATTTCATATATGACAGGACAAATGGGTGTTGTAGTTGAAGGCGAGCGCCTGGAATCTGTAAAAAGTTTAACACAGGGTAATGTTGTTTCTGCAGGACCATGGCGAAAATTCGGCAGGGTGGTGATTGTCGAAACAGTGGGCGGCTATTATTACATGTACGGCGGCTGTGAAACTATTACCGTCAATGTAGGCGACAGGATAACACCCGGAATGGAATTAGGAAGATTAGGAGTTAACACAGTTTCAGAAAAACCACAGCTCTTTTTTATGGTTTTTAGAAATGATGTGCCCATAGATCCGGCATCTGCGCCAAGAGCGGGAGCTGTTGGCAGTAATTCAAGAACGTAAGTTTTGAATAAAAGGAGAAAAAATGGAAGTAGGTGTAGAGAAAATTGGTAAACGTCCAAGAAAAATCTTGGACAAATCACATAAGAGAATAAAATCACAAAAAGAATCAGATCCATTGGCGCTGTATTTTAGGCAGATATCCAGGTTTCCGCTTTTAACTTTGCAGGAAGAACAAAATATCGGCGAAAAAATAATCAGCTTACGTACAAAAATAAAATCGCTGGAAAATGAAAAAAAGAAAAATAATGATGTAGATAACAGTGAGGAGAAAACCGCTTTAGAAAGCGCTCTTTTACACTACAAGAATACAATGATTAATGCCAATTTACGCCTTGTTGTGTCTATTGCAAAAAACTATCAGCATCGCGGGCTTTCTCTTCTGGATTTGATCGATGAAGGGAATATTGGTCTTATAGAAGCTGTTGAACGCTTTGATTACACAAGAGGCTGTCGTTTTTCTACTTATGGTACATGGTGGATTAGACAGGCAATTATTAAAAGTATTGCAGACAAAGGCCGTGTTATCCGAATCCCCATTCATATGCTTAACACAATTAAAAAATGTTATTATGTGGCAAAGCAGCTTACTCAGGATTTAGGGCGTGACCCAAGCGAAGATGAACTGTCTGAGTATTTGGGTGTTCCTGTTTCCAAGGTAAAAGAAATCGTAAAATTATCGCAGGAGACAACAAGCCTTGATACTGTTGTTGATGATGGAAATCTTACACGTTTAGCGGACTTAATAAAAGACGATACAAGAGCAGAGCCTTTTGAAATGGTTTTTTCCATGACATTACAGGAAACCATGGGCAGTATTCTTTCGCAGTTATCTGAAAGAGAAATGAAGATAATACAGCTTCGCTTTGGCTTAACAGGGGAGAATCCGCTTACTCTTGAAGAAACAGGAAAGTATCTTGGAATAACCCGTGAAAGAGTCAGACAGATTCAGGAAAAAGCAATTTGGAAACTTAGGACATTGCAGGAACTGCGCGAACTTAAAGAACACGCACTTTAATTTTTAATTTAAGAATTTTACCACGAACCACACGAACCATAGCTGCGATATCGGACAGCAAGTTCGTGTTGTTCGTGGTTAAAAATTTGATCAGCCTACCTTTGCGATTGGCTGTTTGTTAGCTACCTGAGTTCCTGTTGGAACTATGAAGTGTACTTTCCCGGATACACCAGTTTTTATTTCCAGCTCCATCTTCATGGATTCAAGAATTAAAATTGTATCACCAGCTTTTACGTCCTGACCTTCGGATGCTACATAGCGGAGAACTGTTCCTGCTACAGGAGCTGGAATTGTTTCGCCGCCAGCTGGAGCTGCAGGTGCGGCTGGAGCTGGAGCGGCTGTAGGTGCTGCTGCTGCTGCCGGCGCAACTGCTACTGTTCCTGCAGGAGCTACAACAACGTCATAATTTGCGCCGTTAACATTTACGCTGTAGCGCGCTGCTTGTCCTGACGCTGCGGCTGCAGTAGCTGCAGCAGGAGCGGCGGCTGGAGCATCAGCTTCAGGTTTAAATACAACAGGACCGTTTGCGCGTGTCTTAAAGAAGTCTGGTGCAACTTTTGGGAACATTGCGAGTGTAAGTACATCTTCTGTTGATACATTGTTACCAAGGATTTTTTTGGCTTCTTCTTCGAGCTTTGAATATTCTGCAGGGATTTCGTCTGCAGGGCGGCAAGTCATTTCTTTTTCCATCTTAAGTGCGCTAAGCGCTTTTTTAACAAGGTCAGCGTTCTTTGGAGCAGGACATGCGCCGTATTTACCGGCAACAAGATCCTGGAACTCGCCGGAAAGTTTGTTGTAACGGCCGAACAGTACATTGAATACTGCCTGTGTTCCAACAATCTGTGATGTAGGTGTTACTAGCGGCGGATAACCTGCGTCTTTCTGAACAACTGCGATTTCTTTTAATACATCGTCCATCTTGTCGGCTGCGCCCTGTTCTTTTAACTGGCTTTCCATGTTGCTTAACATACCACCTGGAACCTGGCTTACGAGAAGACGAGTGTCTGCGCCAAGGAAGCTTGATTCGAACTTTTTGTAGTTCTTGCGAACTTCACGGAAGTATGCTGCAATTTCGAGTAACAGATTGATATCCAATCCTGTGTCGTATTCTGTACCTTTAAAAATTTCTACCATTGTTTCTGTCGGGCTGTGGCTTGTTCCCATCGACATAGAAGAAATTGTTGTATCTAAGATTTCTGCTCCAGCTTCGGCGCACTTGGTAAGAGTTGCTACCGACATACCTGTAGTGGCGTGAGTGTGGATTTCTAATGGAAGGCTTGTCGCTTTTTTAATAGCTTTTACAAGTTCATAACCCTCGTATGGTTTTAAGAGCCCTGCCATGTCTTTAACACAAAGTGAATTTGCGCCAAGGTCTGCAAGCTGTTTTGCAAACTCTGCGTATTTTTCTACTGTATGGAAAGGAGTTACCGCATAAGAAATTGTTGCCTGAATGTGTTTGCCTGTTTTTAATGCAGCTGCTGTAGCTGTTTTAAAGTTACGAGGATCGTTACATGCGTCAAAGATACGGAAAATATCAACGCCGTCTTTTGCTGCATATTCAACGAATTTTTCTACTACATCATCTGCATAGTGGCGGTAACCTAAAAGGTTCTGACCTCTTAAAAGCATCATGATCGGAGTTTTGGGCAGAGCTTTTTTAAGTTTTTTAAGTCTTTCCCATGGATCTTCGTTTAAGAACCTGATACAGGCATCAAAAGTTGCTCCGCCCCAGGCTTCTAGCGCGTAAAAGCCCACTTTATCGAGCTTGTCGCAAATCGGCAGCATATCCGCAGTGACCATGCGGGTAGCAAACAATGACTGGTGCGCATCACGCAGTACTAAATCGGTTAATTTTACTTTAGGCATTTTTCCCTTCCTTTAATTATTTGTTTTTCTGTATTCGTTAACAGCGGCAGTAATAGCAGCCGTAATTGCAGGGCTTGTTCCACTTCTTTGAGCGGCAGAATTGTCATGTTGAATGTCTTTTTCGGCAGGTTTTTCGGTCTTTCCAATTTTATTAATCATTATAGCCCACAAGATAAATAAGAATACCATTCCAGCCAAGTGCCAAATAGATCCCTGTTCTACCATTTCCATTATGGTCATAAGCCCTCCAGTTGTCATAATATTACTGGAAAGACGGGTTTTTTACAAGTACTATTTTTACTTTAACTTTTTACGCAGTTTCCGCTGCCTGTTGCGTTCAGCTTTGGCTTCTTCTATTTTGGTCTGCTTTTGCTCTTCTTCGCTGCATATACGCATAGGTTCTCTGTTTGGCATACGAGAAGCGGCTATAAGCCAGACGATGCCAAAGACTATCATCCAGAAACAAAGAACCTGCCCTGTCGAAAAGCTTAACAGCGGATGCGCATAAGCGTGAGGAAGGGTGCTTTTTACTATTTCGAAGCGATAACCGATGTCTGCATCAGGTTCGCGGAAGTATTCGATAATGAAACGGAAAAGTCCATAGCCTAAAAAGTATAATCCAACTAAAAAACCTTTAAATGGTTTACGGTTGCGTAAGAGCCAGATAATTGCCCAAAGCACAATGCCTTCAAAAAGCGCTTCGTATAATTGGGAAGGGTGGCGAGGCAGGTTAACAAAAGCGCCTGTAATAACAGTGCCTGTTTTTTCTGCGATTTCCTGTACCCAGCTTTCGCTTGCAGGAAGCGGGGTTGCGTGAGGAAAAATCATCCCTAATGGACTTGCGGTAGCTCTGCCGTAAAGTTCTGCGTTTATAAAATTTCCAAGGCGTCCAAATGTAAACCCAAGCGGTATAGCAGCCGCAAACATATCGCCAATTTCCCTAAAGCTAAATTTTTTAACTTTTGCAAAAATAACAACAGAAAGAAGACCAAAGAAAGCGCCGCCGTGGTAGCTCATTCCCTGCAGTCCTGTGAACTTCCCATTATAAAATGGCCAAAAGATTAGCCATGGTTGTCTTACATATTTATCGCTGACTTCGTAAATAAGAGTAGAGAATAGTCTAGCTCCGACAAGCAACGCTAATATTCCCCAAAAGAATAATCCCGATAAATCATCCTCTGACATTGGAAAGTTTCGCTCTTTTACCTGCTTTCTATAAAGAATAAATGCGGTTGCAAAAGCAAAAATATACATAAGCCCATACCAGCGGATTGGAAGCCCGGAGATAATTTCCGGGCTGAGCCAAGATGGAAAATTAATCGATGGAAAGTTAATCGATAGAAAATTAATCGATAATAGATGCATGTTAACCTCTAAACCTTGTATCCTTGCTGCATGGCTTTTGTCAATTTTAGCTTGATAAAATTGTTTTCTTTTTTTAATTTTGAGATTTCCAGTTGTTGGGATTTTACAGTTTCTATTAAATCACCCTGACTCATAGCTCCCGAGTGCAGAAGGTCTTCTACATATTCCATCTTGGTATCAAAATCAATTTCCGCTTCCAGTTCTGCTTCTGTAAAGCTGTCGTTTATTTGTTTGTCATCGGGGATAAAGTTATCTTCAGGGGTTTCCAGTATTTTATCTGCAATGCGGTAAATTGCCTGTGATAAAACTGACTGCGGTTTATAAAGGACTATAGGCAATCTTCCCGAAAGCGCTTTATCCTGAACCATGTCACGGTAAATAATTCCCATATGTTCAATCTTTAAATCCAGATATTCTTCGCACGAACGGCGTATCTTCATTGCGACATCAGCATTTTTGGGTTCGTCTACCATATTCATAATAAGACGCGGACGAAGTACTTCTAAACGTTTTACAAATTTTTCATAAGAAACAGGGTCAACCTTTTTTATTTCCGGAAGAATCTTTGGAATATATAGATGACCAGCTCCGTCTTTGCGTGTTTTTTCAAGGTGCGCTCTGGCTTTAGAGCCTTTTGTGCATGAGCTTAACATCAATCTAAAAACTGTATTTTTAAGGAATACATATGCGTTTAAAACTGCCGTAACCGCAGGAGCAGAGACAACAATTCCCTGATTCGATAAAAGGAAAAAATCCAGAATAGACTGATGCGTTCCCGCTCCAAGGTCTAGGATTAGAATTTCGGTATCGTTTTTTAAAGCTAAAAGCTGCTTAACTAGAGCTCTGCGCTGGGTTGCTGTCAAATTCGCAGTTCCAGGTATTTCGTTATCTCCCGGAATGAATCGAAGACCTCGCACATCAGTTTCTGCTATAACATCGTTAAAGTTAGATTTAATATTATTTAGGTATGTGCCAATACCCACTTTTGGCGCATGGTGTCCAAGAACCAAATGCAGGTTGGAAGCTCCAAGATCGAGGTCTGCAAGAACAACCCTCTGTCCTGCCTGAGCGAAAGAAACTGCCAAATTTGCTGAAACCAGAGATTTTCCTACTCCGCCTTTTCCGCTTGCAATTGGAATAATACGCATTATTTTTCCTCCATGTCAGGCTTTTGTAAACACTTATAAATCATAATTGCGGCGGCTAGAGCAAATAAATCACCGCTTAGTATAAGTTGAGCAACGATAGAAGTAAAGTTTAAGCTCCCGATCATTGTACCCTGTCGGGAAATAATAGACCAGCCCAGTTCCAGGAAAATACCTATGCTTTTTCCGGCTAAATACAGGGGTACAAATACCTTGTATCGATCGATATCCAGCCAGATAAATAAAGCCATTAACGGAAACAAAGCGGAAGGCGCTGCAAAAAGCACCCTTATTACAGGCTCAGGCTGGTTTCCCTGTAAAATCAGAATTAGGACCAAAAGTAATACCCTAACGCATTCATATATAAAAAGCCCGGGCTTAAGGATTGAAAGTAATCTCATATATAGAAAATAGTGTTAGAATTAATAATAATCAAGACTTAATGGCATAAATTAGATTTATGTAGTAAAATAATAATAGGAGTATTTTATGAGAATGAAATCTATCTATATTTGCCTTATTTTGGCAGTTCTTTTGATTGGGTGTGCAGCTCCGCCTGTAGCCGAGATGGACAGCGCCAGAGAAGCGGTTTTTAGAGCGGAAAATGATCCTAATGCCGTTCAGTATGCCGGCAGTACTTTAGCCAGGGCAAGAGATTCTCTGCGTCGTATGCAGGATGAGGCTGACTCCAAGCGTTATGACGCTGCAAAAACCCATGCGGCAGACGCAATTGCGGCAGCAGAAAAAGCCATTGCCGACGGAAGAGCAGGCGCTCTTAGAGCAGGCGGCGAAACTGATAATATTATTACTACATTAAGAACAGAAATAGTTGATACCGAAAGGAATGTAAACGGAGCTCGTTATTCTAACCTGGCTCTTGACTTTGACTCATTGGACAGAAGAATTGTCGATGCTCATAATACAACAGATCAGGCAGAAGCAGATCAGTCGGCGGGCAGATTTGATCAGGCAATGGATAGGGCAAGAGTGGTTCGTTCGGATCTTGCCGATATAAACCAGACAGTAGCAGGCGCGGCTTCCACCCGAAAAAAATAAGTTGTGGCAAAAACGAAAGTTATAAAGCAGCATGTTGTCTCGGCGCTTGTAGAAAACAGAGCCGGAAGCCTTAGCAGGGTTTCCGGGCTTTTTAGCCGCCGTGGTTTTAATATTGATAGTCTTACTGTCGGCGAGACAGAGAATCCTTCTATATCCAGAATGACAATTGCGGTTACAGGCGAAGAGCGAATCCTTGAACAAATTATTAAACAGCTCGAAAAATTAGTAGATGTAATAGCAGTGCGCGGACTGGATAGCTCCAGTTGCCTGCGCCGTGAAATTATGCTTGTAAAAATCGGCGCTGACGAAAAGAACCGCCCTGCTGTTATTGAGATAGCGTCTATTTTCCGCGCTCGCGTTGTTGATGTTTCGCAGACTACTATTACGATAGAAGCAACAGGCAACATGGAAAAATTAAACGGTTTTTTATTACTGCTTCGCCCTTACGGTATTTTAGAACTTGCACGCACAGGAATGGTCGCGCTCGAACGCGGCGCAGATGTGCTGTCGGTAGGGCAGAAGTAACCCCAGATATATTTATTAAGGCTGGACAAGCTGTGCTCCTATGTCTAATCATACCGACAAGTGCAAATGCGCATCCCCCTAAGGCTAGGATGTCAGGATTGGATAAAATACTTTATAGCTCGTCCAGCACTTCGTAGTGGCAAACATCATTTAAACCTAATAATTTATCCCCATTTTGCTAGGTGCTGGATTAACTCACATATCTGCCTTGAAAGCTGACATAGACGCCTTATGGGATATGCTGGAAACTTCGTTGCGGGAGCGCATTTCCGCTTAAGAGTAAGTATTGGGTAGATGCTAAAATTTGTAATGTATTTTTTTGGTCAGCTTTTTTCTTGCTTGAGTAGAAAAAAGTCTATTGTTGCATTTTACATAGGTTATGATGCAGTAGCCATTTCCTTACACACAAGTTCTTCTACTATTTGTGCAGGGCTTTTATGATTTGCAATTGCTTTAGCCATAAGGTAATTAAGAGTCAAGTTAGTAAAACCCAAGAGACGCATTTCTCTCTGGCTTATCCAGCCTGTGCCATTTGGTCCCAATTTTGGAACAGTGCGAGTTAACTCTTCGTCGAGTGCATCGTATTCTTCATCGGTCATATCTGTATACTTGTTCATTTTCTTCTCCTTGTTATTCATACGCTATTTAATTTGTTCAATGACGCCGTCTCGACAGCCCATAGCATGAAAAACTTTAATCGTATCATCATCAAAAGGGTTATAAAAAACTTCAATTGGGTTACCTGCCCGATTGAAACCAATAAAAGCATATTTATTTTCGCTACCTTCCAAGGGGCCTTCATAGATCCTTGTTTTGTGCGCATGAAGGATATCCTCTTGTTTTTCTCCGTGCTTAAAAGCCGAAGGTACGAATACAAATTCTAGCTTCATATTATAAGCATAGCATGAAAACAGAAAAATATCAACAAAAATTATAATGTTCGCAGGTTATGCGTAGCGCCTGTTACTAACGTTAAACCCTTAGAAGTGTATGCCCAATGACATACATTAAAGCAAAAATGTGACTTCTACCATTATACACCCTTCGACAGGCTCAGGGTTCGTGTTCGGTTCAAGTATCTCTAAAGGCTGTGCAAGATCGACCCCGACAAAACATTTCTGGCGCTCCCCACCGTAGGAGACCTACGAATTATGCAACGAAAATTAGAGCGTAATAAAGTCCAGCAATAAAATGCGCTTATCTTTCTAGGGAAAATAAATATAACTTCATTTTATTTGCTGGGGGCTCCGCAGGCGTGTTCCTGCAAAGTTTTTTTGGACGGCTATTTTGCTTGCCTGAGTAGAAAAAATTGACAATTGATTACATTTAAGTTATATTGTAAATATCAATATTATGTTAGAATTTGAGTGGTATTCGGAGAAAGAACGGCTAATAGCCGAAAAACATGGTCTTGATATGGAAACTATCAAGAAAATATTTGATGATCCTTTCCGTATTATCCAGTATGATGAAGCCCACAGTGGATTAGAGGATCGTTGGCAGATTTTGGGTAAAGTCAACGATGTTTTATTTTCAGTTTATACGGAACGTGATGAAAAAGTCCGTATAATAACGGCTAGGGAAGCGACGCCCGAGGAGAGGCGAATTTATTATGGTGAAAACAAAAAAGGTTTCTGGTTTATCCCCTGAGCAAGTTAAAAAAATAAAATCTGTCCAGAAAAGGCAATCTGTTGTAGATCCAGGTTGTGAAAAATTAACACCAGAGGAATACATCAACTGGCATCCTGTCGGTGGTATGTCTTGGGAAGAAAGAGCCAAGCGTATGAAAGAGGCAGGCATAACTGAACCAAAATCTTCTTCGATTGGGAGTTATTAATACTGCTCCAGCTCCTTCATTGTGGGTGGTTCTGCTCCGTCGCTAGAAAAAACACATTATACGAAGCGTAATGGCTTTTTTTTTGCAAGAAATATAGGGATTTGGGATAGTTTAAAGCCGAAAAGTGAGTTTTTGTGATTGGAAAATACCTTGACGCAGAGATTTTTTTGGAATAATATCAAAGAAGGAGTAAAAATGCCGGTAATATGCCCAGTTTCAGATTTGGAAACCAAATTGTCAGAAATAACCAAAGTTGTCCATGAATCAAATGAACCTGTCTTTTTAACAAATAAAGGTTACGGAGATATGGTTGTTATGAGTATGAACAATTGGGAAGAAATGAATTTTGAAAACGAAATTTATCAAAAATTAATTGAAGCTCAGGCTGAAGCGCAATCAAACTCAATACGTCTTTCGCATAATGAAGTTTTTGACCCATTGCGCCAAAAAATAAATAATTATATAAAAGCTGCAGAAAAATGATCGAAGACATTAAATATCTTCCTTCATTCTATCAAGAACTTGACGCTATTGTTGATTATATCTCAATCACATTGGAGGCGCCAAGAGCGGCATTAAATCTAGTAAATGAATTGGATATTGGAATAAAAAATCTAAAAAAGTTTCCTAATGCGCATAGATTATATCGTCCTATAAAACCAATAAAAACTCAATATCGCATATTAACAGTAGGAAATTATCTTGTTTTTTATGTTGTATTTGAAAAATATATAGAAATTCACCGTATAATTTACAAAAAAAGAAATTTGTCGCAATTAATAAAATAAAAATTAAAGTTTTTATCAAAAGCGAAAACATCGCCACTTCGCATAACTAGTTTGTCGGAGCAGGAGCATACATAGCCTGTGTTTATATTCTAAAAAAAACTGCGATTATATTGACATTCTAGCTGTTAGAGAATTATCAATCCCGCTTTTTTGAATACCATTTCTTTAAAACTTTTTTCCGCTTTTTATTATAATTCATTTCTTCTTATTCTTAATAATTTATTTTCCATTTAATTGCCTATTAAATTAAAGATAAGAATTTTATTATTAACTGACCAGTATTTTCTACAAAAGCGAATAATTAAAATTGTAATTG
>Ga0123356_10005619_pt1 | contig 12745 bp, 11 predicted proteins | sample TergutEmb28metaG_2_FD_92546 | JGI IMG/M metagenome (GOLD analysis project Ga0123356, IMG submission 92546) | Embiratermes neotenicus P3 segment gut microbial communities from Petit-Saut dam, French Guiana - Emb289 P3 | ecosystem: Host-associated > Arthropoda: Insects > Digestive system > Gut ... | reverse complement strand
GAAAAAGATCGGAATACTCTGCGATGAGCGAAAATCTGCCTCATAGCCAATTCCGATACCGATCATATCCTGAGTTTTGTTAAAACGAATTCCGTTAACAAAAATACCTGCGCCACCAAAAGTTCCACCTCCATAAAAACCATACTCATTGATGAATGAGTAAGAAATAGTCTTTTCTTTTTCAGTGTTTTCTTTGGTTGAAGTTTCCTGTTGCCCGAAAATTATTGTGGGCATTGCCATAAGGATAGCGGCAAAAATAATTAGAATAAATTTTTTCATAGAATTTGATTTTGGATATGACATTAACGTTGCAATATTCACTTTATTACTTTATCAACTTCTTATACCGTATTCGTTTCGGCTCCACATAGCCCAATCGTTTCTTTTTATTTTCCTCATATTCAGTATAATTTCCTTCAAAGAAATAAACCTGCGAGTCGCCTTCAAAAGCCAGAATGTGCGTACAAACCCTGTCTAAAAACCAGCGGTCGTGCGAGATAATTACGGCGCAGCCGGCAAAGTTCTCCAATCCTTCTTCCAAAGCGCGTAAGGTGTTAATATCAATATCGTTAGTCGGCTCGTCCAGCAGCAGCACATTGGCTTCCGATTTGAGGGTAAGCGCCAAATGCAAACGATTGCGCTCTCCGCCCGAAAGTATGTCCGATTTTTTGTTTTGATCCTGACCTCCAAAGTTGAAGCGGGAGATATAAGCGCGGGAGTTAATGAGCCGTCCGCCCATCATCATTTGTTCGTTTCCTTCCGAAACCACCTCCCATACCGTTTTTTCAGGGTCAATCTCCACGTGTTGTTGGTCAACATAGCCCACTTGCACGGTTTCGCCTACTTTAAACTCGCCGGCATCGGGTTGTTCCATGCCCATGATTAAGCGGAACAAGGTGGTTTTTCCTGCGCCGTTGGGCCCAATAATGCCCACAATGCCGTTAGGGGGAAGCGAAAAGTTTAAATCTTCAAACAGCAACTTATCGCCGAATGCTTTTGAAACGTGCACAACATCAATTACATTCGTTCCTAAACGAGGTCCGTTCGGGATGAAGATCTGCAATTTTTCTTCGCGCTCTTTTACATCTTCATTCAACAATTTATCGTAGGCATTCAAACGGGCTTTCCCTTTCGATTGTCGTGCTTTGGGCGACATGCGCACCCACTCCAGCTCACGCTCTAACGTCTTCATACGCTTCGATTCCTGTTTTTCTTCTTGCGCCAAGCGTTGTGTTTTTTGCTCCAGCCACGAAGAATAATTGCCTTGCCAAGGAATACCCTCTCCTCTATCCAATTCTAAAATCCAGCCGGCTACGTTATCCAAGAAGTAGCGGTCGTGGGTTACGGCAATTACCGTGCCTTTGTATTGTTGCAGGTGCATTTCCAGCCATTCCACCGATTCGGCATCTAAGTGGTTGGTTGGCTCGTCTAACAGCAAAATGTCGGGCTCGGAAAGCAGCAAGCGGCACAACGCTACGCGGCGGCGTTCGCCTCCCGATAGGTTTTTTACCGGCGTTTCCGGATCGGGGCAGCGCAAGGCATCCATGGCGCGCTCTAATTTGTTGTCCAATTCCCAGGCATCGTGCTGGTCTATCAATTCCGTTAATTCGCCTTGGCGGTCTATCAATTTCGCCATTTCATCATCGGTCATCTCTTCCATAAACTTCATATTCACAGCGTCATATTCTGCCAGAATATCCACTACTTTTTGCACGCCTTGTTTTACCACATCAATCACAGTCAGCGAGTTGTCCATTTCGGGCTCTTGCGCCAAGTAGCCTACGGTGTAGCCGGGCGAGAAGACCACCTCTCCCTGAAACGATTTGTCCACACCGGCAATAATCTTTAAGAGTGAGGACTTTCCGGAGCCGTTTAAGCCTAACACGCCGATTTTAGCGCCGTAATAAAACGAGAGGTAAATGTTTTTTAATACTTGTTTTTGAGGTGGATAAGTTTTACTTACGTTTACCATGGAGAAGATAATTTTTTTGTCGTCGGGCATAAGAGGGATTTAAAGATTTAAAATTTAAAGATTTAAGGGTTGAGAGTATCGGATAGCTTTAAAGTGCAAAAGTATTCAAAAAAAGATAGTAGCAGAAGTAGTGAAATTGTGAAGCAATAAACAATTGTTGGTAATTTGGTTTCTTGGCTGAGAATTATGGATGTAGTGAATTATTTTATTTTTGCGCATATTTAGGTGTTGGGCGCAATAGCCGGGCTGCGATTGGGGTAGGAAAAATAATGCTAAAATAATGTTATTTTATTGATTGTAAATAAGTTAGCATTTTTATAGGTTTAATTGTTGCGAAGAGCGCATTTGAAAATTATGGAAACCTATTATAAATATCTTTCCGGTGCGCCATATATGCAAAGATAATTACACCTTCTTCAAAAAACAAACCGATCCGGTAATCTCCTATTCTTATTCTATAAGCTGTTTGGGATCCTTTCATTTTTTTAAGATTAGTAATCTCTTGCAATGTACTTGCCAAAATTACATTTTGCACAGTTTGGGCTATCCGCGATTTCAATGATTCGTCAGAAAGAATATCAATTTGTTTGGAAAATGTTTTTGTAAACTCTACTTCCATAATCCTTTCTATTATAAACCCAATTTTGACAACGTTTCTTTTTTATCTGCAAATCCCTCTTTTCTTGCTTTTTGCATAAAACTCAGCAATTTCATATCTTCAATTTCTTCTTGCTCCTCTTGACTGATAGAAAACATATCAATATTAAGTTCTCGCGCAAGAGCACTTATCAGTCTTAAATCTAATGCTGTATTTGTGTTTAGAACGACTGCTTCCATATATCTTTATCTTTTATTATATAACGGCGGCAAAGATATTTTTTTTTGAATGACAAAGGGAAAAATAGCAATAATTTTACCACTCCGCCACCCCCACCCAACCACCCAAATGCGCGTTGAAGGTGCAAAAAAATGTTGATAGGTTTTAATTTCTGACAACTAAATCCTATTTGAAAAGATTTATTATAATTTCGCGCCCAATTTACTTCAGTACTTTCTTTTTACTGTTATTCTCTAAATACTAACACAACTCTGTAAATCAGCGTTCTTTGTTTCTTAAAAATTAAAGCGTTTTTGCTTTATTTCTTATTCTTGAATCTTCGACAAATTCAAAATTTCCAAGAGTAGAGTAGTAAACGTTCACGCCAAGCGTGGACTTTACTTTATTTGGAAATAGGTAGTCGAAGACCTCAAGAATAGATAAAAAAAGTACCACGTTTTTTTATTGCCAAAAATTGAAAAATTGTAAATCAAATTATTAACCCCAAAAAAATAGAACTATGACAAAAAAATTATCCTTATTTTTTATTATGGCAGTGCTAATGGCTACAAACACAAGCTATGCTCAAAATTTTCACAATTTAGTGAAAAAGCAAATGACAACTTCAATTATAACCGCTTCCGATGTTGTTCATCCCAAATCTCCCTTAGATAATACCATTTTACAGCAAGGGTTTGAAGGTACAACCGGGAACAATCTTCCTACCGGATGGACACGGTCAACTACAGCCACAGGCGTTTGGAATTATGAAACAGGAGGAATAGATCCCACTGTTCCTGTCGGTTGGCTTGCAACGAGTAATTTGTTAGATCACGGCACATCAATAGGGATACCTGCACACGGAGGTACGCGATATGTAGGATTAGTTACTTATGTACAATACCCAACCTGCAATGCTTGGCTCTTTAGCTCTTCCATGAGCCTTACCGCAGGAACCACTTACACACTTAAATTTTGGGCAGTAGTGTATGGCTATGCGGATGAAAATGAATATGATTATCTAAAAGTACATGTGGGTACAAGTAATACCGCCACAGGAATGGCAAGTGCACCGGTGCTTTACAATAATACGAATAACCGCCTAACGGATTGGACTCAGATTACGCAAACTTTTACCGTACCCACTACAGGAACCTATTATCTCGGTTTCAATGCATACACTCCTGTAACAGAAGGTTTTTTTATTACGCTCGATGATATTGAAGTAACAAGCTCTTCCGGCGGCGGCGACTTTACCGGCAGCGGCACGGAAAGTGATCCCTATATGATTACTACTGCCGCAGGACTGGCACAATTGGCTACCTACGTGAACACTAATACGGCACCTTATGCTAATGCAGGTGTGCATTACAAACTCGGAAATGACATTAGCCTTTCCGCGTACCAAACCGGTGCAGGGTGGATACCGATTGGAAATAATCAGGCATTCAAAGGAAATTTTGATGGAAATAATAAAAAAATTACTAATCTTAAAATTGATAATACTTCACTTCAATATGTCGGATTATTCGGAAGTATAAATAACAGCACTGTGAAAAATCTCGGAATAGAGAATGTAAACATAACTTCTACAATTACAACTTCTACCAATAATGTGGGAGGAATTATAGGACAAAACTCTAATGGAAGTATATCAAATTGTTATTCATCAGGTACAGTAAGTTCATCATCTATATCCTACTCCTCCTATGATGTTAACACTGGAGGTATAGTAGGGCTCAACAGTGGAGGGAGCATAATAAATTCTCACTCAGCTTGTTCATTAAGTTCAACATCATCAGCTTCTTCTGCCAATATGGTTGTTGTAGGTGGGATAGTAGGAAATAACATGGGTGGTAATGTTTCGAATTGTTATTCTACAGGTTCTGTTAATTCTAATTCAACTGTTCCTACTTCTGTTGCAGGTGGGGTGGTAGGATGGAATCAAAATTCCGGTAGCATTAGCAGTACTGTTCAATATTGTTATTCCACAGGATTGATAAAATCAAATTCGACAAACGGTAGTACTTATACAGGTGGAGTAGTGGGTGCCAATGTTAATAATAGCACGGTATCAAACTGCTATTCTACAGGTGCTATTACTTCTAATGCCTCTGGGACTTCTTATGCAAGTGGTGTGGCTGGAGTTAATCAAGGTAGTGTTTCTAATTGTGCTGCATTAAATTCAAGCATATCTTGTACAGGAACTTATTTATATTGTGGGCGAGTAGTTGGATATTTACTAGGAAGTAATACAATCTTGTCTAATAATATCGCCTTTGACAATATGCTAAATCCTGATGGTCAGCCGAATTGGAACAACCCTGGTTTAGACCAGCATAACGGCGCCGACATCACCACTGTAGCCATCCATGCAGATGGTACGTTGGGTGGGCGGTTTACCAGTGCCAACGGATGGACAACACAAAACGGAAAATTGCCCGGTTTTGGCACTGCGGTAAATATGCCGGCACATCTTGCCATATTCGCCCCTACTATCACCACCACATCGCTGCCCAATGGTACGGTGGGAGCGCCTTACAGTGAGAAACTTACTGCCACAGGTAGCACGCCCATGACATGGACAGTGCAAAGCGGTAATCTCCCCAATGGTATAACACTTGCAGAAAATGGCAAAATATCCGGTATCCCAACAGAATCCGGTAACTTTAACATTACCTTTAAAGCAACCAACAGCGCAGGAACCCATACAAAAGCATTGTCTATTATCATAAATGCTTCGCCAAACGCGCCGGTAATTACAACCACAACACTTCCCGATGGCTTGGTAGGCACCATGTATCCTGCTACCGTTATTAGCGCTACAGGTATTGGACCCATCACTTGGGTTGTAACATCAGGCAATTTGCCAAACGGAATAACTCTTTCGGAATATGGCGTTTTAATGGGCACACCCACCGCAGCCGGCACGTTTAATTTTACCGTTAAAGCTACCAACAGTTATGGAACTGATACCAAGGCTTTGAGTATAAAGATCACTACCACCGCAGAGCCACCTAAAATTACCACTGCCACACTGCCCAATGGAAAAGTAGGCGTTATCTACAATCAAGCCCTTTCTGCATCAGGTACCGCACCCATAACATGGGGAATGACAAATGGCGCCCTGCCAACCGGATTAACTCTTTTTGAAACCGGCGCCATAACCGGCACTCCCACTACCGCAGGAACTTTTAACTTTACCGTAAAAGCCACCAACAGCGTCGGAAGTGATACAAAATCATTGACAATAAAAATAGAAGATGGTGTAGGAGTTTCGGAAAACGAAATGGAAGAAATGAGAGTGTACCCGAACCCAACAACCGGAGAATTACAAGTAACAAGTAATGAGCAAAAGCGAACAAATATTCAGATTTTTGATTTGATGGGAAAAATGATTTTGGAACAAACATCCCAATTATCTCCAATAACTACAATTGATATTTCCCATCTATCAAATGGAATCTATATTTTGAAAATGGATAATAGATTTGTAAAAATCATAAAACAGTAATTAACAATAGTTTATTAACAATAAAAACAAGCATTATGAATGAAGCAATTATAAATAGCATTTTTGCAATAAGCGGCACACTCCTTGGAATTATACTATCACTCCTTGGAATTACAATAACTCTTTTTATTCAGAAAAGAAATACAAACAGAGATAATCTGAAAAGAGAAAATGATAATCTGAAAAGCGATATTAAATATTTGGCAAGACAAGGAATGATGTTATACGATTTAGAAAAGGAATATCTAAATGAGTGGGTTACTAAGTTTCCTGACAAGAAAATTGATAATGTAAAAAAAGAATTTCGCAAAAAAGTGAACGAAAAAAATGAGGATTACATAATTAATTTGACAGAGAATAGAGCAAAAGATATTCTGAGCAAGTATTTTTAACTAAAGGCTTAGCCAAGTTGGAAAGGTAGTGTTTCTTGCTCCGCATCGGACAAATCGCAGAGACTTGACAAAAAAATATCGTCATCAGACAGAACATTGGGGCTTGAGAGAGAAGGGTTTGACAAGCTCTCGCGTACTAAACAAGTCATAGCGGCTCGACAGGACACACAAACACTGCAATCGGACAGTTTCGTGGGAAGGCTGCTACCGCGCCCAACTTGGTATTGGCAAGATAGCGGCTCTACCCTCGTTTGACAATAATTGCTATTTTCGCGGCGGTTACTCGTTGGACAGTGTTGTGGAAGCCGCTACCTCGCCAATACCCGGCACGTTGTTGGCAATGCCGGGACTGCGAATCGTTGCAGCGAAAAGTAGCCCGAAATGACATTTTTTTTAGCTGCATTTGCCTAACTTGAAAAAAATATAGACATTTGCACCCAAATTAGAAAATAGTAAATAGTATGGCAACAATTTCAATGTTTTATGGAATAATTATTTCGATGATGTATATGGATAACAAACAGCACGCTTTGCCTCATATTCATGCAGATTATCAAGGACAAAGTGTGGTGCTTTCAATTCCCGACGGAGATATTTTAGCAGGTGCTTTAGATTCAAGAAAATTGAAACTGGTACGTGCATGGATTGAAATTCACCACGAAGCTTTATTGGCAGACTGGGAATTGGCTGTTAACGGAAAAACTATTTTTACAATTGACCCTTTAAGATAGCATATTATGATGAATCCGAAAGTAACAAAAGTTGTGCCTGAGCAAAATTATATGCTCAACCTTTGGTTTGCCAATGGCGAACGGCGACGCTTCGACATGAAACCTTATCTTGGTTTTGAGGTGTTTCAGCCGTTAAAAGATTTGAATGTATTTAATTCCGCTTCTACCTTTTTGGGAAGTGTAACTTGGCCTAATAATTCTGATTTGAGTTACGATACACTTTACTTAGAGGGCGTTGCGATATAATTTTCAAACAAATATGAGAGAAATATTATTATCAAAAACTATTTTCACTCTATTTAGGGTGTGGCTTGTCATATTTCTTCTTTCTACCAGTAGTACGATAATAATGGCGCAAACGCAAATTTTGAAAGAACTTTCGAGAGAACAAATGATACAGGATATTGACACGCTATTTTCTACGATAAACAAAGTACACCCAGATATGTATGCAGTTTATCCCAAACAACAACTTGATAATGATATTGAAAGAGTAAAATCCGAACTTGAACCAAGCGGAAATATCTTTTACTTTTATAAACAAGTAGCTCCATTGCTTGCAAAACTTGGCGACGGACATACAAACACTTTTCCGCCTTTGGAATCGGAGCATTATGTTCAGGTTTTCCCTTTTTCTGTAAAAATAAATAATCTCGACAAAGCAATCAGTGTTAAAAACGATTATACTCGAATGCGAAACACAATTCCTGTCGGCGCACAGATAACGAGTATAAATAACAGACAGTCACAAGATATAGTACAGGAAATGTTGAATTATGTAAGCGGGGAAAAAGAGTTTTTTAAAATTGTAGTAGTAGAGCGTTTTTTGTTTACTCCTCTGTTTTATATTTTGTATAGAGACAGCATTTTTAACATTGAGTATATGTTTAATCAGAAAAAGTATTCGGTGCAAGCTAAAAGTATTTCGTTCGAAGAAATGGGCGAAAACCCTTTGCAGGAAGGTCTATCTAATTTGTATACTTTCAGAACTTTACCTGATAAAAATATTGGTATTATTGAATTCAATTCGTTTACGGATATTGATAGATTCAAAGTATTTCTAGATTCCACCTTTCAAATCTTACAAAAAGAAAATATTGGAAACTTGATTATAGATATTCGAAAAAATGGTGGTGGTAATTCGACATTGGGCGATGAATTTTTCCAATATATTTCTCCTGTGCCATTTGCGCAATATGGTAAAGTTATTGTAAAGTGTTCGGATGTAATAGGCAACAAGCAAGATGATACAAATCCTAATGAATTTAAAATCTACGATGAAGAAGAATTGACGGAACTTATAGAGAACAATTTACGTTATAAAGGCAATATTTACTTACTGACAAGTCATTATACTTTTTCGGCGGCGGCTGATTTTTCATGGGCGTTTAAATATTTCAAAATGGGAACTGTTGTTGGAGAAGAAACAGGTGGGCTGGCTGTCTGCTTTGGTGACTGTATCAGTTTGGAATTACCTAATTCAGGGCTTTCTTATGGCATTTCTTTCAAGAAATTTTATAGCTATGGCGCAACCGATGAAAATACTCACGGAACATTGCCGAATTATAATGTTGAAGCAGAAAAGGCTTTGGATTTTACAATTGATTTGATAACACGAAATAAATAAACATGACTGAAAAAGCAATGGTAGCCGCCTTTCCAAGTTTTCAATGTAGTGTTTCCGCGCACGATAGCGGCATTAACACGCTGAAAAATGAGATAGTTAAATTAAAGATACTACCCCGCCGCAAGTACCTCGATGCCGCTACCTCGCCAAGCTGCCGGGACGTTAGAGGCAAGCAGGGGAGAGCGAAGAGGATAACCATCAATTATAATACTGAAAATATCGAATGACAAAAATTATAACGAAACGACATCCTTTAAGATTTTATGCGCTTTTGGTTTTTGTTTTGCTGCTTTTTTGTGGAATCGGGACATTGTTAATCTTTGCAGGTATTGATATATTACTAGAACAGCAACAACCAGAAACAAAAGACTATTTTATGCCTATTGCCGGCTCCGTATTTTACATTTTAGCATTTTCGCTTCTTTACTTGTATTGGAAATGGTCTCCGAAAATTACCATTGACCATGACGAGCACACAATAAAATTTGGGAATCAAATTTATTCTTTAAAAGAAATTAAAGATGTGATATTGAAAGGGAAAATGCAATTTCGCTATATTTTTCAATTTCCAGTGGAAGGGACAGCCATATTTTTCAATGATGGAACTGAGAAAATCCTATATGATGATTTGTATTCTAATATTTGGGAAATTAAATCATTTTTAAATCAGACTATCATAAATAAACAAGAATACAAACCAAGTGTAGCCCAAAAAACTGACAGAAACAGAATTAGATTTGAAATAGAGGAGACATTTAAAGGAAATCAATTTTTAAGTTTTAGAGGCATATTTTTTTGGCCTTTTATTTGCCTTCTTGCCTTTATGTTCTTTGCTGGTATAGGACGTTATCCTTGGGGTATATTAATATTCCCTGTAACATTTGGAACAGCTTTTTTCATTTTATTGTCGTGGCAAATTCATTACTTTGGATTGACAGAAAATTCTCTAATTGTCAGAAATCATAATTATATATGGATGGCGAAAATCTATCCTCTATTAGACATCAAAGAAGTTGTTTTCGAAGGTCTCGGAAATCAGGCATTCAGTATGAGAATAATAACTAACGACTTTAGAAATAAACGTTATCAAGCTGGAACTTTAAGAGATAAAACATGGCTTTACCTTAAGGACAAATTAGAAGCTAAAGGAATAATTGTAAGGAATGAATGTATCGTTGAAAAGAAACAAAACGAATAATAGGCACGCCTGCCTACAACGAGCGTAGCCGTTGCACAACTACACACCAAGGCTTTCAGGGGTTGTGCAACAGCCACGAGCAGTTTGGCACAATGGCGGCATTACCGTCGTTTAAAAATAATTACTACTTTCGCCGCCGTTGGCTCGTTGGAAAGTGTGTGGAAGCCGCAACTGCGGCAATATGCCGGCACGTTAAACGCAAGTGGGGAAAATTAAATTTTGAAATATTTAACTAATATTTATAGTATGAGTGAGCAAGTCAATAAATTTAGTATAAATTAAAAACATAAATGGCATGAAAAAGTTAGCTTCATTGAAAATAAAAGAGAGCAGATCATTACTTATGAAGAAATTACTTAGAAGTTTCTCGTTTGTTAGCATAAAAAAATTAATTGTAGCCGTTTTGTGTTTGCTGACAGTGAACATTCTTTACGCCCAAAGTACCATTAAAGGGGTCGTAAAAGATTCGGATGGCATTGCAGTTCCATTCCTTCAAATCCTTTTAAAACAGGATGGTAAAGCGATCAATGGGGCATACACCGACGATCAAGGCGAATACTCAATCTTTGGTATTGCAGCAGGTATATACGACCTTACTGCCGGTGGAGCTTTAAACTGCCCAAGTTTGCATATTCAAACAGGTATTTATATATCGAGTTCGGAAGTGAAGTTTATTGACTTTGTGGTGAATTGTGCTTCTACCGAATTGAACGAAGTGGTGGTGGAATATGTACCTCCGATATTTAGTAGCGATGTAACAACTTCCAGTTCTAAATTAACAGGAGACGAAGTGCGTAAAACGCCCGGAGGTTTTATTACTCCTGCCAAAAGCAATATAAAATCCGGTCTGCTCACAGCAGGCGAGGTTAATGACTTTGCCAAGTGGCATTTATGGGGTGATATTCTGAAAAAAGATTTTCGCCGATATACCGATATGTGGGGTTTTACTCCGCTACATCGCTACATTGCACAATTAACCAACAAACAGGGAATGCCGCTATCCAATGCAGACGTAACGCTGAAAAACAGCGAGGGTGATATCCTCTGGCAAGCAAAAACCGATAACACAGGCAAAGCCGAACTGTGGCTTGATTTTTTTAAGTCGGAAGTTGAAACCAACACTAATGGTCTGAAACTCGTATTTGAATACGAAGGAAAAAACGCCGAAGTAGCTAAGGTAACGCCCTTTGAACAAGGCATCAATACAGCTCAAATAGACGTTAGGTGTAATGAACGGAATAAAGTTGACCTGTTTTTTATGATTGATGCGACCGGCTCGATGGGAGATGAAATGCGTTATTTACAAGCAGAATTGGACGATATCATTCAAAAAGCTCACTTCGAGCATGAATTGCAACTACGGACAGGCTGTCTTGTGTATCGCGACCACGGCGATGCGTACCTGACACGCAAATCTTCATTCAGCAATGATATGAATGAAACGCTTGATTTTCTGAGAGAACAATCGGCTGCCGGTGGCGGAGATTATCCTGAAGCAGTGGATGTAGCTTTGTATGAAAGTGTTGCCAACGAAGATTGGGATGACACTGCCTTGGCGCGTATCCTTTTCATCGTTTTGGATGCCCCTTCGCACACTAATCCTGAAAATATTGCACTACTTGAATCGCAATTGCGTTTGGCAGCTGAAAAAGGAATCCGCATAGTTCCGATTGCTTGCAGCGATATTCAGAAAGACGGAGAGTATTTGATGCGTACTTTTGCGTTGGCAACCAACGGTACTTATTTGTTTTTGACAGACGACAGTGGCATAGGAAATGCGCATATTAAACCCACAACGGATAAATACGATGTTGAAAAACTGAATGATGCGATGGTGCGGGTTATCAAGCAATATACCAAAATGCCCGACTGCAACAACACTAAATGGGCAAAGCAAAATAGAAATACCGAGCCAACCGATAGGTTCGTTCCCAATCCTTATGATGAAAAAGCAGAAGAAGATGCCGATAAATTCACGGTATCGAACATTATCAAAGTATATCCCAATCCATGCAGCGATATCTTGAAAATCGAAACAAAAAAAGACGATGTGAAAGATATTTACCTTGTGGATATGACAGGCAAAACACTTTACGGTTTTAACTCGCCTGCACGAAATATCATTGATATAAATGTATCTAGATTATCAACAGGTATTTATTTTGTAAAAGTGTTTTATAAGGGGAGATGGTTTAGCGAGAAAATTATAAAGAAATAAAAGGCTGAGATTTTACATTTTCCCTACCACAATAGTGGTAAAACTTTCAGGCACAAGATATTGCTTCGACAACATCTGTATCATTTGCGGAGTAATAGCATGCAGCGCATCTATCATCTCTTGCATTTCTGTTTCATTCAATTGAAAATCATTCCAATAGGAGAATTTCTTTTGGTAGGAAACCGAGCCATCTACTTCGCGAAGAAACTCGCCCAGCAGATAGGATTTTACTAAGGATAGTTCTTCCTCGCTCACTAATTCGTTTTGTAGCAGCAT
>Ga0123356_10005618_pt1 | contig 12745 bp, 7 predicted proteins | sample TergutEmb28metaG_2_FD_92546 | JGI IMG/M metagenome (GOLD analysis project Ga0123356, IMG submission 92546) | Embiratermes neotenicus P3 segment gut microbial communities from Petit-Saut dam, French Guiana - Emb289 P3 | ecosystem: Host-associated > Arthropoda: Insects > Digestive system > Gut ... | reverse complement strand
CCCCAAATGGGCCATTAAAATTTTAGGGGCCCCAAAAATTTCGAACGTCCGAATTTTTTGGTTCAAATTATACTTGCGGACATAAAAAAGGCTGCCCAAAATGTACTTCTCGGACAGCCCCTTTGTTTTCTGAGTTGTAACTTTCCCTGGGAAACGGCATAATAAACAGAGGAGGGGCTAAAATGGCAGTTTTTTTATTGTTTTTGGGAATTGCTCTTTTTGCAATGGGAATACGCACGGTAATAAAAACTATCGCAGCGAATAAAGAGTTTAAGGAAAACGGCATACCTGTTACCGCCAGATTCCATGGTTCGGTTAAGAGGAGCCAAAGTTTTGCCGGAATGAGAACATTATGGGTGGATGTAGCTTTCCAAACAAAGGATAATGAAACCATAATAACAGAACTCGTACTCGTGGGTAATTATCACTCAAGGCATAATGTACGAATTGGGCAGAAAATAGATATACTATACAATAAAGACAATCCGCAAAAAGTACACGTGGCAAATCCTGTCCATGCTTATGTTGCATCCGTTATATCAATCGTTTGTGGTCTGGCGTTTATAATCATTGGGATAATTGCAATGTCCCGAAAGGAGGCTTAAATGGCTGTTGATGTTTTTGGCTTAATACCGCTGATTTTTGGCATTATTTTTGCTGGTATTGGAATAGCGCTTCCAATCCATCGAAAAAAGCAGGAAAAGGAATTTAATGAAAACGGCATACCGGTTACTGCGGTAATTAATAATGTATGGAGAACCGGCAGCGGAAAAAATTGGAAATGGCATGTGTCTGTTGTTTTCAAGACAAAAGACAATGAAGAAATAATAACAGAACTCTCTGAGACTTCGACCAGAATGAAGAAAGGGCAATACATCGACATAAAATACCATAAGAACGATGCCTACAATGTATATGTGGAAAGCGCGGTTGTAACCAATGTTTTAATGATTATTTTCTGTACAATCGGTTTTGCGGCTATAGGCCTTGGATTATATGGTATGCTTACACCATAGATGTTTAATATGTATTCTCGTCCATAGCTTCAAAGCGTTCCCGTACCTTTTGCAGCAGGGTTAACTCGCGGTTGATGATTCTTTCATAATTCAGTTGTCCGGTTCCAATTCGGTGCGCCTCGTCTTCCCAAAACTGGACCTTTCGTAAATTGATAAAGTAAAAACGTCTTTCCTGCGCCTTTTCCGCCCATTCTTTTGCGGCAGTCCAATAATACAAAGCAGTGCGGTAACAGGTTTCCGCCGTTTTAAGGCTTTCCAGATTTTGCTCTTTCCAGGGGGCATTGTAAAAATAGGCATTGCGCTTGTTCCATTTGTTTCCCAAAAAAAGATACTGTTCAATGAGTTTAAGATTGATGTGCATATTAAACAGGTACCGGTATTTTTCCCATTCGGTTTCGTTTTCAATCAGGGCAAGGGCGTACAGGGGGTTGGCAAAATCGGCTTTCAATGCCTTTTCAAGCCAGTAAATATTTTCCATGGAATCATCGGGGTATTGAATAAGGTGCAAATGATACAGGCGGTAGTATTGTTCCTTGTACGTGACATAATACGCATTTACCGGAATTACCGCAGAGAAAAATACGATACCTAAAATGACTATTTTTAACCACGAACCAACACGAACCAAGTATACACCTCTTACTCAAATATCGGCATTTTTGAGAGGTGGCTCCACACTTCTTCGGCGACTTTTTCCATGCGGTGCGAGGCGTCAATGATCTCCACCCGGACTCCGGCGCTGCGGAAAGAGCCAAGCTGGGCATGGTACTGTTCCCGCACTTTTTCCTGAAATGCAAGGTGTTCATATATTTCCAGCGAGGGACGGCTGCGCAGACGTTCCTGGGCAATGCGGGGCTCTATATCAAAAAACAGCAGTAATTCGGGGGCGGGAAAGGGGGCATTCAGGCTGCGGGGGAGCGCATCGCCGCATTCTATGCCCTGGTAGACCAGCGAGGAAAGGACATAACGGTCGCACACCACCAATTCACCCCGTTTACAGCGTTCATATATGCCATCGGGAGCGTATATATGCTCTCCACGGTCGGCTGCAAAGAGCCTTGCAAGGGTATCCGGTTTCAGAATAGGGTCTTTTTTCAGCGCGGAACGGATTAAAACCCCAATAGCCCCGTCTGTTGGCTCGGCTGTAGGGAAAAAAACCGGTGTTTCCCGGCAATAATCGGCGAATCTTTGCCCCAATAGGGCAATTTGGGTGCTGGTTCCACTGCCATCGCCCCCCTCAAATACCACAAAATTCCTCAAAATTTCCATACGTGCGCTAAAGATACCGAATATTGCAAGAATTTGCAACGGAATTTTTCGCAAATTCTCGCACAGAGCGCACGAAGACGCACAAAGGCACGGAGGGAAAAAGGGGAGAAATTCGTTTTTTTTGAGAGAAATTTGGCCTTTTTTCGATACAAAACGGTGCTCAATGTGTTATATTTATATTAGAAGAAAGTAAAATGAAAGTAAAACCACTTCCATTTCGAATATATGCGCAAATTCTCATTTTTTCCGCCCTGGTTGTCCTGGGAGCCTTTATTCTGTGGCATTTACAGCGAGTTATGCAGGAGGGGATTGTTGGCGTTCGGGATAACCTCATTATCGGGCTGGAGCAGCAAATAGACCGGAAAATTCGTTATTCCTCGATTAGCCCTTCAATTTTTGGTTCCTTTGATGTGCGGAATGTCCGCATTATGGGGAGGGATGATCAGCCGGTGCTGACCATGTCGCGTTTTCGCGTTGCGTATTCGCTATTGGATCTGCTGCGGGGCAGGCATCAGGCCATTCACTCTATCCGAATCGATTCGCCGCACATTGATTTCAATACCGCCCGCGATAATGATCTGCTGGAACTGTTTGAAACATTTAGAGCCGGGGGAAATAACTCTCCGCATAATCTTGCCGCGCAGTTTCCCGAAAAGCTCATTGTACGAATACGCAATGGCAGGTTCCAGATATTTAATGGCGGTGATACATTTGAAATTGACGCCCTGAATTTTAACGCCGAAATTATTGGCGGCCAAATACAGTTTGATGGCAGATGGAACATTGGCGTTGTGGTAGACAGGCTCATCGGAACGCCGGTGACTTTGTGGCTGGCGATGCGGACAAACGGTTCTTTGTATACGAACATGGAAGAAGGCGAGGCGCAGCTTGAGCTTGTTGCCGTTACCGGGGACGCGTATAGCGTTGTTCCTGTGTCCCTTGGGCTTGTTTTGCAGGAAAATATAATCAGTCTGAAAAAAATGCCCAATCAGCTTTCTTTTGATTTTTCGCTTGACTATGGATTGGGTACGGAACATATTGACGTGCAATTTGCCTGCAATGATTTTAAGCTGCGCGATTTTTTATTTTTTTCCGGAGGGCTTGTTGGCGCCAGTCCTTTATTGGACATTGTCAGTTCCGGCGCCGCTTCCTTTGAGCAAAGGCCGAATGGTGTTCTTGGTTATTCGGCTAATCTCGCAGGTACGGCACTTGCTCCTGCCGGCAATCCGGCGCTGAATGTTGCGTCCATGCCTGTTCATGCGGCGGAAGCTGCATTTGAGATATACATTAAGGGTGACGAAAATCGCGCGCAAGTCGATCAGTTTCGTTTTTCCATTCCGGTGCTGGCGGGAATGCACGCGTTCTTTTTCGGTGATATTAATTTTTCGGGCAGTATTGGGCTGCATCCATTTGCCCCCGAAGGCATTCTTTCTCTGTCTCATTTTAGTCTTTCCGGTACAGAAAGCATGAATGCGGATGTCGATATATATACCCATAACAATACGATAAACGTGTCTTGCGAAACGCTGAATCTGGGACAGTTTGAGCTTAACGCTTTGAGCGCAATGGTGAAACCGTTGGGAGACAATCTGCATTTTACGGTATCTGTCCTTGATAATGCGCGGAAGGGTTCCATTTCGCTGGAAGGAGCCATGAATTCGGAAACAAGGTATATGGACGCCAGTCTCAGGCTAACCTCGTTTTCAGCAGGCGACCTCAATGACATGGCGGCGCCCTTTGTAAAAAATATACCGCTTCCGTCGCCATCCAAAGGGCTGATAAGCAATACGCTCATTACCACCGAAATTTTTATAACAACGGATTTTGTCCGTTTCTCGTACAATGCTCCCCGCTTTCATTTTGTCAGCGGGGTAGGGCATCATTTCGAGGGCTTTGCGGTTCTGTCAGGCACCGACAGGCGTTTTGAATTGAGCGAGGCCCGGATACGCAGAGGGGAAGAGCAGCTATTACTGTCAGGGCTCGCAGAATTTACAGACGCGAAGAATGGCGGTTTTTCGATTAACGCGCACTACAAGGGTCTTGAATATCTGGTAGAAGGAACGGTACAGGACGGAAAATCGGTAAACATTCTGGGTTCCTACGGTTTTGCCGTTCATTTTGCCGTGTCCAATGATGGTCATTATTCCGGCTCCATGCAGGCGAATGGTTTTCCGGTCCCCTTTCTGGGACAGCCGGCGCTGCTTTCTTTTGCGTTACAGCTCCGGTATGACAACATGGAATCATGGTTTATGGCTCTGGAACGGTTTGAGTTGGCGGATATTACCAGTCCCGCCGGACCGGCGCAAGTACGGATTTCCGGCCGGGCGGATCAGTATGGGGCAGTTGTTCCCCTGTTGTATTATAGCGATGGCATTGGTCCTTTGAGCGGCAGGGCGAATATTACCTGGACGGCGGATTATTCCGAATTAAGGGGAAGTGTCGACATGAGAGAGGGTCGTGAACAGTACCAGCTTGAAGGATCAATTATCGATCGCCGTGCGGCTGTTGCCCTTTCAGGATCATCCATGCGGCTTGATCGTATTTTTGGCAGGGCAGTCGAGCTTCTGGCCGATGGGCGTATTCGCCTGATTCTGGATCCGGATAATTCCTTCAACGCGGTGTTTAATGTATCCTCGGCAAAGGGCAAGGTATTTGGTAAAAACTTTAGCGCAAATGCTTTTGCCGCGCTGAATGCCGGCGAGTTTATCGTCAATACCCTGAATGTAAGTTACGACAATCTTGAGGGCTCTGTATCCAATTTTAGTTTAAACGGCGCGCAGGGTACAGCCGGAACCAGTATCAAGGTAAATGGTTTTACCGGCGGAAGATCCGTGGAAGGCAATGTATCACTTGCGGCCAATTTTAGTCCCATACGATCATGGTTTGAGCTGGGTACAATAGTTGATGCCGTCAACGGAACCATTCGTGTTGAAGAATTCAGTTACGGCAGCGAGGGACAGCCGCAGACCTTTGATATACGCTTCTCCCGCGCTGACGGCGCATTTGCAGTGTCGGGCGGTCCTCGTAATATGCTCCGTTTTCGGATGGACCACGACGGCAATTTTTATGCGGGCCTCTCCAGTCCGTTTCCGGTGCGGGGAACAGTCGTTGGCAGCATACAAAACAGATCAATCAATGCCCGCTGCGGCGACTTGTATGTTGATCTGGCAGACCTGTTTGAGCTGCTGCCGGAAAACCCTAATTTTTTCATGACCGGCGGTTATGTGAACGGAGCGGTGGATATCAGGGGTCCGCTCAACGATCCTGATTTTTTTGGCACGGTCAGAGCTACCAGTTTGCGGATACGGCTGCCCAACTTTATACCCCAGGAACTGCGGCCGATTCCTTTTACCGTGGCAATCGAAGGAAATGAAATGCGTTTTGGTTCGGTCGCCACCGTTGTGGGGAGCGGCGCGGGGGCGGTCAATGGCTGGTTCCAGTTTGATCGCTGGATACCGAATATTTTCAATCTGGATATTACCATTCCCCGGGAAACGCCCATTCCTTACGGTTTTGATCTTTCAGGCTTTTTGGCCAACGGCGATGCGTGGGGCAAGCTGAATGTTTCCATGGAAAATCAGGCTTTTGATATTTCCGGCAACCTGTACGCCAACAATACCGAGTTGGGCCTTAACTCCGATGAAATAGGCAGATCCCAAAGAGCAGGTGCTTTTTCCAAAGTACGAGTCCCCTTTGTCGCGGACTTGACGGTTATTACCGGCCCGGTGGTGGAATTTTTCTACCCCAGCTCGCGATTTCCCATTCTCAGGGTAAACCCGGATATGGGAACCAGGCTGCATCTGACTGCCGATTCGCTTGCGCGGCAGTACACCCTGACAAGCGATGTGCGGATCCGCGGCGGGGAGATATATTATTTTGAACGGAGTTTTTATATCCGTTCAGGCCAATTGACGTTTCGGGAGAATGAAATTCGGTTTTCCCCCCGTCTGACAGCCCGCGCCGAGGTACGCGACCGTACCGAAGACGGACCGGTAACCATTTCCATGATTATCGACAATGCCCCCCTGCTTTCTTTTAACGCGCGGTTCGAATCAAGCCCCTCATTGTCTCAAGTGGAGATTTTCTCGCTGTTGGGGCAAAATATTACCGGTACGCTGCCTGAGGAGAGCGCCAGTTCCATTCAACGGGCATTTTTATACTCAGGATCGGAACTTTTAGCCAATTTTCTTGTGGGGCGGCAGCTTGAGCAGCAAATCCGTAATTTTATGCGGCTTGATATGTTTAATGTAAGGACGCATGTTCTGCAGAACTATGTTTATCAGGCAATGACGCAGCCACCAGTTGACAGAACCGGCAGGGTAGGTAACTATTTTGATAATACGACTGTTTTTGGCGGCAAGTACATTGGGCAGGATATGTTCATTCAGGGCATGCTTTCCATGCGTTATGACGAGAACAGAATCGCTTTGGGGGGCTTAACGTTTATGCCTGAATTTGGGCTGGAATGGCAAAGTCCGCTGTTTAGCATACCCTGGGATTTAATGTTCAGTATTCGCTGGGATTTTGTGCCGATGCACCCGGAAAACTGGTTTGTTAATGATAATTCTATAACACTTACCTGGAGCAGGTCATTTTAGGAGTTTTAATGCGCACCCGATTTTGTTTGATAAAGATAGTATTACTTATATTTTTGTTATGTTCTGTGGCAATGGCCGGTATTGCCCAGGCTGCCGATGACTGGTATCAGGGCAAGCCGATTAAGGATATTGTCTTTGTAGGGTTACGCCATATAAAGGCTTCTGAACTGGAAGGATTAATGGATCCTTACCGGGGCCGCCTTTTTAACGATTCATTGTTCTGGGAAATTCAGGGCAAGCTCTATGCGCTGGAATACTTTGACCTTATCCAGCCCAGAGCGGTGCCTGCGGACAATCTCTCCAACGAAGTGATAATCCGTTTTGATGTTACCGAACGTCCCATTGTCAGCAGAATTACTTTTTCCGGGAATACCGGACTGCGCAGAAATGAGCTGCTTGATACGATCATGACCAAAGTGAATGATGTGGTTAATCAGGCAAAAATACAGGTTGATTCGCAGGCCGTCGTCAACAAATATCTTGAAAAAGGATACCCTGATGTAAAAGTACGGGCAGAAACCCAGTCTGTCAGCGATACCGCAATGCACCTTACTTTTTACATTACCGAGGGTGATAAAATCTCCATATCGGAATTCCGTTTTGAAGGCAATAATGCTTTTTCTGTGCGAACGCTGAGAGGGCAGCTTTCTTTGAAAGCAAAAACACTGCTCAATGACGGCGCTTTTCAAGAGGCAAAACTTATTACCGACATCACCGCCATTACCCAGTATTACCACGACCGGGGATACATTGACGCCGAAGTTGTTGATGTGAGCAGGGAGTTAACCAGAGACGCAAAGGGGAACAACCATCTTGTGCTGACCTTCCACATTAGAGAGGGGAGGCAGTACACCTTTGGCGGCGTTACCTTTGAGGGGAACCAAATTTTTTCTACGGAACAATTGTCCGCTCTTATCCGATCAAAAATAGGTGACGTCGTCAATGCCCGCAGGGTAGAAGCGGATTTACAGCGAGTTGCGGATCTGTATTATGAGAACGGTTATATCTTCAACATGATAGGCAGGGAAGAACGAAAAGACCCTGTTTCAGGATATGTATCCTACCATATCCCCATTGTGGAACGGGGCAGGGCGCATATCGAAAATATTATCATCAGGGGAAATGATAAAACCAAAACCAGTGTTATACTGCGGGAAATACCGCTGGAACCGGGCGATGTGTTTTCCAAGGCAAAAGTCATGGAGGCATGGCGCAACCTGATGAACCTGCAGTATTTTTCCATGGTAACACCGGAAACTCCGCCGGGCAGTGTCGACAGTCTTATGGACCTGGTGTTTGTTGTTGAGGAACAGCCGACGACGGATCTGCAATTTGGTCTTACCTTTTCCGGCAGCGCCGATCCGGAAACATTTCCCATTTCCGGTTTGATCAAATGGAACGACCGCAATTTGCGCGGTACCGGCAATCAACTGGGGGCGGATCTGAACGGCTCGCCCGATACCGCCAGTTTTGCCATAAACTATACCCATCGGTGGATACTGGGTATGCCCCTTTCCGGTGGCTTTGATTTTACGGTCCAGTGGACCAAACGCCTTGCGGCAATGAATAATACCGCGCCCTTTTTCAATGGCGATGAATTGTATGCCTTCCCTGACGGGTTTGCCTCGCTGGAAGAATATGTGTATGCCGGCAGACTGCCTCCCAGAGAATTCCTCATGGAATATCACCAATGGTATTTGTCCCTTGGATTTTCCACCGGTTACCGCTGGTATACTCCTATCGGGAATCTGTCCCTTGGAGGCGGTGTCAGAACCGGTCTTTTGATGAGCGTGTATGATGATACTATCTATCGTCCTTTTGATCCCACACTCAGGGAAGAAAACAATAAATGGACGCCCCGGAATTCACTCTGGACTACGCTTGCGCTTGATCAACGGGATTTGTTCTATGATCCTTCAAGGGGACTGTATCTGTACGAGCGTTTTGGCATCTATGGTTTGCTGCAGAATCTGGAACGGGAATACTATTTGCGCAATGACAACAGGGCGGAATACTATATTACCCTGTTCAATATTCCGGTAACGGAAAAATGGAATTTCAAAGGTGTTCTGGCTTTCCATACCGGATTGTCATTCATCTTCAAACAGCCGGGCAGAGACGCAGACAGCCATATTCCAGCTATAGAACAGGCCAATATGCTGGCTATTGACGGAATGTTTATTGGCAGGGGTTGGGGTTCTGAATTCCGTAACAAAGGGCTCCTCATGTGGGAGAATTGGGCGGAATTGCGATTCCCCCTTGTGCCGGGTCTGTTGGCCTGGGACTTTTTCTTTGACGCCGCCGGTGTAGAGACCGAGTTGGGGTATTATTTTGGAACCAACAGGCAGGGAAAAAGCAACTTTACCATTGACAATATGCGGTTTAGTTATGGCGGCGGTTTGCGTTTTACCCTGCCGCAATTCCCGTTCCGTTTCAGCATAGCAAAACGGTTCAAAACGGTTGATGGACAGTTCCAGTGGGAACCTGGCGCCATATTCAGAAATTCGGACAGGCCCGGTTCTGGTGTTGATCCGGTTATTTCATTTTATATTTCATTTTAAGAAGGAGCAGAGGAGTTACGTATGAAAAAAGTTTTTATTATTTGTATGTTTGTCTTCATGGGGACTGTTTCACTTTCTGCTCAGCAGCTTACCCGTTTTGCGGTTGTTGATCTGCCAAAAGTCTATACCGCTTTTTTCCGTGATTCCCGTGCTGTACGCGAATTTGAAGAACGCAGCGCCAGAGTGCAAACCGAGATCGAAAAGATGACCAGAGAAATTCAGGAATTGCAGTCCAGGCGGGCGGATGCGGTTTTGGAAGGCGATCAATCGGTGGCATTGCGGCTGGAAAATGAAATTTACCGTAAATCGGAATTTTTGCGGGAATATTTCACCACCAAAACCGCAGAGCTTGAAGATCAGAAAAAAAGGCTTTCGCAATCCAGCGCTTTTTTGGAACAGGTCTACGGTGAAATACGCTTTATTGCCGAAAGTGAAGGCTACAGTATGGTGCTTAACCTTAAGGAAAGCACCGGTATACTCTGGTACAGCCCCACGGTGGATATTACCGATAAACTTATCCAAAATCTGCTTGATAAATCCCGGCGATAAAGGGATCACATACTATCATGGGCGAAGAACGTTCCAGCCCCATGCTGGATCAGTACCGTAGCATAAAACAGAACCATCAGGGAAATGTACTCTTTTTCCGGCTTGGTGATTTTTACGAGATGTTTGCGGAAGATGCAATCGAGGTTTCCGCTCTTTTGAATCTGGTACTAACCAACCGTAATGGGCTTCCCATGTGCGGCATTCCCTACCATGCCGCGCGTTCGTATATTGCCCGGCTCTTAAAACATGGAAAAAAAATAGCCATATGCGAACAGCTTTCCGAACCAGCCAAAGGCAAAAAAATTATCGAGCGGCAAGTGGTGGAGATCATTACCCCCGGAACCACCGTTGATGAAGATTACCTTGACCGGGGCAGTTCCAATTACCTTGCCGCGTTAGCTGCATCGGCCGGCGCGTGTTCCTTTGCTTATATTGATCTTTCAACCGGCGGTTTTTACGCCACTTCTTTTCCTCTTGCCGATTCGGCGGAACGGGTGCGCCTGGAACTTGAACGCCTGCAGGCGCGGGAAATGCTTATTCAGGAATCCCTGTTGCAGGAAAATAGCAAGGTTTCAGCCGCCTTTCAGGATCGTCCGGCGCTGGTGTTGAATCGCTGGGCGGATTGGCTTTTTGATCGTGAACGCGCCAAAAGAAGGCTATTGAAACAATTTGGGCTTTCGACGCTGAGAGGTTTTGGCCTGGAAGACAACAGCCCGGAACTGCTGGCCGCTGGCGCCATTCTTGACTACCTTGATGATACGGCCAAAAATCTGCTTCCCCATATCCGTTCCATCACCGTGTACACCGACAACGAATTTGTGGGAATAGATGAATCGAGTCAGCGAAACCTGGAACTGGTGCGGAATCTTCGTGACGGCGATGTTGCGTTCACCCTGCTGGAAGTCATTGACGAAACACGCTGCGCCATGGGAAAACGCCTGTTGCGGCGCCGGCTCTTACACCCGTTACGGGATTTGAACCGCATACAAAAACGGCTTGACATGGTGGAAACGCTGTACCGCGATCAGCATAACTTGAGCGTCCTGCGTGAACTGCTCGGCAAAACCCCCGACCTTGAACGCCTTTCCTCCCGGCTTGCGATGGATAAGGCCCATGGCAAGGATATGCTGGCAATACAAAATGCCCTGGTTTCCTGCAAGGCTGTGAAGGAACTGCGTGATACGCTGCAGATCCAATGTGAATCGGACCCCCTACAGGGTGATACCCTGCAGGATGCGCCCGAAGGCTTTGCCCGGCTTATGGATTTAAAAGATCTGCTGCAAAAAAGCATTTGTGACGATCCATCCATACTGCTGACCGAAGGGAATTTAATCCGCGCCGGTTATAACCCCGAACTTGATTCCCTGCGCCGCTTGCGGGATTCGGGCAGGCAGCTTTTGGAAGAATACCTTGAAGAAGAAAAACAGCTCACGGGAATCCCCAGCCTGAAGATACGGTATAACCGGCTTATTGGTTATTTTTTTGAAGTGACGAATAACCATATTGACCGGGTTCCCAAACATTTTATACGGCGGCAGGGCATTGCCGGCGGGGAACGTTTTTCTACCGAACGCCTTGCAAGTCTTGAGTCGGACATAAACGGCGCATCGGACAAGATCATAACGCTTGAACGCAAACTGTTTCTGGAAATACGGGAGCAGGCAAAACAGCTTATTGGCGAACTTGCCGCCGAAGCCCGCCGCATTGCCGAACTGGATGTGGCTCAATCGCTTGCCAGAGCCGCTGGCGTTCGCGGCTGGGTGCGCCCCGTTATCGACGATTCCAACGGCCTGGAAATTTACGAGGGCCGCCACCCTGTGGTAGAAGAGCATTTAGGCCGGGGGGAATATATCCCCAACGATATAATCCTGAACAAAGCCGATGGCCCCTGTTTTGCAATGATAACCGGCCCCAATATGGCGGGAAAATCAACCTACCTCCGTTCCGCCGCGCTTATTGTGCTTATGGCGCAAGTAGGCAGTTTTATCCCCGCCCGCGAAGGACGTATCGGCATCTGTGACCGGATTTACTGCCGGGTCGGCGCATCAGACAATCTTGCGCGGGGAGAATCCACCTTCCTGGTTGAAATGAACGAGACCGCCTATATCCTCAATACCGCAAGTGAAAAAAGCCTGGTCATCATGGACGAGGTTGGCCGGGGAACTGGTACCAACGACGGGTTATCCATTGCCTGGGCGGTCAGCGAAGAACTGCTCAGCCGGATCAAGTGCCGGACATTTTTTGCCACCCACTACCATGAACTTTCGCTGTTGCCGCATCCTCGCATGGTCAACCGCTCAATGGAAGTGCTGGAAAAAGACGGCAGCATCCACTTTTTGCGCCGCTTGCGGGAAGGCCCCACCGCCGAATCCTACGGCATCCATGTCGCCCGCCTTGCCGGCCTGAGCCCCTCGGTACTTTCACGGGCAGGCCAGATTATGGCGCAGTTGCGAGAACGGGACATGGGTTTAGGGAATGGGGAAAAAGAACAAAGAACAAAGAATAGTGAACAAAGAATTGAGGGTGAAGGGTGGGGGATAGATACGGTTAACCTTGGGAATAATGCAGTTAACAGAGTAGCTGGGCAGGGTGAGGGTATAATTAACGGGGAAAGTGATGTTAATCGAGATGGGAGTGCGGTTAACGGTAATGCGGCGGCGGCGCCGGTGGAGACTGGGGCGCGGGTGCCGGCTGAGGCGGTGGCTGTGTTGCGGGAATTGCATTTTCTTGATCCGAACCGGATTACCCCGAT
>Ga0123356_10005617_pt1 | contig 12746 bp, 7 predicted proteins | sample TergutEmb28metaG_2_FD_92546 | JGI IMG/M metagenome (GOLD analysis project Ga0123356, IMG submission 92546) | Embiratermes neotenicus P3 segment gut microbial communities from Petit-Saut dam, French Guiana - Emb289 P3 | ecosystem: Host-associated > Arthropoda: Insects > Digestive system > Gut ... | reverse complement strand
TACTGGCATCGGGACATGGAAATATTATGGTTGTAGGCGATGATTCTCAAAGTATTTATTCTTTCCGGGGGGCAGATTTTGAAAATATTCTCCAATTCCCTCAGAAATACCCCCATTGTCAAATCTATAAGTTGGAAACCAATTACCGCAGTACACCAGAAATTCTGCATCTAGCCAATCTCTGCATCATCAATAATGAACGGCAATTTTATAAGGATCTGGTTTCTATTCGCGAAGGCGGCGTCAAACCGGCCGTTGTTCCCATGCGAAATGTTTATCAACAGGCGGAGTTTATTGCCCAGCGCATTATTGAACTTGCCCATGAAGGTATTCCTTTAACAGAAATTGCCATCCTTTACCGGGCGCACTATCACTCCATGGAGTTGCAAATGGAACTCAGCCGCCGCAGTATTCCCTTTGAGATCCGCTCCGGTATTCGCTTTTTTGAACAGGCCCATGTGAAAGATGTCGTATCCTACCTCCGCATCATAGACAACCCCATGGATGAGCTTTCCTGGCATCGTGTCTTGAGTCTTTATCCGCGAATCGGCAAAGCAACCGTTAAGAAGATATGGAATTATTTGTGTTGTCAATCAGCGAACCCGATTCAGTCACTTTTGAATGAAGAAGGACTGAATAAACTTCCCAAAGGAGCCAGGGAAGGCTTCAAGTCATGTGCGGACATCTTCCGGCGTCTGGAGGGCCGTGATACTGCAAATCCTCAGGAATTGGTGGAAGCAGTCATGTACGGATACGTCGGTTTCCTTCGGAGCAAATACCCCGATTGGTCTTCACGGGAAGATGACCTGGTGCAACTCGCCGTGTATGCTTCAAAATTCCCCAATCTCCATGTCATGCTAGAAGAATTATCTCTCATGACCAACACGGAAGAACAGGATCATGACGGTTTCCAGGAAGAAGAAAAAGAGAACAGAATTGTTTTGACCACCATTCATCAGGCCAAAGGAATGGAATGGTCTGTAGTTATTCTTATCTGCTGCTGTGAAGGTATGTTTCCCCTAGCCAGGGCTTTAGAAGAAAAGGGAGGCGAAGAGGAGGAGCGGCGCCTCTTCTATGTGGCTGTGACAAGAGCTAAGGATCATCTTTATCTTTGTTATCCCACTTATGGCCCAAGCCGAAACTTTGGATATGCGCCCCTTGGTCCTTCCCGTTTCATACAGGAACTAAAAACCCATTCTCCTCAAGGTGACGAAAAACCTTTTGAACAATGGCTGATCGATGAATCATACCTGTAGGAGAGGAGAGTAGGAACATATGCCCCTAAAAATGGTCATTGGAACGTGCGGCATACGGGAAAGCAGTTGTAAATTAGCCATGTTTGAGAATTATAAGGTGTATTGATGTTGCCGGTGTGGTCCTGTGTAACGCTTAATTAGCCCGGATATTTCATGAAAGATTGTATCAGATTTTAAGCACTTACTCTCAAATATAATGAGAAATATATTATAGCAAAATGTACACCCAATTCTATCTAACTTCCAGCAAGCATTAAAAGGCCACAAAGTTGAAGTCAAACTAGCTGCAGTAAATGGCTAATTTTATGGTTGAAATTTCCGTTGATTCCTCTGTGATTTACTGATAACATTGACCCAGATGGGGTTGGATTGTTGGTTATGTTTTATATTTAGGAAATATCCTGTGGTGGTAAGAACGCTTGGCATAAACAACGGCATTGGGGTTTAACGTCAGAGTAATTTCAACACTCTATAATTTAAAAGAGGCTGTGTTATGACTGGAAGCTTTTTTTTCTTTTTGTGTTTAGGGTTGCTGATTGTTGGTTACTTGGTCTACGGGAAAATTGTGGAAAAAATCTTTCACCCCGACGAAAACCGGATTACTCCAGCTAAAACCGCACATGACGGCATGGATTTTGTCGAGATGCCACAATGGAAAGTTTTACTGATCCAGGCGATCAACATCTCGGCTTTGGGGCCCGTGTTCGGCCCCATTCTGGGTGCGTTGTACGGTCCCGTGGCTTTACTTTGGATTGTTTTTGGCTGCATTTTCGCCGGTGCGGTACATGACTATTTCTCCGGCATGATGTCTATCCGCTATAAAGGTGGAGTGCTTCCAGACGTAGTCGGTGCCAATCTGGGCTACCTCGCCTGTCAGCTCATGCGATATTTTTCCATCTTGGTGCTGATTTTGGTCGGCGTTGTGTTTGTCACCGTTCCCGCCGGACTTTTAAGCAAGCTTATTGGCCTGCCCATCAATGTATGGGTGTGTATCATTTTTGCCTATTATATTATAGCCACTATCACGCCAATTGACGTATTTATCGGGCGCCTCTACCCCGTGTTCGGAGCCGTCATGCTGTTTATGGTCGTATCCTTGCCTATCATGCTATTTACCAACGGATACACCGTGCTGCCCAACCTTGATTTCGCAACCAACACCCATACATCGCTGCCAATCTGGCCTATGCTCTTCATTACCATCGCCTGCGGGGCAATTTCCGGCTTTCACTCCACACAATCTCCATTGATGGCCCGCTGCATAGCGAATGAAAAGCAGGGGCGTAAAGTATTCTACGGGGCAATGATAATTGAAGGCGTCATCGCTCTTATCTGGGCTACCATAGGGTTATCCTTTTACGAAGACGCTGAAGGGCTGCGCAGAGCTCTTGGCCCCACGGGCAACTCAGGATTGGTCGTAAGCGAAGTATGCAACACCCTGCTCGGTTCCGGTTTTGGTGGAACCCTTGCTATCCTTGGTGTGGTGCTTTTACCCATTACTTCTGGTGACACGGCATTCCGCAGTGCACTACTGACCATTGCTGATATGTTTGAACTGTCTCAGCAGAGAAGGAAGATTGCATCTCGCCTGCTGCTTGTTCTTCCACTGTTCATTATCGGTGGAATACTATCGCAGGTCGACTTCGGTGTCATCTGGCGCTACTTTGGTTGGGCTAACCAAACGTTGGCCATGCTCATGCTATGGGCTGCGGCAGTCTATCTGGCCAAGCAGGACAAATTCCACTGGATCTGCACTATTCCAGCTACGTTCATGACAGCCGTGACCGTCACCTATCTGTGTTTTGACAAAATCGGCTTCGGCATGCCCTACATGCTAGCAAACTGTATCGGCATCGGCGTGGCCGTCGTCTGCCTCGTCATCTTTCTTCTCAAGGGCCGCACTCCAAGCCCAGTGCCTCTTGATGAGTGAATATCTTGCCACACGTTTTGTGCCGCGAGAATTACTGCTCTCAAAATAGCGGAATTGAAAGCAGTTCAGACTGTTCCGGACCACTGGGCTAATGTGATTAGTTATGCGAAAAACACTGCTTAATGTACTATTATTGCCTGTTTTTTTGGTTTCAATCGCATTCTGTGCCATATTTGCGGCTGACGCAACCAACAATTCCGTAAAAACATATAAAGATATTCCAGGTGTAACAAAAGAGGAAATTGCTGCCGTTGAAGCCCTGCAAAACTCGCGGGGGGAATTTTCCAACGGGCATATGCTTGGGACAGAAGCATATATTTTGCCGGACGGAACATACGCTGGTTTTACAGCCAAGCTCTGCAAGCACCTTTCTAGCATTTTCGGTATAGAATTTGTTCTAAAGCTCCATGACCAGGAGTCGTTAACGCGCGGTATTGACAATAAGCTGATTGACTTTACAGGCAATTTAACTCCGACTGCGGCGCACCACATGCGTTTTTATTATATGACGCATCCGATAGCAAATCGTTCCAAAAGAATTTTTACTGTAAAAGGTAAAGATGACATCGTAACCGAGCAGGATATCAACGGCCTCAAGATAGGCTTTTTAGGAGGCATGATTGAAGCTGACCATGTAAAGAAATACTATCCAGATCTAAAGTTTCATGTTGTAACCTTGAATGGTTTTGAGTCGGCTGCAAGTATGCTGCAATACGGCAAAATTGACGCCTTTGTTGCTGATGGAGTAATTTACCCGGTATTTGATAGATATGGTTTTATACACTCTAGGGATTTTTTCCCCATGGTATATAGCCCCATTTCTCTGACTACAGCAAATCCTGATCTGCAGCCAGTTATAACTATTCTCAACAAGTATATTACGGCTGGAGGTATTGACAAGCTGTACGAGTTGTACAAGGAAGGTGATAGTGAACACCTACGCTATAGATTGTACAAGTCTTTGACAGAGGAAGAAAGGGTGTATCTTAGTAATCTGGCGGCAAATAACAGCACTGTGAAGGTTGCCATTGCGAATGACAGTTACCCTGCTTGTTTCTTCAACAAAACGGAACAGACATTCCAAGGTATAGCGGTGGATGTTCTGTCTGAAATAAGCAAACTGACCGGCATTGCATTTACAATCGTGAATGATGAAAACACTCCTCTACCAGAAATACTTGAAATGCTGCAAGAGGGACAAGTCTCTTTAGTTTCGCAATTACCTTATCTGGGAAAACTCAAAAGTGATTTCCTTTGGTCTGATAACCCCTATGCTTCTGAGTACTACGTTCTTTTATCAAAAATTGATTACCCTGATCTGGCAACTTATCATGTCGCAAGAACAAAAGTGGGAACGATAAAACAGGCAGACTTTGAAAATAAGTACAAAGAATTGTTTCCTGATAATAACAATCTCATTGTGTATAACACCTATGACGATGCCTTGGAAGCCCTGGAACATGATGAGATTGATTTACTTATGGGTTCCAGTTTCATGTTGCTCACGCAGAAAGATTTTTCTAAATATAAAGAGCTTAAAATAAATATCCGTTTACCTGCATCAATTGATTGGCGTTTTGCCTTTAATAGAAATGAAACAATACTGTCTTCTATTATGAATAAAGCACAAGTTTATGTTAACACTGATGTTATAGCATATAACTGGATTGATCGCCGATATGCTTATATTAAAATGATGATGAGCCAGACCCCGTCATCATATTTTATTCTCATCGCCAGTGTTTTGTCTCTTATGTTATTCATTACCACAGTTTCTTGGTTCAAAAGCAGAAAGCTCAATTTCACTCTTGATAAGACCGTTCAAGAACGCACACATGAACTGAAGCTTCAAACAGAGGCTGCGCAGGTGGCGTCTCAAGCTAAATCCGTCTTTTTGGCCAACATGAGTCATGAAATACGTACGCCGATGAACGCCATAATAGGTATGACCTCCATAGGCATGGCCGCCGCTGATGTGGACAGGATGAAGTATTGCTTAACGAAAATTAAGGATGCGTCGCAACATCTTCTCGGCGTTATTAACGATATTTTGGATATGTCTAAAATTGAAGCCAATAAGTTTGAGCTCTCACTAGTTGAGTTCAATTTTGAGAGATTGCTCCAGCGGGTTGTGAATGTCATCACCTTCCGCGTTGACGAAAAACAACTGAGATTTACTGTATATATTGACAATGCCATTCCGAAAACCATGATCGGGGATGATCAGCGACTGGCGCAGGTCATAACGAATCTTTTGGGAAACGCTGTAAAATTTACTCCTGAAAAGGGTTCAATAAACCTTGACGTGCGCCTTCTGGAAGAAAATGGCGGGATATGCACATTACTGATTAAGGTGGCCGACACGGGGGTAGGGCTAAGCCCCGAGCAACAATCCAATCTTTTTCAAGCATTCCAGCAGGCCGAGACAAATACGGCGCGTAAATTTGGCGGTACAGGCTTAGGGCTTGTGATTTCGAAAAGCATTGTAGAGTTGATGGGAGGCAAAATTTGGGTTGAATCAGAGCTTAATAAAGGATCTGTCTTTTCCTTCACGGTTCAGGTTGCCTATGGTACGGAGAAAAAAAGCGGGCTTTTTGCTTCAAATGTGAATTTGAGCAATGTCCGCATCACGGTGGTAGACGATGATCCTAATGTTTTATTGTTTTTCACGGAAATTGCGCAACAAATCGGCATAGCCTGTGACACCGCCATAAACGGTGAGGATACCCTTCGCCTCGCCAAGCGAAACGGTAACAACCATATCTATTTTATTGACTGGAATATGTCTGGTATCAACGGCATAGAATTAATCAGAATGCTGAAGACCAACTCACCCGTTTCCGACAACTTTGTCATCATGATTTCCGGTGTTGAATGGAGTACGATTGAGGCAGAGGCAAAAAAGGCTGGTGTTGACAAGTTTTTGCCCAAACCGTTGTTTCGATCCAGCATCGTGGATATAATAACCGAATATGTGGGAGTTACCCCGAAACAACTAGGGGAAGTTTCTCAGGATGCCGTCCACAACTTTGAGGGTCATTGCATTCTGCTGGCTGAGGATGTGGAAATAAACCGTGAAATTGTGAAAGCACTGCTTGAACCTACACTTCTGGAGGTAGACGAAGCGGAAAATGGTATAGATGCGGTACGCATGTTCAGTGAAGCGCCGGATAAATACTCTATAATTTTCATGGATGTGCAAATGCCAGAAATGGATGGCTATGAGGCAACGCGTAAAATCAGGGCGCTTGATATTCCAGAGGCAAAATCCATCCCGATCATCGCCATGACGGCAAATGTTTTCCGGGAAGATATCGAAAAATGCCTTGAGGCCGGCATGAACGGACATATTGGTAAACCTTTGGATTTCGATCATGTTTTCCAACAATTACATCGGTATTTATCATAAAGGAAGCTGTAGAGCAGCGGTTCATGGGGTATATTATTTTTTAGAAACCAGCGCTTTCATTTGAATTTGAATGATTTCTTCGATTTGGAGGGCTTCAAACAACGGGTTACAAAACTTCCGATCGACTCCAACGATTCATGCGAACATAGACCGTATGCCAGTTTCCATATGATTTAGGCCATATCTTCCACTTGCATTTGTTTTCCGTGGCATACAGAATTGCATTCACAAATTGATGATTGTTTGTAATCACGTTTCCGCGTTGGTGGGGGAGATATGCTTTAATTACTCTAATATAATACTTATAAACATATTGTAGCAAATATCAATTTATGTAAATTAGTGTGAACAGACCATGGTATAATGTTTTTTTCGTTTTCTTCCTAATTTTTTCAAGACCGTTATTGACAATCCAGAGAGGAATAACTATCTTTTCATTCAGTTTATTTTTTACTCCAACCGCTTATTCATAAGGGGCAGAACCGTGGAAAAAACATATTCCCTCCGCAACATTTATAAATGTAAAAAATATGGTCATCTTATTGAAGATGAATGTAAACTCGACTCGTGCGAATGGCGTATAAAAAGTGAAAACTTTCTGAATTGCACTTGGATTGCCTGTATATACGGCCCCTTCACTTTGGAAGAAGTGGGTGAAATGATGGGGGTCACTCGTGAAAGAATTCGTCAGATTGAGGCCAAGGCGCTTAAAAAACTACAACATAAAAAAAGACGCGACCAACTTCGTGATTTTGCCCTGTCCAATGAATGGGATATTTGATTTTATTCAAGTCTTCGTTTGCGTTTTCTCTGTTCCTCGGTAAGGAGAAACTCCCGCATATAGCTTTTTCTTTCTGATCTGGTAAATAGAAAGGAACTCAACTCAAATTCCATCGCCAGAGACGAATTCAATTCCATCTGGGGAACCGTAGTAGACACCTTTTTTACAGCCTCAATGGCCTTGACTGATCGCTTGGAAATTTCCTTAGCCATGTCCTCTACTTCTTCCATAAGATGTTCCGGAGAAGCAACTCTGTTTATCAAACCGATTTTCAGAGCTTCATGAGCGGGGATAGGTTCTCCCAGAAGGGCAATTTCCTCGGCTTTTGCTATGCCGACGCGCCTTTGGAGAGGGCTTATTAAAGGATTCATACCAAATCTCAGTTCCGGATGCCCAAAAATAGCCGTTTCTGATGCAACAATCAGATCGCAAGAAACAGCCAAATTAAGCCCGCCACCAATGGCAAGGCCACTGACTGCGGCAATAACCGGTTTTGGGAAAAAAATTATCTGATGCAGACAGGCGTGCAAGGAATCAAAATACATTTTCACCTCAGTCTCTCGCAAGGTGGATATTTCTTTGATATCACCACCGGACGAGAAGGTAAAATCGCCACCTGTCAAGATAACCGCTTTAAGGGTCGCCATACCATCCAAGTATTGGAAACAACTTACCAATTCTTCGCGCATATCGCGGGACAGGGCATTAAGCTCCCCGGGACGGTTCAGGGTGATAACAACATAATTTTCGTTCTTTTGTTCCAGAAGAATGGTTTTGTACGACGTCATACGCGGTCAACTCCCCTTCGAAATCAGCTACATTACTTATTTTATTCAGTAGCAATGCCTATAATCCCATTTTCAAATCAAGTGCAGATGGGGAAGTTTTTTGTATATCACCGCTTTAGCATATTATAGATACACATCAATATACACACCAAGATACGGTGACGGTAAACGTGAAGAAATGGGGCGTAGCAACACACAGTATCCATCTGATTTGGGGATCGGCATAATCTCTTGCAACCACTATCCACGTAATTATACCCTAGCTTCCCCTCTAATCATCAGAGCATCTTCCCTTCCGCAAAGCATGATAATTATCGTGTCATGAGCATCATCTCTTGCTCTTGATGATGAATAAATTTTAATCCCTTCATGTCTTCAGCATTATGCAGCAAATCTTTTTTTACCCTATTGGCAAGACTACCCAGCAGAAAATCAAGAAAAAGATTTTTTTTACGTTCAACATACATAACATCCGGGTCATCTGATAAACCAGCCATTTTTGCCGCGATACGCACCGCATCCTGCTGCGTTCCCAAAGAATCAACTAACTTGAACTTCAACGCCTGCCGCCCTGTTAAGATGCGGCCATCCGCAATTTGCTTGAGATTTTCCATGCTAATTTTTCTGCGCGTCGCAATCACTTCCAAAAGCTGATCATAAACATCATCAACCAACTCTTGAAGCAGAATACGCTCCTCCTCCGTCATATCGCGAAGCGGTGAGCCGATATCCTTATGCTTGCCGCTCTTCACCACAGAGGAATGAATGCCTATCTTCTTCATCAGCTCCTGAACATCCGTAAAATGCATGACAGCAGAAATACTGCCAGTTACCGTTCCCGGATTCGCAACAATTTGTTCGGCACCGCAAGCAATAAGATATCCACCGGAAGCGGCAACGGAACCCATGGAAGCAACAACTTTCTTTTTCTTCCCCGCTGCCAACAGCGCTTCATAAATTTCTTGACTCGGTGCTACTCCACCGCCAACCGAATCAATTCGCACAACAATGGCTCCAACACGCTCATCCCTGATTAAACCAGTGATTTGCCGAACAATTTCCTCGGAGCTATCAATGGTTCCCTCAACTTTAACAATAGCCAGTTTTTTTTCTGAAGAAAAAGAATACCTTTCCCATCCACCGCCCAAAAAGATCTGTATGAGACCCCCAAAAACAATTCCAACAACAAACAGAAGGGGTATACCCAAAAGCAAGGGATGTTTCTTCATCTTATTCCTTCAAATCATTGACATGACGTTTCAGCGTAAGAAACATTATGTCCTTCCATCCTATTCCGCTTCCCCAATCTTCATGTCGGCCAGGGCTTCGCTCATTATTGTTGAAGAAACTCTCTCTTTGTTGTTCAGATACTGATTGGTGCGATCCGGTTCCTGGGGCTCTTCGTTGCCATTTTTGACAGTCAGGCGTATTTTACGTTCTTTGGTATCAATATTCTTAACTGTTGCGCTTACTACATCTCCTAATTTATAGGATTCCGGTGGTGTTTTTCCCCGCTTTGCTCCCAATTCGGAAACATGAATTAAACCCTCAATACCGTCTTCAATTTCCACAAACATACCAAAATCTGTAATATTCGTAATTTTACCGCTTACAATAGAACCAATGGGATAATTTTTTTCCAGGATTTCCCAAGGATCACTTTCTAGCTGCTTGATGCCTAGAGAAAATTTTTCGTTGATGGGATCAATTCCCAAAACAACGGCTTCTACGATCTGCCCTTTCTTGTAAAGCTCCGAGGGATGAACCACGCGATGTCTCCAAGAAATATCTGAGACATGAATCAAGCCATCAATGCCTTCCTCAACGCCGACAAAAATGCCAAAGTTGGTAATGTTACGGATTACACCCTTTAATACGCTACCCTCTGGATATCTTTGCCGCAAAGATTCCCACGGGTTGACTGTTGTTTGCTTGAGTCCCAGAGAAATGCGTTTCTGTTCGGAATTGACATCAAGAACCATGATGTTGATCTCTTCTCCGAGGGACAAAACTTTCGACGGATGCTTGATCTCCCGCGTCCAGAACATTTCAGAAATATGAACCAATCCCTCCACTCCCCGTTCAAGCTCTACAAACACACCGTAATCAGCAAGATTAACAACCTTTCCGGAAACAATGGAACCTATCGGATAACGGGCTGTAATATTATTCCAAGGATCATCCATCATCTGCTTGAGTCCCAGGGATACACGTTCTTTGTCACGGTCAAATGAAAGAATCTTTACTTTTATTGTATCGCCTTTAGAAAAAGCATCGGCAGGACGGGTTATTCGTCCCCAAGACATGTCAGTTACATGTAACAGACCATCCACGCCACCCAGATCAATGAAAATACCATAATCCGTGATATTTTTTATGACCCCCTCAACGATACTTCCTTCTTCCAGGCGTTCCAGAGTAGATTTTTTCTCTTCTTCCCGCTCGGCTTCCAGAATAGCCCTGCGAGAAAGAACAACATTATTTCTTTTGCGGTCATATTTCAGGATATTGAACATCAGTGATTGGCCGACATATTTGTCCAGGTCCCGCACCGGACGGATATCAACTTGAGATCCGGGCAAAAAGGCTGGGATACCAATATCAACGGAAAGCCCACCTTTATCCCGCTCAATAACCAAGCCCTTTATAAGACCATTCTGTCCGAAAATTTCTTTAATTTCATCCCATACCTTTAGCTTGGCAGCCTTATCCCTTGACAGGATCAGATTCCCTTCCGAATCCCTTCTATCCACAAGTATTTCAATCTCATCCCCCACCTGCAACGAGATATTACCATCCGCATCTTTTAATTCCTTGATTGGAATATGACCTTCCGTCTTCCAACCGACATCGACCATAACTACATCATTGGTAATTTGTACAATTGTCCCGGTAACGATTTCACCAAACTGAACATTTTGGAGACTTTGTTCGTACAGCTCACCAAAATCCATTGATTCCTCACCGGAATGGCCCAATGCCCCGCCAATACCAGATTCGCTATCCCCTTCTTGCTGTGAAATTAAGTTGTTGTCGTTAACCATGTTTCCTCCACTCCCATCATATTTTTGTTGCATCACAAAAAGCGAGGAATGTTACCATAATGAACAGAGAATAGCAAGGTAAAATGGCGGCTATATATTTTAAGGGTAAGGCCTGTTCTAGAAATTATACATTAAGACCATTGTACAAAGTGGTGTTCCTGTGTGCCGTGTCTGAGAAATGGGTAAGTTCCCAGTAAGACAGGGCATAAGCAGCTCAAATAAGAACTGAAATCGGCCAAAAAGCACCCGAATAGCAATCAAAAAAGATGAAACCAAAACATCATGGAATTTATGAAACGGTTTCACATCAGAGGATAAAAACGTCTTGGCGCAAAACACTATTGATCACTCTCAGGACATCAGCAATAGTCATCTGAGATGAATCAATCACATGGGCGCGATCAGGCACACATAATGGGGCAGTATCCCGTTCCATGTCTTGTTTGTCTCGCAACATAATGCTCTCTTTAATGAGCTCATAGTCAACCTTTTCCTTTCTGGCAACAAGTTCACGGTAACGTCGCTGTGCTCGTTTTTCCACAGAGGCATGAAGATAAAACTTAAAATCAGCATCGGGAAAGACAACGGCTCCCATATCACGGCCCTCCGCCACAACTCCGCCATCTCGGGCACATTCCTGCTGGATGGGAAGCAAAACCCTACGAATAATGGGAAGAGAGGAAACTGTTGAAGCCATCACAGCAACTTCTTCCGTTCTGATTTTCGCACTCACATCCTCCTGATCCAGAAAAACGCGCAAGTCCTTCCCTTGCTGGCGCAGAGTAATCATTGTACCCTCAAGGAATGACTGTATTTCTCCTTCAGATATATTTGCCGTTAACCCTGAAACGATCATTTTATAGGCCACCGTCCGATATAATGCTCCCGTATCCAGATAAAGAAGGTTCCATTCCTCGGCCAAGGAACAGGCAATGGTACTTTTCCCCGATCCTGCCGGACCGTCAATGGTGATGATCCATTTTGTTTTTCCCATAGAAGCGCCTCACGGTTCATATTTTTCTCAGAGACTACAAGAAAAAGGCGACATGATCAAGATGGTGTTGCTTTTTACTTTCTCTCGGGACAGGATGTCGGGCACTTTATTAATTTAAGGATGGAAGCATTGTAAGCAAAAAACTCCTTATCCTGATCTTCTTACGGTCCATTGTCTGAAAAATAGGTTAAATGGTGTTACAAGGAGGCGTTGATTAAACTAGCTGCGTGAGATAAAGCGCAAGGTATCCAGAACGCGTTAACCGAGACATATTATATAATGTTTAATGTGATAGGCGAGGTTACTAGCATTGCGTAACGCAACAACTGGCTCGCAAAGACATTTAATCGGTGCTTCCCTAAGATTATTATTTCGGAATAGTAACATAAAGTGTACAACTAAGAGTCATGTCTAACAGATAATGAGAATTCAAGAACAGTATCCCGTGGTCGCTTTCCACGATTTCTGTATCCCCTGTGAGGACGCTCTGTATTGTAATGGAGGAGCCAATTATCAAGATCCTCTTGCAGCGTCTCGACACTCT
>Ga0123356_10005616_pt1 | contig 12747 bp, 7 predicted proteins | sample TergutEmb28metaG_2_FD_92546 | JGI IMG/M metagenome (GOLD analysis project Ga0123356, IMG submission 92546) | Embiratermes neotenicus P3 segment gut microbial communities from Petit-Saut dam, French Guiana - Emb289 P3 | ecosystem: Host-associated > Arthropoda: Insects > Digestive system > Gut ... | reverse complement strand
GCTTCCTTCCTGACCCATCCAGACACCAAGCATCCCAGCTTTCCGGTGATCGATACGAACCGCCGCGTGCTGGGCATCGTCGATCCGCCGGCGGTGTTGGCCTGGCGCCGGGCCGGGTGCAATCGGCGCACGCCACTGAACGAATTGCTGGAAAGAAGAACACGATCCGTCGCATATCCTGATGAATACCTGGAGTCGGTGATCGAGCGGATGTCGCGGGCCAACGTGGCGCATCTTCCAGTTATCTCGCGTGACGATGAGACGCTTGTCGGCTACCTTGGCTGGAAAGACCTGATGCAGGCACGCACACGGTCGCAGGCTGAGGAGCGTGAGCGGGTCGTGTTATACCGGGTCAGATGACACCGTGCGGCTCGCGTCGGGTTGTCAGTGCGGCTCGCTCTAAGTGTATTTCTGGCGCAGGCCGGCCGCAGCGGCAGGCGCAGCGTTCGTGCAGAACCTTAGTCCGCGCGGACGTGTGCTCAGGCTGCTGGACACAACAAATGCGCCTGCTGCTGGGCACTTCGCGGCATCCTGGCATCCGGGCACAGTCTTTCTGCGCAACAGGGTGCGTGCCTTAGCACGACGCTATCTCGGAATTCTGGCAGAAAGAACCGCGCGGTCCTCGCCGAGCGCGGCAGCGGCCGCGCCGGTGCCGTTCTTGTGCGCGATAATAGCGATGCAATCACCAGGTGCCCACCGGCATCTCCGGCCAGTCGTGCTTTGGATACCGCCCGCGCATGTCCCGTCGCACGTCCGCCCACGCGCCGCGCCAGAACCCGCCAATGTCAGTGGTGACCGCGACCGGCCTCCCCGCCGGCGACAGCAGTGCGAGGCGCAGCGGCACACGCCCGCCTGCCAGCCTGGGCGTCTCTGCAAGCCCGAAGAACGCTTGTGCACGAGCCGACGCCGTCGGCACCGCCTCCGCGTAATCCACGACGGCCCGGCCGTTGGGCAACATCAACTCCCGCGGCAGCTCGCGCGGCAGCCGCCTCGCCAGCTCCCACGCCAGCAGCCCCTGCAGAATGGCGTTCAAATCGAGCCGGCCGAGGTCGGCCAGACGAGTCATTCCGGTCAGGTGTGGCGCGAGCCATTCCTGCGCTGCGCCTGCAAGGGCAGCGTTCGACAAATCGGGCCAGCCAGTGTCCGGCTCAATTGTCCGCATCAACGCGACGCGGGCCTGCAATTGCCGCGCGGCTTCCGTCCATGGCAGCGCCGCCATCCCGTCCTTCGCCGCTGCCCCGGCCAATGCTGCGGCGAGGTCCCCTGGCTCGGCAGGCACCGTGCGATCGCTGAGCACCAGCGCGCCGAGCCGACGGCGGCGCCGCGACAGAACGGTGCCCGACGCAGCATCGAACCCGCTTTCCACCGACTCGGTCACCCGCGCGGCAAGCGCTGGCGGCAATGCGTCGGGATCGAGTGGCGCTGCGAGGCGGATGCGCGGCGAGGCGTTCATTTCCAGGTCTGCGACCGACAACAGCGGCGCGTTGGCCAGAGGATCCGCGCGCGGCAGGCGCGCGCCGCCGCCACCCGAGAGGCGGAACGATCCCGGCTCGCCGCGCCGCTGCGCCACACGGTCGGGAAAGCCTGCTGCGAGCAGCGATCCGGGATCGCCCGCGGCGCGAATCCCCGCCGGCAGCTGCAGCCGTCCACGATATTGCGCCGCGGCGCGCCGAATGCGCGACAGAACGCCTCGGACGGCGGCCGGGTCGCCATCTGCGATCGCGGCGAGGCGCAGGCGGATGTCCACCGGCGCCTCGGGCGAACGCAGCGGATCGCGCTCCTCCAGCAGCGCGGCAATGTCGGCAGCCAACGCCTGCGCTCCGGGCGTAGCGGCCGCCAACAGCATCGCCGCCAGCCGCGGATGCGCACCGAGCATGGCCATTCGCCGGCCGGTCTCGGTGATGCGTGCCGCCGCATCGAGCGCGCCGAGCTCCGCCAATAGCGCGCGTGCCGCAGCCAGCGCGCCAGCTGGCGGCCTGTCCGAGAAGGCCAGGTCCTCAGGGGGCGTGCCCCACGCGGCGCAATCCAGCACCAGGGACGACAGCTGGGCTTCCAGAATTTCCGGACGGTCAAACGCCGCCATACCGCGTTGCAGCGCCGCGGACCAAAGGCGGATCGCCACGCCTGGACCTTCGCGTCCGGCACGGCCAGCCCGCTGCCCCGCGGCGGCGCGGGAGATGCGCAGCGTCGCCAGCCGCGTCAGTCCCGTCGCCGGATCGAGCCGCGGCGCGCGGCGCCAGCCGCCGTCCACCACGATGCGTACACCAGGAACTGTCAGCGAGGTTTCGGCGATTGAGGTGGCCAGCACAACGCGACGGATGGCAGCGCGACGCAGGGCGCGATCCTGCATCTCCGGCGGTAGTTCGCCATGCAACGGCAACACGAGCGCGTCAGATCCGACCAGCGCCGCCTCGGCGCGGCGGATCTCCGCCAGCCCGGGGAGAAAGGCGAGAATGTCGCCGTCATGCTCCTGCAGTGCGGTACGCACGGCACGAGCCAACGCCTCAGGCAATTCGCGCGGGCCGCGGATATCGCGTTTGGCGTGCTGCACCGTGACGGAAAACGTGCGGCCACTACTTTGAATGACCTCGGCGTGCAGCAGCGGCGCCAGACGGGCGCCGTCGGCGGTGGCAGACATGGCCAGCAGGCGCAGCTCGGGTCGCAGCTGTGCCTGCAGGTCGAGGCAAAGCGCCAGCGCGAGGTCGGACTCCAGCGAGCGCTCGTGGATTTCGTCGAGGATGACGCAGGCGACCGCATCGAGGCCGGGGTCGGATTGCAGGCGACGAACCAGCAAACCTTCCGTGACGACTTCGACACGGGTGGCCGACGAGACCGCGGCATCGAGCCGCGTGCGGTAGCCAACGGTGCGGCCGAGCGGTTCGCCCAGCAATTCCGCCATGCGGGCCGCCGCCGCGCGGGTCGCCAGGCGGCGTGGCTCCAGCACCACGATGCGGTCATCACCGCGCCACTGCGCATCCAGTAGTGCAAGCGGCACCAGAGTGGTCTTACCCGCGCCTGGCGGTGCCACGAGCACGCCATTGCGACGGACCGCGAGCGTGTTGAGCACCGCAGGAAGGACCTCGGTAACGGGAAGATCGGGTAGCGGCATGCGACCTTGTCGCGGGCACCCGAGACGTTGTCGAGACTTGGCCCGCGTGGATGACGCGACAACTGCCTGGTTATCAGCAACCCGGCGCCGCTGGCCCACCCATCCCGGATCAGCATGGGCGTAACCTGCTTCAGCACCTCGGTCCACCGGCTGGCCCAAGCCGGGAGAAATCCTGAGCGCAAGAAGAGCGGCGGAACGAAACGGTGCTTGTGGTTTCGCACGGACGTGCCGTGGTTGAAGCTCATCCTTGTGTGCCGCGCATGGGCAGCCAGTCGGCGCAAAACAGGCTACCAGCAGGCGTCGTGGACATCGCAAGCGGAGGGAGAGAAACGGCCATGGGCCAGCAGATCGACGCGCTCGCTGCATTCGTCGCAGCCGCACGCTGGGAGCAGGTGCCACCACACGTACGCCATCACACCAAGCTGGTGTTCCTTGACACATTGGGCGTGATCCTCGCCGGCGCGGAGCGGCCTGAGGTACGGCAATTGCGCGAGCGGCTTGCAGCGCATGCCGGCACTGGTGCGATGGTCTACGCGCTCGACTGGCCCGACTGCGATGCGCGAACCGCCGCGATGCTGAACGGCATCGCGGGTCGCTCCATCGAGCTATGCGAGGGCCTGCGCCTGGTTTCCAGTCAGGCGGCGATGCAGGTCCTGCCTGCCGTTCTGGCGGTGGCAGAGGCGGCACGCCGCAGTGGCCGTGATGCATTGCTGGCACTGCTGCTCGGATACGATGTGGCCGCGCGCCTCGCTTCCTGCTTCACACCTCGGCCACTGGCACACCAGAACGGCCAAGTGTCCCTGCTCGCCGCCGCCGCCGCCGGCGCACGTCTGCGCGGACTTGACGCCGCGGGGATTGGCGGCGCCATGCGCATCGCGACGACGCTGCTGCTCACGCCGAGCTACACCAATGCCGTCGCCGGCGCGACGACGCTGAACGTCGCAGGTGGCATGAGCGGATTTGCCGGTGCATTGGCGCCGGACCTCGTAGTCTCGGGCTTTGAGGCGCAGGAAGACGCGATCGAGCTATCACTGAGCGAGTTGACCGGTGCAGGTTTTGCGCCCGCCGGATTACTCGGTGATCTCGGCACCAACTGGCACATTACGCGCAATTATTTCCGCTTATATGCGTGCTGCAATCCGATCCATCCAGCGCTCGATTGCCTGGCTCATGCGCTGGAAGAACTCCACCCGAAGCCCGAAGACATCGCACGCATCGAGTTTGCCACGTACCGATTCGCGTCGGTGATGTGTAATCCGGATCCGCCGAACTTCTTCGCATCGAAATATTCGTTGCCGCACGCCGCTGCGACCATGGCCGTGCGTGGCCACGCAGGCCACACCGCGCTGGATGACTCGGCGGTGCAGGATCCGGTCATTATCGCACTGCGCCACCGCGTGACGGTGCATGAGGATCCGGCGATGACCGCCTTGGCGCCGCGGCTTCGACCGGCACGTGTCACGCTGACGCTGACTGACGGACGCAGCGTCACACGCGCCACCGAGAGCCACCGCGGTGATTTCAATCAACCGTTTGCCGAAGCAGAATTGCGCGACAAGTTCCGCGAACTGTCAGGCGTGGCGCTGACGCCTGCCGGCGTGGCCGCTGTGGAATATGCGGTCGACCGCGCCGAGGATTGGGAAACTCTCGACGTATTGACGGGCTTGTGCCGACGGCATGGTAAGGCGGTTCCGCCTGCCAGAGAGGCCGAGGCGCATCAGCCTCGCGGGTGAGGAACCGAACGGGCAGACAGTTCATGCGTTCTGCCGCTCGCCCGGCGCCCTGTGCCGACCTCTTCCACAAGCGCGAGAGGGGTGAAGTTACGCCTTTACAAACGGACAGCCGCCGTCCGCCAGCGAACGCCACGCCTGAGCCGGCTGAATGGTTGCCAGCAGCTTGCAGTAGTCGAACGGATATTTTGACTCCGCCGGCGTCTTCACCTGCCACAAATACATGACGTGCATAACGCGGCCGTCCTCGCGGATCTGCACGTTGGTATTGTAGAAATCATTGACCGGGGTGGCTTTCATCTTCGCCGCCACAGCGTCGGCATCCAGCGTGGCGGCTGCCTTGACCGACTTCAGCCAGTGGTTGGCGGCACAGTAGTTACCCGCATGCAGGAGGCCGGGCACCATGCCGTTCATCTTCGCCGCCCAGCGCTTCGCCCAGGCCCGGGTCTTCGGCGTCATGTCCCAATAGAACGAGTCGGTGTAGACCAGGCCCTGACACGCGTTCAATCCCAGCGAGTGCACGTCATTGATCGCCATCAGCAGCGTCGCCATGCGCACGCCGGATTGCGAGATGCCGAACTCGGCCGCCTGTTTGATGCAGTTCTGAAGGTCGGTGCCCGCATTGGCGAAGCCGAACACCTTGGCGCCTGACGCCTTGGCCTGTACCAGGTAGCTTGAGAAATCAGCGGTAGCGAGCGGCGCGCGCTCCTTGCCCAGCACCTTGCCGCCAGCAGCTTCCACCGCCGCTATGGTGTCGCGTTCCAGCGCGTAGCCGAATGCATAATCAGCGGTGATGAAATACCAGGTCTTGCCACCGGCTTCGGTCAGTGCACCGCCGGTGCCATGGGCCAGGGCATATGTGTCATATGCGAAATGGATTCCGTAGGGCGAGCACTGCTTGCCGGTGAAATCCGACGACGCCGGCCCAGTGATAAGGTAGATCCGCTTCTTCTCGCGCGAAATCTGCTGGATCGCGAGGCCCGCTGACGATGCAGCCCCGTCCGCCAGCACGTCCACGCCGTTATCGTCGATCCACTGGCGCGCGAGGCTTGCCGCCACGTCCGGCTTGTTCTGGTCATCGCCTTGCACGATCTCGATCGGTCGGCCGAGCACGGTGCCACCGAAATCCTGTACGGCCAATTCGACCGCAGCGCGGTTGCCCGGGCCGCCGACGTCGCGGTACGGGCCGCTCATGTCGGACAACAAGCCGATTTTCACCGGTTTCGAGTTGGTTTGCGCCCGGATAATTGCCGGGGCGGCAAGCGGTGCCGCCGCAATCCCACCCAGCAGGATGCGGCGTGATAGTATCGTCATCGTATCAGTTTCCTTTCGTCGCGCCACTCGCTTTAGGCCGGGCGCGGACGGGATTGTGCCGGCGGCGAGGCGCCCGGGGAAGCCAGCTATGCCGCCCGCACTACCGGATTGCGCAGCGAACCGATCTGGTTGATCTCCACCTCGATCGTATCACCGTGCTTCATGTTCTCGGTCGCGCCCTCGGTGCCCATCCACACGACGTCGCCAGGATACAGCGTCAGATAGCGCGTCATCGCCACCAGGTAATCGACCACGCCAAACACCATGTGGTTGGTATGGAACTCGATGAGCTGCCTGCCATTCAGGCGAATCCGGGTGACCAGGCTTTCCAGGTCGATGTCGGTCTCGATCCAGGGCCCCATAGGTTTGAACGTATCGGCATTCTTGCTGCGCCACATCGTGCGATCGTTCTTCTGCCAGGTGCGCTCCGACACATCGTTACCGATGGTCCAACCCATGACGGCGGAGAGAGCGTTCTCGCGCGTGAGGCGGGTGCATTTGCGGCCGATCACGGCGACCAGCTCGCCTTCATACTGCACCTGATCGGTCGCCTCCTTCGGAATAACGATGGCCTCGCCCTGTGCGATCAACGCATTGTTGGCGCGATAGCCGATGTCCGGCTGCGTCGGCAGGTTCGGCTGTTGTCCGACCTTCTCAGCAACCTCGCGCACATGCTCCGCATAGTTCATGCCGCACGCGTAGAAGGTCGGCGGAATCACGGGCACGAGCAGTTTGGCCGAAGCGAGCGCGAGTCGGTTCGATGTGCGTTCCCAGGCGTCGAACGGAGAGCCGCGGACGGGGATGACGGTGTCGCCTTCGATCACGGCGTACGTTGGCATACCGTTCAGTTGGATGCGTGCCCAGCGCATATAGCAGTCCTCCCCGCGAAATTCCGGCGGAGTGATCGATAACATGGTGGACGCGGGATGTCACATAACGCAGCGGCAGATGTCGTCGCAACGCGACTTCGCATCGGGGTTCAGCAGCAGGCCGGCACACCTGTCCGCAGGTATTCTGTGAGACGCACTGCCGGCCCGAGTGCGACCCGCTCTGTTGAGAGCCTGCCCCGCCAACCAGTAAGCCGTGGCGAGATTACGTACTGCCTACCCCTGCCGGAAGAACCGGTCCGCATTCCCCGCCAGCAGCTTCCGCATCCGCGCCTCCCCCATCGCCGACCACTCCAGGACATTGGCTACGGAGTCGGGGAACTGACACTCCGAGTGTGGATAATCGGACGCGTACATCAACACATCTTCGCCGAGGAACCGCGTCACGTCGGCAAACATGTCCTCTCCCTCATGATGCTCGATTGAACAAAAGAAGCGGCCGCTTTTCATGTAATCGCTCGGATGCATCTTGAGGGACGGAATTCCGCCGACGTACTCCGCTTGCTCATCCATGCGCTTCGCCCAGAACGGCAGCCAGCCGAAGCCGCATTCCAGCACGCCCATGCGCAGCCTCGGATAGCGGTCGAACAAGCCCGCACCGATGAATCCCGCAACGAAACGCATAGCACCCCACGGATGCGCGGCGAGACGTCCGATGAAGATATTGTCCCAGAGGTCGCGGTAACCAGGATAGTAGGGCGGTGTCCAGGTGAAGCTGTGATTTGCAATCGGCAGGTCGAGTTCCTGCGCCTCGGCCCAGATAGGATCGAGACTAGGATGGTCGACCGGCAGTCCCTCGGGCAGCAATGGCATCACGGCGACCGCCCATTTCGCCTTGCCCCATTCACGGATTTCGCGGACTGCCTCCGCCGGCTGGCGACACGACGCAACGATCGGACCGGTCAGCCGGCCCGGGAACTGCCCGCAGAAATCAGCCATATGACGATGGTAGGCGCGCGTCATCGCCACTTCGATTGACGCGTCGTCCAACCCGCAAAGGCTCAGCCATGACGTGGGGATCAGGAAGTGCGCATCGGTGCCTTCGTCATCCATGTCGAGCACCCGGTTGCGCGCCTGGTCATCCTGGATACCAGGCCGTGGCCGGCGGCTGCCCATCCATTTCGAGTCCCGACCGCTGAAGTTCTCGCGCGGCGCCGCCTCGCCCAGAATGCGGCGATAGAACTTCATGCCAGCACGGTAGTTGTGCATGTCGCTCGGACCGTCCACCGCCTGACCTATGCGAATCCGGTACGGCACCAGTTCCGCCAAGCGCGGGCGGAATTCCGGATCGACATACTTGTCCAGGATTTCCGCGGCAGGATTGATGTGCGTGTCGGAGTCGTAGACGCGGAAGCCGCTCTTCATTGGCCGGTCCTCCTGAATTGTCGTCAGGTTGAGCCGCCCGCTGTTGTGGGGCGGCGCTCACGTGCGGTTACCAGGACGGTAGACCGCGACGAGCCGTTTGTCGATCAACCCGTCACGCGCTTGGCGAGCAATCCCCCGAACAGTCGGTCCCTGTGCTAACGTCGCTGCTTGCCGTGCAGGGGTTCAGGTACGCGCGGCCGGAATCGCACAAGACCCGGGCCTGGGCGTCAACTCGCTTGCGGTGTTGCCGATTGCCCGAATGCCGGGCCTTTCGTCAGGGGAGATGAACCCAACGTGGCCCCTCGCGGATGCGGCCTCCTGCAGGATAGCAATTCGCCGTTAAAGCCGACCGATGTCAGGCGGTCGCGCCTTCCTTCACGCCAAGCTCCGCCATCATCCGCTCGCGCATGATGAACTTCTGAACCTTTCCCGTCACCGTCATCGGAAATTCATCGACGAAGCGGATATGCCGCGGCACTTTGTAATGTGCGATCTGCTCGCGGCAAAAATCGCGCACCTCCTCGGCTGTCAGCGTCTCTCCTCCCCGGATCTTGATCCAGGCGCAAATCTCCTCACCATATCGGTCATCCGGTACGCCGAAGACCGCTACGTCCTGGATTTTCCGATGGTGGTGGAGGAACTCTTCAATCTCGCGGGGATAGATGTTTTCGCCACCACGAATCACCATGTCCTTGATCCGGCCGACAATATTGCAATAGCCGTCGGTGTCCATCGTTGCCAGGTCACCGGTATGCATCCAGCCACTTGCATCTACAGCTTGTTTCGTGCGTTCGTCATCATCCCAGTAGCCGAGCATCACCGAATAGCCGCGCGTGCAAAACTCGCCCGGCGTGCCACGTGGTACGATGCGGCCTTCCCGGTCGATGATCTTGATCTCCACGTGAGGATGCACGCGACCGACGGTGGACACGCGGCGCTCGAGCGGATCATCCAACGCGGTCTGGGTGCTCACCGGACTGGTCTCCGTCATGCCGTAGCCGATGGTCATCTCGCGCAAGTTCATGTCGCTGATGCAGCGACGCATCACCTCGATCGGGCACGGTGACCCCGCCATCATTCCCGTGCGCAGACTGTTGAGATCGAACGTGCTGAATTCTGGATGATCGAGCTCCGCGATGAACATAGTCGGCACGCCATACAGCGACGTACAACGCTCCTCCGCCACAGTCTGCAACGTAGAGAGCGGATCGAATCCCTCCCCCGGCAGCACCATCGCCGAGCCATGCGTCATGCATGCCAGATTGCCGATCACCATACCGAAGCAGTGGTACAGCGGCACCGGGATACAGACCTTATCCTGCGGCGTGTAGCGCATTGCCTCGCCGAGGAAATAGCCGTTGTTGAGGACGTTGTGATGGGTCAGCGTCGCACCCTTCGGCAGACCGGTCGTCCCCGACGTGAACTGGATGTTGATTGGTTCGTCGAACTGCAGCCGCGCGCCTAGTCCCTGCAAATTCGCGCGGTGTTCGTCGGTGCCCATGGTGAAGACGTCATCGAACGCAATCATGCCGGGCATCGCCGGCGCGCCGATCTGGATGATCACACGTAGCCCCGGCAGCTTCGCCGCGTTCAGGTGGCCTGGCTCTGCCTGCCGCAGTTCCGGGGCCAATGTGTTGAGCATGCCGACATAGTCGGACGTCTTGAACGAGGTCGCCGTGATCACCGCACGGCAGCCAACCTTGGTCAGTGCGTATTCCAGTTCGGTCAGGCGATAGGCAGGATTAATGTTGACCAAAATAAGCCCTGCCTTCGCAGTGGCGAATTGCGTTACCACCCATTCGGCGTTGTTCGGCGACCAAATGCCGATGCGTTCGCCAGGCTTCAATCCAAGTGCGACGAGGCCGGCGGCAAAATCATCTACTCGCTTGCCAAGTTCGCGCCAGGTCCAGCGTATGCCTTGCTGGCGCGCGATCAGCGCCGGGCGATCGGACCAGCGCGCCACCGCACGGTCGAAATGCGCGCCTATGGTCTCCCCAAGCAGCGGAATGCTGGACGGGCCGCTGGCGTAACTGAGGGCGTGGGTCATGGACGAATGCTCCTCCAAGGCTTCGTTGGTCCCGACTTTATGCGGAAGTCCGACTGCGTGGCTATAAGCTGCCTCGCAATGAGATTTATGCGTTGCCTGTCGCGGCCGGCCACGTGTTTTCGGTCACGCAGACCTAGCACCGCCAGCCCAGGGTACGGGCAGTATGTGATCGCACCGGAGACGCCACCTTCGTCCGACCGAGGCCCGAATTTACACCTGCAAAACCCGCCCGGATAGCGTCCGCGATTCGCGTGGCAATGATCCTCGGCTGCTGGCCAAATTCAATTTGCCGCCAACCTCCGGGATGCTGACGCGCCGCCAATCCTGGCCGGTTGCGCGCGACAAAACAGCAGACAGTCGAGCGCGACAAGGCATTCCAACTGCGCCTGGTTGTTGCCTGGCCTGTTCAATAAGTGCCCAGGCCAAAAATCCCCTGGCTGACGTCTGCGTCGGCGACAATCTTCTTGCCGATCAGATCGCGCAACGTTTCGGTGGTGCCACCGCCAATCGTGCCGTAGCGAGCGCCGCGATAGAAACGTGACACGGGATATTCGTCGGTGAATCCGAAGCCGCCGTGCATCTGCACTGCCTCGCTGGTGACGCGCAGCGACATCTCGTTGCAGAACACCTTGGCTGTGGCTGCCATGAACGGGTCGGGGAACGGATTGGCGGTCAGGCAAGCACGATACAGGAGCCCCCTGCCCGCCTCGATGTCGCGGAACATGTCGGCGAGCTTCCAGCGGATGCCCTGGTGGTCAGCAATCGGCTTGCCAAACACAGTGCGCTCGCGGACGTAGTTCACCGCCTCGTCGAATGCACCCTCTGCCAGGCCGAGCGAGATCGAAGGATTCAGGCAGCGCTGCGTGTTGAACGCGGTGAGCAGGCGACGAAAGCCATCTTCGCGGATGACCAGGTTCTCCAATGGAAGTTCGCAATCGTCGAACTGGATTTCGTGCAGATTTTCGCCACCCATGGTGTGGAACGTGCCTGTCACTTCGAAGCCTCTGGTGTCGGGCTCCAGCAGAACGCAGCCGATGCCCTCGCGCCCGGGTCTGCCATCGATCCGTGTAAACACCACAAACATGCCAGCTTCCGGCGCGCGGCTGATCAGCGTCTTGGTACCTTTCAGCACGACACGGTCGCCGACGATACGGGCATTCGTTCGATAGTTCGCGACGTCAGTGCCGGCATGCGGTTCGGTCATGCAGATCGCCAAAATGCAGTCGCCGCTGACGACTTTGGGCAGGATGCGCTCGCGAATGGGCTGCGGCGCGTAGCGCGCGATCACGCGGGTCTGCACGCCGGCCTCGCCCAGTACCGCCATCGCGGTGACGTAGTCGACCTTGGCGATCTCTTCCAGGATCAGTGCGGTATCGAGAATGGGCAGGCCCAGTCCGCCGTATTCCTCCGGCACCGACATGCCGAGCACGCCGAGGGCGGCGAGCTTCTTCATGTTCTCCCACGGAAAGGTGCCGTCCATCCACCGTTGAGCGACAGGCTTGAACTCCGACTGCACAAGTTCGCGTACCGAGGTGATCATTTCGCGCTGTTGCGGACTGATGTGGAAGTCCATGTCGGGCGTTTCCTCTGCCGTTCGATCGGGCAGCTAGTCTAGGCGTGGGTGCAATGCGACACCAATATCCGCGTAACGAGTGGGAATTCCGGAATCGCTCAGCGTCGTCGACAGGCCCGACAAGTCGCGGACGTCGCGCATCGGCACGCCGACATCTGCCGAGCTCGTGCTGAGTTTGGTGACCACGCGTTACCCGAGAGCCATGTCGTCATCGAACGCGTTTCAGTTCCGGAAATAGCACGACGGTGAGCCGGCTAGGCCGTGCCGCGGCCGAACCGGTACCGCAACGGCCGGATCGCTCGTCAAATCGGCAGGCGGGCGCACGCGCCTGCGGGCGGCGGCGGGGGCATGGGTTTGGCCAATCTGCCGTTTAACTCCGCCGTCGAGACGCCACCACCGCGAGACATGGTTTTCGCCACGACCGGCCGTTGCTGCGATCGCGCCCGCAGGCGCTCGAAATGGCCCGCCATGCCGGTCGGGGCACACCGATGCGGGCGCGATCGCACTCCTTTGCGGGGGACCAACCGAGTGCCGGAGGCGGGCACCTCTGCGTCGGTTCATCGTTTGACATTCGCTCCCCCGGCTGTCAGGGAGCTACCGAACAGTAGCGGAGCCAGTGGTGAACGATGTGTCCCCGCCGGGACCGAACCTGACCCTGCCCTCGATCGAGGCCGTGGAGCAGGGTCTGCGGTCGGCCGGCTATATTCCAAGCAGACAGATCG
>Ga0123356_10005615_pt1 | contig 12747 bp, 12 predicted proteins | sample TergutEmb28metaG_2_FD_92546 | JGI IMG/M metagenome (GOLD analysis project Ga0123356, IMG submission 92546) | Embiratermes neotenicus P3 segment gut microbial communities from Petit-Saut dam, French Guiana - Emb289 P3 | ecosystem: Host-associated > Arthropoda: Insects > Digestive system > Gut ... | reverse complement strand
TATGCTTGCCACCGCGTTTGCTCCTCGCCTTCGGCTCGTCAACAGCTACAACCGATTGAGCCGAATCGCGAGAGCTTGCTCTTGCAGATGAGGCGATTGAAGGAAAGTTGACGAGGTGCGAAGCACCGAGGAGTACTCCCTCGGCACCATCGAGCCTGACACCTGCGGTGTCGCTCGTGGGCCTCACTCGGGCGCTGTGTCGCAGGTGGCGCTCGCGCCACCTTGCGTGCAACTTAGGCCGCGAGGCGCTGGTTATTCACCACGCCCCTAGAGTCCTGCGCTCGCCCCTGCAAGCCAAGCGCGGGGGCTGGGTCAGGCGGTACCATCCCGCGCGGTCAAGCTACCAACCAGAACCGATCTGAACCGCCTTGGCAAATTTGCCGCCCCCGGTGCCCCGGTAGAAAGACAGTCTCCCAGTCTTATTGTTGCGTCCCACAATGTCAGCCACACGGTCGCCGTTCAGGTCAGTCCCGGCCGCCAGGTAGTTGCCTTTCCAGCCGTGGCCGATTTGGCCACCAGACCGGACCGTGCCGTTACCGTTACCGAAGTACAAAAACAGCTGACCTTTTCCATTGACCGCTAGTAGGTCGTTTTTGCCGTCCCTGTTTAGGTCTCCAGCCGCGTAGACCTGCATGTTCTTCCAGCCGTGGCCAATCTTCGGGTAGGGGGATTTGAAGCCACCTTTCCCGTTACCGGCGTAGAGGTATAAGAACCCGGTCTTCTTGTGGATGGCCAACAGGTCTGGGTTTTTATCCCCAGTGAGGTCGCCGGCTGGTATGACCGTGAAGTTAGACCAACCGTGTCCAATCTTCTTGCCAGGTTTGATATAGCCGCGCCCCGTCCCGGCGTAGAGGTACAGATTCCCTTTGGTGTCCGTGCCTAAGAGGTCATTGTGTCCGTCCCCGTTCCAGTCCCCAGGGGCGTACAAGGTGATGCCTTGGAAGCCGGTACCAAGGCGGCGGCCCGCGCCGATCTTGCCGCCCGCTCTGCCCGGATAGGCCATCAGTGCGCCGTCCCTGGCTCTGACTGCTACCACGTCACCATAACGACTGCCCGTCAGGGATGGGCTCAGCAGGATCTGCTGCATCACCGGCTGACGTACCGCTGGTGCGCGCTTGGCCGGTTTGGCCGGAATGACCTTCTTTACTGGAGGTGGTGTCGGGCTTGGTTTTGGCGGAGTAGTTGGTTTGGCTGGCGGTGTGCTCTTAGGGATGTCGCCTTGGTACTTCAGAGCAGCCATCACGTCCAGCAGGCCGGCTCCGGTGTAGTTGTCCTTGCCCGGCGCACCAACATTGCGCGCGCTGGCCGTCAAGGCTTTAGCCACTTGGGCTGGGGTCAGCCCTGGTTCGTAGCGCAGCAACAGGGCGGCGGCGGCAGCCACCAACGGGCTGGAGAAAGAGGTGCCGTCCTGGTAAGACCACGAGGTTTTGTTCAAGACCGCAATTCCCACCCCCGGTGCAGCCAGGTCTACCCCCGAATTGTGGGTGGAGAAGGTCGCCACGGTGCCAGCTGAGGTGGTCGCTGCCACCGAGATGACCGGCCCATAGGCCGCCGGGTAGACCACCGGGTTTAGTTGCCCTTCTAGGCTGGTTGAGCCGTAGTTGCCGGCGGCGGCCACCACCACCACCTTTTTGGCAATGGCGTAGTCAACGGCTGCCTTCAAGTCTGACGGCATGGCGCTACCGGCAAAACCGAGCGACAAATTGATCACCCGCGAACCGTCATCGACCGCCCCATAAATGGCGTTGACTAACGCGGTGTCTGTCATTTCCTTGGTGTCAGCGTTGGAGATTTTGTAGATCCGGACCTGGTGATCCCAGCCGGCACCGGCTAGGTCTGTGCCGTTGTTGGTGCAAGCTCCCATGACGCCGGCAGTGGCGGTGCCGTGGTAGGTAGTGGCCGTTGTCCCCATGTCTGTGGGATTGACGTCTGCGTTGTCGTCACCGTAGTTGTAGCCAGCAACAATGTTGGCGCAACGGTCTGGGTGGTTCATTTGAAAGCCGGTATCCAGATCGGCAATGGGCGCCAGGCCGGGTGGTCCGGCTTGGCTCAGGCGGGGCCAGGCGGTACTAAAACCCGCCCCCGGGTAACCACCTAGCGCCCACTGACCGGCTGCCCGAAAGACCGGATCGTTGGGGTTGGCTGAGTACATCGGCACCGGTTTCCAACCGTATTCCACGGCTTCAACCAGCCCGGCGGCGGCCAGTTCCTGGGCTAGGGCTTGGCTGGTCTCCAGGTCGGTGGTGGTCACAGCCATGGCGGTATCAAACGAACCGCCTCCGTCAAGATCAGCCTCACCTAGGTTGTCAGAGGCGGTGACCTCAGCCAGTTTTTGGGCAATGTCTTCCTGGCTGACGCCGTCTGCCGGAATTAGGACCAGCCGGTTGCCATCAACGTTGTTGGCCTTTGGATCCAGTGCGGGGCCGTCGTGCGGCGGACGGTGGCGCTCCACCCCGGCGGCGTCGGCAGGTTCACCGCTCAGCGGCATAAAGCCGACCATCACCACCGGCACTATGACAAAGGCACTGAACAAGCGTTTGAAGCGGTGCAAAATCATCTCCCGTGGTTGTGGTTGGGGCGTGGTGTAGCCATCTCCCAGGTGGGCACTCTCATAGCCTTCAACCGTCCTGGCCTAGGCTTATTCCGCTGTTTGGGCGCGCTGAACACGGTAGATGCAGGTGCGCCAAAGCCTGGTTGTGGCGTGATCATGCCTTGGTCGGTTACTGGCTTTTCTGGTGGCGGTTGCGCTGGTCACCGCTTCACGCTTTGCGGGCAACCGCCATTCGCGGCAGGCAGTCAGGCATCGCTACAGCGGTCTCATCATCAGCTGAGGGCCAGCGCCAAACCTAGGCCAGTCATTCCTCTGCCAGCGGATTCGACCGCAGCTTCGCAGGTATCCCGGTCAAACCTTTTGGAGCGGTGTATGAGTTTTCCTTCGAGGTGGTTGATGAGTTGGCAGTCGATCGGCAGGCAGTGAATCAAAGTCAACACCTAGCCAGGGCGCCAGGTGGCCAAATAGCTGAGGAAAGCGCAAACTTGGTCTGGATCGGCCAGAGTGAATTCGGCAGTTGTTGGGTCATTACCCACCCGGATAGCCACGTCGGGTGGCGAAAGGGTGCGTAAGGCCAATTCGTCAGTGACGTCATCGCCGGCAAAGCCCACCACTGAGGCGCCGGTCTGTTGGCGTAGCTGCCGCAGCGCCTCGGCCTTGCCAGCTGGTACCACAGCAAGTTCAACCACTGACTTGCCTTCAAGGACGTGCGCCTCAAGCGAGGCGCCCAAACGCCAAGCCGCCTGGCTCAGGTCGCGCGCCAACGCTGGATCGGCCACCAAACGAGTGTGTAGTACATGAGCTGTCGGTTTGTGCTCAACCCACGCTCCGGCTGGGCTACCGTGCGCTTGAATCAACTGGCCCAATCCTTGGTCAAAGCTGGCTAGGCGCTGTTGGAGCTGGGCAGACAGTTGGTGTGGCTCCAGCTGAAGCTGACCACCCACGATCTGGCCTGTCTCAGCCCCGTGGGAGCCAGCCAACAGAGTCTGATCCGGTGGTTTGGCCAGCCTGGCTAGATCCCGCAGGGGCCGGCCCGAGATCAGCGCCAAGCTAATCGTGGGCGCTTGGGCTAGCACCGCCAGTGCGGCCCGGCAGGGGGGCAGGGTGGTGGCGGCTTCGGGGTCGTCAACCAGGGGAGTCAAGGTGCCATCAAAATCCAAAGCCAGCAGGGTCTGGCTGGCACCGAGCAGGCGGTTGGCAGCCTCCGGCCACCAGTTTGGTTGGCTCATCTCACTCCATTTCCCTGAATGGCAGTGGCCCAATTGGGCCGCGCGGGGATAGGGCCGCAGGATACTAGCTGGTCAACTACCAGACGGCGGGTGAGGGCTGGGCCGCAGGCGCACCCAGCAAGAGCGCAAGACGCTACCCCGCTGGGCTCGGACTTGCGATCCATCCCGGCGGACACGTTCAGCCTTCGGCTTGCGGGTTTGAACTGCTGGTGTCTCCCGGGCTAAAGCGGTCCGGTGCCAGGGTAGTCAGGAAGGCTTCAGCCCAAGCGGCTACGTCGTGGGTTAACACACGGCGGCGCAGGGCACTCATTCTCCGGCGTTGTTCGCGTGGTGACATATTGACGGCCCTGACCAACGCATCTTTCAGGCCATCAATGTCATGGGGGTTGACCAAGATGGCTTGATGCAGTTCGCTGGCGGCACCAGTGAACTCCGACAAAACCAGCACCCCACGGCCGTCAGTCCGAGCGGCCACATACTCCTTGGCCACTAGATTCATGCCATCGCGCAGCGCCGTTACCACCATCACATCGGCCGCCAGGAACAGCGCAGTCATCTCTTCAGGCCCCTGGTTTTGATGTAGATAGTGGATGGCCGGTCTAGCCAGAGAGCCAAAATCGCCGGTGATGCGCCCCACCGTGGTCTCAACTTCCTCACGCAGTTGCTGGTAAGCCGAGACATTGCCGCGTGAGGGGCTGGCCACCTGGACAAGCACCACACCAGGCACTGGCAGGCGGCCCTCTCGGAGCAGTTCCTCATAGGCCTTCAACCGGTGTGGGATGCCCTTGGTGTAGTCCAGGCGGTCCACGCCGAACAAGACCGCGTCAGGGTTGCCCAGTTCGGCCCGAATCTCCCTGGCTCTAGCTTGGACCCGCGAGGTCCGGGCTAAAGCGTCGGCTGCCGTCGAATCGAGCGAAATGGGGAAGGCCGAGGCTTGGATCTGCCGGGGCCGGCCAGCTGGTCCAGGCGCCAGGATGAACTGTGAGCGGGTGGTCAGACCGGTCAATCGTCTGACGCAAGAGCGGAAGTTAGCTGCGTCCTGAGCGCGCTGGAAACCCAGCAGGTCGGCTCCCAGCAAACCCATCAGGATTTGACGCCGCCAAGGCAGCTGCGCGAACAAGGCTTCCGGGGGGAATGGGATGTGGTTGAAAAAGCCAATCTTGACATCTGGGCGCAAGTCGCGAATCAAACTGGGCACCAGCTGGAGTTGGTAGTCGTGGATCCAAACCACGCCACCAGGCGACACCACTGCGGCGGTGGCCTCGGCAAAGCGTCGGTTGACCTGCTGGTAGGTCTCATACCACTCACGGTGATACTTCGGCTGGGAGATAACGTCGTGGTACAACGGCCACAGTGTGGCGTTGGAGAAACCTTCGTAGTATTCGGCAATCTCCTGGGCGCCGAGCGCCACGGGGATGGATGTGATGCCACCGACGTTGACCGGGTCAAAGATGACGTCTGGAGCACCGGCCCAACCGACCCATGCACCGTTGTGTTGCCTGAGAACCGGTTCCATGGCCGTAACCAAACCGCCAGGTGAACGGCCGGCGGTCATTTCGCCATCGGGCCCAAAAGCCACATCGACAGGTAGGCGGTTGGCCGCTACTACCAGATCAAACTGGCCGACAGTCAAACGTGCTCCTTGCCGCAAAGCCGCGTCCGCTGAGCTTTGGGACGGGCGAATTCACACATGGTACCGGAAGGCGGGCTTGGGCTTTTGTTAGCCGCCAGGTCGTGGCACTGTGGTGGTATGTCTAATCCGGTCATTGACATCACCGATTTGGTGGTTCACCGCTCCAACCGGGTAGTGCTGCCCGGCCTTTCCATGCGTGTCCCTGAGGGGCAGATAGTCGGTTTGCTGGGGCCTTCCGGTGGAGGTAAGTCGACTTTGATGCGCTGCATTGTGGGGGTTCAGATCATCAAGTCCGGTCAAGTGATGGTGCTGGGACTGCCAGCTGGCGCAGCCGAACTGCGCCACCAGGTGGGTTACATGACCCAGACGCCCTCGGTGTACAAGGACTTGACCATAAAAGAAAACTTGGACTACTTCGCGGCACTGGTGGGAGCCGGGGCGGGCCAAGTCAGTGGTGTCATTGACCGGGTTCGGTTGGCCGACCACGCCAACGCTGTGGTGGGGCGGCTGTCGGGCGGACAGCTCTCCCGAGTTTCGTTAGCAGCCGCTTTGCTGGGGCAGCCCAAGGTGTTGATTTTGGATGAGCCAACGGTGGGTTTGGACCCGGTGCTGCGCCGCGAGTTGTGGGGTTTGTTCCACGATCTGGCGGCCGATGGCGTCACCCAACTTGTTTCCAGCCACGTTATGGATGAAGCCTCCCGCTGTGATCGCCTGATTTTGCTCTCCGAGGGCCGGATCCTGGCCGATGACACACCGGCTGGCATTCTAAGCGCCACCGGAGCGCCGGACATGGAAGAGGCCTTCCTAACCCTGGAAGACGCCGCCGCCCAGCAAAGGGGCGAATCATGAGCGCCCGGCGCACCTTAGCTACCACTCGGCGGGTGCTGAGCCAGCTCCGCCACGACAAACGCACCATTGCGCTGATCATGGGCGTGCCCTGCCTGGTGTTGGGACTGATTGCCTGGATGTTCAACAACTATCCAGGGCCAAAGGTGATAGACCGTTGGGGGCCCATGCTGCTGGCCATTTTCCCAGCCATTGTCATGTTTTTAGTGACCTCGGTGGCCACGCTACGAGAACGGACCGGCGGCACTCTCGAACGGCTGATGACCACACCGCTAGCCAAGGGTGATTTCCTCTTTGGCTACGCCATCGCCTTTGCCGTAGCTGCCACCGTCCAGGCCACGGTGGTGACGGCTTGGGCAGTGTGGGTCTGCGGCATGAATGTTCAAGGCCACGTGTGGGAGCTGATTGTGGTGGCGGTGTTAGACGCGGTGCTTGGCTCCACCATGGGGCTGGCTGCCAGTTCCCTGGCTCGCACCGAATTCCAGGCTGTCCAGATGATGCCAGCGATGATCATTCCGCAGCTGGTGGTCTGCGGGCTGTTCATGCCCCGGGACCAAATGCCGCTGCTGCTGGAGTGGATCAGCAACGTGGTGCCGTTCACCTACGCCATGAAGGCCACCGCATCGATTGCAGGCGGTGGTTCACTGGTGGACTCGCTGGGTGACGTGGCTTTGGTGATTGGTTTCGTGGCCCTGGCCTTGGTGGCCGGGGTAGCAACCCTCAAGCGTCGCACCCCCTGAGAGGGCGGGGCGTTCCGCCGCGTCTTTGACGCCGCCTACGGGCGTTTGGCAAAACGGTCTAGCAGGGCGGTGTCGCCGGAGACAATCAGTATGTCTTGCTGGGAAACCTTGGTTTCAGGTGTGGCGTATTCAAACTCGTGACCGGGGGATTTCATGCCAATCACCCGCACGCCGTACTTCTTTTCGATTTGCGACTGAGCCAAGGTGAAGCCAATGGTCTCCTTGGGCGGATGCATCTTGACAATGGTGAAGCCATCTTCGAACTCGATGTAGTCCAGCAACCGGCCGGAGACTAGGTGGGCCACGCGCTCGCCGGCATCTGACTCAGGCAGAATCACCTGATGGGCGCCAATCCGGCGCAAAATCCGGGCGTGTGCCGTGGAAATAGCCTTGGACCAAACCTGATTCAACCCCATTTCGACCAGATTGGAAGTGATTAGCACCGAGGCTTCAAGTTGGGTGCCGACGCCCACCACTGCCACAGGGAAATCACGGGCGCCCAGCTGTTCCAGGGCGGATGGGTCGGTGCAGTCGGCTTCTACCAAAGCCAAGCGACCCGACCAGCGACGAATCACCTCGGGGTCGCGTTCCACCGCCAGCACATCGCGGCCAAGACGCTCAACCGTCATGGCCAGACGTGAGCCGAAACGGCCCAACCCAATGACCAGGACAGCACCGTCGGTTGGCACCTGCGGGTCGGGTGAGGGCCGGAACCGGGTTGAATCCATGTTTGCTCCTCTAGGTTGTGGTGGCCTTGGTGTTTGGCGCCTCAGCCAATGATGGGCCGTTCTTGCGGTAGGCGGATCAAACGCCGTCGGTTGGTTAGAGACACCAGGGCGGCAATTGTCATGGTGCCCAGCCGGCCGGCCAACATCAAGACAATCAAGATCAGTTTGCCATCCCACGGCAGTGCGGCGGACAAACCGGTGGACAGACCGCAGGTGCCAAAGGCGGAAATGGATTCGAAGATGACATGGTCCGGTGGCCCGGCACCAATGGCACTTAGACCAAGAGCCCCGGTGAAGACCAACACCATGCCGGCAGTGGTCACCGTGATGGCAACACGCAAGGTAGAGGGGTCAATGCGACGGCCAAAGGCTTCCATGTCGCGGTCGCCGCGCGCCTCAGCCAAGATGGCTAACAACAGCACAGCGAAGGTGGTTACTTTGATACCTCCGGCGGTGGAGGCCGAACCGCCCCCAATGAACATCAAAGCGTCTTGGGCAATGATGGTGGCCGGTTTTTGTTGTTCTATGGCGTAGGTTGCGAACCCGCCGGATCGGGTGTTAATGCCAGCAAATACGGTGTTGATCAGGGTGGTGCCGGTTGTTTGATCCCCCAAAGTGGCTGGGTTGTTCCACTCGGTGAGGCTTAGCAGCACGGCGGAAGCCACCACCAGGGCTAGGGAGACGCTGACAGTGATCTTGGTGTGTAGATTCCACCGCCGGGGATGGCGCAGATGACGGGTGATGTCCAAGATCACTGGGAAACCGAGCGAGCCAATGAACACCCCCACACCAATAGGCACTAGCACACCCCAGTCGGCCAGGTGGGGGGTCAACCCCTGGTCGGTGGGTGCGAACCCAGCATTGTTGAAGGTTGACACGGCATAGAACACCCCATGCCACACCGCCTTGGGCCAGGGTTCACCGGAGGCAGCGAAGCGGCCAATCAGGATCACTGCAATGGCCGCCTCGGCCACAGCCGAAATCACAGCCACCGCCCTGACCAGCAGGCCAACCTCGCCTAGACCGGTCGAGCCGGTTTCCGAAGCAGCCAGCAATCTGGTCCTAAAGCCCAACCGCCGGAACGTGATCAGCGACATGATGGAGCCCAGGGTCATAATGCCCAAGCCCCCAATCTGGATGCCGACCAAGATGGCACCCTGACCAAAGTCAGACCAGTAATTGGCTGTGTCGACGGAGGTCAAACCGGTTACGCAGACCGCTGAAGTGGCGGTAAACAAGGCATCAATGAAGGGCGGGGCGTGCCCCGAACGGGTGGCAAGGGGCAGGCACAACGCAATTGCGACCAATCCAACCACTGCCAAGAAGGCTGCCACGGCTAGGCGGGCGGGTGAGGCGTGGGTTAGGCGCTGCCAAAAGCTGCGCCCCGCCTGGTGTCCTTCCGGCAAATCCGCCCGCATGGTTTCACACTACCCACACCAGTGGCTAGAACCAGCCAGCGGCTTAGGTGGCGTGCCCAAACGGCTAGACCGCATTACTAGATGCGGAGGTGGCTTGTGGCACTGCCCAAACAAGTCCCGCCGCCAAAAGCTGTGTTTCCTTCTGTCAGTCCGGAGAGCCTCACTGGCCAAACTTAAGGGCCAAAGCCGGTACGTGAGGGCGGGGGCGTCACCGCGGTGAGGCGCCGGCTGGCTGGCCTCAAGTAGTCGAAGACCAGGCACAGGCTACTAGAGTGGTCCCCAGCAAGACAGCGCAGCCTGATGGAGTTGACAAGTCGATGGATCCAAACGCCCAGCAGTACTACACCGTGGCTGAAGTGGCCCAGATGATGCGCGTGTCCGGGATGACCATCTACCGTCTGATCCGGGCAGGTGAATTGCGAGCGCTACGGGTGGGGCACTCTTACCGTGTGCCAACCGAGGCGTTGGAGGATTACCTGGCCAGTGGTGGTTCGCAATGGCCCCAGGAGGCTCAAGCCGCCAGTGCCTAAGCAAATCCCCTAACCCGCTTGGTTACCTGTATCATTTCTGCCTGGCCTTTACCGGCGTGCCGTGGCACCAAGGCGGCCGGCACGCAAGAGCAAAATCACCAGACAGTGAGGACCGTATGGGTTCGGTTATCAAAAAGCGCCGCAAGCGGATGGCGAAGAAGAAGCACCGCAAGCTGCTGCGCAAGACCCGTCACCAGCGCCGCAACAAGAAGTAAAGGTTCATAGTTGGCTCAACCGGGCTTTGGCCCGGGATGTTGCCATGCCTTCAGTCTGACCATCAGCTTGACGATGCCGGACCACACCACCGCAGCCAGCCTCCGGTTGGTCAGCCCTCCAGTTGGCGCCTTGGCTGGGCTAACCACCGTTCCCATCAACCGGTAGTTGGTGGACCTGTGCCGTGCCGCTGGCCGGTGGCAACCTCAGCCGTTGATGAACCGGATGGGCGTGGCGCCGGGCTTGGTCTCTAGGCGGCGCCTCATTACCGCCATGGCTTGAGGGTTTTGGTCCATCAGGACAAAGCGGCGGCCAAGCTGGGCAGCCGCCGCCCCGGTGGTACCTGAACCGGCAAAACAGTCCAGCACCCAATCACCGGGGTTGGACGAAGCCTGGATGATGCGCCGTAATATGCCCTCCGGTTTCTGGGTGGCATAGCCGGTTTTCTCTTTGCCTGTGGGCGAGACAATGGTGTGCCACCACACATCGGTTGGCAGTTTGCCCCGCGCGGCTTTCTCCGGGGTCACCAAACCAGGGGCCATGTAGGGTTCGCGGTCAACCTCTTGGGCGTTGAAAACGTAGTTGGCCGGGTCTTTGACATAAACCAATATGTTGTCGTGTTTGGTCGGCCAACGGGTCTTGGACCGAGCGCCATAGTCGTAGGCCCAGATGATCTCATTCAGAAACGAACGGTGCCCAAATAGTTGGTCCAACGCCACCTTGGCGTAGTGGACTTCTCGGTAGTCCAGGTGTAGATACAAGGTGCCTGCGGGGGACAACACCCGCCACAGCTGTTCCAAGCGCGGCCAGAGGAAAGCCCAGTAGTTGTCAAACACATCGTTGTAGGAGGTGGTCGGTCCGAACACCTGGTCATAGTGCCGGCCTTTGAAACCTTGGCGCTGACCGGTGGCGGACTGGCTGGTCTTGATGGACTGGCGCTCTTGGATGCGACCGGTGTTGAACGGTGGATCAAGATAAGCCAGCGCGAAGCTGCCATCCGGTAAGGCCGCTAGTTCGGGCAGATTGTCGCAGCAAGCCACCAGGTTGGCGCCGTCGGGCCGCCATGCCAACAGACTGTCAGCCATAGCGTTGGATGTTATCAGTCGATCAGGCCCGACTGACCCGCCGGTGGGCTGCGCCACCAACCCCGGGAGGTGGCTAGCAGCCACTCCAGTCCGGCGCCGGCCGCGCGCCAGCTGCCTCACCGTCGGGCTCAGCGCTTCCGGTCTAACAATCGCCGCAACACCACCCAGACAGCCCAAATGGTGCCAACCCGGTAAGCCGCCGTGGCAGAGCGCCGCACCGCCCGGCGCTTAGCCCTGAACTCGCGCACCGGCCAGCCAGACTGAGCGCAATGGCGTCTGAGGCGGCGGTCTGGGTTGATCCCGCATGGAAAACCGGCCAGGGACAGCATGGGTATGTCGTTGGCAGAGTCGCCGTAGGTAAAGCAGGCCTCAAGGTCAAGTTGGCGTTCGGCGGCTAATTGCTCGATGGCGGTGGCCTTCGCTGGGCCATGTAGTAACCCGTCTACTAGGCGCCCAGTGAAGTGTCCGGCTGATTGTTCTGCCACCGTGCCCATGCCGCCGGTCGCCCCCACCCGGTCGGCAATCAGGTTGACCACCTGGACAGGGCTGGCTGAAATCAGCCAAACCTCGTGTCCGGCCGCCAGGTGAATGTCAATCAGGTCTTTGGCGCCAGGAAAAACTCGAGCTGACAAGACCTCGTCCCACACATCCTCAGCCAGCGTTTCCATGACTGCCACGGTCCGGCCTTTGATGGCCTCCAGCGACCGAGTCTTGGTCGCCTCCACCCCAGCTTGGGACTCGCCAAACAGGCGGTAGCGCAGGTTGATGCGGAAAAACCGCACAACGTCCCGGATGGAAATGACGCCGCGTCGCTTCATGGCTACGCCCAAGTGGAACAGGGAGGCACCGCGCACAATGGTGTTGTCCACGTCAAAAAAGGCGGCTACGCCACCCTTGGGGCTATCCGGGGTGGTGGGCGCGGGAAGCACAGACATCGCTGTCCAGTATGCCGGAGATCGGTCTAACTGAGGTAGCAGGCGCCACACCGCGGTCATTCCAGCCGGACGGTACCCCAGGACACTAGCTGCCTGCCTTGGCTTGATCAACCAGGTCAGTCGAACCGAGTTTGACGCCACCGGGGCCGGGCCTGACAGACTTGGCTTATGGTCCTCTCGCTCACCACCATTCATCTGCTGCGGCACGGCGAGGTGCATAACCCCGACCATGTGCTCTACGAGCGTCTGCCTGATTTCCACCTATCTGACACCGGGCGGGCGATGGCGCAGCGAGCCGCCGATCATTTCGCCAGGTTAGCTGGTCCCCCAGTTGTGCAGTTGTTGGTCAGTCCTTTGGACCGGGCTCAAGAAACAGCGCAACCCCTCGCCCAGGCCCTTGACTTGCCAGTCCAAACAGAACCAGATGCGATTGAGGCTCAAAGCCACTTCGCTGGTCAGGTGGTTGATTTCCGCAATTTGGTCCGCCCCAAGAACCTGGTTAAGCTGTTCCGTCCGCTGCGCCCCTCTTGGGGGGAACCTTTCGCCGAGATTGCCCTCCGCATGCACCGGGCCATTGACAAAGCCCGGTTGGCCGCCCAAGGTGCCGCCGCCGTCATCGTGACACACCAATCCCCCATCTGGCGGGCAAGGCTGCAAGCCGAGGGCCGTCGGCTGTGGCTCCCACCACGGGGCCGGGCCTGCTCTCTGGCGTCAGTGACCACGTTGGTCTACCAGGGTGAGCGACTGGTCGAGGTGGCCTATTGCGAACCCGCGGCTGATCTATTGCCGGACCACCTGCGGTAGGCAGCCGCCGTGAATTGAGCCCATCAGGCGTCGGT
>Ga0123356_10005614_pt1 | contig 12748 bp, 8 predicted proteins | sample TergutEmb28metaG_2_FD_92546 | JGI IMG/M metagenome (GOLD analysis project Ga0123356, IMG submission 92546) | Embiratermes neotenicus P3 segment gut microbial communities from Petit-Saut dam, French Guiana - Emb289 P3 | ecosystem: Host-associated > Arthropoda: Insects > Digestive system > Gut ... | reverse complement strand
CACTCGATCCGGCGCGGTCCCGCTTCCCGGTGAGGCGGCCCGTCTTCGATGAGGCACCTCGGTAACACAGGTAGCCAGGGTCGGCCGGGTACCCAACGTCGAAGCCGGTGATCACCCACTGGATCTCATGCGCTTCCGAAGGCCGCGCGTGGATCCGACGCCAGGGATGCAACCACAAGACCTGTCGTGCCGACACGGCGGCGTCATAGGGCCGGACAAGCCTGTCCCGACGATTCGCCATGCCGCCGCCCTGCCGGACGGGGAGCCGGATGCCGGACTTGACGCGCCACAGCAGCTCGGCGCCGGTCGCGGCGCCAGGCTCGGCCGCAGGCTCCTAGTGCAGGCAGCGGCTGAGTGTACAGGCTAGTCGTTGGCCAGTCCGAGTGCCGGGTTCAGAGTCCGGCGGCCCGCAGTGATGCGTGCAGTGTGCCGGCGATGTCGATCAGCTGCCCCGCGTTGGTCAGTGAACCGGACAGGGACATTGCCAGGTCGGTGGCGGGCACGGCCCGGGTGAAGCGGATCGCGTCGCGGGTCACTTGCTCCAGGCTGCCCTGGAACGGCTGGCGGCTGCTCTCGTCGGCGCGGCCAGGGGTGATAGTGACGCTGGTGACGAGGCTGAGGCCGATCGGCCGTCGGCGGCCGTGCTCAGCCGCCAGGGCCTGCAGCTGCTTCCACTGCCCGGCCAGGAACTCCGGGTCGGTCGCCACCGGGATCCAGCCGTCGGCATGATCGACGATGCGGCCGAAGCTGGCGGGGTTACTGCCAGCGAGCAGGACCGGGATGGGCCGGGCGGGCTTGGGCCCTACCTCCGACGGCGCGATGGCGCTCAGGGTGCCCGAGTGGGACACGGGGTCCGGGCCCCAGACCGTCGCGCAGACGTCGAGGGTCTCGTCCAGGGCCGCGCCGCGCCGCTCGAACGGGACGACGCCCGCGGCCTCGTACTCGTCGCGGGACCACCCGGTGCCCAGGCCCGCGATCACCCGGCCGCCGCTGGCGTTGTCCAGCGTCGCCAGCGCCCGGGCCAGCTGGAGCGGCTGGTGCAGTCCCGCGACCAGCACGCTGGTACCCAGTTGGACCCGCTCGGTGGCCGCCGCGGCCAGCGTCAGCGCGACCAGCGGGTCAGCGTTGCTCCGGTAGAAGTCGAACCACGGCAGCCCGGGGACGCCGAACAGGCCATCCACGGGAGACTCGGGGACCAGCACGCGCTCCCCGGCCCAGAGACTGTCATAACCGATCTGTTCGGCGGCCTTCGCCACCGCCGGTATGTCGCGGCCGATGCTGAACGTCTTCTGCACCGGGAGCGCAAGGCCGAGCCTGATGGACACTGGGTTTCCTCTCTATTCGGGCTAGCCGAGGATGAGCCGCTCGATCTCGTCGAGCGCGTTGTGGGCGGCATACACCTGGGCGATCTTCGCGACGTTGTCGCGGATCGTGGCGTCCTTGAGCAGCGACCCGGTCGCGTCCGCGACCGCCTCGGGGGTAGGAGTCCCGGTCTGCAGGCTGATGCCGAGGCCGTGGTGGGCGATCCGCGCGGCGACGGCGGGCTTGTCCTCGGTAACGCCGGCGACGATGACCGGCACGCCGGCCGCGAGCGCCTGCTGGGTACCGCCGTAGCCGCCGTTGGTGATGTATACGCTGGCCTTCGGCAGAATGGCGCTGAACGGGATGAACTCGGCCACCCGGGCGTTGGCCGGGACCGATATCGACAGCGCGCCGGGTTCGCGGCCGAGCGCGGCGACCACGGTGACGTCCCGTTCCGCCAGGCCGACCAAGGCGGGCTCGACAAGCTCGGACAGGTCCCGGTTGGCGAGGGTGCCCTGGGTCACGACGACCACCGGGCGAGAGGCGTCCAGCTCCGCCCACCACGCCGGGGGCTGCCAGCCGGGGTTAGTGCTCCCGGGCAGCAGGCCGACCAGGTGCAGCGAGGCCGGGGCGTCACCGCGCGCGAACTCGACCCCCGGCACGGCCAGCGCGGCGGTCGCATCCGGAATGGTGAAGATGCCATCAACGAACGTGGGGAGGTCCCTGGTGGCGCCAAGGGATTCCAGGAGCGCCACCAGGCGGTCCTGGGTCGGCTGCAGCATCCCCGCGAACTGGGCGTTCGCGGCCCGGTTAGCGGCCTTCTGGTCCCCGTCGGGCCCGGCCGGCACCGGCCCGAAGAAGGTCGTGTCGTCGCTGCTGAGCGGGAGCGGCACCGCGGTCACCGCGACCCACCTGCGGGGCCGCCGCCCCGGGGCGCCCAGCGCGACCGGCAGTGCCCCGAGCCACAGGGTGTTGCAGACCAGGTACTGGTCGGGGTCCTGCTCGAGCAGCCGCTGCAGCACCGAGTGCAGGTCAGGGACGGGGTTCACGAAGGCGTGCGCCCAGTCGTAGTTGATCATCTCCGGTCCCGGGGCAAGCTTCGCCCGCTCAGGGTCAGCGCCGAAAAGGCGGTCGTCGAAGTCGGCCGGGCCGGCGACCGGCGTGAAGGCGAGTCCGGCGCTCTCTACCACCGCACGGAAGCGACTGCCGGTCACCATCGTGATGTGGTGGCCACGCCCGGAGAGCCCCCCGGCGAGCTGCAGCAGCGGTGTCAGCTCCCCGGTGATAGGCGGAGCTGCCACGATGATCTTTGCCATGGTGTCCTTTCGTTGAGCCTACGAACTACTGACATGCGCCGGATATCCATCCGGAAGTTCGTTCGACTAATGCGCCTCGCCGTGGTTCGCCGGTGCGGGGACGGCAACGGCTATTGGCGCGCCGTAGGCGCTGCAAGTCTCCCCGGTGAGCCATACAGTCGACTTGCAATCGCCATACAGTGACGCTTCGATTTACGCGTGCGAAGCTTCGCAGTGCTCGGATCGACCGAGGTACGCGATGGTGACCGGCTCGTCGAACTCGGTGGACCGCTGCCCCGCCGTCTGCTTACCGCGCTGCTGGCAGCGGAAGGCCGGCCGGTCTCCGACAATCAGCTCAGCGAGTCCCTCTGGGAGGGCCGGCCGCCCGCCAGCCCGCAGACCGCCTTGCAGGTGTATACGTCTCGGCTGCGGCGCGCGCTGGGTGACACCGACCGGAACGCACTGCGCCGCACCACGGCTGGTTATCGTCTCGTCACCGAACCCGGCGTCACCGACGTCGAGCAGTTCACCGAGCAGGTCGGCGCAGCACGGCTGCTGTCGGCCGCCGGCCGGAGCGAGAAGGCGGTGCCGGCGTTCGACGCGGCCTTGCGGCTATGGCGCGGCGACCCGTTCGCCGACCTGCCAGAGGATCCAGGCGTGTCGGCTGCCCGTACGCATCTGCGGGAGCTACGAGACACGGCGGAGGAGGATCGCGCCGCCGCCCGGCTCGCGGCCGGGCAGGAGGCCGACGCGGTCGCTGAACTGGACGCGCTCGCACGCGCCGCGCCCTACCGGGAACGGCGCTGGGCGCTGCTGGTCCTCGGCCTGTACCGCTGCGGCCGCCAGGCCGAGGCACTCGCCGCCGTACGCCGCGTGCGAAGCCTGCTCGCCGACCAGCTCGGCGTCGAGCCCGGATCCGAACTGCAGCACCTAGAGCAGCAGGTACTCCATCAGGACCCGCGCCTGCTGCTCTCCGAACCAAGAAGTTCCTCCTATGATCCGGTTCCTCGCGAGCGCATCGCCCGGCCGCTGTCGTCATTCCTCGGGCGGGACTCCGATCTCGCCCTGCTCGCCGGGCTCGTCGCCGCGAACCGGCTGGTGACCGTGGTCGGCGCGACGGGCGTTGGAAAGACCCGGCTGGCGATCGAGCACGCCGCCGCCCGCACCGACGCGGACGGGCCATGGCTGGTGCGGCTCGCGGATGTGACGGATGCAGCAGTGCTGCCTTCGGCGGTAGCGGCCGCTTTCCGTATGACCGGGGAAGCAGCCGCTACTCCCGAATCGCTGGCTGAGGCCCTGTCCCGTCGCCGGGGGCTGCTGCTGCTGGACAACTGCGAGCATCTCATCGATCATGTCGTGCCGCTCGTACTCGCTGTGCTCGACCGGGCTCCCGGCCTGCACCTGCTGGCCACCAGCCGAGTCCCGCTCGGCATCGACGGCGAACGCCTGCTGCCGCTCAGCCCGCTGCCAATCGCAGAAGCAGTTGCGCTGCTGACCGACCGGGTCCGCGCGGCACGGCCGACGTGGGAACCGCGGGGGCGGGATCTCGACGCGATACAGCACGTTGCCGGCGCGCTTGACGGGATGCCGCTGGCGCTGGAACTGGCTGCGGCCCGCATCCCGGTCCTCGGCCTCCAGGAGATGGCTGCCCACCTGGGCGACCGGCTCGCCGTGCTCGGCAGCGTTCCCGCGGGATCGCTGACGCATCACACCACTCTTGAGGCCGCCATCAAGTGGAGCGTCGACCTGCTGCCGGAAGCCGACCGGGCGATGCTGCTGCGGCTGTGGCCGTTCGAGGGCGGGTTCCCGCTGGAGGCTGTGGAGTCGTGGGAATCCAGTCTGGAGACGCTGTCGTCGCTGGTCAGCCGCTCTCTTGTGGTCACGGAGACTGCGGTGTCGGACCCCGTGCTCGGAGACACTGGGCTTGCGGATACGACCGTGGCGCCCAGTCGGTACCGGCTGCTGGAGATCATCCGGACGTACTGCCGAATACATGATCCGGCGCCAGAGGCCAGCCGGGCCGCTCATGCGGCGTTCGTCCGTCATTACGTCGAACAGGCCGCACGGGAACTGCTGGGTCCCCGCTCCGGCCATGGCGCCCGGGTGCTGATCAGGGAACTGCCCAATTTCCGCGCGGCGATCTCGCACGACCTGACCGCTGACCCGGAAGCGGCACTGCGAACAGCCGGGCAGGTCATGTGGCTCTGGGTACGCAGCGGCCTGCCAGCCGAGGGCCGCCGGATGCTGGAACGCTGCCTGGACGCGGCCCCGCACGCACCGGCCAGCGACATCGCCCGCGCCCGCGCGGCGCACGCCGCCCTGGAGTACGTGTCGGGAGACGCCAGTCACGCCCGGGGGACGATAGCCGACGTGGTCGGGACTCTCAGCGCCGCGGCTGACCGCGAAGACCGGGTCCTGTACGCCGAGGCGCTTTACTACCAGGCGATGCTGCAAATACCAGACGGCGATCCGAAGACCGGGCTGACCGCGGCGACGGACTCACACCGGATCAGCGTCGAACTCGGCCTGGAATGGCTGGCTGCGTTGGCGGAGATGATGCGCGGAGCGGCGCTGCTGATGTTGGGCCGTGCCGCCGAAGGCCGACAGGAACTGCATGCGGCCATCCGCGATGCACTGGCCTGCGGCATGGAATGGACCGCCGGGGTCAGTGAACTGATGCTGGCGCAGCATCTGCTGGCATCCGGAGACCCGGCGCTGCCCGTCCTCCGGCGTGCCCTGCGGCGGTTCCGCCGCGATGGCGACCTCAGCAGCATCCTCGCAGTGCTGTATAACGGCGCGCGGGCACTCGCTGTCACCGGGCAGCCCGAGCGGGCAGAACAACTGCGGGCAGCCGTGGACCAGCACATGATCCGGCGCGGCATGCGCCTGGACCAGACATACGCCAGTGGCAACGTCCCCGGTGGAAGGCAGATCGAACCCCTGACGGCCATCGACGACGATGCGCCGTCGCTCGAGACGGCAATCGGCCTCCTCGAGAGCGAGAGCTAGGACGGCTTCCAATACGGTACGTGGCGGAACAACCATTTCGGAACGCGCCACCAGCGCCCGTCCGTGGCCGTCCGTGGAAAGCCGACGGTTACCCCGGGGGTCTACGGTCACGTCACGCCGGCCATGCGAACCGTGCTGACCACGCTGCTCCAGGAGCATTGGGACACCGCCCTCGCTGATCGAGCCCGGCTATCCCCGCGCTCGATCGTGCCCGCACTCGATGCACTCCTACCGGCTCAGGAGACGCCGCAGATCAAGATCGGCTCCCATTTCGCTCCCAAAATCGGACACCAGCGGGAAGGCTGATTGACTTACAGGAGAACCGTCGATCTCTGACCTGGTATTTCATGGGTCGGGGTGGCCGGATTTGAACCGGCGGCCTCTTCGTCCCGAACGAAGCGCGCTGCCAAGCTGCGCTACACCCCGCTGACCGCCCGAGAAGTCTAGCTGATACCGGCTACCAGCGTGAGCAGCGTAGCCTCCGGCCGGCAGCAGAACCGGACAGGGGCATAAGGCGACGTACCGAGCCCGTCCGAGACGTGCAGCCACGGCTCGCCATCGGCGCCGGTGCCGGGATACCGGTGCAGGCCGCTGGCCAGTTCCCGGCTGATCCCGCAGTTAGTGACCAGCGGTCCCGTGCCCGGCAGCCGGATCTGGCCGCCGTGGGTATGACCGGCCAACAGCAGGTCGAAGCCGTCGGCGGCGAACCGGTCAAGCACCCAAGGCTCCGGCGAGTGCATGACGCCGAGCCGCAGGTCGGCGCTGGGGTCGGCGGTGCCCTCCACCAGCTCGTATCGGTCCCGGCGAATGTGGGCGTCGTGCACGCCTGCCACCTCGACATCGTGCTCGCCGACCTTGATCCGACCTCGCCGGTTGTTGGCGTTGAACCAGCCCGCGCTCTCCATGCCCGCGCCGAGCTCCGCCCACGGCAGGTCGTCAATGTCGTGGGCGTGCTCGCCAGAGCTGTTGCGCCATAGGTAGCGCGCCGGGTTGCGCAGCTTGGGCGCGTAGAGATCGTTGGAGCCATACACGAACACGCCGGGGCGGTGGAGCAACGGCCCGAGCGACGCCAAGAACGGGCTCACGGCCTGAGGGTGTGCGATCGAGTCGCCGGTGTTGACCACCAGGTCTGGCTCGAGCGCGTCAAGTGTGCGCAGCCAGGACATCAGGCGGTGCCGCCCAGGCGTGAGGTGCACGTCTGAGATGTGAAGAATGCGCAAAGGTGCGGCTCCCGCCCGCAGGACCGGGACTTCGATCCGGCGTAGCGCGAACCAGTTCCGCTCGATGACCGACGAGTAGCCGATGCCCGCGATAGCCGCCAGAGCGGCGGTCCTGACGACGGTTCGTGCCCGCATCCGTCTATCGTGCCATGCCCGCGGCAGTGCACCGGCCTCAGCGGCCTAGCGCCCAAACGCGGCAGTATAGGACCATGCCGACACTGAAGGATCAGCTCAGGGCCGATCTCACCGCCGCCATGAAGGCGCGGGACGAGACGCGTACCCGCACCCTCCGCATGGCTCTCACCTCGATCAGTAACGAGGAGGTTTCCGGCGCGGCCGCTCATGACCTTTCTGACGATGAGATCGTCAGGATCCTGACGAGGGAGGCTAAGCGGCGCCGGGAGGCGGCCGCCGCGTTCGCCGGGGCGGGCCGCACGCACCAGGCCGCCGCCGAGCAGGCCGAGGAAGAAGTCCTCTCGGCCTATCTGCCCGCCCAGCTCGACGACGGCGAACTCGCCGCGCTCGTGACCGCCGCCATCGCCGAGACCGGCGCCTCCGGTCCCGGCGGGATCGGCCAGGTCATGAAGGCGGTCACCCCGAAAGTGGCGGGCCGCGCCGAGGGCAGCCGCGTCGCCGCCATGGTGCGCAGCCAGCTCACCAGCACGTAGCCCTCATGAGGCGCGCGAGCGCTACGCCGCCCTGAAGATGGACGTGATCTGGGCCCGCGCGCCGGTGAGGGCCCAGATCAGTCACGGGCTAGCAGTCGGGGTGGGAACCGGCGGTCGAACGGGCGGTGGCGTGCGCTTTCCGCCGGTACCCGGGCTGCTGCTGCAGCCGGGGTTGGGAGTTGCGGTCGGGTTCGGACCGCCCGTGTTCTGCTGGTTACAGCCGCTGGTCGGTGCACCGAATCCGCCGCCCTGCGAGAAGTACGAGCCCGGCGCGGCCGGGAACGGCACATCCGCCCCGAGGTTGGCGTGCATGAACGTCTCTTCCCACGTCGCGCCCGGCGCGTTGTCGCCGAACATCTGGCCGGGGCAGTTCTCGCCGCCGATGTCGACGTAGCAGGAATTCGAGCCGACCATCGCGCCCGAGCCGGTCGGGCTGCTCGGGTTGAACACTGACACGTAGCCGGTCAGCGTCGGCGTCCAGCCGGCGAACGCGGCGTAGAAGCCGCCGTCGGCGGTACCGGTCTTCGCAGCCGCGAAGTGGCCGGTCGTATTCCGGCCATCCGCGGTGCCAGATCCACCGAACACCTGCTGCAGGATGTAGTTGGCGGCAGCAGCGACGCCCGCGGGGATGGCCTGGTGGCACCCGGCCGACGTGACGGCGAGCTGCTTGCCGGTGGAGATTACCTCGATCTTCTCGATGGCCTGCGGGCTGCAGTACATGCCGTCGGCTGCCACCGTCGCATACGCGGCCGCCATGCTCATCGGCGAGACAGGGGTCGAGCCGAGGGTGAAGCTGGACACATTGTCTGCCGATATCAGACCGAGAGGCTTGTCGGGCTGCAGGAGCTGAGAGCCGTCAGCCCTGGTCATGCCCATGGCCACGGCGGTCTTGACCACGTTGCACAGCCCGACCTGCTTCTCCAGGTTGACGAAATAGGTGTTGACGGACTCAACCGTGGCTTCGCCGAGCATGAACGTCTCAGAGCCCTTGAACGCGGCCTCTGCGTTGGCGTACGAGTGCGGCGGGACGAGGTTGCCGGCACAGTCGAAGAACGGGCCGATCGTCTCCGGGTTCTGGATGCTGATCTGGTGCCCGAATGGATACCCCTGCTCGAGCGCCGTGATCAGCGTGAAGATTTTCGAGGACGAGCCGGTCTGCACCCCAAACGGGTCCCCGCCGTACTGGGAGTTGACGGCGTAGTCGATGCTGTCCTGGCCGGGGCCGAAACCGTAGGGCCGGTTGACCGCGATGGCGCGGATGGCACCGGTCCCGGGCTGGATGAGCACCTCGGTGTCGGCGTTGTTGCCGGGATTGGCCGTCGGGTTGTTGGGCGGCTGGACGTAGTTGACAGCATGCTCGGCGGCCAGCTGGTCCTGCAGGTTCATGGTCGTGTAGATGGCCAGGCCGCCGGTGTTGTTGATCTGCCGCCACACCGAGGAGTAGTTCATCTCAAGGACGTGCTGGACGTAATCGCAGAAGAACGCGGCGTAGGCCGCCTGCGGGCTGGTGCAGCCGGTGTGCAGGGGCGCGTACGAGCGATGGAGCACGATGGGCGACTGCGCGGCGGCCAGGTAGGCAGCCCTGGAAATGTAGTGCAGCTGCCACATCCGCTGGAGCACGGTGTTGCGCCGGTCTTTGGCCGGGCCAGGGTTGCTCACCGGATCGTACAAGGTGGGATCCTGAACGATGCCCGCCAGCAGCGCCGCCTGTGGCAGGGTCAGCTGCGAGGCGTGCTCGCTGAAGTAGACCTGCGACGCGACCTCGATGCCCCAGGCGTTGTTGTTGAAGTAGGCGACGTTGAGGTAGGACGCCAGCAGTTCGTCCTGGGTCAGCTCGTGCTCAACGTCAGCAGCCAGGCGCAGGTCCAGGATCTTGCGTTGCAGGTTGGGGTACACGGCCGCCGCCACCGCACTCGCGTTGTTGCCCGCCTGCAGCACCTTCACGTTCTTGACGTACTGCTGGGCGATCGTGGAGGCGCCTTGAAGCCCGCTGCCGCCGGAGTTGTGCAGCAGGGCGCGCACGGTGCCGCGCGGGTCGAGTGCGCCCTGAGAGTAGAAGGTGCTGTCCTCGATCGCCACGATCGCGTTCCTCATGACGGGGGCGACCTGGTCGTAAGTGACCGGCACCCGGTACACGTCGTACGGGTAGAGGTACGCGATGACGTTGCCCTGGGAGTCGTACATCACCGAGCGCGCGGGCGCCGCCCCGAGCTGGCCCACGGGCAGCGTGTTGAACGTCTTAGCGGTGTCCCGGGCGGCGATGCCGATAGCGCTCGCCACGGGAATCACGGACGCCGCGACCAGCAGCGCGGCTGCGACGGTCACGATGAGCAGGCGGCCGACGGTCTCCGGCGTGCTACCGGCGCGGCGAACTGGGATGAGCACGCGAACAGGCTACGCTGCATCCGCAGTTGCTAGCCAATACCCCTCAGCTCGCCGTCCGAAACTCACGCGCCAGCGGTATAGGCGTCACTGTGCGTAGTCAAATGACGACGGAAGGACGTTGCCGCTGCTCAGCGCGCCCGCAGTGTAGCTACAAGTCGCTTCTGTCTGTATAGCTCATCCGGGCTATTCAGGAATGGACCCGCTGGGGTCTAGACCTGTGCGCGAGACTTCCGTAAGTTACTCTTCCGCGACCATCACTCGTCGGAGTCTGACGCCCCGAGTCGGCTCCGGACCGCAACTGAACGCCACCGAGGCGTGATTACCCCCCTGCGGGCGTGACGATCAGAGGAGCTGGGCCACATGTGGATCACGGACTGGACTGCGCGTGCCGCGTGCAAGGGAACTGACCCGGACGAGCTTTTCGTCCAGGGCGCGGCGCAGAACCGGGCCAAGCTGATCTGCCGCGGTTGCCAGGTGCGCACGGAGTGCCTGGCTGACGCTCTGGACAACCGGATCGAGTTCGGTGTCTGGGGCGGGATGACCGAGCGGGAGCGCCGGGCGCTGCTGCGCCGCCGGCCGGATGTCAGTTCGTGGCGCGAGCTACTCGAGAACGCGCGGAACCACTACGAGCGCACCGGGGATGAGCTCGTCGCCAGCTAGCTAGCTGCGGGCGCTTCCGGGCCGGCCGCAAAAGCCTGTCCGATCAGGCGCAGGCCATCAAGATCGTGCACGTCTTCCGGCTGCGCCGGGATCTCCGCGACAGGAACGAGCGGGTGTGCCGCGGTGAAGTGCCCGGCCGCGCGCTGCTGCGCCACCGCGAGTTCCATCCGGTCCGCGTGCAGCCGCAACGCGGCGATTGCGAGCACCCGCGCAGCGCTCTCGGGTGAGTCGACTGATCCGGCCTGGCCGGCTGGCTCGCCGTTCTGGGCGGCTGACTGGAGGACTTCTGCGGCGGCCAGGCTCCTGGCTGCTGACAGCTGCGGGGCGGGCAGCTGCTGCACCCGGTTGAGGATGAGCCCCGCCAGGGGCATCCGCTCGGTGTCGAGCCGCTCGACGAAGTACGACGCCTCCCGCAGTGCGTCGTCCTCGGGCGCGGCGACCACGAGGAAGGCCGTGCCCGGAGCCCGGAGCAGCTGGTAGGTGTACTCGGCTCGCTCGCGGAAGCCGCCGAACATGGTGTCCAGGGCGCTCACGAACGTCTGCACGTCCCGCAGCACCTGCGTGCCGAGGATCTTCGTTAGCACGCTCGTGACCACGCCGAAGCCAGCGTTCAGGACCCGCAGGTAGGCCCGGCCGCCGACCTTAGCCGGGGCGGTCAGCAGCCGCAGCAGCCGTCCGTCCAGGAACCGGGAGAGCCGCTGCGGTGCGTCGAGAAAGTCCAGCGCGGACCGGCTCGGCGGGGTGTCCACGACTATCAGGTCCCACTCCTCCGCCCGGCGCAGCTGGCCGAGCTTCTCCATCGCCATGTACTCCTGCGTCCCGGCGAAGCTGGACGACAGCGACTGGTAGAAGGGGTTCGCGAGAATCTGAGCGGCGCGGTCCGGATCGGCGTGCTGCTCGACGATCTCGTCGAAGGTGCGCTTCATGTCGAGCATCATGGCGTGCAGGCTCCCAGCCGAATCGGCCCCGTTCCCGTCGGTAGCGGGGGCGGACCTCACTCCTCGCACCAGCCTCGGGGTGTTGTCCAGCGACGTGAGCCCCATCGACTGCGCCAGCCTGCGAGCCGGATCGACGGTCAGCACGACCACATTCCGGCCGCGCTCGGCGGCGCGCAGCCCGATGGCGGCTGCGGCCGTCGTCTTGCCGACACCCCCGGCGCCGCAGCACACGATGATGCGCGTCCGGCGGTCGTCGATGAGCCGGTCGACGTCGAGGTGCGGCGGGCGGCGGGTGGTCATCACGCTGCCTTCTGCTCGCGGAGCGCGGCCGCGAGCTGGTACAGGCCGGCCAGGTCGATGCCGCCACTGATCCACGGCAGCCGATAGGACGGCAGGCTGGTCTCGTCGAGGCGCTGCTGCTGCAGATTCTGCGCGACTGCGGTCCGGGCCTGGTCGCGCACCTCGGCGGCGAGCGCCGCGGCCAGATCGGGGCTGTGGTTCAGGCCGGCCGATTTGAGACCGAGCGCGAGCAGTCCCTCGTCGAGCTCTCCGGCTGCGGCGGCCTGGACCTGATCCGGCGGTAGGGCGAGCGGCCTGGTCATGTTGACGATGATCCCGCCCGCCCGGAGGCCGCCGATCGTGTGCAGTTCGGCGATGCCGTCGAGCGTCTCCTGCACTGGCATCTCCTCGAGCACCGTGACGAAATGCACAGCGGTCTGCGGGGACCGGATCACCCGCTGCACCGTGTCGGCGTGCCCGCGGATCGGACCTACCCGGGCCAGGTCGGATACCTCGCTGGACACATTGAGGAACCTGCCGATCCGGCCGGTAGGCGGGGCGTCCATGACGACCGCGTCGTATACCGGACGGCCGCCGGCGCCCTTGCGCCGGACCGCCTCGGCCGCCTTGCCGGTCAGCAGCACGTCGCGAAGGCCTGGGGCGATGGTGGTGGCGAAGTCCATGACGCCGATCCGGGCGAGCGCCCCGCCGGCGTAGCGCAGGTTGTAGAACATCTCGAGATACTCGGTCAGGGCCGACTCCGCGTCGGCCACCAGGGCGAACACGTCGCCGCCCTCGCGGGCCTGCGTGCCGAGCCCGACGGCAATGCGGCGCTCGGCGTACGGCAGAGGCGGCACGTCGAACAGCTGCGCGATGCCCTGACGGCCCTCGACCTCCATGAGGAGTACATTCCGGCCGTCGGCGGCCAGCGCGAGCGCCAGCGCGCCGGCCACGGTCGTCTTGCCGGTGCCGCCTTTGCCGGTGACGACGTG
>Ga0123356_10005613_pt1 | contig 12753 bp, 10 predicted proteins | sample TergutEmb28metaG_2_FD_92546 | JGI IMG/M metagenome (GOLD analysis project Ga0123356, IMG submission 92546) | Embiratermes neotenicus P3 segment gut microbial communities from Petit-Saut dam, French Guiana - Emb289 P3 | ecosystem: Host-associated > Arthropoda: Insects > Digestive system > Gut ... | reverse complement strand
TATAAATACTTTTCAATTCAGGAAGAGCGGCGCGTATAAGCTCATTTATTTCTTTTGCTCCCTGGCTCCCGCCAAGAACCAGAAGTATACGCGAGTCTTCCTCCAACCTCAAAAAAGCTCTGCCCTTTGCGGGATCAGCGCTGCGAAAAGCGGCGCGTACCGGATTGCCGCTTACCGTAATAAATTTGCGAACCTTTTCAGGAAAAAATCCCGCGGTATCTTCATAAGCGGTAAAAATTCTGCCTCGCTGCGAAACAAAACGAATATTTATTTTTGTTGCCAATCCTGGGCTAAAATCCGACTCATGCGTAAAGACCGGAATATTTAAGGAAGCGGCAGCCGCACAGGGAGGAACGCTTACAAAGCCGCCCTTGGAAAATAAAAAGTTTGTTTTTTGCTTTTTTAATATTTTTCGCGCTGCAAAGAATCCGCCGATAACCTTGAAAATATCAATAATATTTCGCAGGGAAAAATAACGTCTGAGTTTTCCCGAAGGCACTCCGAAGAATTCCAGTCCTGCGCTCTCAACAAGAGAGCGATCTATGCCGGATGAGGAACCTATCCAGAACAATCGATACTCAATGCCAGTTCGGCTTTCAGAGATCAGCTTTTTTAGCTCCTCTGCCACCGCCAGCCCCGGGTATATATGCCCTCCTGTCCCTCCCCCAGTAAAAGCAATCGTAATCATGAGGGTATTATATAGGAAATATTGATTATCTTCAATTAAGCTATATGTTTTTTATAAAAATTATGACATAATCAAATAATACGATAAGTTTTTCTGGAGAATTTGACATGAAAAAAGCTTTTCTCTTTCTTTTAATTCTTTTGATTGGTTCTGTTCTTTTTGCGCAGCAAAAATACGCGCTTGTTATAGGAAACGGAGCTTACAGCAATATTGTAAGGCTGAATAATCCTGTTAATGATGCAAGGGATATTGCCTCCGTATTACAAGGAATGGGGTTTATCGTAGACAGGCTTGAAAATGCCACCCAGGAACAGATAGAAAGCGCCGCTATCAGATTAAAAAATAATCTTTCTTCTTCCAGAAATAGTTATGGTTTTTTATTTTATGCCGGTCATGCTGTACAGTCCGGTGGTGAAAACTATCTTTTACCTGTAGATATTAATATTCAAAGTGAAAGTTTTCTGCGTTCGCGGGCAGTTTCGGTACAGGCAATTTTGGACGAATTAAATGCCGCAGGAAACGAACTAAATGTGGTCGTACTGGATGCCTGCCGCGACAATCCTTTTAGCTGGAACCGGTCTGCTTCCCGCGGGCTTACAATAGTAAATCACCAGCCTGCCGACAGCATAATAGTTTTTGCCACCAGTGCAGGCTCAGTTGCTTCGGATGGGACCGGCAGGAATGGTCTTTTTACAAGCCATTTTTTGACCCATCTTAGAACTCCCGGACTTGAAGTAACAGAATTATTCCGGCGTACAATGGGCGATGTTTCCCGCGCCAGCAATAACCAGCAGCGTCCTGCGGTGTACAATCAATTTTCCGGTCTTGCATATCTTGGAACGCAGCCTGAAGAAACACCGGTACAGCCGGTTGCAACTGTACCGCCTGTACAGCCAGTAGTGACCGCTTCTATACCTGAAATACCTGCAGAACCAATCAGAGCACCATCTCCTGAAGCGTCACGCAATATTTTTGCCGGTGTTACGTGGGCACCTAATCAAGAATCTGGTTCTTCTACTGCAAGATATACTGTTAATACTGAATATATTGAAGGACAGTTAAGGGAAGTAATGACTATCGATGTTAATGTGGCCAGAAACGGTGCGCCACATATTAGCACTAATAGTTCACAAATAATCCAAAGAATGAGGGCAGGATCCGGAGTACGTTTTAAAGTTTTGGGTGATGGAAAAAGCTGGCAATTTTTTATTGCTACAAGAGATACAGAATGGAGAAACTGGAGAACAACATTTACTACCGGATACGGGAGAGTTGTACAAGTGGATATTCCATTTTCGCGGTTAAGGCAGCCTAGAGTACAATTTAATAGAAATCAAATAGAATGGATAGTTTTTGAAAGAAATCACGAGCAGGGAATAGGAGCAGCTTCAATTAAAATTTTTGATTTTGAAATTTATTGATATATATTCCTGGTCTATCCGGGACGGGTTAGGCAAAACTAATTAAAATGTTCTCTTGACAATTCTATAAAAATGCAAGAAAATCATTAAAATGAGCCAAAATGTTATCAATTTTGAACAAAATACTCTTTTCGTTGAATTATTTTGGATTTTATCGCTGCGTATGCAGTGCAGTAAATAAAGAAAAGGAGTTTTACATGAATGTAAAAAAGGTTGTTATTTTTTTGCTGGCATTTACATTGCTGGCAGCTATGGCATTTGCAGGTGGAAATAACGACCGGGGAAGCCAAGAGCATAATCCGGTCATCGAAACCGATCGAAATCAATCCCCATGCTACGATTGATACCAGAAATCTTTTTGCCGAAGGCGGAAGAGGAACACTGACTATAAACAACCAGGCCAGTTTTGACATCGTTATCTTTGCAGGAAGAGTAAGCAATAATAATGTTATGGGCGGTATCAGAGCAGGACAAAGCAGAAATTTTGATTTATCTACATTGTCATTACCGGGAAGAAACGGCAGTTTTTTAATTCGCGCAGCTTCTATTGAACAATATAACAGGCGAAATGCGCGTGTAACCGAAGATGATGTTGTATATACAGGATTAGTTGTATATAACCTGAATGATCCTACAGACAGATGGAACATTAATGTTTTTGCAGGTATTGCAGATGTTGGAGAAGAATATATATGGGTACAAAATACTTCTAACTTTGTCCTTGAATTAAGAGTTGATACGCCAAATGGTGAAAAGCTGGCAACTCTTGCTCCTTTACAGCCGCCAACAGCAATACCCTTAAAACAACAACTGCGAAATATGCCCTATTCATTTTATGCAACTTATGTATACATTGATCCTTCAACAAATGAAATTAAGAGCCTTATGGACAGAAGGATGGAAGACCGATTGGTCAGAACTCCCAGCAGGGAGAGGGTTAATCCTATGGTTTTCGGGGGGCCTTCAGATACTTCGTCAATAAGTTATCTTGTGGGTTTTTTACGAATAAAAAATGATACCAATACTGGTTTTATTCTAAGAGATGGCACTACCTATCAATTTTGTCAAAAAGGATTTCCCCATGTAGAATCGGGTATGCAGGTAACTTATGAACTTCCTTCAGCTTCGTTGACTAGAGAAGTAGGACAACCTTATACTAACCTAGTTTTATTGCTTGACAATATGAGAGAAATTCGTATTGACCGTTTAGATGTCAAACCAGGGGTTGTGTATGATCTTCAGCTTTTTATGCGTGACGGTAATATTGTTTACGATGTAGTTCCAACAGAATTTAGAGACAGGCTTGAGGATCTTAGAGTAAATCTTTTCCTTGGCGGCTGATTATTTCAATATTAACCGCAGGTATTCCTATATCTGCGGTTTCTTTTTATCATGAGAAAATTAATTATTTTTTGTTTATCTTTTTTTATTTTTCTCGCAGGTATTTTTGCGCAGGAAACCAGAGTTTGGGTTACTAATCCAACTTATCACAATGTGTATTTTGACCAACGCCAGCGCATTAATAAAAATTCCAGCGGTATGGTAGGTTTACGTACCGGAAGCGGAACTTTATCCGGCGGCTTTGATATATGGTACGAGGTACCGTTAAGCAGTACAGTACCTATATATATCAGAGGTGATCGCCGGACAATACGTGATAATCAAGATTCGCTTGTCATAAATGAATTAAGAATAACTGAGAATTACGGAAGATTTATTACTATACGCAATAACGCAGGCAGCGCTATTTCTTTTTGGACAGGAGGAATAGCCATCCCGCTTATTGAACAAAGAGGAACTCCTTCGCTTCAAAATTTTTTAACAGCAACAAACAGGCGGGAATTTTCACCGGGAGAAACGGCTGTTTATGATATTAGCAGAGACGCGGGAAATATAAGTTATTTTATTGATGACAGCGGAAGAAGAGTCCCGTTTTTTGTTCCTCAGCCTTTAAAAAGAAATCATTTATATTCTTTTTCTTATAATGGCTCTGCCGTAATCCTTACCGACTCACGTCCATTGCACCGCGCAGGCGAACCGGCATGGGCAAAAACAATATCCAATGCTACAGACCCAATGATGCTTGTTTCGGCTGAAGAACAAATACATCTATTTACTTCTATAGATCAGAATATTGCCCATTATACTTTCGGCTCCGCCGGAAATGAAAAATCGCAAAACATTAACCCGGGCTATTTTCACATCAGAGCCGCAAGCCAAACAGCAGACGGTTTTTTAATTGCCGGGTTCGAACAGACAGGCAGAGATCTCCGTCCAATAGCAAGGATACATGGAGAAGACGGTGTTCTAAGGCGTTCGATTGAACCGTCAACCAGAAGGGATATTCATTCTGCATATTTTTCAACTGTAGCCCAAAAAGATAACTCAAGCTGGCTTTTAACCGGCGGCGGGATGCAAGTTTCAGATCAGGCATTTTTTCCTTATGCCCGTCATGTACGCGATGACGGCGGGCGCCTTGCCACACTTTGGGAATTAACCAGAGCTGATTTTGAAACACATACACCCGGTATAATATGCGGAGCTGTTAGTTCAGCTATTTATGATCCTGTCCGGAACAGATGGCTTCTTACAGGTCAAACTCTTAGAACTTCTGCTTCGTATTTAGCCGAAGTAAACGCTGAAGGCATTATACAAAAAATCGATACCTCGTTTATTGATTTATCATTTAACAAAATATTATTAGATACAGATGGTTATTATCTTGCGGGATATGAACTGAAAGACGGCGGTAGATTCGCTTTCATTGCCAAATACAATACCGGAGGCGGACAAATCTGGAGACTTTCCGAGCAACCGCGCTCAAATTCCTATTATCAGGATGTTATTCTTGATATAGAAAATAATCGCATAATTCTTGCGGGAACAATGCAGGCTACCGAAGCAAGCGGCAGGAACGGCGTTCCGTTCATTGACGCAGTAAACATGGAAACCGGAGAGCTTCTCTGGCGGGAAATTCTTTCCGATCCTTCTTTAAGCGGAACATCGCTTGTAACAGCAATCGCTCATGCTCCGGATTACGGCTTTGTCCTTACGCTTTCCGGTTACAGCGATTGGTTTGAAAAGCCATATATGATAACACGGGTAAACTCACAGGGAAAATTATTAAAGGAGTAACAATTATGAAAAAAGTATTTTTGCTTTTTTGCTTAAGTTTTGTATGTGTTACATTTCTGGCAGCTCAGGAAATTGACGGCAAAGTACGAGAAGCTATAAACCATCTTGCTTCCAGGCTTACTATTCCCATGGATATAAGCATTGGAACAGTAACGCTGGATGGTACAGATACTCCCTCAGGGTTTTCCCGCTTTTTAACCGGAAGAATTACTCATTATGCAGATAACAACGATTTATTCCGGGTAGTTCCGTTAACTCGGGGCGCTCCGCCTGTAAGGCCAATTGGATCGCAGGGCGGGACTATCTCCGGATCATTTATGGTACTGGGTGACAGGGTGGATGTTACCTTACGTTTGGTATCTGATTCCGGCTCCAGTTTAGGCTCACAATATTTTAATATCTCTGTTGCCGAATTGAGAGCAATGGGTATCGCCATTGAACCGGAAAATATGCAGGCAGTCCGGGAACGCGAACAGATTATGGAACAACTGAATATACAACCCGCTCAAGATACCATACAGCCTGTCCAACCACAAAACATAACATCCCCGCAGGCATTTGAAATAACAGCTTGGCCTGATACCGATACATATACTTACATTGAAGGAAATAATTTAAGAATTAACATTTTATCAAACAGGAATTGTTATTTTTTGGTCTATCATGTTGATAAAAATAATCAAATGAAATTGATTTATCCCAATTCCGTAAATACAAATAATTATCTTCAGGCAAATCAACAGCGTACAATTCCGGAAGCCCCGCAAGCATATAGTATTATTGCGCCATTTGGACAGGATACAATTATAGTGCTTGCATCTACTCAGCAATTTACAGATTTTTCTTCGCCGCAGACTTTATCGCAACTGGGAACCAGAGGGCTTGGAATGTTAATACCGCCAAGTAACCAGACTGCAGCCGCAGAAACAGCTACAACCCGTTTTAACTTTACCAGTTTGCCTGCCACACATTATGATGAAATTTATTCATACCGCAGACCTGTTAATATGCTCGAAGCCATTCAAGCCCTGCAAACAGATGTACGGCTCCAGGGCGGCAGTTTTATCGGCAATGAGCGGGAGGGAACATTTACCACAAATGCGGCAGCGGGCAGTTACCGGGTTATAGGAGATACGATTATATTAAGCCTGCGATATACCGGCAATCAACTGACAATTCCGCAAACAAGAGGCGCCGGGTTTAATTTTTCCATTGAAAGACCCAGAAATATATCTCAGGCAGTTAATGCAGTGAGAACCGGCATTGAGGACAAAGGCGGAACCTTCACCGGAAATGAACAAAACGGCAGATTTGAAGCCAGCGGCATTGCGGGGCAATACAGTGTTGGTGACCGCGTTACTGTCACTATTACGAAAAAACCCTTTGTTATTCCAAACTCGATGATAGAAAGAGAAGTAAGAAGTTATTTTAGCGGATATTAGGTGCAAAGACGTAAAGTTGTTGTTTGTTATCTTAATGGTAAGGAGAAAAGTTAATGAAAAAGTATTTAATATGTTTACTTTTTATATGTATCAGTACCTTTACCTTCGCACAGCAAAAGTTTGCACTTGTAATTGGTAACTCAAATTATACAGGCATATCTCCTTTGGTGAATCCTTTAAATGACGCAAATGATATGGAAGTTGTATTAAGAGATTTAGGTTTTACTGTACATAAAGTGATAGACGGAAACCTGCAAACAATGGAAAATGCCGTTACGCAATTAAAACAAAATCTTTCAAGGTCGGCAGGTTCGTATGGTTTTTTCTTTTATGCAGGACACGGAGTACAATCTAACGGAGAAAATTATCTTATACCTGTAAATGCAAGTATACCAAGTGAAAATGCTTTAAGAGAAAGAGCAGTTGCATTAAACTGGATAATGGCTGAATTAAATGATGCAGGAAATGAATTAAACTTTATAGTTTTAGATTCATGCCGTGATAATCCTTTTAGCTGGAATAGAAATTTATCCAGAGGATTGGCTGTAGTAAGCCGCGCTCCTCCAGGAAGTATTATTTTTTATGCTACATCAGACGGCAGACCTGCATCTGACGGGGTAGGAAGAAACGGTTTATTTACAACACAGCTTTTAACTAATCTTAGAATCCCCGGTTTGGAAATTACAGATGTTATTCGTAACACAGGAGCTGCGGTAAGACAGTCAAGCGGCGGTACGCAAATACCAGCGGTTTATAACCAGTTTTTTGGTATAGCGTATCTAGGCACAATACCTGACAACGTTGTACAGCTGGCGCCACAATCACCTCCTTCAGTACAAGTTGTTCCTGCACCCACACACAGAAGTGCAAACATTTCTTTTACAGGCGATTCTCTTTCAGAACGTGAAAAGCTAAGTGTAATTTCAGGGCTTAAAAATGCCTTGCAAACACGTGATATTAATCTTGAAATAAATGATAACCATGTAACAAATGCAGCTTATGGTTTTAATATAGAAATAATTTTAACACAAACCACATCCAGCATTATTCGGGCAGAAGTTAATGTAGCTTTTTTACAAAGCGGAAAGGTTTTACACAGAAGTAATTCTTATACATTTTCTGAATTTTCAAATGATATGGTAGCTCGCCGTATTGTTGAAAATTTAAGAATTGATAATGCGTTTTTTAACAGGATAAATGAATCGATAAGATAGAAAGGTAAAGAAGGAAGTACATGATAAAAAGGAAAATTTTAATAATTTTTATTTTAGCAGTGTTATTGTTACCCGCAACGCTTTTTGCGCAAAGAAAAGAAAGTCTTGCTGTATTTTCTTTTTCTGGCGGTAGTGCTACAGATGGTGAGGCTATAGCATCAAGTTTAACAAGGCAGGCAGTATTACGAAACGCCTTTAATAGAACTACTTTGGTTACACAAAGTACTATTTCTGCTATGAATTTTGAGCATGATTTTCAACGTGACGGTTTAACCGATCCTGACAGTATTTTTGAATTGGGAAAACAATTAAACGCTTCCCATGTAATTGCGGGCTACATTACAGGTCTGGGCTCCGATATCAATATTGTAATTGTAAGCATAATGGATGTTGAAAGCCTTCAGCAGATTGCGGGGGATTATAGAACATACAGAACAATTGAAGAGATTGACAGGATCATTCCCGAGATTGCACAAAAACTTGCTGCAGGAGTTGTACGGGATACTAGCGGGCTACCCGGTATTTCTGTTCCGCCTTTTAATGTATTATCTGGAGTAAACCAAAATGATGCAATGGTACTGGCGCAAATTTTTGCCTGCGAACTTGCAAATGGAAATATATTCGCAGTACTTCCGCGTACTGATAGCGTTGAAACAGTAATTGCAGAACACCAAAGGCAGCGAAGCGGAGTAACAGACCCTGAACGTATAAGGAGACTGGGTGCAGGTCGCAATGCACAGTATGTATTATCCGGTTCAATGCAGAGGCTTGGAACTCTTAATAAATTTGCAGCTGATATATTAAATATTGTTGATGGCAGTTTTATTGATGGAGATGAAGAGAATTATACAAACCCTTCGCAGGGTATTGGGCTAATACCAAATTTGGCAAATCAGCTTATGTGGAGAAGAGCTTTAGCTGATATAAGAGAAGCAAGAGCAGGCAGCTACACAATTACGCTTACTGGAGATATTCAGTTAAGAGAAAGAGTTAATTTTTCCGGTTTTGAAGGAAAGATAATAACTATTCAGGGTGATTCTCAGAGACGTACCATTACAAATTCTGCAGATGGAAATCTATTCAATATTACTCGTAATTTAACAATTATATTGGGAAATAATATTACTTTGAATGATAATTCCACTCCATTTGCATGTGTGTTTATATCTGAAGGTGGCACGTTTGAAATGCTAAATGGTTCAATAGTTACTGGAGGTACGAACTGCGGTGTAGCTGTTACAGGAACTTTTAATATGAGAGGAGGAACAATTAGTGGTAATAACCGTGAGAGTAGTGGCGGCGGCGTTGTTATAAATAGTGGTGGTACTTTTAATATGACAGGGGGAACCATTAGTGGTAATACTACTGGAAATAATGGCGGCGGTGTTTCTATAAATAGTGGTGGTACTTTTACAATGTCAGGGGGGACCATTAGCGGTAATACTGCTAAAAATAATGGTGGTGGTGTAATCGTTCTGGGGAATGGTAATTTTACAATGTCAGGGGGGACCATTAGTGGTAATACTGCTGAAAGTAATGCTGGAGGAGTGGGCGTTGATGGTACTTTTAATATGACGGGGGGAACCATTAGTAACAATAGTAGTAGTATAGATGGAGGAGGAGTTTATATATTTATAAATGGAACATTTGTTAAAACAGGCGGAACTATTAATAATACCAATAGAGCAGCAAGAGGACGTGTGGCGAGTCGTTATAATGCAAATGGAAATTGGAATCGCAACAGCACGGCAGGACCGAGCGATAACATGGACAGCAATAGAAGCGGTAGACGCGGCGGCTGGGAGTAATAAGAGCCCGCTCAATTCCGCCAACACTGCGTTCAGTTCTATTTCGATGATCTTTAAATGTTCTTCAGTTGCCGCATTGTTGAAAATTATAAAAGGAGAACGGTATGAAGCGTTTATTTAAAATTTTAATGATAATTACTTTATTGACCTTATTTGTTGGTGGTATATTTGCCCAGGATAGAGGGCTTTCTCTCCAGGTCGTATCCGGGCTTGATTCACCTGTGGGAAAACAATGGGCAGTATTTATTGCTATTGACCGGTACCAGGAATGGGGGCCATTGAATAATCCGGTACGGGACGCAAGAGAAATTCGGGACATTTTGCTGGAGTTCTATCATATCGATGAAGTACGGAAATTATACGATCATAGTGCTACTGCAGAAGGGATAAGACAGCTATTTGTAAATTTACGTTCACAAGTAGGCATAAACGATTCAGTATTTGTTTTCTATGCAGGTCATGGCTACACCGATCCTCATACAAATACAGGTTCGTGGATTCCAACAGACGGCGGACGAAATACAATGGCACAAGCCAATTGGCTGCCAAATATACAGGTTAGGAATTTGCTTGCACAACTGCCTGCCAAACATGTATTTTTAATTGCTGATTCCTGCTTTTCCGGGGATATTCTTGATATTACCCGTGGAGCTCCGCCCCGAATTGATATAAATTATTACAGACAGGCATATTCCAGAGTAAGCCGTAAGGTAATGACCAGCGGAGCCAGCGAAGCCGTACCTGATGCTTCGGAATTTGCCATGCGGCTTAAGAGCAGTTTACGGCGCGCCGAAGGGCCTTTTATTGATCCCGAATATCTGTATATAAGAGTCCGCGAGGTGCAATCCACTCAGCCAATGCTGGGAGTGATACGCGTCAGCGAGCATCAAGATGGAGGAAGTTTTTTATTTTTCAGAAAGCAGACCGCGGCGAATGTTCCAGTTCAGCCGCCTGCATCTGCTGCCGCGCAAGCCCATTACGAACGAGGTATAATATTTTTCGATAGAGAAGACGATGATACTGCCATACTGGAATTTAATGATGCAATCAGTTTAAACCCCAATTTTGCAGATGCGTATGCGTATAGGGCTCGCGCGTATAACAGCAAACAAGATTATGACCAAGGATTAGCAGATGCCAATCAGGCAATTAGGCTGGATCCAAATAGCTCACTTGGATATTATGCACGCGGCATTGCGTATTATGAAAAAAATGACTTTGATCGTGCAATAGCGGACTATACCCAGGCAATTAGGCTGGATCCAAATAGCTCACTTGGATATTATGCACGCGGCATTGCGTATTATGAAAAAAATGACTTTGATCGTGCAATAGCGGACTATACCCAGGCAATCAGGATAAATCCTAATTTTGTATTTGCATATAACAACCGCGGTGTCGCGTATCAGCAAAAAGGAGATTTCGCAAGAGCGCGGGCTGATTATGAAGCCGCTTTACGGATTGATCCAAATCATACAACTGCCAGGAACAACCTTAATAATCTGGGGAATAGATAAAATTGTAATACCTACTTCTTCACCAACTCCGTAATATCTGTAACCAGTCCTGCAAGATTTTGTATATCCGAGGGAATGATAATCTTTGTTGCCTGACCATCGGCGACTTTTTGCAGTGCTTCAAGGCTTTTTAATTTAATCAGAGCGTCATCGGCGTTTACACTCTTTATCATAGAAAGACCGTTCGCGGTTGCTTTTTGTATATTAAGAATCGCCTGCGCTTCGCCTTCAGCCTCGCGGATAGCAGCTTCTTTTGCTGCTTCTGCCTGCAGGATGACTGCTGCTTTTTCAGCTTCGGCTTTAAGAATTGCCGATGCTTTTTGTCCTTCCGCTACAAGAATCGCCGACTGTTTTTCGCCTTCTGCTTTGAGAATTGACTCGCGTCTTTCGCGCTCGGCTCTCATCTGCTTTTCCATAGCTTCCTGAATACTTTTTGGAGGCGTAATGCTTCTAACTTCGACACGGTTAACCTTAATGCCCCAGGGGTCTGTGGCTTCATCAAGAGCAATACGCATACGGTTATTAATCATATCCCGGCTTGTCAGTGTTTCATCCAGCTCCAATCCGCCGATAATACTCCTTAAAGTAGTCGTTGCGAGATTTTCGATGGCGCTCATCGGATCACACACGCCGTAAGTATATAGCTTGGGATCGGTAATCTGAAGATAAAGCACGGTATCGATCATCATTGTAACATTGTCTTTGGTAATAACAGGCTGCGGCGCAAAATCAGCTACTTGTTCTTTTAGGGTCACTCGGGCAGCAATCCTGTCAATAAAGGGTATTTTTATATGAATACCTGTAGCCCATGTCATATTGTAAGCGCCCAGGCGCTCAAGCACAAAGGCATTTGACTGGGAAACAATTCTGATATTAGAAATAATTACTATCAGAAAAATCGCAATTATTGCAATAAGAACTTCAGTCATACTAAATCTCCTTCAGTTTTTATAGGACATACTATAACTTGTACTCCTTCTATACGTATCACTTCACATTTAATTCCTTCTTCTATAGTGGAACCGTCTTCTGTTCTCGCAGACCAAATTTGACCGTTCAGTTTTACTTCTCCCCTTTCAAATTCGGTAATTTGTTTTATTACAAGCGCGTGTTTTCCAATCAGGCTGTCAACATTGGTTTTTTCTTTACCAACCTTGAACTTTTTAATTGCAATAGGACGTGTAAAGATAAGAAAAATTGCCGAGATAGCAAGAAAAATTAAAATCTGAAAAACAACCGGAATCGGCAGAAATGAAAGAAAAACCATTACAAGAGCCGCCAGCGCAAACCAAATGGTTGTAAGACCCAGTGTAATAGCTTCGATAATCGCAAAAATAATAACAAGAGCCACCCAAATCCATTGCGGGGAAACATATCCAAAATCAAACAGCATATTTTATTTTATGCTAATAATTTCGGACTGTCAAGACAACAAGATTCATCCCGGCAGAACTATTGCAAGAAGAACGGCGACATAATGACAAACTGCAGCGCTCAATACAAATATATGCCAAATAGCATGATTGTA
>Ga0123356_10005612_pt1 | contig 12754 bp, 8 predicted proteins | sample TergutEmb28metaG_2_FD_92546 | JGI IMG/M metagenome (GOLD analysis project Ga0123356, IMG submission 92546) | Embiratermes neotenicus P3 segment gut microbial communities from Petit-Saut dam, French Guiana - Emb289 P3 | ecosystem: Host-associated > Arthropoda: Insects > Digestive system > Gut ... | reverse complement strand
TAAGGTAATCTTTTGTTTTCTGTGAAATATCATCATCAAGCGCTAATTCAGAAAATCCTACAATACTATTCATCGGCGTTCTTATTTCGTGGCTCATGCTTGCAAGAAAAGAAGATTTTGTCTGATTTGCAATCTCTGCATCTTCACGTGCTTTTCGGCGTTCAAAGCCGGAAATGGTCAGCGCCATTAAATCTGCCAAAGAAGAAACAAAGCTCTGTTCCTCCATTGTCCACTCGCGTTTTTGCGGGTAACGTTCACAAAAATCCTGTTCTACGCAGACAACGCCAACTAATTCACCGTCAACATATATTGGCGCATCCAGCATAGCGCATAAATTGGGACCATATCCGTCGATAGTTATCTCATGGGGGGACGTATTCATTTCATTTGTAACAATTAACCGTTCGGTTTCTAAAAGTTTCTTATATTCTTTGCGTGGTTTCAAATCAAAATCATCCTGAATATAATGTGCTGCGGTAACGCAATCATAACAGGTTATATTTGTAAGAACATCCGAAACATTTGTTAAATTCCATATACCGACACGATATGTATTTAATGCGATACCTCCTTGCTGTGTAATAATATCGGCGGCTTCTTTTAAAATTCCGGCAGAAATAACCGGAGACTTTGTTAAAACTGCCAGAGTATTGCTTAGTTTTTGCGCGTATTCATAATTCTCCACTAAATCGCGTGTCTGCTCTTTCACAAGGGTTTCAAGGTTTTTACCAAAACGGCGGCTTTTTATCAGAAAAACAGCAACAACCGATAATGCAAACAAAAGCAGAGCAGATAAAATTATCAATATTATCATTAATGGGCGCTGCGCTTCAGCCATTTTTGCACGGTAATCGTAAGTTCTGTTCGTCCATTGTCCGACGATTCTGTTGGTATTTATTAACATTAAAGCCTTGTCAAGAATGGATTGCAGAATAGTTTCGTCTTTATTAAATCCGAACCGGATTTCCATGTACCGGTTAAAAATAAAGTTTATCTTATAATCGGGCATCTCCATATAATGTGTCAGGTACAAAAGCCGCTGCTGAGTTGACATAACCAAATCAACTTCTCCGCGCTGCAATGCATCAAAAGCAATGTCCTGATTGTCATAAAATATGGTATTAACGTGGTCTGGAAACCACTGGTTGAATACTTCAGCAAAAACTGTGTTTTGCGCTATGCCTACTTTCACATTCGAAATTTCATTCGGTTCGACATCGCGCAGATCCGACTTCGATAATAGAACGAAATAATCCCTCTGTAAAAGAATGTCCGACCAAATAAAGTATTCTTCCCGTTCCTTCATCCACCCTATATGCGGAGCAAAAGCCGCTTCCCCGCTTATAAGTAATTCATTCATAACCGGCCATGTTGTAGTTTCATCATGGACAACAGCAAAATTCAATCCCGTAAGTGCAGTTATTCTTTCCAATAGATCAATGAATATCCCATCCCATTGATCAGTTCGCTCATTATAGAAGCTTAGAGGGTAGAACGTGTTGTACGCAGCAAGCGGCACTGTTCCTATATTGGTTATGTATGTGCGTTCTTCATCTGTGAGCTGTGTTTGCAGTTTATATGTTAAGTATTCCTGAAACGCCAGGTTATGCAAATGGTTAAGATAGGAGTTACCTCCATTGCGCTGCGCTTTTGTTACTATGGAAATAATGGATTCAAATGCCGGATTTACCGTTGTCATAGAAACGGGATTGAAAATCAGCGGAAAGAAATCTTCGGCAATCACATCTCCGTATTCGATAAAAAACGCATCAGCAATGCTAGAAGCGATATAAGCGTCGGCTTCTCCGCTTTTTAATGCCTGATACGCTTCATCAAAATTTCTGATCCATACTGGTTCATAAGTACCGGGTTCGGTTACCAAAGCGACAGAGGATTCAGCTGGAGCATTTGCCGTAAAAGCGTATCTTATCGGACGTTCCGCATGAATTTGCTCAATATTGCGGCTTCCGGCAAGCCGGTAAATCATATAGTGCCGGTTGGCAATTATATCTGTAAATAAGTATCGCTCATCGAATTCAGGACGAGGCGTTATATTCCCGCTGAAATCAAGCTCAGCCGAGTCCAGCTGGTCACGCAACACATTCGTCGGAAGGATAACGACATTAAACGGGATGCCGAACAGTTCGGTCAGCCATTCACAAAATAAGGCAGCATATCCGCCTACTTCACCGTTGTTTTTTATAAAGGACTCGGTTGACGGTATCATCCCGTATGAGAAAGATTCATACTCACTTTGTAAAGTTTCTATGTCTGCTATTTCTTTGTCTGTTATACCGGGAATGTCCCGGAATGAGGTAAAGGGGTTTATTTCAAAAGACTGTACACTGGAAGCTGCGCTGTGTGATACACTGGAAGCTGCGCTGTGAGGTTCCTGTTGTGTCTTGGCTTTACAAGCAGAAAAACAAGTTATGAAAAACACAAAAAGAGATAACACTATTATACATTTATCTTTTGAGTTCATTACACCACCCCTTTTTTCAATTCAGAATTAGATAATAACAAATAAACACAAATGATAATAGGGTGCTGTATTCCAGCACCCCCGCTGCTTGCCTGCGGTCTTTCAAAAATTACATACCTTTAGGGATTAAAATATATCTCTAGACGGCTCTTCTTTAAATCATTTTTCGCTCTGTTGCGATTCGGATGGCATCAGCGAGGTTTTCAGCGCCAAGTTTCATGTAAATGCTGTTAATTATTGTTTTTACGGCGTTAATTGAAAGGTTGTGCCCTGCTGCAATCTCTACGCGACTCAACCCGTGAGAAAGGTCTGCAAGCACATCACTTTCTCTGGGGGTAATAGTTATATTATCTGTCATGCCGTTTGCCTGCTTAAACTCTGTAATAACATGTGATAGGCGCTTTGCATGAGATGATGCTTTTAGGTTAACTGCTTCAAGCCATAATTCAGGAATGCGCTCTTCATTGTATTTACATTGTTCTTTTAATATAAATGATGTCATTGTACGCATATCTTTTCCAAGTTCGATAAATGGCATTAAAATATTATTAGGCTGCGCTTCTTTGTAGGCTTCCTTAAAAACATCCAAAGCCTTTTTTCTGTTCTTCATTTTATAATGTATACAGGCTTCTATTGTCAGCATTTCGATACGGCCAAACAAATAAGATTCCCTTTTTCTCATATCTTCTATATACGAAAGCAAAGGAAGAAAATTTCTTGTTGCATAACAGTAACGTGCTTTTACCTGATTGGCAAAATTTTCAATAAAACCTGTATCAGCATAAACAGAAAAATTATCTTTAAGCCAGTCAGGAGTTTTTTCAGGCAGACCTAAAGTACAGTAATACCAGCAAAGTGAAATATCATAATCTACAAAGCGGTTATAATATTCAACTATATCGAAGTTTGCCCTCATATCCTTAAATGCTTGTTCGGTTTGCAAATAATCTCCCTGTAAAACCGCAATCCTGATTATGTAGAATAATGCTCTGTGTACAAGACCGAATTGCTTTTTTTCACGCGAAATATCAATCCCTCGGATAAAATGAGTTTTAGCTGAAGTTATATCATTCCTGTAGAATAATAGTTCTCCAAAAGCCATATCGTCTCTGCCGCTTTCAAAATTAATATAACAATGCGATAAATAAGCAGTTGAACGTTTTAAAGCTGCAAGAAATTCTTCCGGTGCGCCTTTCCGGCTGGAACCAATAGAGCAAATCCACGGTCCGCTTGGATTTCTGTTAATTAATACTCCGGGATCAATAGGTTCTAAAAAACACTTATCAAGTTTTTCATAATAAAGATCAAAATCGTAAACATCTTCTTTTATACTCATTGCAGTACGTGAAATACCCCAACAGTAATAAATACTGCTTAATGTATATCTTCTAAAATCATTTTCAAAAGGTAATTTAATATACCGATCCTCGTAAAACTTGGCGATTTTTACCGCATCATTCCAAAGACCCTGACACATAATAGTGCGCATGTGCGTTGAAGCTAAAAAAAGTACTTTGTCAAATACTTCAATTTCTGTACGTTCAAAAATTGCGGCTGCATAACATGAAATGTCGTAAGGTATTTGTGATTGAGATCCTATAAACATACGGACAATTGATTCATAATCCTTTATTTTTTCATAATATGACAAAGCATCAATTTTAAAACCATTTATGTTACACCATTCTGCAGCGATTTTATAAGTATTATATTTTTGCTCCTCTGTCAAAAGTACCTCTTTGGTAGCAAGAAATTCCAGAAAAAGCGGATGGATAAGATATGCATTGATATAACTGTCGCTTCGCACATAAGCGCTTTGTTTTTCCATCTCAGTTATTAAATATTTTTCATCGCCTGCCAAAAGAGTTATTAAGTCAACTGAAAGATGCCCGATAAGAGAAAGACGTATTAAAAAATTCTGCAAAGGTTCTGTTATCCCGTCCCAAATTTCTGTTTCCATAAGGCGGAATATATTACTCTTCATCGCAGTACGCAGATAACCTGTGTAACCCCGCGCTTTTTTATACGATCTTGCGATAAGGTTAATTGCAAATGCCCAACCTTCCGTATCTTGCATAATTTCGTAAAGATTTTCAGTTTGAAAGGAAATATTGAGCCCTCTGAAGTACATAGAAAGTTCATTTTCTGTGAAGCGAAGATCCTCTTCACTCATGTTAAATATATGCCCTCTTGAAACAAGACCTGCTGTATTTATACGCGGAGTTGATCTGGAAATTAAAAAAAGAGAACTTCCCGGAAGCATATTAAGAAACGCATGTTCTATAAAACGGATAACGGCAAGGTCTTCGATGAAATGAAAATCGTCCATAACAATAATACGCCTTTTTTTATCAACATGATGACGCATTAAATCGGTATATTGATTGAGTTTGTCTATAGTATCTGGAAAACCGATTTTATTAATAGCCTTTGCAAAAGATTCGTTAGTCTGAGAAATAGTATGTGTATAATTTTCCCAAAAACGGGCTCCGATATTATCGCGTTCGGAAAGTTGTATCCATGATGTAGCGGCATTATAATGCTGCGTAAAATCATTAACAGCACTTGTTTTTCCGTAACCCGCACCAGCACAAACAAGAACAAGGGGATGTTGAACAGCTTGAATAAATAAGTTGTTTAGACGTGAACGTTCAAAATGATAAAACGCGCAGGATTCGCGGCGTCCCCTTAGCGCAGTTTCCATACGGTTACCTCCTAAAGAAAAAAAGCAATTCATATACTTATAAAATTACAATTTTTAATTGTCAAGCAATATTATAATTATTTTAATATATTTTGTTCTGTTTTCGATATTTGATCATTGAATAATTAGTATATTAATATATTTTAAAATATTTTACATATAAGTTTTAAACAAATATATTACGGGAACCAAAAGGGTGATTTTTGCGACGCCTTGCAAAGCATATTTGGGTTATTTTTGATACTATTAGCGGTATTAGCGGAATGAGTCATTAAATTGAATCTTGATTGTTCTTCAAATTATATGAAATTGCCGAATACTCTACCTTTCTCTCAGTTCAACCGGCTTTATATAATGAGGAATATTTCTACAGTCTATAATACCTTTTTTGAATTATAGTATTTTCCAAATTCACTATCAACAGTTTTAATATGCTTAACAATCCAACTAATTATTGAATTGTTTAGATGAAGCGTAAACTCCATTGAATGTCCATTTTCATTAAATTCATTTTTCAACTTTTCAAACTCAGCAAAATAAATCTGGTGTTGTTCCCTGTGTAAATCGTATTTTGGATAACCTGTTTCTTTCTGCAACGCTTCTTCATCGTTAAAATGTTTAACAATATAAGTGCCTAACATATCTATTGTTTTTTCTGTCTCTTCTTTCGAAATTGATCTTTCACCCATTGATAAAATATCGTTTATCCTGTCAACCAATTCTCTATGCTGGGCATCAATTTTATCTACGCCAGTTTCCATATCTTTTGATAATGTAATCATAATTTTTCACTCCTATTAATTTTTTTTTACTGTTTCATAAGACCAGTTTATTATACCGCATTTATTCTCCCGCTAGTCACCGTAAATAATCCCCAAACCGACAGTGCTCATATAGACTCTGCCAAATACATTCATATCACCGTATATAAAGTTACCGTTACCCGTTCCGCCGAACTGGTGCTGGTCATCATTTATACGAACCCAGGTTTGACCGTCATTTACGCTTCGATAAATACCGCGCGGACTTGCGCCGACATTGCCCCAAATATAAATAGCGTGGGGTGAAGTATCAATTTCACCTTTACCGAGACCGACTGCTGCTGTGTATGTAACGCCGGGTAATCGACTCCAACTTGTACCGCCGTTGGTCGTAACATAAAGCCCGCCGCTTGAAGGGTAGTAAAGTTTCCCTGCAACTCCAGGTGCATGGGTGATTCTTATTGCATTATTAATGGTAGTTGCGGGACTGGTAAGCGTGCCAACTTGCGTAAAGCTTGCGCCTCCGTCTGTACTTCTGTAAAATCTGCCGTTGCCTGCCGCGTAAACAGTAAGCGGGTTAACAGAATCTACTTGAAAATACACTTGCCGATTGATTCCGGTTATGGCTGTCCATGAAAAACCGTTGTTATCCGAATAATAAGAATTATTACCATGCGACCACAAGAATCTGTTTATGCTGTTTACCGTTGTGACTGCGCAATAACCTTCGGCATTCTCCGTTGACGGCATTTTTGGCAGTAATGTCCATGTTGTGCCTGCGTTTAATGAATAATACGCCATTGGTTCGGTTGCCCGATACTCTCCGACTCTCATCAGTACATTTCTGTTATGCGGATTATAAGCAATTCCTGTACCGTTTTTGGGGAACATAGGATTATGAACAGAGGCATACGTTGTTAAATTAGTGTGCCTAAAACCGGTAAAGTCGCCGATTACCGAATAATTATCACCGCCGGGGATGCTTATAAAGTCAAGTGCCACCGTTTCTTCAACACCTGCGGGTCTAAAGTATACTGAAGGATTAGCAGCCCATATATTGTCACTTGCAAATACGCCATTGCCTGATACTACATGTATTCGGTTTGGGTTTGTCGGGTCAACCACACAACTTGAAGACCAGTGCATCGCTCCCTGAATCCATGAAATACCACCTTTTTGCATATTGTTCATATTTACTTGCAGCCATGTCGCGCCGCCGTCTAACGATCTCCAGATATGGTCACCCCATACATCAGCGGATGTGCCTTGCCATCTTTGCTGCCTCCAATGGCCGGCTGTAGAAGCTACCATTCTATTCGGGTCGGTGGGATGCCATGAAATTTCCCATACAGGCTGAGATTCACCTGAACCTCCTGTTCTGATAAAGATTTCTTGAAGCACACCCGTAGTCGTGTTATAGACAAATTGTCGCGCGTTTCCGCCGCCCATATCATCGTTGTTTGTGTAGGTAATCATCAAATTTCCTTGAGGATTTATTTTCATTCGGTTTACAAACAAGTTTTTCGGTAAAGACGCATGAAGCTCAGTCCAGGTAGCTCCTTTGTCCGTTGATCTGAAAACATTTGTTGTATTATTGTTTCTGGAAACGGACGCATACGCAACTCCGTTTCTATCTACAGCTATTGCGTTGACACCGAGTCTGCCGGCAGAAGTTTTATCTATTGAAGTCACGGCTGACCATGTAGTTCCGCCGTTGGTACTTTTAATCATTACGTTAGATCCGTTGTTTCTGCCACCTGCATAAATGATACTTGGATTTGTAGGGTCAACGGCGATTCTTTCACCGTTTCCTCTGCCCGGTCCGTTTCCGTGAACACGAATAAGATTTGAAACATTGGAAACAGTAGGGAATGTTCTGCCGCCGTCGGTGCTTTTCATGACCACAGTGCGTCCGCTGCTGAAATAATCGGTTCCGCACACCAGATAAACAATGTTGTCATTCGTCGGGTCAATTGCGATTCCTTCAACGCCGTAATAGCCTTTATCTTCTTCGTTTACCCAAAACAGCATTTGAACCCATCTTGCGTTTTCATAGCGGTACGCGCCGCCAACATCTGTCCGCAGGTACATCGTGTTTTGCCCGGCAACAATTCCCGTAACATAACCGCCCCCGCCGACAGGCAGAGAACCCCATGGCATTGACGGACTTTTCAAAACCACTTCGTCATATTCTGCCAGAGCACAACTTAACAGCTGTGTAAGTAAAGCAAATATCAAAACGAATAATTTTACACTATGTAAAATTTTATATATTTTTTTTATAATTAAAACTCCTTTAACAGTCTTTTTTGCCATAATATTAATTCTCCTTTACAAATTAATTATAGTAAATCAATTACTTTATAATCTATTGCTTCCTGTATTTTTCCAACCCACATCATACAATTTTTACTCCTGTTTGTAAATACAAAACTTTGAAAATAAAACATGTCATTTTCTGCGAGAATTATTCCTGTTTTTATTTAATAATAAGGTAACGTTACCCGTATTTAAAATATTCTTTTGCGCCTTTAAATTTAACAAAAATATCAAAAAGAACAGGATCAAGCCGGCGGCGTTTAACGATAAATTCATTCCACATTATATCAATGGCTTCATCATGGTTTAATCTTTTGCTGCTTACCCTGCTTGTGTCGGTAAGGCTGTCATAAGTATCAATAATTTCCAATACTTTAGCGGGAAAATAAGCCAGAACATCGCATTTAACAAGATTTTCAAGATTAAATCCAATACAGTAATCCTGAAGTTTAGTTGGATTATTTTTCTTGAAGTTATTTAAATAAGATGTATAAATACCATAACTGCCATTGTTTCCGTAATAATCATGATGATAACCAACAATAAAAGCTACTTCTTTGCCATAATTTGTTTTATTTACAATAGAAGACATTCCGGTTCTAACATGATCGATTGCAGCTTTATGATCATAATTAGCTTCACCTTCATTATATTCTATACCGGCTTTTTTTCCAACATCATGCAGTAATAATCCTGCTGTCCAATTATTAATTAAATGCGGCGGGACTGCGCGTAAGCCGCCGAAAAATACTCTTTCAAGTGTTAGCTGACTAGGATCAAAATGGGGCAAAAGTGTTGAGTATAACGATAGATATTTGTTCTTAAACTCTATCCTAAGTTTTGAAATGGCATAAGATGAAGATAAAAGCCTGTTGTAAAATTCAAAAAATGCAATACCCTGAGTATATGATCTAATCATGTGTTTTAAAATAGGATTTTCACTTTTTTCTACCTGAGTATTTATAAATTCATCCTGATAAACACCTTCCATTGGAATAGTCAGAGAAGCTTTTACCATAGCCATTGTAGAATTAACCATATCTTGTGTAAATATTTTTGCTTCACTGTCCGAATACTGCGTTGCATTCAACATAATTTCCTGATTAATAACAGCGGTATCTTTTACAGCGTCTACCAATATGTTGGATATTTGTTTTGGATCGCTTGTTTTGTTTTCTACAAGTTTATTAATTTTAGTAATATGATTATCAATATTTTGTATTTCGTTTGAATTACTTGATGATGAATTGGTGTTGTTTGTTTGCTGTACTACAACCACTTCAGTTGATTTTTCCGGTATATTCGAATAAATATTTATATTTAAAACTACAGGTTCAGCATTTAATAATTCTTCTATTTTCTTTTTATCTTTTTCTGAAATGAAATAATCCCAGTTATGTTTTTGCAGCCAAAAACTGGTTCCGCTTCCATAAAGTGAACTAAACGTCATAAGGCGTTTTTTTTGCTGTTCACGGTTTACGCATATAATTGGAATATCTTCCTGCAAGATTATTTTAATTATTTCATTTTCTTTATTTTTGTTCTGCTCCAGTAAAAAGAATTTTTTTACAGAAAATACAGCATCATTATTTGACATGAATATAGCTCTTCCAAAATGTACAAAATAATGTGTACCAAATGTGTACCAGAAACCGAAGGAAAATATATAACTTTTCTTAGTATAATGAATTATTTTTAAAGATATATGAAATAGATTTTTTAGGACAAATATCAATACATTCTCCGCACAAAATACATTCGCAGTTTTCCATGTTTGCGGTTTCAACCATTATTTTTACATCTAAGCTCATAGGACATTTTTTTGAACATTGTTTACAGCTTATACAACTTTCTTTATTTAATTTTAGACGAAGCCTCGGCAATTTAAGCAAATCTGACACTTTCGTTCCAATAATCATAAAAGGAGCCATCCAACATACACAATGGCAAAACGCACGTCTGCCTACAAGAAGGTGTAATGCGGAAATAAGAAAAATAACGCCAAAGTAAATAATATATCTATACGGTGCAAATAAAAAAATCCAGTTGTCAATAGTGCCAGCGAAAAAATCTACTTCATTTATACCGCCAGCCTGTACAAAAAAACAATGATAGTAAATATCCATAATAACCAGATAATAAACTTGATAATATTTATTTTAACACTTTTTACTTTTTTATCACTAACACACATCAAACATTCTTGCAATCCGCCTGCTGAGCAAATATACCCGCAAAATGCCCTTCCAAGAAAGAGCGAAGTTAAAAATTGCAATAAGAATAATATAACAGCACCGGTAAGAACACCAAAAACCATTGCATTTTTTTCTTCGATAGGAATAAATACTTCCAATTGACAGTATGTTCCATCATATTTCCTTATATCTACCTTTTATAGAATTTTCAATTTCCGTTAATATACTTTCGAGAAATTCATAGGGCTTAATCATATATTATTATCCAGTAATTACCTATTATATGTCAATATATCATTTTAAAATTCTCAATATTTTTCTTATCCTATATGTACAATCATTTATTCTATTTTCATCTGTTTTCCATGAGTCCGATAAAGGAAAATTTATCCCATCTTTTGAAACTTTTCCCATATCCCATTTTTTTGTATCTATTTTATTATTGTTAAGCCATTTAATTACAAATTGTAATTGTTTTTTACATTCTGGATTATTATATTTTGCCAATAATTCAATAGCCCTTAAGTAAGAATTTATATTTTTATGAATAAAACATTCTGGTGTGCTTTTTATTATTTTATCATATATATAATATATTCCATTATTATTTTCTAATATATATTTAAAATAATACTTTTCAATATTTTTATCTAATAAATTTGTTATTAGTGATACAATATAAAACATTGAAATATTTTCGTGGATACTTTTAATTCCAAATGTTTTTATATATGATTTTTTATACATAATAGGATTATATTTTTTATTCATAAATGCAGAATTAATAATTTCTACCCATTTTTTGGCAATATCATTTGCAACATTATCATTTTCATTAAATATTTTTATCCAAGTTGCTAACATAAGTTCTTTTCCGATTTCCCAATTAGGAAACTTTTCTTTTCGATCGGGAAATACTATTTTTCCAATTAAACAATTATGCATATATTTTAATGCTTTTCTTATAGGTTTATCATCAGATGTAAATCCTAATATTTCCAATCTTCTAAGCGCTTGTTCTGTTGTAATTGGTAATATGGAATCACTATATTGTGTATGAAAATAACCCCATGATCCATTTTCAAGTTGTATATCAATTATTTTTTTTGCCCATTTTCCATTTTTATAATCCATTCTTTACTTTATAATATTATATAAATTTTGTCAATATTCATATAGCAATTTCGCCTAACATCTTTTAAGTGATGGTTTATATCATATAATTTATAATCAATGACTATCATTTCAATACAAATTACTTGAGTTCCAAATCTAAAACCTATTTCTGCAATATACCATAAATGCTCATTTTTTTAAATTAATTATGAACTTGTAACTTTTCTAATACTGTAGTGATGTTTTGTTTCCCATGCAGAATGCGGTAAACTTTAACTATTTTATTTTTTTCATCTACCTTATAAAAGATAAGGTAATCATTAGTAACAATTCTTCGGTAATCTTTATTATATTCATATACTGGATACATGTATGGATTTTGGCTTACATTTTCAAAATCTTCATCAAGATCATCTAGAAACTTGCCTGGTGTACTGGGATAAAATTGAGATAAATACTCGCAAATTTCATCAATATCATTTTCTGCAATACTAAGAAGTTTTACATCATAAGCCACAATATTTATCCCGTAATTTTTTTATTACTTTTTTTGAGTCTATCCATTTTGCCCCAGGTTTTCCTGCTTCCAACTCAGCTTCTTTAAGTTTTTCGTTAACATATTTAATATGCAGATATTCTTCAATCTCTGCATAATCATCTATATTAATGAGAACTGCTGCTCCTCGTCCATTTTTCGTAATTATTACTGGATTATGATTTTCTAAAAACGTTTCTATTTCCGCATATTTATTCCGAAGATCCCTTACCGGTCGAACTTGTGTATTCAGCATATTAACCTCCAATTAATATATTGTATCACGATATAGATACAATAGCAAGAGGGTTTATTTACTCCGGAAATTATTATGTTATATTTTTAAATATTTTATCCATCTTTCTTCTATTTAATACACTATCTCAAACGTAAACACAACAGGGTTTTTGACATTTTCTTTAAGCGATGATACATCAACTGATTTAATTTTCAGTTTTATTCCCAATGCTTTTTGCAATTCATACAAACGCCCGCCTGCACATCTTTCAAAATACCCTTCCACATTCGTCGGCGGTGTGGTGTACTTTCCTTCCATTGCACGTTTATAATATCCATGACTGCATTTAAAAGTAAGCGTTAGCGTATTATCATTATTTAATATAGGTTTCCATCTGCCGAATG
>Ga0123356_10005611_pt1 | contig 12756 bp, 8 predicted proteins | sample TergutEmb28metaG_2_FD_92546 | JGI IMG/M metagenome (GOLD analysis project Ga0123356, IMG submission 92546) | Embiratermes neotenicus P3 segment gut microbial communities from Petit-Saut dam, French Guiana - Emb289 P3 | ecosystem: Host-associated > Arthropoda: Insects > Digestive system > Gut ... | reverse complement strand
AGCGCCGTACGGTGAAAGACGAGTTCGTCGGAGATCTTGATCAATGCTTTTTCGCGCAGCAGCAGCGTGACGATTTTCTGGGCGCGGGCCCGGTCGATTTTGAGACCGGCCAGGACTTCGTTCAGGGCTGGGACCTTCAGGCCCGCGCTGGCGAAGGCGTCCTCGATCTTCTTTTTTGATTCCGCCTCCTCGTCCTTCATGACCACGCCCTGACCGGGAAGGCGCACGAGATCACCGGCGACCTCGATCTTCTTCTCGGCCCGAAGCAGTCGAAGAATTTCGTCAAAGACGGACTGCTCAGCTTTGACCTGCTCGCGGAGGCGCTCTTTCGCAATCCCGGGTTCGAGAGGATTCTTCTTGTGAAATTCCGCGATCGTATTCCCGATCCGCAGCTTCAGCGCGTCCAGATGTCCGGCGTTGACCCACAGATCGCCGATACGCACCAGCTCTCCCTGGCGCAATGAAGCGGCGAGGGTACTCTCGATCGCCGCTTTCGTCATTCCCGACTCGGCGATCAACTGGGAGAGCGAGATGCCGGGATGCGAGCGGCGGAGAATCCGCAAGTGCAAGGACTTTTCTTGATTGCCCCCGGCGAAAACCGCGAGTGTGTCACCGTCTTGGGGCAATCGCGGCGAAGGGGCTCGATCGAGGACGAGGCCGCCCCCGATGGTTATGACGGGAGAAAACTGGCGGAGGATGAAGCGGTCGCCGGGCAGCAACAGCGTGGGTTCGGAGAGCAGTGCACGCGCGGGGCGAGTTTCTCCCGGATGCATCTCGGAACTGCCGATCAAGCGTAGTTCCGCAACCGTCTCCATGGTGTGGCTGTGGAAGTGCACGCGCGTCCGCTGTTTCAGGGGCCGCGAAGCCGACGGCAGCACGCGCAACTGAACATCCACGCGCCGGGTAGCAGAAAAGGTGCCAGGCGGAGCGAGCATCATGCCGCGGGAGAGATCTTCCGTGCTCGCGCCGGTAAGGTTTAAGGCGGTGCGCTGACCGGCAACCGCCTGATCGGCGGTGTGGCCATGAACTTCGACGCCACGAACTCGTACCCGCCGCCCCAGCGGGAAAACTTCCAATTCTTCGTCCTTGTGGATCGTGCCGGAGATCAGGGTTCCGGTGACAACCGTGCCAAATCCTTTGATGGTGAACACCCGATCGATGGGAAGCCGCGCCAACCCCTGCGAATCCCGAAGCGGGAGACCTTCTGCGCCTCCCGCCATAGCCCGCTTAAGATCATCCAGTCCGGCACCAGTGAGTGAACTCACGGCGATGATCGGGCTCCCGGGAGTTTCCAGAAACGTTCCCCGCAAAAATTCCTCGACCTCCAGCCGCACGACATCGAGCATCTCGGCATCCACCATGTCGGACTTGGTCAGAACTGTGATTCCGCGTTTGACGCCGAGCAATTGCAGAATCTCGAAGTGTTCGCGCGTCTGCGGCTTGATCGACTCATCCGCCGCGACCACCAGCAGCACCAGGTCGATGCCGCCCACGCCGGCCAGCATGTTGCGCACAAAACGTTCGTGGCCGGGTACATCGACGAAGCCGAGTTGAATCCGCTCGCCGTCAGCGCCCGCTAACTCCATGTGCGCGAAGCCCAGGTCGATGGTGATGCCGCGTCGCTTTTCTTCTTCCAGGCGGTCGGCATCGATCCCCGTAAGTGCCTTTACCAGCGCCGTTTTCCCGTGGTCGATGTGCCCGGCGGTGCCCACAATGATCGATTTCATGGCAGAAAGAATCCTAGCAGGAGCGGCGGAGACTGGGCCTGGCGCGGCCTCTTGCGGCCTCGAATGGGCTATCCCTGACGCGCTCCAAAATGCGACAATAGAAGCTCTTCGATGCCTACTTCTTTGACTCCTGCCTTTTCTCCGGAAACCCTCCGGCAGCACGGCCTCACGCTCGAAGAATACGAGAAAATCAAGCAACTTCTCGGCGGCCGCGAGCCGACGCTGACCGAACTCGGCATTTTCAGCGTGATGTGGAGCGAACACTGCTCCTACAAATCGTCGCGGGTGCATCTGAAGCGGTTGCCGACGCGCAGCAAGCGCGTCCTGCAGGGTCCGGGCGAGAACGCGGGCATCGTCGATATCGGTGACGGCTGGGCATGCGCGTTCAAGATCGAATCGCACAATCACCCCTCGTTCATCGAGCCATTTCAGGGAGCCACCACCGGTGTTGGCGGGATTTTGCGCGACATCTTCACCATGGGCGCACGGCCGGCAGCGGTGATGGATTCACTCCGCTTCGGACCGATCACCCAACCTGGAGCTCGGGCCGCCGGCGTCCCGGGAGCTGTGGGGAATGAGGCTCCCACGCCATCGGAAATTCACAAGAACCATTCCATTCTGGAAGGGGTGGTCAGCGGTGTGGCTTCCTATGGCAACTGCTTTGGCGTGCCCAACCTGGGCGGCGAGACCAAGTTCGAACCCTGCTACTCCGGCAACCCGCTGGTCAACGCTTTTGCTCTCGGCTTGGTTCGGAAGAATGAAATCTTCTACGCCCGTGCCGCGGGCGAGGGCAATCCTGTGATCTACGTCGGCGCCAAGACCGGACGGGACGGCATTCACGGCGCCACCATGGCCAGCGAAGAGTTCAGCGCAGGTTCCGAAGCCAAACGCCCCAACGTGCAGGTTGGCGATCCCTTCCTCGAAAAGCTTCTGCTCGAGGCTTGCCTCGAAGCCATGCAGACCGGCGCCATCGTCGGCATTCAGGATATGGGTGCGGCCGGACTAACCTGCTCCACCTGCGAGATGGGCGCCCGCGGCGGGGTGGGCATCGAAATCGAGTTGGACCGGGTTCCGCAGCGCGAAACCAGCATGACACCGTACGAGATCATGCTGAGCGAATCGCAGGAACGCATGCTGCTGGTGGCACAGAAGGGACGAGAGCAGGAAGTCTACCGCGTGTTTGAGAAGTGGGGACTCGATGCGGTCGAGATCGGCACGGTGACGACCCGGAGCAAGCTTCGCGTGCTCGAACACGGCAAAGTCGTAGCTGAGATTCCCAATCAGGCGTTGACCGATGATGCTCCGGTCTACAAACGGCCTCTGGCGCGGTGGGAGCCGCCGGTCCCACGTGACATGCCCTCCCATATCAAGTTCGGCAGTGGAGATTTCACGGCAGCGTTCAAGCAGCTGCTGGCCAGCCCGAATATCTGCAGCAAGCGCTGGGTCTGGCAGCAGTATGACCACATGGTGCAGACCAACACCGTGGAGTCGCCGGGAGCGGGCGATGCCGGGGTCATCCGGATCAAGGGCTCAAAGCGCGGTCTGGCGATGGCGCTTGATGGCAACGGCCGCTGGTGCTATCTCGATCCCCGACTGGGCGCCGTGCACGCCGTCGCCGAGGCAGCGCGCAAAGTCGCCTGTTCGGGCGCGACTCCCATTGGCGCAACCAATTGCCTGAACTTCGGTAATCCGGAAAAGCCCCACATCATGTGGCAGTTCGCGCAGACGGTCGACGGCATCACCAAGGCATGCGAAGAGTTGGAGATTCCCATCACCGGCGGCAACGTAAGCTTCTACAACGAGACCTTAGGGGAGGGCATTTACCCCACCCCGGTGCTGGGCGTAGTCGGAACCCTCGAAGACGTCGGTAAAGCGGTGAAGATGCACTTCGCCGCTCCGGGACGCACGATTGTGCTTTTGCGCGCCGGAGATGCGGGCGATCTCACCGATGCCGAAAGTGCATTCGGCTCATCCGAATACGCCAAGGAGATGCTTGGCACCTTGTGGGGATATCCGCCAGAAATCGATCTCGAGAAAGAGGCGTCGTTAGAGAAAGCGGTCATCGGCCTGGCCGATCACGGGTTGGTTGATTCAGCGCATGATTGCTCGGACGGCGGCGTGGCAGTCGCCCTCGCCGAAGCCGGTTTTCCCCTCGGCGTCGGCGCGCGCGTGAATCTGGTGTCCGGCGGCATTTTCGGCGAGTACCTTCTTTTTGGAGAGGAGGCCAGCCGGATCGTGCTGTCTTGCGACCCGGAGAGCGTGTCGCGAATCAAACAAGTAGCGGCTGGGCTCGGCATCGCAGCGGACGTGATCGGCGAAACAATTCCCGAAAAAAGGCTGGAAATCTCGGTCGATGGAGCGGTTCTGGTTTCCGCCGGGATTGCCGAGTTGAGAGAGCTTTATGAGTCCGCGCTCGAGTCGGCGCTCGGAACCGATCCGGAGCTGGTGGCAAAGGCTTGAAGGCACAAGGTCTAAGGCGGAGGTAAAGGCAAAGGGCGAAATGGGGATTGCTGACAAGTTTCACGACGAATGCGGCGTAGTGGCAATTTTTGCTCATCCGGAAGCCGAGAAACTGGCGTATCTTGGCCTGCATGCACTACAACACCGCGGCCAGGAATCCGCCGGCATCGTCACGTCTGACGGTCTGGCCTCGCGCTCTCACAAGGCCATGGGCTCGGTGGCCGACATCTTCACCGAAGATGTGCTCTCCAAGTTGCGGGGATCCATCGCGATAGGACATACGCGCTACTCCACCGCCGGTGACTCAGCCCTGCTGAACGCACAGCCAATTCTGGTGCAATCAAATAAAGGCTCCATTGCGGTCGCGCACAACGGAAATCTGGTGAATGCCATGACCCTGCGCGCGCGGCTGGAGAGTCAGGGGTCGATTTTTCAAACCAGCAGCGACACCGAAGTCATCGTTCATCTCATCGCGCTTTCCAAGGAGCAGACCCTGCCGGAAGCCATGGCCGACGCGCTACGGCGCGTCGAAGGCGCTTTTTCCCTAGTGATGATGAGCAATGACCGGGTGTTTGCCGTGCGCGACCCGCGGGGATTTCGTCCGCTCGCGATGGGCCGCATTGCCGCCCCCGAGGGACAGCGCCGCGACACCATTGTCTTCGCCTCGGAAACCTGCGCGTTCGATCTGGTCGGGGCCGAATACGTGCGCGACGTAAAGCCGGGCGAACTTGTGGTGGTAGGGCCGGAGGGGATCAGCTCGCGCTTCTATTCGAGCGCCGCTCCGCAGTCGAGCTGCATTTTCGAGCACGTCTATTTCGCCCGTCCCGACAGCCTGGTGTTCGGCCGCCCGGTGCAGACCAGCCGCGAAGAACTCGGCCGTCAACTGGCTCGTGAAGCCGGCGTCGAAGCTGACCTGGTCGTTCCCGTACCCGATTCCGGCGTCACCGCCGCGGTGGGGTATGCGGCCGAAAGCGGTATTCCGTTCCGCTTTGCACTGATTCGCAATCATTATGTGGGCCGCACTTTCATCGAGCCCCGCCAGAGCGTGCGCGACTTCGGCGTCAAGCTGAAGCTGAATCCCGTGCGTTCGCTGCTCGAGGGTAAACGCGTGGTGCTGATCGATGATTCGATCGTGCGCGGCACGACCAGCCGCAAAATCGTCCGCATGATCCGCAACGCCGGCGCCACCGAGGTCCACATGCGCATCTCGTGTCCGCCGACAATTGCTCCCTGCTATTACGGAGTCGACACTCCCTCGAGGAGCCAGCTCATCGCCGCCAACAAATCCGTCGAGGAGATCCGCGATTACATCGGCGCCGATTCGTTGGCATATCTTTCGCTCGACGGCCTCAAGAAGGCCTGCGGTGAAGGCGAACAGATTTCCTACTGCTCGGCGTGCTATACCGGCAAGTATCCCACCGACATCATTGATGTCGAGGAGATTCAACCAGCCGCGGTCCGGCGTTAGCCGCGCGCCTTGCGGGCGAGCACGACGCGCGGGATCGCCTGCAAGTCAGGGATGACCTCGACTTCCTCCCAGGCTTCCAGCAAGCCTCGAACCCGGTCCACGATCGCGCCACTGATTTCCATGACAAGCCATCCGCCAGGACAGAGCGCCGCGCGGGCCGGCGGCATCAGGCGCGCGATCACCTCAGTTCCGGTCGGGCCGGCGAAGACCGCCGAGCGGGGCTCGAATTTGCGCACTTCTAGCTGAACCGTGTCCTCCTCCCACTCTCCCACGTACGGGGGATTCGAAACCACGAGGTCAAAGTTGCCGCCCAACCCCTCGATCAAATCTGTGTGATGAAAGTGAATTCGCTTTTCGAGCTGATGACGAGCAGCGTTGGCGCGGGCGATTTCGAGCGCCGGCGAGGAGATGTCGGTGGCGTGGATTTCTGCAGCTGGCAGTTCCTTGGCCAGAGCCAGCGCGATACAGCCGGATCCGGTTCCGACGTCAACGATGCGCGAGCCGGGCTTCGTCTCTCCGGCCGCTGGCGAAGTTCCTCCCTTGTGGGCTGATGCCGGAGGCCTGGGGTCAGGCGCCAGCAACTCGAGAACGACCTCGATTACATGTTCGGTTTCCGGCCGCGGGATCAGAACCGCCGGGCTCACGATCAGGTCCATTCCCCAGAACTCCTGATGTCCGGTGATGTATTGCGCGGGCACGCCGCGGGAGCGCTCGTCGAGCGCGGCACGGTAGCGGGACTGTTCATCGGCGGTCAGTTGCCGCTCCGGGTGGGCAAAGAGATGGGCGCGGTCGCAGCCCAGCGTGAACATCAGTAGCAACTCGGCGTTCAGGCGCGGGGAAGGAACCTTTTCCGCCGTGAGGCGGGCAACCGCCTGGTTGAAGGAGTCTTTCAATTGCACGAAGCTATTTCACCACAGTGCCTGAGAGGGGAGCGCGGGGGAAGGCCGGCTTCAGTGCCGCCCGAGTTCGTAAACCAGGTAGATCATCTGGCCGATGTGGTGCTGCATGTGGGCAGCGCACTGCACCGTTATATCCAGGCGATTGCCGCAATGTGTGCCCGCGGCGGAATAGGCCCGCCCCCAATCCGCCGGCGATTGCCCGCGAATCGTCTCCGCGGCTACAGAGACGGCCAGGTCCAGTTGCTTCAGAGCGTCTGGTTTTGCGGGCGGATTCGATTCGCTGAATTCACGCTCGCGGTTGCGGACGTATCCGGTGTCAGCGATCTGGGCGCCGATGTAATAGTTCAGGTTGCCGGCGAGGTGCAGGACCAAGTGACCGAAGCTGTTTCCGTAGGGAAAGGGCTTCGTCCAGAACTCTTGTTCGGTCAGGCGCGATGCCAGTTCGCGGATGCGGGTGAGGTTCGCGGAGTAGCGATTGGCCAGAACCTCGGATAGCGTGACCTCGAGTGCAGGCATTTTCTTCCCCATCCCGGGCGCGTGCGCCCAGGTTTTCCCCTAAACAACGCTGGCCGTTTCCTGCTTCAGCTTCTCCGCCTGATAGTAGGTCACCAGCGCCTCGATCAGAGGTTGCAGCTTGCCGTCCATCACGACATCGAGCTGATGAATGGTGAATCCGATGCGATGATCGGTGAGCCGGTTCTGCGGGAAGTTGTAGGTTCGAATCTTCTCGCTGCGATCCCCCGACTTGACCATCGCTTTGCGTTCCTTGGCCAGCGCTTCCTGCTGCTTCTCCATCTCGATTTCGTACAAGCGGGCGCGCAGTACCCGCATTCCCTTTTCCCGATTCTTGATCTGCGACTTCTCGTCCTGGCAGCTGACGACCGTTCCGGTTGGGATGTGCGTGATGCGAACTGCCGAGTACGTCGTATTCACCGACTGGCCGCCGGGGCCGGAAGAGCAGAAGGTGTCGATGCGCAGGTCTTTCGCATCGATCTTGACGTCAACATCTTCCGCTTCGGGCAAAACCGCAACCGTAACCGCAGAAGTGTGAACGCGCCCCTGCTGCTCGGTGGCGGGCACCCGCTGCACGCGGTGCACGCCACTTTCGTACTTGAGCTGGGAATAGACCTTGTTGCCTTCGATGATGGCGATCACTTCCTTCAGACCGCCCACGGAAGACTCCGAAGTCGACAGAACCTCAACTTTCCAGCGCTGCGTCTCGGCATAGCGCGTGTACATGCGGAAGATCTCGGCGGCAAAAAGGGTGGCTTCGTCACCGCCAGTTCCCGCGCGAATTTCGAGGACGATATTTTTATCGTCATTGGGATCTTTGGGAAGAAGGAGCACTTTGAGTTCCTCCTCCACTGCCGTAACTCGCGATTCGAGTTGGTCGAGTTCTTCCTGGGCGTAGGCTCGCATTTCAGGATCTTTTTCGTCCACCAGCATGGCCTTGCTGTCGGCGATGCCCTTTTTCAGATCCTTGTACTCGCGATACTTTTCGACAACGGGAGTGATTTCGGAGTGTGCCTTCGCGGTCTTCTGGTATTTCGCCGAATCGTTAACGATCTCGGGCGAGGCGAGAGCTCGGGTGAGCTCTTCGTAGCGGGCTTCGATTTGATCCAAGCGTTCAAACATGTGAATCGGCTCCGTTTGAGACGCAGGTCGCTGCATCTCGGTTCGGCCGCGAGAAAGACGCAAGTAAAACGTCTCTACGGCATTGTAGTGTGATTGGAAGATGCGTAGGAAGTGTGCGCGGCGGCGACCGCTAGGCAATCACCAACTCGCCGCCCTGCTCTTTTTCGACCGACATGGCGTGGTCGAGGGCGACGATGGCGCACTGCGCCTGGTCATCGGATGGAGGCCGCGTCGTGATCCGCTGCAGCCACAATCCGGGCGCAGTCATCAGCGCAAACAGCGATCCCCGGTGTTTGGCGGCGAAACGGATGATCTCGTACGAGACTCCGGCAATCACCGGCAGCAAAATGATGCGAGATGCAAATCGGGCCCAGAAGGTCGTGTACGGGATGAGCATGTAGAAGGCAATCGAAATCAGCATCACCGTCATCAGAAAACTGGTGCCGCAACGCGGATGGAAGGTGGAATACTTCTGTACCGCGGCGGTATCGAGCGGATCCCCGTTCTCGAAGGCGAAGACCGTCTTGTGCTCCGCACCATGATATTCATAGACGCGGCGAATCTCCTTCCAAAGCGATACCCCCCAGATAAAGAACAGGAAGATCAATAGCCGGATAACGCCGTCGATCAGGTTGAAGATGATCCGTCCCCCCAGAGCGGGGCTGATCTTCTTCAGCTCCGTCGCCGCCAGCAGCGGAACGTACTTGTACATGAAAATGAAAAAGGCGAGAGAGAGCACGACATTTGCGGCCGCCAACCACCCGCTGATCGTCGCCGCCTTTTCGCGGCCCGCGGACTTGGAAGAGGGAGCCGGGGTGGGCTCGCTAGCCCGTCGAGTTGGCGAAGCGCCCGTTGCCACCCGGTCCTGCTTGGTCCCCTCGCCGGCGCCTTCGCCCATCATGTCTTCGATAGCGACATTGGCCGAGAACCGCAGAGCCCGATATCCGAGGTTCATGGCATAACCCAGCGTCATCACACCACGCACGATTGGCCATCCCATCCATTTGTGCTTATCCGAGGGACGCTCGAGCGGTTCACTCATGCTGACCACTTCCCCCGACGGTTTGCGGCAGGCGATCGCCCATGCGTGGGGAGTGCGCATCATCACGCCTTCCAACACCGCTTGCCCGCCGACGAGGGTGGTTTCTTCTCCGCTTTCAAGCGCGGGAAGCAGCTGTACCGCTGCCAAGAATCGCAGGTAGTTTCCTAAACGCACGACGATTAGATGCTCCTTACAGGGGCAAGACGCAGCTTCTAGCCTACCACACCCCAGACTCGTATAGGATGAGAGGCAGGACAGCTAAGGCAATGCAGCAAAGGAAGTTACCCCCGTCCCCAGAGGTCCGGGCGGAGTCCGACTTTCCCTTCGGGAAAAAACGTTTTCATGCAACGATTCGCGGCAACTTCGGAGGCCATCGGCGCGACCCCCAAGAAGCTTGAGAAGACTGCCCTAGTGGCAGACTACCTGAAGTCGCGGACTCCAGAGGAAGCCGCTGTGTCAGCGATATTCCTGTCCGGACGGCCTTTTCCTGCCTGGGAAGAAACCACCCTCCAGATTGGCGGGCACTGGCTGTGGAAAATCATCGCGGAACTCGCGGGCAAAGATGAGCAAGAACTCACCGCGGCATATCGTCGGAGGGGCGATCTGGGCGCAGTGGCAGCCGACGTCTTACCCCACCGGAGCGATCAAGGCTTGGGAGTGCTCGAAGTGGAAGCCGCATTCCGACAGATCGCTGCCTCGCGCGGCGCTTCCTCCAAAGCCGCCATCGTGCGTGGTCTGCTGATCCGTGCCACTCCACTCGAAGCCAAATACATCGTCAAAATCATGACAGGAGACCTGCGAGTCGGATTGAAAGAGAGTCTCGTCGAGGAGGCAATCGCACGGGCCTACCTCGCGAGGTTATCCGCGGTTCAGCGTGCCAACATGCTGTTAGGCGATATGGGCGGCGCGCTGCAGTTGGCGGCCGAGGGCCGGTTGCCTGAGGCGAAGATACGATTGTTCCATCCACTGGGTTTTATGCTCGCCAGTCCGGTCGAATCTGCCGAAGACGGGCTGAGTTTTTTTGCGGAGGCAGCCGTCGAAGACAAGTATGACGGTATTCGGGCTCAGGCACACATTTCCGGCGGAGAGGTGAAACTGTTCTCGCGCACGCGCGACGAAATCACCGAGTCGTTTCCCGAACTTCCCCCTGCCTTGGCGGGACTTCCGCAAGATGCCATTCTCGATGGAGAAATCGTGGCCTGGGAATATCCCGGTGAAAGCGAGGACGCCACCGCCCTGGTGGCCAGGCCTTGTCCCGCGCACCCTGGGTTGGCGAATCTCGGGCATGCCCGCCCTTTCCGCGTCTTGCAGCAGCGCCTGGGGAGAAAGCGAGTCAGCGACCGGTTGCTGCGGGAGATCCCAGTTGCGTTTCTGGTCTTCGATGTGTTGTATGCCAATGGCGAATTGCTGATTGACCTTCCTTTGGGCGCTCGGGCGCGGATACTCGATTCCCTGCTGTCAGCGCCACGTGAAATAGTACGGCACGAAGGGAGCGCAGCGTCCCATGCAACTCAGACTGCGCTCGCATTCGAGGCAGATGCTGAACCCGACAATGAGGTAGAAGCCAGCCTGATTCGTGCTCCGGTTTTTCGAGCCTCTACCTCGGGCGACCTGGAGCACCTGTTCTCAGGGGCGCGCGATCGGGGTAACGAAGGTTTGATGATCAAGGACCTGAACTCACCCTATACGCCCGGCAAGCGGGGCAAATCGTGGCTGAAGATGAAGCGCGAACTGGCTACGCTCGACGTCGTCGTCACGGCCGTCGAGTATGGCCATGGCAAGCGCATCGCGGTGCTGAGTGATTACACCTTTGCCGTGTGGGACAGGAACAAGGACCGGCTGGTGAACATTGGCAAGGCATACTCCGGACTGACGGACGCGGAAATCGCCGAGCTGACGACTTGGTTTTTGGCCCACACCATCGACGATCAGGGTTTCCGCCGCGTGGTCGAGCCCAAGATCGTGCTCGAGGTCGCTTTCAACAACATGATGAAATCTGACCGTCACGACAGCGGATACGCGCTGCGCTTTCCTCGGATCGTTCGCCTGCGACCCGACAAAGCGCCCGAGGACGCCGACACGCTCCAGCGTGCGGAGGAAATCTACCAACAGCAGGCATAGTTGGCCATTCGATCAGTGGCCGTGGTGGTGATGCACTTCGCTGCTCTCGCTGACCGGAATCACGCAGCCATGCGCGACCTCGCAAACCGCGTGCTCGAACTGAATCGTGGTGTGGTCGATGCGGAACTCCTGATGCAGGCGCTCCTTCACATCGCGCAGAATGCCCTCACTGACTGATGGAGGAATGTCCGCGATCGAAATGTGGCAGGACAGCGCGTGCGTCTCCGACCCGATGCTCCAGACGTGCAGATCGTGAACATCGTTGACGCCTTCGACCGAGCAGATTGCCGACACGATTCTCTCCAGCTTCATGCCGCGTGGAGTTCCCTCCAGCAGAATGTTCAAGGTCTCGCTGACAATCCCGAATCCGGACCAGAGGATCAACACTCCAATCGCGACCGAGAGCAAGGGATCAATCCAGTAGTGACCGGTCAGCAGAATCACCCAGCCGCCGGCAATCACGGCCGCCGTCGAAAGCGTATCTCCGACTTCATGCAGCAGGGCGCTGCGGATATTCACATCCCCACCCGAGCGGTAGAGAAGCAGCGCGATGACTCCGTTCATCACCACGCCCGCCGCGGCGACCCACATCATTACGGCGGCCCGCACATGTTCGGGATGCTGGAACCGCCGGAAAGCCTCATAAAAGATGAAAAATGAAACCACCACCAGCGAACTTGCGTTCACCAACGCCGCCAGCACGCCGGCCCGGTGATAGCCATAGGTCTTGCTGGAGTTAGCTGGCCGGGTTTGAAGGTAGACGGCCACCAGCGAGAGCAGCAGAGCCATGAAGTCCGACAGGTTGTGTCCCGCTTCCGACAGCAGAGCCAGCGAGTGAGCCCGCACGCCGGCCACCACCAGAAGGACTATGTAGGCCAGGGTGACCGCCAGCGATATGATCAGAACCCGGGTCGGACCACCGTGGCTATGAGGGTGGACGTGCATCCTCTTTAGTCTACGGGCCCAACCGGCACCGTTCAAGGACACTCCTGGCCCTGCGGTTTCTTGGGATTCAGCCCCTCTCGAGAAGCTGGTTCGCGCGGGGTGAAGGCCTGCTCTCTGGTTGGCGAGAGGGCCAGCCCCACCTTGATGGAAGAAGCCTTGATCAGAAGTAGGTGGTTGTCTTGCGTTCACCCGGGGACCCAGGATCCATTCGGGCAACGACTCGCTCGGCCACCGGGTTGACGTCGTCGATCGAAAACTTCAATTTGGTCTTTTTTTTCCCGGCGAGAGAATGGTGCTCGTCTCCAGATAGCATCCCCCATACTGATCTGGGTGAGGTAACAGTCCTGAGGTTTGAAACTACACGGAGTAGGAAACGCCGGACCCGGCGACGTCTGGTTCGTCGTTTGCCGAGGTGACTGCTGTCGCCGATTTCCCGCGGCGCATGGCCACAATTCCGGT
>Ga0123356_10005610_pt1 | contig 12757 bp, 17 predicted proteins | sample TergutEmb28metaG_2_FD_92546 | JGI IMG/M metagenome (GOLD analysis project Ga0123356, IMG submission 92546) | Embiratermes neotenicus P3 segment gut microbial communities from Petit-Saut dam, French Guiana - Emb289 P3 | ecosystem: Host-associated > Arthropoda: Insects > Digestive system > Gut ... | reverse complement strand
AAATCGCCACGTTTGGCCGCCCAAGACAAGGCCATAAAAAACCGTCGGCAAGAACCCGACCGTTACCGTTTCCAAGATTTTACGGATATGGGCCGCGTTCGCTATCGCCTTGGCGTCAACCTTGCGGATGTCGCGGGCGCTGTCTAATACTTGGCGTTCCAATTCAATATCAAGTTTGCCGCGTTCGTTCATTGTTTTACCTCCTCGTCGGCGATGCCGTACCTATAAAAAACTCTATCGTGTTCCGCTTGCTTTGTCAATTCCTTTTCCTCGGCCTCCCGCCGGGCGTTTTCCTCTTTGGCCTCGGCCAATTCTTGCCGCATCTTGTTTATGTGTTGTTCGTTAAAAAACGAATATGCGGTTGTCAGCGATAAAAGTCCAAACGACGCAAACATTAACAAGTTGGTAAACGCAAGCAATAAAAGCGTGTAATCTTTGGAACCGACGATTGCGATATAAATTATGCCGCCGGAAAAAGCCAAAATTCCCAAGCCCTTAAAAGCGATGTCTTGTATAACCGACCGTTTCCAATAGTACGATATGTCCCGGAATTTGCGGTTTTTTATCCGGGTGCCGTAATACTCGATTAAAACGGCCTTGTTTTCGGGTAATTCCTTGGCCCAAGTTATGCCTTGATGCTTTAATAATTGCGATATGATAATACCGATAACGGCCGAAACGCCGGCGAATAGTAACGAATTAACCATACCGATATTTTGGTCAAAACCGGTAATAATAACCACAACGACGACAATATACGCAAGCGTCATTATAATTGCCCCAATAAAGCCGACGTTCCGTATAATTGGAATAATAACCCGGTCAAGTCGTATCGGGTTTATTATCTTTCTTTCCGGGGCCGCGGCCGCATCGTTACGGTATTGGGTGTCCAAAAGCCCTCTCTTTTAACACTTTGGCAAGTTTGAAAAACGTTAAGGACGCGATAAGATGCGAACCCCCGAAAATCAGCAAGCCCCACGCCATAACAAAAAACGATTGCGATTGCAATACAAGCATTATCAAGGCGATAAGAATACAAACGACGCCGCCGATGTCCTTTAACCGGAATAGCATCGACAAGCCCATAAAAACACAACCTATCATAAAAATAGCGGAAACGCGGCCCGGCGAAAACACGGAAAAGTTAAAACCAAGCCATACCGCAACCGGTATAATCATTAAAAGCCATCCAAAGAGGGCATACATATACGAACGTTTTAACAATTTGTTATCGACGGCCACGTTTTACCTCCTCCAATTTCTTTTGTAATTGCTTGATTTCTTGGCGTAAACTCTCGATTTTGGCCGTTTGTTCCGTGTCGGTTTTTAGCAATTTTTTAATTTGCGTCCGTACTATGATGCGGGCAATAAGCGGCAAAAGTACCGTCGTTATAAAGGTGCATCCCGCAACCACATACATTATGATTTCGTTAATTTCCATCGTCTACCTCCTCGATTATATCGCCACGCGACCGTCGAAAATACGGTGCGTCGTTGCTTGTGAAAATCGATACAAACATATCCTTAAAACCCTCGGCCCATTTTTCAAGGCGGCCGGCCCGGTTTACGAATATCGTATTGATAAGGTCAGCGATGCTATTTTGTTGGGTGCCGACGGCTTGGGCGTCGATGTAACCCAAGATTTCGTCGCTATCGGTCGACGGGTCGGTTGCCGGGTGTTGGGCCGTGTTTTGTATGTTCTTGGATGTTAAAAGCGTTGTCAAGTCCTCTTGCGTTATAAGTTTGGCCTCCAAAGCCCGGTCGAATTTTATCCGCGGAAACTCATTATAAACCTTGTCGGCGATGCGTAAGTCGCGTAATTCGCCGTCGGTGCTTTTGAACCAATGATTTTTGTATAACTTGTAAAGGGCGTAATAAAGGATATTCCAATCGTTACCGACCATTTGGACGCCGTAAGCAAGGTTCCCGGATGCGTCAATTTTAGCCATCGCCGGAATTATTGCGGCCTTGAAATCGTCAAGGGTTTCGTAACGTTCGTGGAATTTCTCGGTAATCATTTGCATACCGTAACGTAATTCAATCATTCGCCTACCCCTCCCGTTTCAGCGGCCCCGGCGGCCTCCTCTTTCTCTTTTACGACCTTTTCGACCTTTTGGGCCTGTGATACCGAAATTGACCCGCCACGGTCAACGGAACGTATTTTAACGCGTATGTCGGTGCCGAATACCGCGTTCATAAGTTTAGCCCATCGGCGACGGTGTTCGTATGCGTCAATAAGCAATAACGAACCCCCGGTTGCTTGCTTTTCGATTTCCGGTATTGACTTGTAATCGGCTTGGTCGCCGCCGGTTGCCTCGATACCCATTGTGTAAAGGCGGTAATTGTTTTTCGCCTCGTACTGTTTCCATAAATCGTGTGTAAACGTTCCGGTTTGGAACGCGTTTTTGTTGATGTTTTGATTTGTAACAACCCACGGTGTACCGGATAACAAAACGTCGTTTTTCATACCCATAAGGCCAAAGATGGTTGTCATACGTTCGTCGGGGTTTGCACAATCGACAATATCAATACCGGTCGACTTGAAATTGGCGACCTCTATCATTTCCAAAAGTTCGACAAGCGATACAATCGTCGGTTCGACTAATTCGTGCCGGGTCGAATAGGAATTAACCGCCAAGGGGCTATGTTCCCACAAAATAACGGTCGCCTCGGCCGCGGTTGGATATTTCGCTTTGAAATCTTTTACAACGATTTTTGACTTGCCGTTGGTTAATAGGAACGGGGCCGGTTGCGTTTCGCTTTCGTTGTCCGGCGAATTGTCGGTACCGTTATACATAAACGGTTTGGTGCGGTTCCAATTCCCGTAACAATCGGGTTGACGTACCCACGCGTAAGGCAATACTTGTTGATTAAGGCCGCCCTTGATGCCTCCAAGTGTAAAACGGTAATAAAGCATTTCCTCCAATTTATAGTCGGTTAAATTGACGGGCAAGTTTTCCCATTCAAAACGCCTCGTAAACTGTACAAGGTCAATCTCGTATTGTTGCCGTATGCGTATTTCGCGGTAACGTATTTGCCGTTTTAATGGGCTTTCCGGTTCCCGCGGGGCTTGCTTGCGTTTTGCCGCCATTCGTTATGCCTCCTCGTCCTCGAATAAATCGGCGTGGTCGTCCTCGTCATTGTCCCCGTCGCCGTCAGCATCCGGGGCAAGTTCGGCCTTTAATGCCGTTGCCAATTCGTAAAGGTGTTCGACCTCGTCTTGCAAAAAGTCGCCGTCAACCGGGTTCGTTATGTAACCCCGTATCGCCTCGACCTCTCGTACAATGTTCGCAAGGATGTTTTCCACATTTTCCACGTTTGTACCTCCACTTATTCCATATTATCGTCAGTATCGCGTTTATCGTCGACGTCCCCGCTATCGCCACCGATATTATCACTATCGCCGTCGTTTCGTCCATCGTCGCCCTCCTCTTGTGTGTCCTCGTCGCGGCCCTCTTGTTCCGCGGCCACTTTGGCGGCGTAATCGGGGTTGACGTCTACTTGTGCGTTGACGCTTTCCGCGGCCACGTCGGCCACTTGTGAAACGATTTCTTGTGCGGCAACCATAGCCCCCGCGGCGTTTGCGATTGCGGCGTCTTGCAATCTTTTTTCGGCCTCCCGTTCGCCCCGGTTAAGGTACGTTGCGTTCGGGTACTTGGCAATTATTCCGTTGTCAGCCATTTGTTGTCCTCCTCTTTTTTTTGGTGTATGCGTTCATTGTATCACAATGTTATCGCCAAAAGTCAAGTAATTTTCCCGGTATAGCCCCGCGGCAAGCATCGTTTGCAAAAACTCGTTTATCCGCGGCGTAAACGGTAAGTACATAAACGTACCCATTATGTTTTGCGTTTTGTCCCAAGTCCATACCATATCTATATCGAAACCGAACCGCGATATTACGTCCCGGATGGCATTTTGTACGGTAATCGGTATAGCAAACAAACAAACACGCAAGCCGTCCACGCGTTTTATCGATACGCCGCTTGACGGTACAATGGTGTTTGGCCGGTCGCGTAACGCTTGGATATTTAGGTCGTTGACTTGCTTTGCAAGGGCAAGTTCGTTTGTTCGTAATTGCGATGCAACGCCGTTATTATACGCGGTTTGGGCGTTGATGCTATCGTTTTGTTGCTTTTGAAACTCGATATTCATTTGCGTTTGTGCGTATTTCATACCAAGCCCGGCCCCGCCAAGTAACGCCATCGGGTTACCGGTAAGGACGCCAAGGCCCCCGGTAATCGCCCCGGCGGTCAAGGCCATTTGTGCGTTTGCTTGTTGTTGCGATATGCCGATTGCTTGTTGGTTTTTTTGGAATATCAAGTTTGCGTTTTGTTGTGCATCCAATAACCGGTTATTTTGTTCGGCTTGGTTAAAGCCGGCGTTTGTGATTTGTTGGAACGTGCTATTTTGCAAGGTAAATTCGACGTATGCCGACAATGCCCCGGAAAAGCGGCCGGCCCTCCACATAATCATTTTTTGGGTGTCGTTACTGTTATAAACCCCGGTGTCAAGGTTTGTATAATTAAAGTGTGCGTAAACTTTGCCCTCGATGGGTAACAAGTCATATTCAAGCCGCAAAATGTCGCTTGTGATATTGCGGTCTACCTCCAATAGGTTGGAACCGTCCGGGGCAAGTATGACAATCGAATTATAAAGCCGGTCAACCTTTGACATATTCAAATAACGCGTTAAAAGCGACGACGTTATCGTCTTGCCGGTTTTGCTATCCGTAATCGTCCAAATACCGAATTGTACCGGCCCGGACGACGAACCAAGCGAAACCGTCGCAAGTTGCGACTTGGTGTTAATATCGTTCATTGTCAAGTTGTCGAACCATTGGGCGTCTTGTATGACGGTTCCGTAAGTCCGGTAAAAATAGGCAATTAAACTTTCCGCGACAAGTTGGTTTTGAAACTCGAACGCGTAAGCATAAACGGACGACCCGGCCATATTCGGTATGACGCCGACGGTATTGTCCCAATTCAAATAATAGATGTCGGCCGCGGCCCCGATGTGGTCGTAATCTACGCGGGTAAACGACCGGGTGCCGGCGATGCGGCGAACGACGTTTTGTAATACGTTGACGGTTTCCGCGAACGTTGGCGTTATACCCGACCAAAGATACGTCGGCAACGTTAATTGCACTTGGTCGATGTCGTCAAACGTTTCGACGACGTTCGTTAAACGTAACCGGTAAACTTGGCCGTTTTTAACAAAGAAACGGTTTTGATTTTGCAATAATACTTGGGGGATGGTATCGATGCCGCGGCCGCCGTAATTGCCCGATGCTCGTAAATTTTGCAAGTTGACGGCAACGGTACCGTTTACGCCGCGTTCGTTTGTCGCCAAACGTATTTGTACGCCGGTGCGGTTTTCGCTACGTTGGTACGATGCGGTATTGGGCCGCATCGGTTGGATGGTGTTTGTACGGCCGTACACGGCCCCAAAGTTACCCAAAAACGACGTGCGGCCGTTTGTGTCGCGGCTATCCACGGCCACGGCATTATCGCCGTTATGCCATATACGGAACCCGGACGACCAATACCAATCTTGGTATTGGATAAGGCCGGAAACGCGGCCGCTAATACATTCCATACAAGTATCGGCGACGGTTTCGGTTAATTGCGTTCCGGTGTGGTAACGGGTGCCGGCATCCGGCATATTGTTAAAGATTGGCGGCGACGTTGCGATGCCGAATTGGTTTAAGACGCCCGAACCGGAAATCGGCAACGGGTTTGTCGCGTAAACGACGGCAACGCCCTTTGTTGAACCCTCTAATACCTCTTGTTCGACTTGGACGATGGGGTATTGTGCGAAACCTTGTTGTATAAGCGGGTATGTTTGGTCGTTGAGTACGTTCAATTTGGCCGTGCGGATGGGGTGCGAAGACAAGTCCCAATTTAAGAAAACGTCGGCTTGCAACGTAAAATTCCATTGGCCCTTGCGGCGGCGTATGCGGTTGACAACCCGCCAATACCATACCGTCGTGCCGTCGTCGGTTTTGATGCCGCCGATGTCTTGGAAATCGGCATCGATGGCGTTCCCGGATATTTGCGTATCGTTAATAACCATCGTCGCGTCGATGTAATCGTTTGGGTTAAAGTTTATCGGTTTCGACATCTTGTTAAGTAAAAAATTTGGTTGCGGGTCGCCGCCATCGATGCCGTCATAGTCCACATATTCGCGGGGCGATTTGGTAAAGGTGTACGCCGTAATTATCATAGCGTATTATATGCACAAAAAAACGGTTTACGCAACCGTTTTTTTATAATCAGTCCATAGCAAGCCAAACGCCGCCGCCTTGATATGCCCAATGTTCCCAAACGGTACCGTCCCAATATGCCGCGATGTCGCCGATGGCGAACGTATGCGTTATGATTGTTCCGGCCGACCATTGGTTAAGGGCCGCAAGGTATGTGTGAAAGTTCGCCCCGGCAACGCTTGACCCCGTCGGGTGTCCGGCCGCCGAAACCCACATATCGCCCGTATTAACCGTTATGCCCCCAAGGCCCCGCGGGTCGTATTGCGACCAATACAATACGGGGGCCGGGGGTGTTAGTTTGGGAGGGCAAGCGTGTAATTGGCCTTGATGTCAAAGATTGGGTATTCAAGGAATTTGTCAAAGTAAAACTCATAAACCGTGTAATTGTTCGTTACGCCGCTACGGTTGTTATAAAACGCATCGGCTCGTTGCCATCCGCTAATAAGCACGGGGGCCTCTTTGTGGACGAAACGAATACGGTCGACGACGGCCCCGCCGCTTGGGTTCCCGTTGACGTCAAAGTTATCCTCGGTCGTGTAACTGTAATACTGTACGACGCCGGTTTGCGGGTTTGTGGATGCCGCCGGTGCGGTGTCGGTGTCGGCGATTGGGTCGCCGGCAAAGTAAAAGTGTTCAACGACGTTAGGCGTAACGCTTGTGTTCAAACGGGTATTGCCGCGGTAACGTTGGCCCGATACGACGGTTTCGTCGCTTGGCAACCATTGGTCGATAAACGAACGAACGGTACCCACGGCCGTAACCGTTGGTTTGCCGCGAACGGCGTCGAACGTAACCGTACTATCGCCGGTCGTTGCGGCCGCGTTAGGCGACCCAAAAAAACGGGCGTGTTGTTCCTCGAATACGAACGGGTTTTTGACGCGGTCGATGTGGAAAAGGGACGGCAAGTCAATACCCAAAATTTTATTCATTGTTTCGGGTTTGCCGTAAACGTCAAATTCGCCCATTTCATAGTTACGCAAGTTTCCAAAGCCGTTTAATGCACGGGTGTAGTCGCGTATGTTTGTTGCAAGGGATGTCATAAACGCCGATAACTTTTGTGCGTTCAAGCGGTTTGCTTTTTCGACGTCGGCGATGCTTGTCGCGGATGATGCGTCGTAAAGGTCAACCTCGTAAGTAACGTCGGCCTCTTTGGTAAAAAGCCAAGCCCGAAAGTTTGTTTCGTCGGCGACTTGTTTTGTGCCTTGCGTCCATCCAAGCATAATCGACCAAAAATCGTTTTGGACGTATGGCGTTTCAAACGCCCGGCCGGAAATAAAACGTTCTACCGACAAAACGATAATACGCTTTACGCCGCCCTCGATTGCTTGGTTGTCCGGGTCAACCGGAAAGTAATTTTTCAAAAGCATATTGCTTTCGTTTTGCAATAGGTCTTGGCCGCTATAATCGTTCAACGCCAAGATGCTATCGCCGCCGGCAAACGGGTTTGTTTGCAAGGCGTCCGTACTGTAACGTATGATTTGTTTTGGGTCGGTTCCAAAGTCAACGCGATAACGCGATGCAATATCCATACCCGTTTGTTTGACGTTGTTCGCATAAACCAAGACGTTACGCAAAAGGTTTATTGTGCCGGCAAACAAAAAGTTTTTTGTAAATGTTCCGTATGTCATTTTTTTAATGGCCCTCCTTTGGCCTGTTTTTGTTTTCGTCGCTAATAGGTGCAATACCCCACGGCCGCGGTGCCTCGCCGTTGACTTTTGGTCGTAATAACAATATATGCAAAAAGCGGCCTTGTCAACCGCTTTTTATCAAAATTATTGTGCCGCGATGCCCGTATGACGTCATAGCGTGGCCGTGGCGGCGTGTTTTGGGGCTTTCGCAAGTATTTACGCGACGGGGGTGTTACTCTGTAATCTCGCGTAATTCAAAGTCCAAGCCCTCGTTTTCGCCCCATCTCTTTTCGACCCGCATTATTGCAATTTGCTTGTCGTCCGTGTAGGCGATGCCGTTTAAGGCGTCGGCAATAACCTTTATCAAGTTGTCGCCGTCCGGCTTTGTCGTGTGCGGCTTGCCGGCCATTTCGGCCCGCTTGTTCTTGTGCCAAGATTTCGGCATTTCAAACGTTGCCTTGATGTTAAGTCGTACCGCCTCGTCCATAAAAACGGTGCGTTCGTCCGGGTTGGTTTCGATGTATTCTTTGTAACACGCGGCAATCAATTTTTCGTATTCCGTCGTCGTGCGGTCGGTGTACGTCGATACAAAGTTACCTATCCGGCGAAACCGCGGGCGACCTTTCCCGTGTATTTTACCGTAAACAAAAACCATATTACGCCTCGCGTGATGTGTGTTGTTTTACCCACAAATTGAACGTGTCCTCGGTTGGGCCGGCGGCAAGGGCGGCCTCCATAAATTGCAACCATTCGTCGGCTTTGGCCCGGCTATCGATTGGCGAACCTTTGATAACAAGCGGGCAACGGCCTTGTGCTTTACGGATGCGGTATGTTGCGTCGACTTGGCGTTGGATGGCCTCGCGGTTTCCCACGCGGTTACGAATTGATTTCGACCCGATGGCGAATAGCCCCTCGACGGTTTCGTCCATCGTCGGTTCGGGTGCCTCCTCCTCGTCGTCCTCGGCCGGGTTATACGCCCCGTCGGCGATGCCCTCGACTAATTCGTTGTACTGTTCAACCGGAACCGTCGACGCCTTGATGCGGGCGATTTCGGCGTCCTTTTCGGCAAGACGTTTAAGTAACATCTTGTCGGTCGGTTGTGCCGGTGCGGGTACGATTGGGTTTCCGTCCTCGTCAAATTCCTCGACGGGCGGTACGGGTGCGGGTGCCGGTTTTGGTGCCGGGGCCGGGGCCGGTTTCTTTACCGGGGCCGGAATTGGTTTTTTAATTGGTTGTGTCATTGTTTATTATTTCCTTTTTTTTAGATTTTTGCAAGCGTTTTTTTGCGACGCCGCCACGCGTTGTCCGGGTGCCACAGTCCGGGCAAAATTTGTTTTCGATGCCGTACTCGTAAACGCCGCAACGGTCAACGGCGAACCGATGGACGACGTGATACGTTTTACATTTCGGGCATACTTGCCGTTCGTTCCATTCCTCCACGGAATAGGTCGGCGGCTTGGTTTTACGGTTGACGATTAACGTATTGTCGTATAACGCATCGACGGCCGCTTGCCGGGCTTGCAAAGCGGGGTCGTCTACTTGTGCCGCGTTACATAACATTGTCGGCCTCCCCGGCGGGGACGTGTTCGCCGTTTTTCTCGGCCTCGATTTCGCGTAAACATTCTTTGACAACCTCTTTGAAACTGTCATAAAACGCCCGACGCGACGGTTGCTTGGGCGTCGTCCCTTTCAAGTTGGCCCAATACTGTTTTTGGCCGGCCCGTTCGACCTCGACAAGGTCAAATTCGTATTCAAGCCCGACCTCGACTTTTGCGGCGTAACCGGCCGCGATTTTGTAGTTTTTCCCCTCGTGGAAAATCTTTTTTAACCCGTTGGCATCTTGTATGACTTTGACTTTGAATACCGCCATTATTTGTCCTCCTTTCCGTGTACAAGACCCCGGCAAACGTTACAAATTCCGTTTGCGTCCGGGTTAAACTTGCTTGGATGCTTTACTTTGTGGCATCGCAAACATTCGCGGCCCTCGTCATCCTCCGGGGCATCGGCGGCAAGTAAACCGTGTAACGCCTTTATAACCTCGGTGTACGTTTTGATTTTGGCATCGCGTTTTTGTTTGGCCTCGTACAATCGTTTACGTCTTGCGGCCCCGGCGTCGTATGGGCGGCCGCATAGCCCGGCAAAAAGTCCGTCCAAGTCGAACCCAAATAACAAGCCGTCGTCAAGTTCGCGTTCTTGGGTGTGTTGTTTCGCCCGGCGACAATCGTCGATAATCTCTTGGATAATTTCGTTGCGTATTTCGTACATCGTTAAAGTACCTCCATTTCTTTTATCACTTTGTCGGCAAGTCCGTTTAGCCGCGGCCGCATCTTGTTATAAAACTTGATAAAAGCGGCGTTCAGCACGACGGACGGTTGCGGGTTGTCGCGTAACGTGATGGCGTATGTTTGCAAGCAAACGTCAAGTAATAACAATTCGCTATCGTTAAACGATACAAGGTTACGTTCCGGTTTGTTCATTGATTACCTCCTTTGTTTTTTGGCCTTGTTTTGCCTTGATGGACGCAAGCCATATCAACGTCGCATCGGCATTTGATTTTTGGCGTTTTTTTGCCATTTGTTTGCCCCTCCTCCGGGCTGGTAGCAGAGTATTTAGGCATCGCCCCCCGCATCGGCGACGGTTGTTTTTAACGTGGTTCGCAACCGTAAAAGCCCACGGCGAAATTTAGATATTTCGCTTTGCTTGGATGGTGTAAATTTGTTCGTCTTGGTGTTCGCAAATTTCGTTAAACTTTGAAATCGCGGCGAATAGGTTTGACGAAACCAAAGCGGCGAACGTGTTAAAGTTTGTCGGGGTTTTACCTTGTGCAATTTCGCTTTCCCATTGGTCGATGCAATTCATTACAATGCCCCATTCGATACCTTTTTGTTTTTCCATTTCTTTGACCCTCCTTTGGTCTACTCGCATTATTACACATATTTTACACATTGTCAACACCTTTTATACATTTTTTTAATTATTTTTTGGCATAGAAAAGCCCGGTTTTTAGCCGGGCAATTCAAACGGCGATAATAAGTCGGGTTCATTACGCCCGCCGGTTGTGGTCGTGTTCCCACGGATGCCCCACGTTGCCGGATAAAATATAACATATCGCCGCCGCACTTACCGAAACTATGCCGGGGCCTTGCGGCCCGATTGGCTATACTCGCGGAATAGGCATAACCATTTTAACCGTGTTTTTTCAATAATGACAAGTCCTTTTTGAATTTTCGCAAAATATAAAGGTTGCGGAACCGGAACGCCCTCGCGTGGTACATATCGAAAACCGATTGTACGATGTCCTTCGTGTAAAACGCGTCTTGGTACGGTATCATAGCCCGCAAGGGCAAATTTTCGCCGCGGCTTTCGTCGACGACGCCGTTATCCCAAACGGTGTAAACGTTACCTTTGAAAAATTGTATTCGGTACTTGGGTTTCAAAAGCCGGCCGCGGTAAATTAACGAAATATCGCTTTTTAACTCGTTCGTAAACGATGCCGGGTTGAACGTATCGGCGACGTCGTCAAGCAACGACCCCGACATACGCCGGGTTACGGTTTCGGTCGGTTCGATGTTATAAATAACGCATTTGCGTTTTTTGATTGTAAACTTGCCATACCGCAACGGAATAAAATTAAACGATAACAAAATTTCGCTTGCATCCTCGGCGTTATTGCCGCAACAAAAAACGTAAATATCCTCTTTGGTGTCCCGGCAAATTGTATGTAATTGCCGGAAAAACGAATACGTCAACGAAAACGTATCGCGTTCGCGTACCTCGCGGTTTATCTCGTTTACGCAAAAAACATACCGGCCGCGGTACCGGTTGTCAAATTTTACCAATTCTTTATCGCCGGGCATATTCGACAAGGCGATACATTCGCAAAATGGAACGGTCGCGATTACGGTTCGTTCGGTTTGGCCAGTTTTTTCGTTTATCTCGTACTCGGCCTTACAAGCAAAAACCAAGTCGCCGCGGCGTTTCAAAAAATACCCGGCACGCGTTATCCATCTTTCGACCAAGTCCGGGTCGAATAACGTCATACAGTCGCCCGACAAGGCGTCTTGCATCGTTTCGTTGTTTTTGAAAACGATATAAAACTTTGTCGGCTTGCCGCCGGCCGTGATTTCTCGCATTTTCCATTTTATACCTTGCCGCGTCGTCGAATACGATTTGCCGATGTCCCATTGGCCCAAAAAAAAGAACCATCTTGCCCAAGTGTGGCCCAAGGGCGATTGCGTCGACATAAACCCGTTTTTGTCAAGGATGCTTTTCGTGCCTCTCATACCGTTATTATATCTCGTTTTTATTAAAAAATGTCAAGTGTAAATTTTCAACCCTCCCGCGTGATGTTTACATTGATTACTATATGTTATTAAATAATATAAATAATATATATATAGCATTGTGGATATGTGGATAACTTTTTTTCGACCTCGAAAAACGCTTGTACAAGGTACATATATAATAGAGGGGTTTTTCAAAAAGTTATCCACAAAAGTTATCCACAATAAAAACGTAAATTGTGGATATGTGGATAACTTTTTTATTGACGCGGCGACGGCCTCGTGTTACCTTGTTTTATGAACCAAAAACCAAAAATGTTACCGGCCAAGGCCGCCGAAACCCGGAAAGGACGCAACGAACCTTGTCGATGCGGTTCCGGTAAAAAATATAAAAAGTGTTGCCTCGATAGGTTTCCGCGGGTATTCCCGGAATAATACCCCAATTTCGCCCACATTCGACGAAACGCCTCCTTGTAGGGTAAAACCCCGAAACCGCCGCTTTGTGCGTTGTAGGGCATCCTACGCCTTTATACGCGATTGTAAAAGTTATCCACAATTTATCCACAAATGTGGATAACTTTTTT
>Ga0123356_10005609_pt1 | contig 12758 bp, 25 predicted proteins | sample TergutEmb28metaG_2_FD_92546 | JGI IMG/M metagenome (GOLD analysis project Ga0123356, IMG submission 92546) | Embiratermes neotenicus P3 segment gut microbial communities from Petit-Saut dam, French Guiana - Emb289 P3 | ecosystem: Host-associated > Arthropoda: Insects > Digestive system > Gut ... | reverse complement strand
GGTTTCCTCTGCTCAGTGCTTACTTCGAATAAAGTTCGATGACGAGACCTTCGTTCAAGGTAGCCGGCAGTTCGGAACGCTGCGGCATGGCCTTGAACGTGCCCTTGCCTTCCTTGACATCGACCGCGATCCACTCCGGGAAGCCGCGCGACTCGGCTGCCTCGAGGGCGGCCTTGCAACGCAGCGAGGCGCGGGCGCGCTCGGTCAGTTGGACGACGTCGCCCGGCTTGACGATGTAAGACGGGATGTTGACACGCTTGCCATTGACCAGCACGCCGTTGTGGCGGACGACCTGACGCGATTCGGTGCGCGAGGCGCCGAAGCCCATGCGGTAGGCGACGGAATCCAGGCGGGCTTCCAGCAACTGCAACAGGTTTTCGCCGGTCTGGCCCTTGCGCCGCTCGGCTTCGGCAAAGGTCTTGCGGAACTGGCCTTCGAGCACGCCATAGACGCGGCGGATTTTTTGCTTGGCGCGCAGATGCACGCCGTAGTCGGACAGGCGGGCGCCGGACTTCTGGCCGTGCTGGCCAGGCGCGTAGGCGCGGCGCTCAATGGCGCACTTGTCGGTAAAGCACTTTTCGCCCTTCAGGAACAGCTTTTCGCCTTCGCGGCGGCACTGACGGCATTTCGGATCGAGATTACGAGCCACTTGTCTTTCTCCTTAGATGCGGCGCTTCTTGGGCGGACGGCAGCCGTTGTGGGGAATCGGCGTGACGTCGGAAATCGCGGTGATCTTCATGCCCAGTGCGTTGAGGGCACGGACGGAAGACTCGCGGCCGGGGCCGGGGCCCTTGATGCGCACTTCCAGATTCTTCACGCCGCATTCCTGGGCGGCCTTGCCGGCAGCCTCGGCGGCGACCTGGGCGGCGAACGGCGTGGACTTGCGCGAGCCGCGAAAGCCTGCGCCGCCGGAAGTCGCCCACGACAGGGCGTTGCCCTGGCGGTCGGTGATGGTGATGATGGTGTTGTTGAACGAGGCGTGGATGTGGGCGATGCCCTCGGCGACGTTCTTCTTGACCTTTTTGCGAACTTTGGTAGCGGTCTTAGCCATGTTCTGTCCCTATTACTTCTTGCCGGCGATGGCCTTGCGCGGACCCTTGCGGGTACGGGCATTGGTACGGGTGCGCTGACCACGGCAGGGCAGGCCCTTGCGATGGCGCAGGCCGCGGTAGCAACCGAGGTCCATCAGGCGCTTGATGCTCATGGTGACTTCGCGGCGCAGATCACCCTCGACGGTGAACTTGCCCACTTCGTCACGCAGACGGTCCATGTCCGCATCGGACAGGTCCTTCATTTTGGTGGCACGACCAACGCCGGCAGCGTCGCAGATCTTCTGCGCGCGCATGCGGCCGATGCCATAGATCGCGGTCAGGGCGATCTCGGCATGCTGATGGTTCGGAATGTTTACCCCTGCAATACGGGCCATTGAGTCACTCCACTATTTCTAAAAATTGACAAATGCCGGACTCGTCGGGGGATCAACCCTGACGCTGCTTGTGACGCGGGTCCTTGCAAATGATGCGCACGACACCCTTGCGACGGATAACCTTGCAATTGCGGCAAATGCACTTCACTGAAGGTTGCACTTTCATCTTTTACTCCTCGTCTGCGAGAGCGCGGAAGCAGCCGTGATTCCTTGCCCTGCGGTTTATTGCGTAGAGACTGTTTACTTGGCGCGGAAAACGATCCGGGCCTTCGATAAATCGTATGGGGTCAGTTGGACGGTGACCTTGTCGCCGGGCAGGATGCGGATGTAGTGCATGCGCATCTTGCCGGAGATGAAGCCGTGCACGATGTGCCCGTTTTCCAGCTTGACCTTGAAGGTCGCATTCGGGAGATTCTCGACGACCTCCCCTTGCATCTCGATGTAGTCTTCCTTGGCCATCGCGCCTTACTTAAGCATGGGAGCTCCCTTGAAGTTTGCTTTCTTCAAGAGGCTTTCGTATTGATGGGACATGATATAGGCCTGGACCTGGGACATGAAGTCCATGGTCACGACCACGATAATCAGCAGCGAGGTACCGCCGAAGTAGAACGGCACGTTCCACTTCAGGATGAGGAATTCCGGCAGCAGGCAGACCAGGGTGATGTAGGCGGCACCGACCAGGGTCAGGCGCATCAGGATCTTGTCGATGTAACGCGCGGTCTGCTCGCCCGGACGGATGCCCGGCACGAAGGCGCCGCTCTTTTTCAGATTCTCGGCGGTTTCCTTGGAATTGAACACCAGGGCGGTGTAGAAGAAGCAGAAAAACACGATGGCCGCAGCGTACAGCATGACGTAGATCGGCTGACCGGGCGACAGCGTGCCGGCAACGTCCTTCAGCCAAGTCATCGATTCGCTGGAGCCAAACCAGCCGGCGACCGTCGCCGGGAAGAGAATGATCGACGAAGCGAAGATCGGCGGAATGACGCCCGACATGTTGAGCTTGAGCGGCAGATGGGAACTCTGCCCGCCGTAAATCTTGTTGCCGACCTGGCGCTTGGCGTAATTGACCAGTATCTTGCGCTGGCCGCGTTCGACGAAAACGACGAAGGCGGTGACCAGGACGACCAGGATGCTGATGAAAATCGCCGACAGCGGGTGCATGGCACCGGTACGGACCAGCTCAAGCAGGCCGCCGACAGCATTCGGCAGGCCGGCGGCGATACCGGCGAAAATGATGATGGAAATGCCGTTGCCCAGGCCGCGCTCGGTGATCTGCTCGCCCAGCCACATCAGGAACATGGTGCCGGTCAAGAGCGTGGACACCGTCGTCACCCGGAACAGGAAGCCCGGATTGTTGACCAGGCCCGCCTGCGCCTCCAGCGCGATGGCGATGCCGATGCCCTGGAACAGCGCCAGAACGACCGTACCGTAGCGGGTGTATTGCGTGATCTTGCGCCGTCCGGCCTCGCCTTCCTTTTTCAGGGCCTCGAGTTGCGGACTGGCAACACTCATCAACTGCATGATGATCGATGCCGAAATGTACGGCATGATGCCCAGCGCGAAGATGGTGAAACGCGACAGGGCGCCGCCCGAGAACATGTTGAACATGCCCAGGATGCCGCCCTGCTGCGAATTGAAAAGATCGGCCAGAACGTTGGGGTCGATACCCGGAACCGGGATGTGGGCGCCGATGCGATAGACGACCAGCGCGCCGAGCAGGAACAACAAGCGGCGCTTGAGATCGCCGAACTTGCCGCCCTTGCCAACCGTCGTTTTGGAATTTGCTGCCAACGTTCTAACCTCTTCCTGGCTTACTCGGCGATGGAACCGCCAACGGCCTCGATGGCGGCCTTGGCGCCCTTGCTGGCGCCGATGCCCTTCAACGTGACCTTGCGCGTGATGGCGCCGGACAGGATCACCTTGGCCGACAGCGCATCGGCCGGAATGATACCGGCGACTTGCAACGACAGCAGGTCGATTTCATCGACCGGCAGGCGCTCCAGATCGGTCAGGCGCACTTCGTAATTGCGGGCGCGGGTCAGCGAATTGAAGCCGCGCTTCGGCAGGCGACGCTGCAACGGCATCTGGCCGCCTTCGAAACCGACCTTGTGGAAGCCGCCGGAACGGGATTTCTGACCCTTGTGACCCCGACCGCAGGTCTTGCCGAGGCCCGAACCGATGCCGCGACCGACGCGCTTGGCGGCTTGCTTGGAACCTTCAGCCGGCTTGATGGTATTCAGACGCATGGCTTAACCCTCAACCTTCACCAGATACTGCACCTTCTGGATCATGCCGCGGACTGCCGGCGTATCTTCCAGTTCGGCACAGCTATTGAGCTTGCGCAGACCCAGGCCGCGCACGGTGGCGCGGTGGTCCTGCTTGGTACCGATGATGCTCTTGACGAGCTTCACCTTGATCTTCTTGTCAGCCATGGCTTACCCCAGAATCTGTTCCACCGACTTGCCGCGCTTGGCGGCAATCTCGGCCGGCGTATTGACCTTCGACAGGCCGTCGATGGTGGCACGCACGATGTTATAGGGATTGGTCGAGCCGTGCGCCTTGGCGACCACGTTGGTGACGCCGACGACCTCGAACACGGCGCGCATGGCACCGCCGGCGATGATGCCGGTGCCTTCCGGCGCCGGCTGGATCATCACCGAGGTCGCGCCGTGGCGACCGATCACGGTGTGATGCACGGTGCCGTTCTTGAGGTTGACCTTGGCGATCTTGCGCCGCGCCTCATCCATTGCCTTCTGCGCGGCGACTGGCACTTCGCGGGACTTGCCCTTGCCCATGCCGATGCCGCCGTCGCCGTCACCGACCACGGTCAACGCCGCAAAACCGAGAATGCGGCCGCCCTTCACCACCTTGGTGACGCGATTGACCGCGACCATCTTTTCGCGCATGCCGTCATCGCGCTCTTCAGCGTGCTGCGGCTTCTTGTTTCTTTCAGGTTTAGCCATTTTCTAACCTAGTCCTTTCGCGGCGATCAGAACTTCAGGCCGGCTTCACGCGCGGCTTCCGCCAACGCCTGAACGCGACCGTGGTACTGCAACCCGGAGCGATCGAAAGCCACCTGCTCGATGCCAGCGGCCTTGGCGCGCTCGGCGATCAGCTTGCCCACGGTCGTGGCGGCAGCCTTGTTACCGCCGTTCGGGACATTCGTGCGAACGTCCTTGTCCAGCGTGGAAGCCGAAGCCAGCACCTGGCCACCACAGGGCGAGATGATCTGGGCGTAAATGTGGCAATTGGTGCGGTTGACGCACAGGCGCACCGCTTTGAGCTCGGCGATTTTGGCCCGGGTTTTGCGGGCACGGCGCAGACGCGCTTCTTTCCTGTTAAACATATGCCACCCTTACTTCTTCTTGGTTTCCTTGATAACCACCACTTCGTCCGCGTAGCGCACGCCCTTGCCCTTGTACGGCTCTGGCTTGCGATAGGCGCGCACTTCGGCGGCGACCTGGCCGACCTGCTGCTTGTCCGAACCCTTGATGAGGATTTCGGTCTGCGTCGGGCACTCGACCTTGATGCCGGCGGGCATCTTGTGCGCCACCGGATGCGAGAAGCCCAGCGACAGGTTGAGCACGTCGCCCTGAGCCTGCGCGCGGTAGCCGACGCCAACCAGTTGCAGCTTGCGCTCGAAGCCTTTCGAAACGCCGGTGACCATGTTGTTCAGATTGGCGCGCATGGTGCCCCACATGGCGGTAGCGTTGACCGCGCCGTCAATCTTGGACACCTGGACGTTCTGGCCTTCGATATCGACCTTGACCGACGGATGGGCAGCGGTCATCAAGACGCCCAGCGGGCCCTTGACGACGATCTGCTCACCGACGGTGACTTCGACACCAGCCGGCAGAACGATGGGATTCTTACCAATACGAGACATGCTTCCTCCTTACGCCACGATGCAGAGGACTTCGCCGCCAACCTTGCTGGCGCGAGCCTTGCGATCCGTCATGACGCCCTTCGGGGTCGACACGATGGCGACGCCCAGGCCGTTCATGACACGAGGAATGTCCTCGCAGCCCTTGTAGATGCGCAGGCCCGGCTTGGACACACGCTCGATGCGCTCGATGACCGGACGACCGGCGTAATACTTGAGCGCGATGTCGAGCGTCGGCTTGCCGTCGCCATCGCGAACAGCAAAATCCTCGACATAGCCTTCATCCTTGAGCACGGCGGCGATGGCCACCTTGAGCTTGGACGAGGGCATGGAGACAGACGCCTTCTCGGCGAGCTGGGCGTTGCGGATGCGGGTCAGCATGTCCGCGATCGGATCGCTCATAGCCATTTCTGAATCTCCTTTACCAGCTGGCCTTGACAATCCCCGGGATCTCGCCATTGAAGGCAAGTTCGCGGATCTTGTTACGGCACAGGCCGAATTTACGGAAAACACCACGCGGACGGCCGGTCAGCTGGCAACGATTGCGCAGGCGCGACGGGCTGGCGTTGCGCGGCAGGGCCTGCAACTTCAGACGGGCGTCGTAACGCTCCTGGTCGGAAAAGCTGACGTCATTGATGATCGCCTCCAGGGCAGCACGCTTCTTGGCGTACTGGGCGACCAGCTTGCGGCGCTTCTCTTCGCGGTTGATCAGAGCAAGTTTTGCCATGATTGCCTCAATTCTTGAACGGAAACTTGAAGGCGGTCAGCAGGGCTTTCGCCTCCGCATCGGTCTTCGCGGTCGTGGTGATGCTGATGTTCATCCCCCGCAGGGCATCGATCTTGTCGTATTCGATTTCCGGGAAAATGATCTGCTCCTTGACGCCCATGTTGTAATTACCCTGGCCGTCGAAACCCTTGCCGGAAATACCGCGGAAGTCGCGCACGCGCGGCAGGGCGATGGTGACCAGACGATCCAGGAACTCGAACATGCGCGGGCCGCGCAGGGTCAGCATGCAGCCGATCGGATAGCCGTCGCGGATCTTGAAACCAGCGATCGACTTCCTGGCCTTGGTCGTCACCGGCTTCTGGCCGGCGATTTTCTGCATGTCGCCAATGGCGTTCTCAAGAACCTTCTTGTCGGCCACCGCCTCACCGACACCCATATTCAGGGTGATCTTGGTGATACGCGGCACTTCCATCACCGACTTGTAGCCGAACTGCTTGGTCAGATCGGCGACGACGGTGTCCTTATAAACTTGTTGCAAACGCGCCATGACTACCCCTTATGCGTTCACCAGTTCGCCGTTCGACTTGAACACGCGAACCTTGCGACCATCTTCGAGCACCTTGAAGCCGACGCGATCGGCCTTCTTGGTCGCCGAATTGAACAGCGCAACATTGGAGAGATGAATCGGCATGTCCTTATCGACGATGCCGCCGGCCACACCCTTCATCGGGTTCGGCTTGACGTGCTTCTTGGCGCGATTGACGCCCTCGACGACGACATGCTCGTCGCCGACGCGGCGCAACACGGTACCGCGCCGCCCCTTGTCCTTGCCGGTAATGACGATGACCTGATCACCCTTGCGAATCTTTTCCATCATGCCTTCCTTACAGCACTTCCGGCGCCAGGGACACGATCTTCATGAAACGCTCGGTACGCAGTTCGCGGGTCACCGGGCCAAAGATGCGCGTGCCGATCGGCTCGAGCTTGTTGTTGAGGAGAACCGCGGCATTGCCGTCGAAACGAACCAGCGAGCCATCCGGACGACGCACCCCCTTGGCGGTACGAACCACCACGGCGTTGTAAATATCGCCTTTTTTGACGCGACCGCGCGGCGCAGCATCCTTGATACTGACCTTGATGATGTCGCCAATACCGGCGTAGCGGCGCTTGGAGCCGCCCAGCACCTTGATACACATTACTGAACGAGCGCCGGTATTGTCGGCGACGTCCAGCGTCGTCTGCATCTGAATCATTTAAATTAACTCCAACTTAATCCGCCTGCGCGGTCAGTCTTGGAACCCGTACGGGTTGAATATTTTCGCCAACCACCGAGATGGCCGCAAAAAAGAAGCCGGATTATACCGGCCTCCTTGCCAAGCGCGCAAGCGTTTTTGCGAACTATCGTCAGACCACGATCGCCTTTTGCAGAACGCTGGTCACGGCCCAGGTCTTGGTACGCGACAGCGGACGGGTTTCGATGATCTCGACGAGATCGCCGGCCTTCGCCGCGTTGTCGTCGTTATGGGCATGGTACTTCTTGGAACGAACCATCACCTTGCCGTACACCGGGTGCTTGACCTTGCGTTCGACGAGAACGGTAACCGTCTTGTCCATCTTGTCGCTGACCACGCGACCGATCAGCGTGCGTTTGATGCTGCTGGTGGTTTCGCTCATTGCTGCACCGCCTTTTCACGGATAAGCGTACGCACGCGAGCGATGTCGCGGCGCACCTTGGACACTTGGCTGGTATTGGACAGTTGCTGGGTGGCAATCTGCATACGCAGGCCGAACTGGGCCTTCAAGAGGTCCAGCAATTCCTTTTTGAGCTCGTCCACGCTCTTGGTTCTCAATTCACTGGCTTTCATGATTACCCCAGATGACGCGTCACGAAGGTGGTGGCAATCGGCAGCTTGGCCGCGGCCAGGGCGAACGCCTCGCGGGCCAGCGCCTCGTTGACACCATCCATTTCATAGAGCACTTTGCCCGGCTGGATCTCGGCAACCCAGTATTCCGGGTTGCCCTTGCCATTACCCATACGGACTTCGGCCGGTTTCTTGGAGATCGGCTTGTCCGGGAAAATGCGGATCCAGATGCGACCGCCCCGCTTGATGTGGCGGGTCATCGCCCGCCGGGCGGCCTCGATCTGGCGGGCCGTCAGACGGCCACGGCCGGTCGCCTTCAGGCCCCACTCGCCGAACGACACCTTGGTGCCGCGGGTGGCCAGACCTTCGTTGCGTCCCTTTTGTTCCTTGCGGAACTTGCGACGATTAGGTTGCAACATGTTAAGCACCTGCCTTTCTTACGCGCTTGGCCGGAGCGTCGGCACCGTCGGTCTTCCTGACCGTACGGGTGCGCGGCTTGTCGCCTTCCGGCTTGCCCGGGGCGCGACGCGGACGACGCTCTTCGGCGGTCGGCTCGACAACTTCCGGCTGCTCGTTGCGGTCGAGCAGGTCGCCCTTGTAGACCCAGACCTTGATACCGATGATGCCGTAGGTGGTCAGCGCTTCCGACGTCGCGTAGTCGATGTCGGCGCGCAGGGTGTGCAGGGGCACACGGCCTTCGCGATACCACTCGCTACGGGCGATTTCGGCGCCGTTCAGACGGCCGGCGCTCATCACCTTGATGCCCTGGGCACCCAGACGCATGGCGTTCTGCATGGCGCGCTTCATGGCACGGCGGAACATGATGCGCTTTTCCAGTTGCTGGGCAATGGAATCGGCGATCAACTGGGCATCGACTTCCGGCTTGCGGATTTCCTCGATCGACACATGCACGGGAACGCCCATGATGCGCTGAAGGTCCGTGCGCAGTTGTTCGATATCCTCGCCCTTCTTGCCGATGACCACGCCCGGACGGGCGGAGAACACGGTGACGCGGGCATTCTTGGCCGGACGCTCAATCAGCACGCGACCGACGGAGGCATGCGCCAGCTTGCGCTTCAGGTACTCACGAACCTTGACGTCTTCCTGCAACATGCCCGGGAAGTCCTTGCTGTTGGCGTACCAGCGGGAACTCCAGCTCTTGGTGACGGCCAGACGGAAGCCAGTCGGATGAATTTTCTGTCCCATGGCTTTTCCTTAGTACCCAACGGTCAGATAAATGTGGCAGGTCGGCTTGCTGATCCGATTGCCACGACCCTTGGCGCGCGCGGTGAAACGCTTCAGCACCATGCCTTTTTCGACGCAGATGGTCTTCACCGTCAGTTCGTCGATATCGGCGCCATCGTTGTGCTCGGCGTTGGCGATGGCCGACTCCAGCACTTTCTTGACGATACCAGCCCCCTTCTTCGGGGAAAAAGCCAGGATGTTCAGAGCCTGACCAACCGGCTTGCCGCGCACCAGATCCGCCACCAGACGGCCCTTCTGCGCAGAGAGGCGAACGCCTCGCAGACTTGCACGAGTTTCCATGTCAGCTCCTTACTTCTTGGCCTTCTTGCCGGCGGTGTGACCCTTGAACGTCCGGGTCAGCGAGAATTCGCCGAGCTTGTGACCAACCATGTTCTCGGTGACGAACACCGGAATATGCTGCTTGCCATTGTGGACCGCAATCGTCAGGCCGATGAACTCGGGGAGGATTGTCGAACGACGCGACCAGGTCTTGATCGGGCGCTTGTCGTTGGTGGCGCGGACCGCTTCGACCTTGTCGATCAGGTGCGCATCAACAAACGGGCCCTTTTTGAGAGAACGTCCCATTTCCTACCCCTTAACGCTTATGACGGCGCTGAACGATCATGCTGTTCGTGCGCTTGTTGCTGCGAGTACGGTAACCCTTGGTCGGCTGACCCCAGGGATTGACCGGCACGCGGCCTTCACCGGTCTTGCCCTCACCACCACCGTGCGGGTGGTCGATCGGGTTCATCGCGGTACCGCGGACGGTCGGGCGAATGCCACGCCAACGCTGGGCGCCGGCCTTGCCGATCTTGCGCAGGTTGTTTTCCTCATTGCCGACCTCGCCGATGGTGGCGCGGCACTCGACATGCACGCGGCGCACTTCGCCGGAGCGCAGGCGGATTTGAGCGTAAGAACCTTCGCGCGCCAGCAGTTGGGCGGAGGCGCCGGCCGAGCGGGCGAGTTGAGCGCCCTTGCCGGGCAGCATCTCGATGCAGCAGATGGTGGTACCGACCGGAATGTTGCGGATCGGCAGCGCGTTGCCCGACTTGATCGGGGCCTCGGCGCCGCTCATCAGTTGCTGGCCGACGACCATGCCCTTGTTGGCGATGACGTAGCGACGCTCGCCGTCGGCGTAGCAGACCAGGGCGATATTGGCGGTACGGTTCGGATCGTATTCCAGGCGCTCGACCTTGGCCGGAATACCGTCCTTGGCGCGCTTGAAATCGATGACGCGGTAGGACTGCTTGTGGCCGCCGCCCTGATGCCGCACCGTGATACGACCGTTGTTGTTGCGCCCGGCATTGCCGGACTTGGATTCGACCAGCGCGGCAAAGGGCTTGCCCTTGTGCAGGTTGGCATTGACAACCTGCACGACGCCACGGCGGCCCGGGGAAGTCGGCTTGACTTTAACGAGAGCCATCAGGCATTCCCCCCTTCAACGAAATTGATTTCCTGGCCGGCCTTGAGGCTGACGAAAGCCTTTTTCCAGCCCTTGCGGCGGCCGGTCGCACCCTTGAAGCGCTTGACCTTGCCCTTGACGTTGGCGACTTGCACGCCCTCGACCTCGACCTTGAACAGCAACTCGACCGCCGCCTTGATTTCCGGCTTGGTGGCATCGGAAGCGACGCGGAACACCACTTGCTCGTTCTTCTCGGCGACGAAGGTGGCCTTTTCGGAGATTTGCGGCGCCAGCAGCACCTGCATCAGACGTTCCTGGTTCATCCCCACATCTCCTCGAACTTGGCCACGGCGTTCTTGGTGACCAGCACCTTGGCGAAGCGGACCAGGGAAACCGGATCGGCCTCCTGAGCTTCGAGCACCAGAACGTTGGGCAGGTTGCGCGACGACAGATAGAGGTTTTCGCTCAGTTCGTCGGTAATGACCAGCAGATTGCCGTCGAGACCCATGCCCTTCAGCTTCTCGGCAAAGAGCTTGGTCTTCGGGGCGTCGACCGCGATGTCGTCGACGACGACCAGACGATCTTGACGGGCCAACTCGGAGAGAATCGCGGCCATGCCGGCGCGGAACATCTTCTTGTTAACCTTCTGGCTGTAATTTTGTTCGGGCGAATTCGGGAAGATCCGACCGCCTCCGCGCCACAGCGGGCTGCCGTTGCTACCGGCGCGGGCGCGGCCCGTGCCCTTCTGACGCCACGGCTTGGCCGTGATGTGACGGACTTCGGAGCGGTCCTTCTGCTTGCTGTCGCCGGAACGCGCATTGGCCTGATAGGCCACGACGATCTGGTGCACCAGCGCTTCGTTGAAATCGCGACCGAACAACACGTCGGAAGCCTGCAACTTGGCGGCTTCCTGACCTTGTTCGTTGATTACCTTGAGTTCCATGTCGCCCCCTTAAGCCTTGACTGCCGGACGCACGACCACGTCGGCACCCTTGGCGCCCGGAACGGCACCCTTGATCAATAGCAGTTGACGCTCGGCATCGACGCGGACAACCGTCAGACCCTGCATCGTGGTCTGCGCGTCGCCGAGATGGCCGGCCATCCGCTTGCCCGGAAAGACGCGACCCGGATCCTGCGCCATGCCGATGGAACCCGGCGCGCGGTGGGATACCGAGTTACCGTGGGAAGCGCGCTGCGAGCTGAAATTGTGGCGCTTGATGCCACCCTGGAAGCCCTTGCCGATCGACTTGCCGCTGACATCCACCTTCTGCCCTTCGGCGAAAATGGTGGCCGCGACCTGATCGCCGGCCTTGAACGAGGCCAGCTGCTCGGCGTCAACCTGGAATTCCTTGAGGACATGCCCCGCTTCCACACCCGCCTTGGCCAGATGACCCGCCTCGGGCTTGGCTACGCGCGAGGCACGGCGCTTGCCGAAAGCGATCTGGACGGCTGCATAGCCATCGACCTCCGGCGTTTTAACTTGGGTCACGCGGTTGTTCGACACGTCAAGCACCGTTACCGGAATGGACGCACCATCCTCGGCAAAGATGCGAGTCATGCCGACCTTGCGACCAACAAGGCCTAGACTCATGGTTATTCTCCTCATCGCCGGCTGCGATTGGCCGGTCGATGTAAAACAACGAATGGGCAGCCTGGTCGGCCACCCCCGAAAGGCGCGGATTATATCCGCAACTACTGTCTTACTGCAACTTGATTTCGACGTCGACGCCGGCCGGCAGATCCAGCTTCATCAGGGCATCGACGGTCTTGTCGGTCGGATCGACGATATCCATCAGACGCAGGTGCGTGCGGATTTCGAGCTGATCGCGGGAAGCCTTGTTGACGTGCGGCGAACGCAGGATGTCGAAACGCTGCTTGCGGGTCGGCAACGGCACGGGACCCCGAACGACGGCGCCGGTACGCTTGGCGGTCTCGACGATTTCCTGGGCGGATTGATCGATCAGGCGATAGTCGAAGGCCTTCAAGCGGATACGGATTTTCTGGCTATGCATTTTTCTGGCTTCCAAAGAACGATGTAAAGAACGATTCGGCCGGAGACCCTTCGGCCTCCGGCCCGATATAACAGAAGGCGCTTACTCGACGATTTTGGCGACGACGCCGGCGCCGACGGTGCGACCGCCTTCGCGGATGGCGAAGCGCAGACCTTCTTCCATGGCGATCGGCGAGATCAGCTTCACCGTCATCGCCACGTT
>Ga0123356_10005608_pt1 | contig 12761 bp, 6 predicted proteins | sample TergutEmb28metaG_2_FD_92546 | JGI IMG/M metagenome (GOLD analysis project Ga0123356, IMG submission 92546) | Embiratermes neotenicus P3 segment gut microbial communities from Petit-Saut dam, French Guiana - Emb289 P3 | ecosystem: Host-associated > Arthropoda: Insects > Digestive system > Gut ... | reverse complement strand
TATAACATTAATCATAAAATAAACAAAGTCCAAGCACTTTTTCTGCCCCGCCCTGCTTAAGTGTTTGTGCGCAAACTTCGATGGTAGAACCTGTAGTTATAACATCATCAACTATCAATGCAATCTTTGGCACAGCGCCTTTAATAAATATTCGTCCTTTTAAGTTTTCCAGGCGTTCTGTACGGTTAAGGTGTTTTTGTACTTTTGATTTCCTGCGTTTGAGGCATCTATTTACCGGTAAACAGCCTGATATTTTTTCCATTTGTTTTATAAGATAATCAATTTGATCCCATCCTGAATGTTTTATTTTTCCGGGTCTTGGCGGGACAGGAACAATCACTGCGTCTTTTAAAATAGCCTCATTTGCAATTAATTCGATTATTTTTTTCGCAAAAAAAGCGGAAAGCTCAAGGTTTTTGGAAAATTTATAAAAGCCAAGCAGTTTGCGGTATTTTCCGGTATATGGATAAAGTACCCAAAGACGATCAAAGGAGCGTTCTTTAATATTTCTGCATGGGATACAAATCCCGTTTTCAGAAATAAGAGGCTTGCCGCAAACTAAACACTTATGTCCCTGAATGGGGACAATAGAAATGCGGCATTGTTTACAAAGACTGTATTGTATTTCGTCAGCCCCGATTAAATTGGCGCCGCACAAAACACAGGCAGACGGAAAGAGAAAGTTTTTAAGCGAAAAAAATATTTTTATAAAAAAAGCCATGCATATATATGGCATACATATGCATGGCGCTTGCTCGAAAATGAAACTTTTTTTTAATTTTTTATTTCTTCTTCCTTTTTGGTTATAGGGATGACCAGATTAAGGATAATCCCGACAACTGTTGCAAGTGCTATTCCCGCCAATTCAAAATGCAGATCCTGAGTAAAGTTAAAAGCAAGTTTTCCGCCGCCAATACCAACTACAAGGATAACCGAAGTAATAATCAAATTACGTTTATCCTTATAATCTACACCGGCTTCAACGATGGTTCTAAGACCGCTGGACGCGATTATTCCAAAAAGCAGAATAGATACGCCGCCAAGAACAGGCGTAGGAATTGTTTGAATTATCGCGCCGAACTTTGAAAAGAATGAAAGAAGAACAGCAATAACCGCCGCTCCGCCGATGACCCATACAGAGTATACGCGGGTAATAGCCATAACTCCGACATTTTCGCTGTATGTAGTACTGGGAGGCCCGCCCCAAAGTGCAGCCCATGTTGTTGCAAGACCATCGCCTGCCAGGGTGCGATGAAGGCCCGGGTTTTTATAAAAATCCTGACCGACAATTTTACTGGTAACTACCATATCTCCCAAGTGTTCGCAAATTGTAGCAAGTGAAACAATTACAAATATTAAAATGGGCACAATACCAAAACTGGGAATATGAAAAGTTGGAAATGAAAACCAGCCAGCTTCTCTTACTACGTTGAAATCAATAATGGCATAAACCGGAAAGATCAATCCCATAAAAAAGGTAAAAAGGTATCCGCCGATAAGCCCGATTAAAACCGGAATAGCGCTGAAAAAACCTTTAAGAAAAATATTTGAGACTATAGTGATACCAAGCGTTACTGCCGCTATTGAAAGATATACAAGGCTGTAGTCTCCCTGTGCATCATTAGAAGCCATATTCATTGCAACCGGAGCAAGATAAAGGCCAATTACAACGATTACAGAACCTATAACAACAGGCGGTAATACACGATCCAGCCATCCGGTACCGGTAAAGCGGATAATAAGCGCGATAAGACAATAGAATAACCCTGCTACCATCGCTCCGCCAAGGGCATAAGAAAGACCGAAGGTTGCGGTAACAACCAATAATGGCGCAATAAAACTGAATGATGAACCCAAAAAAGCAGGAACCTTTGCACCCGTCCAGAGAATAAATATTAATGTTCCTGTACCGGCTGTAAATAAAGCAATTGCCGGATTTAACCCCGTGATAATGGGGACTAAAATAGTCGCCCCAAACATAGCAAAAACATGCTGAAAAGATAAGGGTATCCAATGCCCCAACTTAGGCTTGTCTTGCGGCATGAGTATTTCGTTATTTGTCATTATTTTCCTCCAGAGATAGTATACAGGAAAATCATGAGAATGGAAAGATACAATCAACAACCCCGCCCTGAAGGAACGGGGTATTAAACCCGCCTGCGAATAAATTACATATTAATCAAAAAGTGAAGGGGTTTCATTTTCAGTTTTTTTTGGTTTCTGTTTTTGGGAGATAGTTTTTACTTCAGGAATATCAATACCTGATTCCAGTAATTTTTTCCATTGGTTTAGAATATTTAATGCTTCTAAAGGAGTCATTTGCTGGGGATCGATACTTTTTAACATTTGTTCAAATTTATCAGGTTTTTCGTTAACTACGATATTTCGCTGGTTAACAGAAATATCTTTTGTTTCAAAAGTCCCGGTTAAACCAGCATCCCGCTCCTTAAGCAAAGCCATGATTTGACCGGCCCTTTGTAAAACATTCTGAGAAAGTCCTGCCAGCATGGCAACATGAATACCATAAGATTCGGCAGCGGGACCTTCTTTTAATTTTCGTAAAAAAACAATTTTTTCACCTTGCTCCAATACTTCCATGGAGCGGTTTGTCAGATTAGGATGTGATAAAAGCGAAAGTTCATGAAAATGGGTGGCAAATAATGTCCTGCACCCTACCCGGTTTAACAATTCTTCGCTTACTGCCCAGGCGATTGACAGCCCGTCGTTAGTTGCCGTTCCTCTGCCAACCTCGTCCATTATTACAAGGCTTTTTTCAGTTGCAGTATTCAGGATAAAGGCCGTCTCGTTCATTTCTACAAGAAATGTTGATTCACCCCTTGCAAGATTGTCGGATGCCCCTACCCTGCAATAAATACGATCGCAAAGCCCTATTTTTGCTTCTCGTGCAGGAACAAAACTGCCAACCTGCGCCATAATTGTAATCAGGGCTGCAGAACGCAGATAAGTTGATTTGCCCGCCATATTTGGTCCTGTAATCATTGCAAAAGAAATTTTATTTTTTGCAGTATCCAGTAATATATCATTTGGTATGTATTCGCCGCGGCTAAGATGCGCTTCTACTACCGGGTGCCGGCCTTCGTAAATTTCCAGTTCACCGCTATTATTCAATACAGGGCGTGTCCAACCCCTGATTGATGCAGCTCTTGCCAAAGATTGGGCGACATCAAGTTCTGCGAGGCGCCGCGCCGCAGCAGAAAGTATAAAAACCGCTTTTTTTACTTCATCGCGGATTTCGAGAAAAAGCTTTTTTTCAAGTTCAACAATTTTTTCGTTTGCGCCGTTAATTTCTGCTTCAAGGTCTGCCAGACGATCTGTTGAATATCTTTCTCCTCCTACAATTCCCTGCCGCCTTATAAAATGTTTCGGAACTTTTTCAAGATTGGTTTTTGTCACTTCAAAGAAATAACCAATTAAACGGTTATAACGTATTTTTAGGCTTGTTATTCCTGTTTCCTGCTTTTCTTCTTCAAGATACTGTTCAAGAACCTGCCTTGAATTATCCTGTAAAGAATGCAATCTGTCCAATTCATCGTTATAACCTTCTTTTATCAAATTACCTTCACTGAGCAGAATCGAAGGTTCTTCAATTATTCCCCTTTCCAGCAAATCCTGTATGAGAACAAGCTGCTCCAGTTCCTTATCTGATATATTATCGTTTTGAAAATATATTTCTCTATTTTTTTGTTCGTGTGTTTTATTAATAAAAAAATTGTTAATTTCATGAAATAGAACAATAGATGTTTTTATTGCAAACATATCCCGTCCGTGGACCTTATCCATCGCAAGTCTGGAACAAAGGCGTTCAAGGTCCGGAGTTTTTCCCAAAAGTTCACGGAGCTTACTCAAAAGTCCCTGATCCCTGTATAGATATTCCAGAATATCAAAGCGATTATTAATTTTTTTTATATCCATAAGCGGATGAAGAATACGCCTTTTCAGGAGCCTGCTTCCCATGGAACAGCGGGTTTCATCCATTACTTCCAGTAAAGAAAAACGTACATCAGAGTCTCTTTGGTTGTATAAAAGCTCAAGATTACGCTGGCTTGATTCATCTATACCCATATATTCGCTGTCGCGGTAAACTTTAATTGTTTTGATATGGGGAAGCAGGCTTCTGGAAGTCGTGTCAAGATAGTCCAATAGCGCTCCTGCGGATATTAACTCAACACTGTCTTCTTCAAGTCCGAAACTTTTAAGGTTTGTTAGACCAAATTGTTTTTCCAGCCTGGATTTAAACTGTACTGGGTCAAAAAGCCAATCCGCCCAACGGTTTAAAACAAGAGAACTTCGATCATAAACTGCAGCAGCTACTTCATTGTCTTCCAGTAATGATTCCTGAATCAGCATTTCCCTTATTTGAAGACGTTCAAGTTCCTGACGAAGTATTTCCCCTTCATTAACCGGAAAACTTGTAGAAAAAAAACTGCCGGTAGAAATATCTATGTAAGAAAAAGAAAGTTTCCTGTTGCTTGCTGCCAGGCAGCAAAGGTAATTAGAGCTTCCCTTATCCAAAAAATCTTCGTCTACAGTAGTACCGGGAGTTATTACTTCTACGACATCACGCTCTACTATTTTAGTTCCCTTAGCCGGCGATGTGAGTTGTTCGCAGACAGCTATTTTTTTTCCCAGTTTTAAAAGTCTTGCAATATATGCTCTTGCCGCATGATATGGGACACCGCACATGGGGAGTCCATTGCGGCTTGTAAGTGTCAAGTTCAGAAGCGCGGAAACTTCAACAGCATCTTCGGCGAACATTTCATAAAAATCACCCAAGCGGAAAAAAAGAATATTCCCTTCATGCTGTTTCTTTATCCGCCTGTATTGATCGAGCATTGGGCTTGAGCGGATATCTGTCATATTCTAATTTCTGGATCGATTACGTAAACCCTGAATCAAACTTTCTGTTATATCGAAAGAAGAATTGTACCAAATCAAACCCGGAGTATCCCTGATGTTAAAAACATGCGTAAATCCGCCTCTTTCTGCAATGAGGCGTATTTCATCATGAACTTCATTAAGAAACGACTGCGACTGCGCAAGGTTCCTTCTTTCATTTTCTAGTTCTGCCGTTCTTGTAGCATGAAAAGCTCTTAAATTTTCCGTTCTTCTGTTGATTTCGGCTTCAAGTCTTGTCATTTGAGCCTGATTATCCTGTTGGATGGCAGTTGCATGCTGAGATCTGAGATTTTGTATTTCTCTTGTCATCCTGTCAATTTCGCTCTGAACTCTTGCACTGCGTTCAGCAAATTCCCTTACAGCCCTTGATTCCTGAAAGAATTCAGTATAAACCCTTGGTAAATCCACTACGGCAACTCTTGTAAGCTGCTGACCGTATGCTGTAACCGCACAGGAAACAATAACAATAAAAATAAAAAAACGTTTTAACATAATTACCTCTGTACAATTTTCTAATATGACATAGCAAATGCCATTACAAAATCCATTCCCCAGAAAAGAGGTCCGGGCTGCCATTGAACCGTATCGTCTTCTATTCTGAAACGCTTTACCAGGCTTAAACGAATCGGGAATTGAGGAATGGTAAACCGCAAACCACCGCCTAAACCAAACCTAAAATTTTCAAGGGTAAAATTGCTTTCTCCGCTAGAGTTTGTCCCAAAATAATAACCGCGCTCTGATTCAATTGCCACAGCATCAAAGAAAAAATCCCATGCCAATAATCCGCGCAATAACGGAATGCGAAGTTCTACCCAATTATCAAAAAGCAAATAACCCCTGTTTCGGAATTCCTCACTCCATCCTCTTCCGATAAACATACCGTCTATAGCAAGCTGATTTACCCGTTCAATACTTATTTCACGTCCGGGCTGCTCCAATATTAACGACATTGCTAATTGAACTCCCAATACAGCTTTAAAATTCCATCTTTCGGTAACAGGAATATTAAACACAGTATGAAAAAATTGGGTTCTTGTATCACTGCGGATATAATGTTCTCTTTCTTCGGGAAAAATACCATGAAATCCAAACCGCTGAGACAGTAAATATCCTCTGCTAGGATCAAAGAAAATATCGCGTTGATCAAGCGAAAGAGAAAGCCATAAAATATTTCTGGGTCTCCATACATTATTACTTTCCCTAAGAACAGGATCAAAAGGTCTGAACTCCATTTCATCCCAATAATTATTGATAACGCCAAAGCGTAATCCGCCGCTTGTTCCAAAAATACCAAAAGGAGTAGGCCAACGGTATCCTGTAGAAAATGCCAAGGATAAAAACCATCTTTGATAAGACATTAAATATTCATTTGACAAAGTTCTACTTTTTTCAAAGTCTTCAAATGAAGTAAATCCATCGGGATAAGCATAAGGTTCATTCCCATGGAAAAACGGAGCACTGTTATTCATGTAATCGGTATGTCTTGAAAAATTAGCGGCAAAACTGACTCCCAGCGAAAGCGGAAGCCCTAATAACCACCTATGTATATAATTTGCCGCAAAAGAGCTGGAATCGATAACTGTTGAATTTATTTCAACTCCAAATTCATTTCCGGTTCCTGCCAGATTACGGTCTGTCCATTTTAGAAGACCGGATACCGGAAATGTATTAGGATCTGCGCTTCCGGAAAAAGAAAGACCAAATTGTATATCGGTAGTCGGTTGTTCTTCAAAAGTAAGAACCAAATCCATAAGGTTTTCGGTACTTCCCTGAAGGGTATCAGGCATAACCATAGAGAAATATTGCAGGTTAAAAAGATTACGCATGGCATCCATTATCTTGGTTCTAGAAAATACATCTCCCGGCTCCAGCTCAATTTCCCTTAAAATAACATTATCTCTTGTTTTGTTATTCCCAATAATAATAATATTTTCTATGTATGCCCTGCCTCTTTCAACAATCGTAACATTAACAGAAAATATCTGGGCTTGAGTATTCTTTTCCGGATTTCTTACAATAGAATTAAAGATATATCCGTTCTCAAAATAAAGATCACTAATTTTTTGTAAATCTATTTCAAGGCGAGTCATGTTGACAATACTGCCGGGACTGACAGTTATAAGTCTTGAAAGCTGATCAGTAGAAAAAATGACATTACCGTCGAATGTTACTCCGCCGAATCTGTATTCATTACCTTCGTCTATCATGAATGTTAAAACCAAACTTGTTCCTCTGTTGCCTTCTTCAAAAGTACGGGTAACATCTCTGATTATCGCATCTATATAGCCGCGGTCACGATAATATTTTGTTATTGCTTCAATGTCTGCAAGAAGAGCCGCTTCCTGGAAAGCTCCGCTATTAAGAATAGAGCGCGGTCTTAAAGACATCTGGCTTCTTAATATGTTATTGGAATACCTGGAGTTTCCCTGAAACTCTATTCTTGATATTGTAATTCTGTCATTTTCTGTAATGTGAAAATTAAGCGTTATGCCTAAATCACTTGTTTGTACATCTTGCGCAGTAACAGCAACGTTGGGATAGCCCAATTCTATGTATCTATTAGTTATAGCGTCGACATCTACGCTAAGTTTTGCCTGATTAAAAACTTCTCCTACTCTGGAGATAATTACCTGACTTAGCTCCCTTCTTGTAGCCCCTGAAATCCCGATGAAATTAATTCGTTCTATGACAGGCCGTTCAACTACGTTAAATACGATAACCAACTCGGAACCGGATGCGTTGGCACGTCTAAGACTGGGCTCTATTTGGTCAAAATATTCAAGGGCATACAGCCTTCCCTGTAATTCCCAAAAAACACTATAATCAAAAATACGTCTTTTAAAGGGTTCTACCACGCCGTCAAGTTCTGATGCGGATATATTTTTTAACCCTGTAAAAATGATATCTCTAATGGGTATTCCAAGATACCATTCATCATCATCTGCCGACTGTTGAGAAAATGCAAAAAATGCGGTTGTGAACATTATGAACAATAGAAAAACAATAACCCTAATTTTCATCAAAACTCCTAAAATGACATACTCCAGCTTAGAGTAATTGAATGATCGTTCACCCAAAAATTTTGAAAGTGACTAGGGAAAAAATCCCAGCGAATATTGACATAAGGAGTATTAAACTCTATACCAATATCCGGCTCAAAGAGCAAACCGCCAAAAGAAGAGCGGCTTTCATCATTCCTTAACCTGAGTGTTCCATGAATAAAAATATCACGGCCTATGTATCTACCCATAGAAACAGTCGTATTATCAAAATAGTTACCGACACCGTAATTTCTGTCAACAGGATCATTCCCAAACCCAGTGGCTCCGAAAATGACCATATTGTGTAAAAGCCTTGTTCTTACACTGAACATATCCAGCCTAAGCATATCCCTTATTTGCCTTTCAACCTGCCTAAAAAACATAAATTGAGTCAAAGTGCCTGAATTTGCAACAAGTTGAGTCAAAATATCCGCAGAAGAAGTAAGAAAAATCCGTTGAGCCATATCCCAACTATCATTTCCCTGAAAATTATTAAAATTTTGCCCTAAAATTGAATAAATTTCAAGCTGAGTCAAGCCCGGGCGTGATTCAAAACGAGGCTCAAAACTGAGCAACGGCTGACTATCAATAATCATTATAATCGTTACAGGCCCTGTATCTGAACGGTCCCGGATTTCCGCTCTTGCAGTTATAAGAGGGTTAAATTGATTTTGATCCTCTCTAAAAACAATAATTCCTTCACGAATAAAAAAACTGCGGTCAAAATAATTCAACTCTCCCATACGAATCCTGGCATCGCTGTTCAGTGAAAATTGCCCGTTCTGCGTATCGCTGTAAATATTTATGACCGTTCCCAGTTCCGGGTTTGCCCTTATAATCGGATTGATTGCCGGCCAGACAAATTCCACCATTGTCCCTACAGTGATTCTGAGGTCAACAATAGACGGCATACGGTTATTATCTTCAATCTCAAAATTGCCGGAAAAATCCTGCATATTTAACCCAAGCTCGGTTTCATTAGTAAAAAGATCTCCCTTAAGTTCCAATAAATTGTTAATTGAGTCGACACTTATGATAAGATGTCCTGAAGTCTCGCCTGTTGCAGTAAAGCCAGACATATTAAACCCGTATGGAATCGGAGTTCCTCTTGGAATGTTAATATCAAGCCCAATAATAACAGGAATCCAATTTTCAAATTGAAACCAGCCGCTGGAACTTGCACTGCCGCTTCCAACAGTTGCAACTAAAGGACCAAAAGTCATATATTGCCCTTCGGCAATAACATCGAATGGTACAAGCCTGATATCTTCGCTGATATAATCCGGAACCTGAAATCGCATACTTGTAGCTCTGCCCAATCCATGAAATTCCGGGTTCCAGAAAGGTCCCAAAAAATTCATTTCGCCTGTTATATACCCACCTACGACATTAAAAGTAACATCTGAAGATGCCACTGAATATAGAGTTGCCAAATCAATAAAAAAATTGTTGGAATAAGCATCTATCATTCCTTTATTGTAAGTTCCGGAAATAACACCGCGTATAGGAAAAGGCGCTGAAAGCCCTGCAACAAAATTACCTTCTTTATCCATCTCAAAACGAAGCATATTTCTGATGCCGCCGGAAAAAGAAAGAGCGCCTTCATTTCTGGAAAATACAAAAACAACATCTTTATGATTTAAATCTCCGTATTGTATATTCTCAACTACAAAAAGCCCTGCAAATTCATTGAACACCTGCCTTATATCCAACCATGAATCTAAATGGCTAAAGTTGGCGTCAAATCCAATTTTAGCCTCGACTCTTTTATTCTTGTTATATCCTTCAAAATCTATACTTGCTTTTGCATTACCTTCTGTGCGGCTAAGATGCAATTCCGGCATAAGACCGCTAATTTCAGAAATATTAAATCTCAGATTATGCATTATCAATTCATCATTGGAAAAATAGATGTTAGCTGATGCATTAACGATATCATTTTGAATTATTGCCTTAAATGATGTCATATTAATCTGGGTATTAAATGATTCTATCGTATTCCATGTTGCCGATATATCGGCGTTAAGACGTATCGGATTACTGCCGTTTATAAGACGGTTAACATTCATATCAAATACAGAAGCTGTGATATTAATTTGTTCATTTCTTAAAACGCCTTCTGCAAAATAATTTTCTCCCGCCTGCTGCCCGTCTGTTAAATTAGCAAGAAATTCTATATAAGAAAAATCGTTATCCCAGGAAAAATTCACACTTCCAATAAGTATGCCAAAAGGATCAGAGTAAAATAAATCTCTGAAACTTGCGCCATTCTGATCTGCAATACCTGAAAAACTAAAAACATTCTGCTGGCCGGCGGGTACATCCGGATTACGGACAGAAAAGCGATTTATATCAAGGTTCCAAAAATCAGATGAATTGTAGCGCAGAGCACTGTAAAAATTCAAAAATAAAGTTTCTGAATTAAGCATAATCGGATAGTTATTACCTTCTATAAAACCTGATAGAGCTCCGGAGTTGGAAATATTTCCATAAATATTAAGCCCTGCTGGATCGTTTACAATCAATGTTGTTCTGTCCAGAACATTTCCCCGGATATTCCAGGACAGTTCTTGATACACCGCATCAACCGAAAAAACAAGATTCATTGGATTTTCATAGTTCATATTGGCCGATGCAGTTAATGTTTGTTCATCAAAGAATACCATAACATCACTAAAAATAATCTGCCGGTCTGTACCTGATATTGAAATTCTTCCGTTTGTATTTCCCGTATTAAAAGTTATATTGGGCGCGTTATATAAAAAGCTGTTAAAATCCGATGAAAAGAAAACATTGGCGCTTACAGAAGTATTTTGAAAATAAGAATTCAAAAAAAACGGAAAATTGGAAATATCCGTAAAAGGGCGGATAATTTCAGTTATTTCAAAAAAAGAAAAAGAATTCACCGACAGGGATGTTACTAGTTCCTGCGGATTTCTGTTAAAGGCAGCATCGATATTAACTGAACCTTCCTGCCCGGAAAAAAAAGAGGCCGTAAGCGTAATATCATTGTCTGCAGGGTATAGAAAAATTTCCAGATTATTAATTTGAGCCCCGGCAATTGTGGTTTCTCTTCCTGATACTTTAATCTCTCCTTCCTGGCTTGTAACTTCAAAAACAGATGTTAAATAATCTTTTCCGCTAAGAGTGAAACGATCTAAAAACAGCGTTCCTTCCGGAATAAATGGAACAAATCCAATATTTCCAAAAAAAGAAAGACTTCCGTAAAGAGGTGAAACTAAAGTTAATTCTCTGACTATTATTGCTTCATGATTTCCGAAGGCATTTACATTAAATACATAGTTTAAAAGGTATTGTTCATCACCTGACCAGGTTCCGTTTTTAAATTCTATTTCATAATTCATATTGCCGTCTATATATCCAAACGACGAAGAACCGGTTATGGGTATATTAAACAAATTGCCAAGAACCGGCTCCTGACTGGAAAAATCTATTATTTCGCTTAACCGGAAATCATCAAGATTTATTTCGGCCAAAATGTTTCCTGTTTCCTGTTCATAGAGAAAGAAATAATTATCATGTCTTACCATCAGATTTTTGTCAGCTAAAAAGATATTTATATTAAAAGGGATAACCGTGAATAATGTCTGATAACCTCTGGTACTCACAACCGGCCGGAAAAAAGTCGCACTTCTGCGGCCTTTATCATGTTCTGAATATGTGATGTGCAAAAAATCAAAATTGGCATTGCCGTTTTGAAATGTATTATCATATACACCGTTAATACTGACATCGGTTCTTATAAAAATTGATCTGTCAAATAATCCGGAATATATAAATTCTGCTGATACTTTTCCATCAATTTTAAATTCCCCGTTATCTTCACGTATATTAAGATTAAAGCCATCCATTAAATAAATTGTTTCTCTGCCGGTAATTTGAAGTATTCCATTACGTATTTGGTAATTGGCCTGCCTGGGAAGAAATAATTCATTGTCAGAGTTGTTGATTAATGATGAAAAAAAATCAAGAGTATTTTTGTTCTTCTCAATATCAAATTGGAAAATCGGCCTGTCAATTTGAACTGCATTGAAAATTATTTTTCTGTTAAAAATTAAGTCTTGTATTGAAAAATTAATTTGGACACGGGATATGTTTAAAAAAGTATCTTCATCCTTGTTAAAACTTAGGTTTCTTATGACAAATGAACCAAAAAACGCGGGGCGTATCGAAGAATAACGTATTTCCATCCCGGTAATTTCTTCCAGTCTTTCGATAAAATCTGTTCTGATTTGGTGTATTGCCGACATTAAAGCGGCCTGTATAGGCTGCATGGCTATAGCTGTAAAGCTGATTAAACCCCAAAAAACGAGAATTTTTATATAAAACGAAGGGGAAAGTATCTTTTTCCCGTTTTTTTCGATGAAAATCGACAAATTTAGTCCCTTTTTTTGTTGCTTTATATATATTATAACACATTTGGAGGGTGACAGATACTCATTTTCTTGCTATAATTGGCTATAATATGGAAATTATTCCTAATTTTGTTGTTTTTGAGGGCGGAGACGGCTGCGGAACTTCTACCCAATTGTCGATGCTTAAAAATAATTTCAAAAATATAGAAAATCCAAAATTTTTTCCAACTTTTGAGCCTACAGACGGACAAATTGGGAAAATAATCCGCGCAGTTCTAAAAAACGAAATAATATTAAAGCCGCAAACAATCGCCATGCTTTTTGCCGCAGACAGAAATGAGCATCTAAATAGTCCGGGTGGAATATTGGAAAAGGTAAAAAATGGCCATTTTGTTGTTTGCGACAGATATGTTATGTCCTCCCTTGT
>Ga0123356_10005607_pt1 | contig 12761 bp, 15 predicted proteins | sample TergutEmb28metaG_2_FD_92546 | JGI IMG/M metagenome (GOLD analysis project Ga0123356, IMG submission 92546) | Embiratermes neotenicus P3 segment gut microbial communities from Petit-Saut dam, French Guiana - Emb289 P3 | ecosystem: Host-associated > Arthropoda: Insects > Digestive system > Gut ... | reverse complement strand
TGGCTGCCGCCGGAAGCACACGTCCACGGCAAGTTCCGCGCAGTGTTTCCCCAGGTCAAATCGCATTTTTCCCATGGCACGCCGAGCACCTCGGCAACTACGCGATGGCAGTCGATCACCGATGCCGTTCCGAGATTTCCGATTCCCGACTGAATCGCGATGCGGCCGTCGGGTTTGATGAGAAACAATCCGTCATAGCCAATCGATCCGCCGAAGAAACAGCTGAGCGAAACCCCCAGGCCGCGCACTCTGGAGTCTATCGGCTTCGGTTTATTTTGGACCCGCTCCTGCCAGCGGAACTGCTCGGCACCGCGGTCGAGGGCGTCTTTCATAAAACAGCTGGTGGTGTGCATGCGCCGGCCGTGCATCTCCGGCCCGAAATCGGCCTTGCCTTCCGGAGAGTTGATGCGCCGGATGGCGACCTGGTCAAGACCGAGTTTGCGGCCGGCTTTCGACATGACGGTTTCCATCATGATGATGCCCTGCATTCCCCCGGGAGAACTTTGCGCACCGCGAGGCGGCGTGTTCGTCATCACCGTAACCGCACGCCAGCGCATTGCGGGAGGCTGATATAAGAGGGAGACGATTCGTCCTGCCGTGGGCGCATCCCCGACCGCATCGTAAGGTCCGGTGTTGCAGATGACGAACATGTCAAGCGCGGTGATTCGTCCGTCCTTCGCGAAGCCTACTTTGTAGCGGCCGAACAGGCTCGGCCGGGCGCGGCCAATGAAGGTTTCTTCCTCGCGGCTGATGCGCATCATCACCGGCGCATTCGCCTTCTTCGACAGCAGCGCGGGGATGATCGCGCTGATCGCCGCCGTTACCTTGCTGCCGAACCCGCCCCCGGTGTACTCGCTGATGAGCACGACATGCGAAGGATCGATGTGCAGCCAGCGCGCCAGCGCAGGAACGGTTTGAACCGTGCTCTGCGTTCCGGTGTGGAAGTAAACTTTGCCGTTCTGCCAGTACGCCAGTGCGCTGCGGGTTTCAAGCGTGTGGTGGCTGGTGTCGGGAGTGACGAAGCTTTCATCGAGGACGAGGGCTGCATTCTTGAATCCTGCCTCAAGCTCGCCGACAGTCCATTCATCGGGAACCTTGCCCATCGGCAGGCGCCCGTGCTCGATTTCTTCGAAATCCTCCCGGGTCCATTTCAGGGCCCCGACATCGGGAGGCGGGGGACTCGCGGGGCGTTCACCGGGTTTCGCCTCAGGCGGCGGCTGCTGCACCCAGATGTTTCCTTCAAGTCGCGGATTAGGTCCGCCGGGGCGAAGGGAATCGAGGGGATCAAGCACGAAGGGAAGCGGCTCGAATTCGATGTCGATCTTTTCGATGGCCTCCGCGGCGGTCAATTCATCGACGGCCGCTACCGCGAGGACCGGCTCTCCCTGATAAAGCGGCTCGTTCGTCAGCGCCCGTTCGCCGCGCGGATTCGCCTTGATGACGGCCCCGAGGTCGGTCAGGCTATCCGCCGGCGCAGGCAGATCGTCAGCGGTAAGGATTGCTTTCACGCCGGGTATGGCCAGCGCTTTTCGCGTGTCCAGGTGCTTCACCCGCCCATGCGGCACCGGGCTGAGCAGCAGCTTCGCAAACAGCATTCCATCCACACGAAAGTCTTCCGCGTATTTCGCCTGCCCGGTGACCTTGGCATAGAGATCATTGGTCTCGTAGTTCTTGCCGATGACCTTGTATTGAGCACCGTACTTGCGTTCGCTCCCCGCAATTGGCTGGTTGGAATTAGGCACGGCCGGCCCTCCTCATGTATTCAGCCCCTCGCATCAACGAAGTGAGAATCTTGTCGTAATCCTGGCAGCGGCACAGATTTCCGGAAACTCCATACGCCAACTGTGCGCGCGAAGGACTCGGATTGGTTTTCAGATATCCAACCGCAGCCATGATGAAACCCGGCATGCAGTACGCGCACTGGAACCCTTGCTCATCAACCACCCCTTGCTGCACCGGGTGAAGTTTGCCGTCGGCGCCCGCCAGCCCTTCGATGGTAAGAATCTTCTTGTCGCGCACCGTGTGCGTGAGCACCGAGCAGGAATAGTAAGGAACGTCATCGACAAGCACGGTGCAGGATCCGCACTCGGCCCGATCACACCCGAGCTTGGTTCCGGTGAGGCCGAGTTTGTAGCGCAGCGTCCAGGCAAGTGTTTCCTGCCTCGCGACCTCAGCGTGGCGTTGCTGTCCGTTCACGTTCAGCGTGAGGAGCCGTTCGCCGAATCCAGCGGAGGCTCCCGCGGGCTTTACCGCCCGAAAGATATAGCTGGCGGAGGAAACGGCTACGCCGCTGGTGATGACGCCTTTGATGAATGTGCGCCGGGAGATTCTCCTGGCCGCTGTCTCGGTCTGATCTAGGTCTGCCATCGCAACTACCTCCGGCGAGAGTTACGCGTGGGAGTTCGATCGCTGATTCTTATTCTTCACCCGCACACGTGTGAGGTCAACGGGAAATTGTAAGCCAAAAATCACCAGTGCCAGAGTCAAACTCGAAAATTCCAATACGCCTTCGAGAACTCGAGCCTACTGTCTTCCGCAACGGTCTCCCTCCTCCCAGGCCAGGTTAGCCAGGGTATTACTCAGGTTCGTCAGTCCGGACCGGAAAGAAGGCCTCTGCTACGGATAAAGCAAAAAGACAAGATGCGCCAGTCGAGAGCCAGAGTGTAACCATCGCGGAATCATTGCTCCGACCTTTGGAGGAGCGGGAAAAACTGGCCCTCAACCTTTTCTCCGCTCGGAATTACCGGTACGCCGTGAAGCAGGGGTTCGTTGGTGGCAGAGAGCACCCCGTCCCGCATCACGTTGACGACTGTTGCCCGGCGGGCCCGGTCGGAATGATTCGCAAATGATCCGTGCACCAGACGAGGATGATGAAATGAGGCTTCACCTTTTTTCAGCTCCACCGCAACCGCCCGATCAAACTGCTGGCGCTGTTCGGGACTCAACACCCGGTTGATGGCCTCCATGTCCCCGGCCAATCCTGTGATTGGCAGATCGGGCCAGAGGTGGCTTCCGGGAATGTACTCAAGGCATCCGTTCTCGCGGTTGGAGTCGTCCAGGCCAATCCAACAAGTAAGGTGCGCGAGCGGTTGCGTGCGCGTCCAGTAGGAATAGTCTTGATGCCAGGCAACAACGCCGCCGTGATGCGCCGGCTTACAAAACAGCTGGTCATGCCAGAAGCGCACCGGTCCCGCGAGCAACTGTGCCGCCGGAATGGTAAATGCCGGATTCCACAGCAGGTCGTGGAAGCCCGGCTTAATGCGCCATGCTCCTAAAGCATGGAACAGGATGTGATCTGGAGCTCCCGCCTCGTTCGAATGATATTCATAAAAAAGTTCGTGTCCGGGATGCTTTGGATCGGCCAGGTCGGCCAATTCCCTCCGTAGCGCTTCGACCTGTTCGTCCGCGAGAACCCGGACCCCGCTGACGTATCCCCTTTCATGGAAAAGGTCGACCTGCTCCTCGCCAAGACGGAAGCAACCAGGATCTTTTTCTAGCTGCGGACTGAGGAGCGTTCCGACAGGGTGATGATACGTCGAAAGGTCCGGCATGATCGCCGAGTTTATCACTTGCCGAATGGCTCCTGTCCATTTCGAAGGGCAAATTTCTTGGAGGGTCGAGATAAGATCGCCCGCGACTTGAACAGCCCTTGGTCCTGGCTCGAAGCAGGGTGTCCAGTATCGACCTGGTTTTGATGGAAATGGAATGGTTGCCCAGCTCTCGTCGAGTCAATTCTGGCCTTCGACCAGCGAAATGGCGAAATCCAGAGCCGTACCCGGCTCCCCTGCAATATTTTGCCTTGCTCATTCGTCTAAGAAAGAAGATGGACGGAGTGCTGAGAAGACCGTGGCCGATGGCGCAGCAGGACCAGCAGCTCTCGAAGGCAATCGACCATGACTACGCCGGCCTGCGCAGGTTTATTCGCAGGCGGGTGGCGGATCCTGCAGACGCGGAAGACATTCTGCAGGACGTCTTTTTCGAGCTGATCGAAGCCTATCGGCTTATGAAACCGGTCGAGCAGGTCACTGCCTGGCTGTTTCGCGTGGCGCGAAACCGGATCATTGACCTTTTCCGCCGCCGACGGCGGGATGCCGCAAGAGCCGGGCTTGCCGCGGCTGCGACTGAGGAAGACTCGCTCGAACTCGAGGCACTGCTTCCGTCGCCAGAGGCCGGACCTGAAGCCGTTTATTTTCGAACTGCCCTGGCGGAAGAATTGGATGAAGCGCTCGACGAATTGCCCCCCGAGCAGCGGGAGGTTTTCGTCCAAAACGAGCTCATGGGCTACACATTCGAGGAGATCGCGAAGCGGACAGGGGCGAATGTCAACACTCTGCTCTCGCGCAAGCGCTATGCGGTCCAGCACCTTCGCAAGCGGCTTCAGACCATCTACGACGAATTCATAGGCTCGTCAGGGGGATGAAATGAAAAGGGTTTTGAAAGTCTTGAAATTTCTGGTGGTCGCGGTAGTGATTGTGTCGGTCTTGAGTTTCTTGGTCATGAGGCTCTGGAATTGGCTGACGCCTGCGCTTTTCGGCTGGCACCTGATCACCTTTTGGCAGGCGCTGGGAATTCTGGTCCTGAGCAAAATTCTGTTTGGCGGATTCCGCGGCCGACCGGGCCCGCACATGCGCTGGCGGCGTCGCATGATGGAGCGATGGGCGCAAATGACGCCCGAGCAACGCGAGCAGCTTCGAGAGTCGATGAGGGGGCGCTGTGGCCCGTGGGGAGCTGCCGCCGGGCAACCCAAAACGAGCGCTTGAGGCTCGAGCCGAGGAACAGTTCTTTACGTCTTAAGTAGCGGGGGTGTGAAAAGGGCCGAGGCCAAGCAGCATTCGCATCTGCCGCTTCGTATTTCCTACGCAAGGAGGAGAGCTTGTTAAACGTGATCGTAGAAAAGGTGGACGGACAATTGATGTTTCACTTGCAGGGCAGGCTCGTGCGCGGCGAGGACAACAAGCTGGTGTGTGCGGCGCTTCGCCACAATCAGCGGGAGATTATGCTCAATCTCAGCGGGCTTACCGCGATCGACGCCCGAGGCTTGGGAGCGCTGGTTTCATTGCAGGCGGCGGGCTTTTATCTCCAACTGGCAAACCCAACCCGCAATGTGCTCGAGTTATTGGAGCGTACGAAACTTGACTCCATATTTGAGCTCCTCGAGGGCGAGCCTTTTAAACCAGTAGCGCCGGAAGTGGCCGCCGAGCCCGTCGGGGCGCAATAAATGTGGTTCGGTTTCCATATGGGTTCGAATGTGCGGGAAATTTCAGATCGGGAGTTGAAAAACGATGGAAGCAACTCGACCCTACCTTCCCGCTGCTGGACACGACTGGCTGCTGCCTCTCTCTGATCCCTTGGTCAAATTACTGGGCGGCGACGCCGCCCGTCGCGCGCTCATCGAGCGAGCAGCCCTCGAATCAGGCCAATCGGCTGTGGCACGGGCACGATGACCGCGACCATCAAACCGGCGCATCCGACGGTTGACCTGGCCGGGCTGAATCCTGATCCCAAAGCTTGCGCGCGCTAAACACAAAGCCATGCATGAAGACCTGCGCATCGAGTTCAAACTTGGTTACGCCGCGCCACTGCCCTAACCTGCGGTCAGCTTCGATCGCGTCTTCTCTGCATTTATGTTTCATCATCTTCCGGCTGATTCCGGCTGACGAAAAATCGCTCATGTTTCGCGAGGTCCGGCGAGTACTCAAGCCCGGTGGAGAATTTCCCATGCTGGCGTCGAGGCGCCGGAAGACGGGAAGCGCCGGACCGGTCGCGCGCCTATTCCATCCCCACCAGCGGCTCGAGGACAACTCGGAAGCCCGGGTGCTCGCGTTCATGAATCAAGCGTGACTCGTAATGCCAGAAAAAGTGGGCCGGCGGGTGAGAGACAGCTCGTTAACCGCTTTTTCACGATCTATTAACGAACGTCGTGTTAAGTTATCATCAACCAGCTACACAGGAAGTTCTACCCTTTCTTAATACCACCTGAGGAGATCCAATTTTGCATTTCACTGGCACGCGCAATCGTCTCTCGTGTGTTTTGTCCGCGAGGACTCGATACATCCTAATCGGCACTCTGTTGCTTTCTATTCCAGGCGCTGCGCAACAGCGTGGCGACGGCAATTCTTTTTTCCGGCCCGGCAATCTAGTCGTCAGCCGCAGCGTTTACGACAACAATCCGAATAACGTTCAAGTCGGGCAGATCCTGCCGCCGAATTGCGCGAGCACACAGGGCGGCTGTTCCGCCTCGACCGGCGCACCATCGAACGGGACATATCCGACTGTATTCAACAACGACCTTTACGACGGCAGCTTTGGCATCACCTCAAAGATTTTCCTTGATCAGGTGTCCCTCTCCGGGGCCGTGATTGACAGTCTCGAGGTTCCCAATAGCTCCCAGCACGGAATCACTGCCTCCAGCGATCAGCTAGTAACCAGTTTCAGCTCAAAATCGGAGCTCGCCCTCAATCTCTCGAGCGATCATCGCTACCTGACCTTTTCAGGTTACGTCGCACCCATTAATCAATTGGACGCCTCGAACTCCAATACGCCGGCAGCTGTCGATCCCACCAACCCGGTTGGCGAAAATACATTTCGCGCCGAAGCCCAGGTCGACCGCTTTGGAAAGTTTCAGTTCACCGAGACCAATGCGTACAGTGGGAACAACGGCCGCGCCGTCATTCTGAACAACCGCAATGGGAATAATTTCTTCTATACCGCCGGTAATGCCGGTAACGGAAGTAACCCTCAGCCGGCGGGCATCATCCTCGGCGCGGGTACCCAGATCATCGCTCCCGCGAACGCACCCGAGAGCGCCCAGACTCCCGGCGCGCCCGCTCCGGTCGGCAGCTTCTCGATCAGCGAGCTTGGGGCGAAACCCGACAAGCTCGGCAAAGACGACAATTACCGGGGCTTGACCATATTCAACAACGTTCTCTACTACTCAAAGGGAAGCGGATCGAACGGTGTCAACACCGTCTACTTCCTCGACACAACCGGTACCGCGTGCCCCAATGGTGTTGGGCTGCCATCTGCGTCAGCCACTCTGCCTACGGCGCCGCTGGCCTTCGATCCTGCAACGGTTGAAACCAACGGGCTTCCCTCCAACATTTGCATTCTGGCGGGATTTCCGGCCGTTCCCAACAAGACGGTTGCGCCCACGAGCTTTCCCTTCGGAATCTGGTTTGCAAATGCAACCACGCTCTATGTCGCCGACGAAGGTGATGGCTATACCGGCGGTAGCGATCTCTACACCCACGCCGCTGCACAGACTACCGCAGGATTGCAGAAGTGGGTATTCAACTCGGCAACCAACAGCTGGGAGCTGGCTTACACGCTGCAAACTGGACTAGAGCTCGGCAATCCCTACTCGGTCCGCAACTATCCAACCGGAAATAATTCGGCGACTGGTTTGCCATGGGCGCCAGCGACCGATGGCCTGCGCAACATCACTGGCCGCGTCTTCGGCGACAAGGTCGCGATCTGGGGTATTACATCGACCGTCAGCGGGAACGGCGATACGGGAGCGGATCCCAACCGCCTGGTGGTGGTATTTGATTCGCTTCGCAACACTAAGGCAACCGTGGCTACGCGGGAGCGCTTCGAGACTCTCCGTCAAGCCAAGTCCAAAGAAGTGCTGCGCGGCGTCTCTTTTACTCCCGAGACATTCTAGAGCCTCGCACCATCCGTGTTCTGAAGAAAACGCGGGCGGGAAAGCTGTTGCCAGCTTCTCCCGCCCGCGTTTTTCCTTTCTCTGCGGCGCCGGCCCTCGCCGGCGCCCGTTCGCATTGACTTCCATGAGCGCTATAGCCCGATTCCGGGTACACGTTTTCCTAGCTTTCGATCCGCCGGCTAAGGGCTCTACTTTCCGGCCTTCCGGGGCAACGATTTCTTTCGACAAAGAGTCCAAAAATCGAATCCTCGGAGGCGTTGCCTTCATGCTGTTTGAGGACCGGTTCGAAGCCGGACGGATCCTCGCTTCCCGGCTGACCGAATTTGCCCGAAGAAGCGAAGTCGTGGTCCTCGCCTTGCCTCGAGGAGGCGTTCCCGTCAGCTATGAAGTGGCCCAAGGGTTACGTGCACCGCTGGACGTTTTTGTTGTTCGCAAGCTCGGAACGCCGGGACAGGAGGAGCTTGCCATGGGGGCTCTTGCTCCCGGCGGGGTTACCGTGCTGAACAGAGAGGTCATTCAGGCGCTCGGGATCTCCCAACCAACTATCGATGCCGTGATCGACCGAGAGCAGCGGGAACTCGAACGCAGAGAACGCGAATACCGCGAGGGGCGCCCGCCAGTTGAGGTCCAGGGCCGGACGGCGATTCTGGTCGATGATGGTCTCGCAACCGGTTCCTCGATGCGCGTGGCCGCAAAAGCGCTACGCCGGAGATCGGCAGCTCGGATCGTGGTAGCGGTTCCGGTCTCTTCTCCTATCACCTGCGCGGACTTCGAGACCGAGGTCGACAAGATCGTCTGCGCTGCCACCCCGGAACCGTTCTGGGCGGTGGGCCAGTGGTATCGAAGCTTCCCGCAAATCACAGACTGCGAGGTCCGTGAGTTGCTGGCGCGCGCGGCCGCACCGGCGCCGCCTCGTGCGGCTTGAGCCGACGACCGGGAAATCAATTCGAGCTCAGAGCGCTACGCGGGGATTTGCATCGTCGACGAGAACAGACAAGGGGATTGTTCGCCCTTATGCGAGTCGACAACGCGCTTGAGACTCTCGAGGCTGCGCCGGAACCAGAGGAGGCGGGTGGAGCGCCAGGAAACATATCCAGCTGCGATGCAGCAGCACGAAGTCCGGGAGGTAATTGTCATGGAAGACGAACGAAGCAGGGTTTGGGTCCTGATTTCCGGCACAGCCATTGGCGCCGGACTGATGTATCTGGCGGACCCGGACCGCGGGAACCGCCGCCGTTCTTTCGCCCGCGACAAGATCGTTCACATTTTCCGCATGCTGGGCGAGGTAACCGGCAAGGGAATCCGCGACCTCGGAAATCGCACCTGCGGCATCGCGTCGGAAGCTCGGTGCGCCATAAGACCGCAGCACATTTCCGACGAAGTTCTGCTCGACCGGGTGCGGGCAAAGATCGGCCGGGCCGTTTCCCACGCCAGCGCCATTGAAGTTACGGCCCACAACGGGCACGTGGTTCTTTTCGGCCCAGTGCTCGAAAGCGAGGCCGATGATCTAATGGACGCCGCGCGTTCGACCCGCGGCGTTCGTGAAGTGGAAAGTCGCCTGGAGACACACGAGACCGGGGAGAACGTTCCCGGCTTGCAGGGCGGGTCAGGAAGAATACGCAGTCGGGCTCGATTGCTCCAGGAGACATGGGCGCCAGGAACCAGGCTTCTGGCCGGGGCAGGCGGAGCCATTGCCCTCGCGTTTCCGGCTGGAAATCGAGCCGTCTCGCTTCCACGCAGAACGATGGGCGCCTGGTTGTTCTTGCGGGCGGTTACCAATCACCCTGTGCGCCGGGTCATCGGCTTGATGCGCGGCCGGCGGGCGATTCGACTCCAAAAAATAATCACCATCCATGCGCCCGTGGAGCGTGTGTTCGAGTTCTGGTCGAATCCGGAGAACTTCGCGAGAGTCATGGAGCATGTTCAGGAAATCCATCGAACTGGGGAAAACCGCTTTCGTTGGACGGTTGCGGGCCCTGGCGGAACTTCGATCAGCTGGACGAGCCAGATCACGCGGTCGGTCCCCAATCAACTTCTCGCGTGGAGAAGCGCGCCCGGCTCGACCCTCCGCAGCGCAGGCATCGTCCGCTTCGACTCCGCCGAGAACAGTAGTACGAGAATCCATCTGCTCTTGTCTTACCACCCCCCAGCGGGCGCGGCTGGACATGCTGTGGCGGAGATCTTCGGCGTGGGGCCCAAGAGCATATTGGACGAGGACCTGGTGCGCGTGAAGTCGCTTTTCGAACATGGAAAAACGACCGCTCATGGGGAGCGGGTTACCCGGGAGCAATTTTCTGCATGAAGGGGAGAGAGCTATGCCGAATCGCAACCGGCAAAGTCGGTCATCGGTGTGGCAGGTCGGAGCCCATAGAGGCAACAATGCGGTGAAAGTGCCGCATCCGTCGCGCGGCACAAAGACGTAGGTGAAAGGTGGAACTGGCCGCTTTGCGGACCAGATATCTGGTACGGCGGACCACGAAGGTCCGCCGTAATCTCAGGCGGGCATGACGGAGGGCTGCGTGTTCTTCGAGATTTCGGCCACGGTCTTGGACACCCGTTCCGGCCTGTCCTTCAGCGCGAGATCGGCCTGCGCAACGATGCCAATCACACGATTCTCTTTGTCAACGACGGGGACCCGCCTGACCTGGTGCTCCTGCATCAAGCGTTCGCACTGGTCGACGTTTTCACCGTCGCGGCAAACCGCCGGATTGTAAGTAACAAATTCCTGGACCCGCGTGGATTTCGCATCCAAGCCTTGGGCTAGCACGCGGCAGCACAAGTCTCGGTCGGTAATCATGCCGACCAGGCCGCGGGATTGCTGATCGACGACAACCGGAATGGAACCAACGTTCCGGTCGCACATCATTTTTGCCACGTTCTGCGCGCTATCTTCAGGCGTGCAACAAGCTGGATTGAGACTCATGACCTCTTTGACCTTCATAAAATCACTCCTCACCGACAGGCTATGTCTGTTGTTTAACCTTGATCTTGTCCACCACGTTACGGCTCCCGGCATTCTCCTGGGCGATGCGAACGGCCAAGTCGTGCTGGGTCATGTTGGCAACGCTGCCGCTCAGTACGACTGAATTCCGGTTAACACGCGCATCGACGTTCGTACGTGAAAGCGCAGGTTCGGCCTTGAGCTGATCATGAATTTTCCCCTTAACCGCCTGGTCGGACATCTTCTGCGATGGGGGTACCTGGGTATCGGGCGGCACCTGGCTTCTTGGCGTCTGTCCCTCTGGGAACGTGGGCGGGGTTTGATACGGCGGGGACTGTCCCTGCTGCGCAAACAGGAACACCCCAGAAATCAACATGGCACAGCAAAGTACAATCTGCCTCATAGCGACCTCCTTTCGGCTCGACTGCTGCCTCAAGTAAAAAGCGTCTATCCGAAGGATTGGATGGCAGATCCCGAGGTATGGTTTTGACTAGGCACTCGTACTCTCCCCGGAAAATTAAACGTCCCGGTTGGCAGCGAGGACAATCGAGAAACTTAGGCGTGATGGATGCCCTTCGATTCGAAGGAGTTGCGCGTGATCGCGGAAAGGTTTCTGAAAACCACCCTCGATCCCCGGAGCATCTCACTACTCCGGGCTCTGCCCCGACCCCAGCGATTTGCCCCGCTGGTCCGTGACTCCGTCCGCCTTGACTTATTTAAGTCATCCTCTTCATGATTATGTGCGTTGCGCTCATAATGCATGGCATCATGGCGGAAACGAGAAAGACATGGAATTCGCGATTTCCATTCCCCAGACGAATCCCGATCCGGCCCGTATCCAGCGATTCTTAAAACGTGCGGAAGAGCTGCCGTTTGCCGCCGCATGGTGCATCGAGCAGGTCATCGGGACGGCTCCGGTGCTCGAATCCGTCACCACTCTGGCCTACGCAGCCGCAATTACCAAGCGGTTGCGGTTGGGCATTGCCGTGCTGATCATTCCGCAGCGCAACCCGATTGATCTCGCGAAATCACTTTCGTCGGTCGATGTGCTCTCTAACGGGCGGCTCATCGTGGGCGTGGGATTAGGGCACAGTGCGAAATTGTATCCCGCGTACGGGCTTGCCCAGGAAGGAAGAGTGACGCGTTTTCGCGAGAACCTGGAGATTATGAAGCGGCTCTGGACGGAAGAGCGTGTAACGTTAAAGGGACGTTTCTCGCACCTCGAAAGAATCCCCATGGAGCCGAAACCGATGCACAAGCCGCATCCCCCGATCTGGTTTGGCGGACGCGCCGAGCCCGCACTGAGGCGCGCTGCGGAACTGGGCAACGGCTACATTGGTGCCGGCTCGACTCCTACGGATCTATTTCTCGAGGATATCAAGAAGCTTCCGCCCGATTTTCCCATAGCCAAGCGATTGTATGTGGCGGTGGGAGACGAACTTGCGCAGCTGCGCCAATGGTTCGGCGCCTTCTATGGCAAGCCGGAGATGGCAGATCAGGTTGCGGTGTGGGGATCGCCAGAACACATTGCTGGCGAAATCAGCCGTCTCCAAGCGGCGGGCGTGAATCAGGTTCTGCTCAACCCCGTCTTCGACGAAGAAAATCAAATCGAGCGGCTCTCAAATGACGTCCTGAAGCGTCTGTGAGAATGCGCCGATTCGAGGCCCCATTCTTTACCCGATGTCGCCGCCGTCAAGCCTCGCCCTCAAGCGCCTTCGCCGCTCGGGAGAAAACGTGAGGGCCCGAGGTTTGAGAATCATCGGCCAGGGACACCCGCCGACGCGAAACGCCTATGACACAAGCCAGCAGCACAGGTTGGCCCGGGGATGACTTGCGTCCAGCCATTCCAAGTTGATTCTGCAGGCGCCGGGCGCCGGACTCGAGCTGCGCAGCCGGTGGATTCGGCAGTGACGGTGTGAGAAGATCATCTGGCTCGGTCCTCATGCCCGCCGTAAAACGTAATCGCCTCGCTCTCCTGGCGCACACCGTCCGCCTGGTTGTTCTCGGAATCGTTCCGGGAATGCTGGTGGTCGCGAACTTCGGCCAGACGCGAATCGAGCAAGGCGCTCAAGGACAGCAAGGTGGAATGAGCACGGGCGTTGCGCATGCTCCAGTCAAAGACGCGCAGTCGCGCCCCATCACCGCGGGCGGATTTGC
>Ga0123356_10005606_pt1 | contig 12762 bp, 8 predicted proteins | sample TergutEmb28metaG_2_FD_92546 | JGI IMG/M metagenome (GOLD analysis project Ga0123356, IMG submission 92546) | Embiratermes neotenicus P3 segment gut microbial communities from Petit-Saut dam, French Guiana - Emb289 P3 | ecosystem: Host-associated > Arthropoda: Insects > Digestive system > Gut ... | reverse complement strand
GACGCGGACGGGCTTCACGCTTGACGGCTGGTACACGGAGCCAACAGGCGGCACGAAAGTAGAGCCCGGGACAATAGTGGAAAGCGCAGCCAGCCACACGCTTTACGCGCAGTGGACGGCGGTGCCCATTGTAGTCACCTTCGACCCGAACGGTGGTGAGGCATCATCGTTGAGCAAGAATGTGACTGTCAATGCCACATACGGCGAACTGCCGACGGCGACGCTGACCGGGTTTACGTTCAACGGCTGGTTCACGGCTGAGACGGGCGGCACGCGCGTCCAAGCGGGAACCGTGGTGACAACAGCAACCAGCCACACGCTTTATGCGCAGTGGCTGCCGAGGGAAATTATCGTCAGCTTCGAAACGCACGGCGGGACCCCAGTGCCAGGTAGCAGGAACGTGACGTTTAACGCCCAGTACGGCACGCTGCCGCTGGTGTCAATGGAAGGGTTCGCGTTCAGCGGCTGGTTCACGGCAGCGTCCGGCGGCGAACTAGTCACTGCATCCACAGTCGTGACAAACGCCGAAAACCACACGCTTCATGCTCAGTGGGCGGCTGGCGGCGTCGTCGTAAGCTTCAGCGCCCCCGGCGGTGAAGTGGAATTTGACAGCAAGACAGTTACGTTCAACGCCTCATATGGCGGTCTCCCGGTTGCGACGAGGACAGGCTTCACGTTGGTCGGATGGTTCACGGATGCCACGGGCGGCACACAGGTGACACCAGGGACGACGGTGACAAACCCGTCGAACCACACGCTCCACGCAAGATGGACAGCAAGGACAGGTATTGTAGTCACCTTCGACGCAAACGAAGGCACGGCCCCGAGCCCGCTGAGCAAATCAGTGACGTTCGGCGATGAATACGGCTCGCTGGCGACCACGACAAGGGGCGGCTACAACTTCGTTGGCTGGTTCACGCAGGCCACAGGCGGCACACAGGTCCACTCATGGACGATATTGGAGAGAGCCTATGACCACACTTTGGTCGCCCGCTGGTCATCCCCCATGTCGTTTAATATCACTTATATGCCAGGTGGCGGCGGTGTGACCATGCCGACTAGCAATCCGGCAACATATGATATTGAGGGCCTGCCGATGCCGATCACGCACAGCCCGACCCGGCTTGGATACAACTTCGTCAGGTGGAACGTGACCGGCTCGACCAGCACCCCGCCTCTGACGCAGATCGCCCCCGGCGGCAGCATCCCGACAGGCACGACGGGCAACCTGACGCTTACGGCGGTCTGGTCCGACCCGATCGACTACAGCATTACCTACATGTTGAATGACGGCGCAACTACAAGCAGCCTGCCAGACTCATATAACGTAGAGATGCTCCCGCTGGATATCACCGACCCGACAAGGGCAAACCGCACCTTTGAGGGCTGGACTGTGACTGGTTCCGACGGAAATACGCTGACAAGCATCCCAGTTGGTGGCAGCATCCCCGTCGGCACGACAGGGAATCTAACTCTCGAAGCACAGTGGTCATCCGCATCATCCTTTAATATCACTTACGAACTGGGCACCGGGACGAGCATATTGCCGGGTAATCCCGCTACATTTGACCCTGAAGATTTGCCGGTTCCGATTCCGCAAAGTCCAACACGCCCGGGTTACACATTCCAACATTGGAGGGTGACTGGTCCTAGTGGTGCACTTCCAAACATCCTGCCGGGCGGCGACATACCGGATGGCACAACAGGTCATCTGACACTGACGGCGGAATGGTCAGACCCGATAGACTATGATATCAACTACGAACTTGGCGACGGCGCACATACTGGAACTCCGCCTGACACATATAACGTAGAGCTGCTCCCGCTTGGTATTCCAAACCCGAGTTTGGCAAACCGTGCATTTACAGGCTGGACTGTGACCGGATCGACCGATGACCTGCTCACAAATATTTCTGCTGCAAGTGGAGTAATCCCGCAAAACACAACGGGGAACTTAACGCTCACAGCGCGTTGGTCGGGTGAATTATGCGACCATCCATCGGGATGCACCGAACCTAAAGAATGCGACACTTGCAACAAATGCGAAGAGCATTGCACATGTTGTGAATTCCCAGGATGCACAAAGGGTAAGGACTGCGATGACTGCAAACAGTGCTTTGCCGATCACTGCCCGTGCAGATGCCCGGAAAATAAACCGGGATGCCCGGGACCTGTTTGCCCGGGTGGTTGCGGGGAGTGCCTTGAGTGCAGCGAATGCAAATGTCCATGCGGCGACTGCGGCAAGTACCCATGCGAGTGCTGCGAACATACAAAATGTAAGCATTGCGATAAATGTCCTGTGAGCGGCAGCACATGCACCCAAAAATGCGGTTGCGCAGGCGACTGCAACGAGTGCCCGCACTGCGATATATGCAAAGACTGCAGTGACTGCATCTGCTGCGACTGTATGAAGTGTCAGGAATGCCATGACAGAGAGTGCAATCACAACTGCGACAAAGACTGCTGCGGATGTTCATGTACCGGCGACTGCTGTGACGATGACTGCTGCAAAGTATGCGGCGGCAGCGGATGCACCGGTAACTGCGGTTCGGACACCTGCGACGGCGACTGTTGTACGATATGCGATGGCAGCGGATGCAACGGAAGCTGTACCTGCGATGACGGCGACTGCTGCCCGGTATGCGATGGCGCCGGATGCGACGGGATATCATGCGCCCCATGCCCCGGATGCTGTGACTGCGGCGGAAGCGGATGCAACGGCACATGTCCGCCATGCGGCGGATGTTGCGGCTGCGACGGCAGCGGATGCTTATGTACTCCTTGCGGCGGATGCTGTGACTGCACAGGCGACTGCGGCATCGTTGACTGTGATGGAAGCTGTGCTTGCCCGCCACCTTGTGGCAACTGCTGCGGCTGCGACGGCAGCGGCTGCAATGGCTCATGCCCACCATGTCCTGGATGCTGCCCCTGCGGAGGCAGTGGCTGCAATGACACATGTCCCCCATGTCCAGGCGATTGCTGCTCAGGCTGCGGCGGTAAAGGCTGCGTCTGCATCGCGTGCGACGGCGACTGCTGTGTATGCCAAGATGGCTGCAATGGAAGTTGCACCTCAGGCTCCTGTTACGGCTGCTGTGAAGGCTGCGGTGGCAAAGGCTGTGATGGAAGAAGCCACATCGATGACTGCAAATGCTGCGACGGTGACCCTTGTCCGAACAAAGACTGCAAACACGACTTCGGAGACTGTAAAGATGACCCATCATGCCCCTGCCAGTGCGATAACGGCATCGTGTTCTTCACAGTGAGTTATGACCCGAACTGGCCGGGAGCGGACGGCAGTGCGGGAACGGGTAATGTTCCGACGGATAGAAGGCTGCCCGCCGGAACTCTAAAGACAGTGCCGAACGAAGAACTGGAAAAGCCCGGATATAAATTCCTGGGATGGTCGACGAAGAGCGAGAATGTGTTGCCCGAAGACATATTGATTGCGGGCGACCAGCTCACAGTCACGGCACATACGGTGTTGTACGCGGTATGGGAGCAACTGGACGTGGTTGTCCTCTGTACATGTCCGACATGCACACAGTGCGGCGGCAGGACTGCTCCAAACCCGTGCGGCAGCACGACCGGGTGTCCACCAAGATGCCCGGGGCATGCACCGCCGCCGCCTCCACCACCACCGCCGCCCCCGCCAACGGATTACTACGATCCTGATCCTCCACCTGAACCACCACCGGAACCTGAGCCAGAGCCAGAGCCAGAGCCTGAGCCAGAACCGGAACCGGAACCAGAGCCTGAGCCGGAGCCAGAACCGGAACCAGAGCCTGTGCCTGTGCCTGCGCCTGAGCCGCCTCCGACAGAATCGGCTCAAGAGCCAACGCCAATTCCGGCGCCAGTAGCTATAGTCATTCCGGAGGAGATTATCGTGGAAGAGCCCGATGAACCAGAGCCGGAGCCGGAACCGGAGCCAGAACCGGAACCAGAGCCTGAACCTGAGCCGGAAGTCATAATCGTACCGGATGAAACGCCGCATGATCACCCACCACAGTATCCGAGCGGCGGTGAGACGGATCATTATGAAGCCGCTGAAGATCAGGAGCGCGCGTGGATAACTGATGGCACAGTACCTTTGATCTCTATGGGCAGGGTGTCGATACCGTTGTTTGCACCTGCAGGTGTGAGTGCATGGGCGCTGCTTAACCTGGTGATGAGCATAATCGGACTCGGCTTTGCCGGGTGGGCTGGCTACAGGGCTGTCGTAAAGAAGAAGCGCGAGCGTGTTGAAGTAACAAGCCGCGTATCCGCAGGCGCCGATCCCGAAGCTGTGACGGAAGCCATGAGCGATGCGGAAGAAGCCGAGGTTAAGGCTGAGGAAGAGAAGCGGCATGAGACAAAAACGAGGCTTGGCTGGCTGATAGCTACAGCAGTGGCTGCTATCGTGGCAGTATTCGTCTTCCTTCTCACTCAGGACATGCGGCAACCGATGGTGCTTGTTGACTGGTGGACGCTCCTGCATGTTGTGCTCTTAGCGGTCGGGATATTTGCTTCCACGCTGGTGCTGGCAGTAGTAATGGGCGTTGTGACCTTTGATACTAACGGCGCAGGTACGTCTTTCAAAAAGAAGGTTGCGTTCGGCGAAAAGATCAAGATGCCAAAGGTTCCGCTCCGGCAAGGGCATGTCTTCGGCGGCTGGTTTGCAGACGAGGCGTTTAAGACCAAGTGGGACTTCAGCGAGACGGTCGAAAATGATGTCACGTTATATGCAAAGTGGAACAGGAGCAAGAAGCTAAAAGGAGCACCGGGATAGCGTATCAATGGACAATGGACAATTGACAATGGACAATTAGATGCATTCGCTGAAAAAGTGCTAACCATCACTTTGATGGTTAGCACTTTTTGCTGCTCAGTTACGGCGGACGACCGGGGGCGGTCATCCCTACGGTTACGGCAGTCTCGGTGGGAATTCTCCTTCTGGCTGTACCGACTGCTGGCGTTGGGGCTGGCCTGCCGCCAGGTCTTCATCAAAAATAATCGACAACTGCTTTTCCTCGCCTGCACGCCAAACTGTTAGCGTCGCAGCATCGCCGGCCTTGTATCTCCTCATGGCGAATCTCAGCGACTCCAATGAGTCGACCTCGACATCGCCGATGCCGATGATGATGTCTCCGACAAGAAGACCTGCTCTTTGCGCTGCGGAATCAGGATTAACGGTCCTTACATATGCGCCGACGACCCAGCCGTAGTATTCGGCGTGCCCGCCTGAGACAGTCTGGGTTGTAATGCCGATAAGCGGCCTTCCGGCAATGTAGCCGTGTTCGATAAGGCCTGACGCGATTTCAATTGCGTCATTAATGGGAATTGCAAAACCGATGCCTTCGACGTCGTTGCGTATTAGCTTTGCGGTGACGATGCCGAGGACTTCGCCGTTTGCGTCGTAGACAGGCCCGCCGGAATTGCCGCGGTTTACGGCGGCGCTGAACTGGAAGGTGCTAATGATTTTTCCGTCAACGGTAACTTCCCTGTCCAGTGCTGATACTATGCCGTCTGTCATGGTATAAACAAGGTTGCCAAACGGGTTTCCGACTGCGTAAACGGGCTGCCCAACGCGGATGTTGTCGCTGTTGGCGATGATTGCCGGATTTAGCCCTGTAGCCTCGATCTTTAGCAGCGCGACGTCGTTGCTTGCCTCGAATCCGATGATTTTCGCATCATATTCGTCGCCGTTACTCAGGGAGACAGAGAGTGCTGTGTCGTTAAGGTAAGCCTGCTCGATGACGTGGTAGTTCGTTAATATGTATCCGTCGCTCGAAATTATAAAACCGGAGCCGGAAGAGCTTCCTCCGCCGCCGGAGCCGAAAAAGCCGCTGCTTTGGGCTTCGACCTTGATGCCGACGACCTGAGTTACCGCCATGTCGTAGATGTCCTGCGACGTCATGCCCATGCCGGAAGTGGTGACCGGGGCTGAAATGCTTTCGCTGACCGGGGTGCTTGAATTGTTGCCGCCGAGCACAACCTGGTTTACGATCGTGAAGTCGCCTCTGTTAAAACGGTAGTCCATGGCGATATATGATGCCGCGCCGCTGAAAAGGATACATACGATAACAAGGCAGACGGCTCGTAGGAATCCGCCGCGTTGCCTCGGGCGTTCCCTTGGCCTTATTTCCCTCTCGTGTTCTGCTTCGGGCGTCCGGTTGCGCGAATGCGGGTGTGTCACGCAGATGCCGGGCGTGTACATGCCGGATGTAGATTCGCGCAGTTCGCTGTATGTTGGTTCGCGCCATTCGGGGTGCCTGGGGTCCTGGCGCTGTTTTGCGGGCCAGTCGAGCGGGTGGTGCAGTTCGCTTTCAAAGTCGTGCAGATCGCCGGGGTAGGGGCCAGAGTCATATCGGTACGAAGGGTGTGTCCTCCTGCTGTGCGGGTTTATGGGTTCCGGAGTTGGCGGCGCGTAAACGATGTCATGCAGCTCCGGGAAGTCCTGCGTTGACGAGCTAACATCTGAATTTCTGGCAAACGGGTCGGCGTCTGCTGGTTCGGGCGCGTACTGAGGTTCCGGTTTGCGTACTTCCGGAGTGTTCGTTTCAGTTTCGGGCGGGGTTTGGCCATAGCCCTGGTATCTGCTGTTTTCGTTTTCGTGGTTCATTTTTGCCTCCTCATATCATGTCATCACGAGTTTAGCGAAGTGTCTTATGTAAGATTCTTCGCTTGCTCAGCATGGCTTGTTAGTTTTTTGATTTCTAATACTTGACACTATCTTTTGATAAAAGTCAATACAGGATCTCAATTATCGATAATTTTGATTGCGTTAGTAGTATGATAATTGTTTATTGTGTCTATTGCATGAATAAAGTTGAAATAATTTTTTAATCTCTCATGTTATTGATATTAAAATGAGAGCCATAAAACTAACCATTGACATGGCCTTTATATGGGCTATATAATGTTCTGTAAAAGTATTGAATGAAAAATGTTAGCAGGCCGGCGGCCGAAGGAGTACGAAATATGGCGTTTTTTTACAACGAACCGTCAAGGACATTTAGCGAATACCTGCTCGTGCCTGGATTTTCCGGCGCGGACTGCACACCGGACAATGTGAGCCTCGTTGCGCCGCTAGTGAAGTACAGGCGCGGGGAAAAACCGGAAATGTACGTAAATATCCCGCTGACGTCAGCTATTATGCAGTCAGTTTCCGATGATAAAATGGCGGTCGCGCTCGCTAAAGAGGGCGGCTTGTCATTTATCTACTGCTCGCAGTCGATTGAGAATCAGGCTGCTATGGTTGGCAGGGCGAAGTCTTACAAAGCGGGGTTCGTTATCAGCGATTCGAACATTGGCCCGGACGCAAATCTTTTTGATATTCTGATGCTTAAGGAAAGAACAGGGCATTCGACGGTGGCTGTGACGTCTGACGGGACTTGTAATGGCAGGCTCGTCGGGCTTATAACGAGCCGCGACTACCGTGTCAGCAGGATGAATGGGACTGAGTTTGTCAGGGATTTCATGACGCCGATCGATAAGCTTGTCACCGCCCCTTCAGCGACGACGCTTAAAGAAGCTAACGATATCATCTGGGATCATAAGCTAAACTGCCTGCCTGTCATTGACGCGCAGGGTAGGCTGATGCACATGGTTTTCCGCAAGGACTATGCTTCGCATAAGGAAAATCCGCTTGAGCTTCTGGACGCTCAGAAGAAATACGGCGTCGGAGCAGGTATCAATACCCACGATTATTCTGAGCGTATCCCGGCGCTCATCGACGCGGGCGCTGATCTTTTTTGCATCGATTCGTCTGAGGGTTATTCGTTCTGGCAGAAGCAGACGATTTCGTGGGTGCGGGAGAAGTATGGCGACACGGTTAAGATCGGGGCGGGCAATGTCGTAGATGGCGAGGGTTTCCGGTTTCTGGCCGAATGCGGCGCTGATTTCATCAAGGTTGGTATTGGCGGCGGTTCGATCTGCATCACGCGCGAGCAAAAGGGTATCGGGCGCGGGCAGGCGACGGCTGTGATCGATGTTGCGCGCGCGCGTAATGAGTATTTTGAGCGGACTGGTATTTATATCCCGATTTGTTCGGATGGTGGTATTGTTCACGATTATCATTTTACGATCGCTCTTGCTATGGGGGCCGATTTTCTTATGCTGGGTCGTTATTTCGCGCGTTTTGATGAGAGTCCGACGGCGCGTGTCAGCATTGGCGGCAGTTATGTGAAGGAGTACTGGGGCGAGGGTTCTGCGAGGGCGCGGAATTGGCAGCGTTATGAGCATGGCAGTTCCGGTAAGCTTACTTTTGAGGAGGGTGTGGATTCGTATGTGCCTTATGCGGGTAGTCTCAAGGATAATGTGAGTATCACGCTTGGTAAGATGCGTTCCACGATGTGTAATTGCGGGGCGTTGACGATTCCGGAGCTTCAGGAGAAGGCGAAGCTTACGCTTGTCTCGGCGACGTCGATAGTCGAGGGTGGGGCGCATGATGTGTTGCTGAAGGAGAATGTAACGCCGCAGGGCGGGTTTGGATGATTTTTATAAGGAGTGAGAGCATGGAATACAGACGTTTGTACAGGTCGCGCAATAATAGGTGGATCGCGGGTGTTTGCGGGGGGATCGGCGAGTTTTTTGGCATCGATCCGATTATCGTTCGCATTCTGGCGATAATTATTCCCGGTTTTGGTTGGATCGCGTATCTTCTTTGCGCGATTTTCATCCCATCGGAGTGAAATAACATAAGCTAAAATAAGAGCGAACGCCCCCGGTGATGGTTGAGTCACCGGGGGCGTAAACTTAAGTGGTTGCGGGGGAGAGATTTGAACTCTCGACCTTTGGGTTATGAGCCCAACGAGCTACCGGACTGCTCCACCCCGCGATATTTTTCGCTCGTCCGCTGCGGACGGCGAGACTCATACTACCACAGCGGGATTCATTCGTCAATACTTTTTTGCCGAAACTATTCTGCCGCGATTATGTAGCGGTAAACCGGCTGGCCGCCTGTTATTAAGGTGATTTCTGCGTCGGGGATCGTTGCCGCCAACTGGGTTTCTACTTTCGCGATCTCGGCTCTTTTTGCGTCCTCGCCGGTGATGATGGTGATGAATGTTGGAGACAAAGCATAAAGCGCTTCTGCGACAGTGTTTATCACGGTCTCGGCTTTGGAGCCGCTTGTGACGATCGAATCGTCCAGAAGGGCCAGGTGCGCACCTTTCTTTATCTTCATTCCGTCGAAAACGGTGCTTCGCGCGGCTTTAGTGATTAGCGCTGTATGCACCTTGCCGGCGGCTTCCGTCATACAAGCGATCTTGTCCTCGAGGCTTTCAGCCACGTCGAACGATAGCAGCGCCGTTATGCCCTGTGGGATGCTCCTTGTCGGCAAAACTATTACGCGCTTGCTTGTGAGTGGAATGCACTGCTGCGCTGCCATAATGATGTTTTTGTTGTTTGGCAGGACAAAAACGACGTCGCTTGGCGCTGATGTGATTTGTTCCAGTATGTCCTCGGTTGACGGGTTCATGGTCTGGCCGCCTGTGATTATCCTGTCTGCGCCAAGGTCTTTGAAGATTTCTTCGATACCGGCGCCAACGCAGACTGCGACAATGCCGAATTCCTTTGTTGGTTCGGGCTCGCTCTGCGCCGGGACAGAGCGTGTTGCGCCACTACTTTCGCCCATGGCCTCAAGGTGCTGCTCACGCATGTTTTCAATCTTTATCGATAGAAGTGCGCCGTAGGAAAGAGCCTCGGTTAGCACCGTCCCGGGTTCGTCTGTGTGGATATGGACTTTGATTACGGCGTCATCTTCGACGACAACGATGCTGTCGCCGCGCTCATCGAGAAATCCCCGCAGGTTGTGCGGGTCCTTGTTTGAGTCACGCGTGACCATAAATTCCGTGCAGTAAGTGAAGGTGATCTCTTCTGCGGAAAACTGGGCGAAGTCGGCTTTGGTGGAAGATTCTTCCAGCGGTGACGATCTTGTTATTTCTTCCCCGCGCAGAGTTCTGAGCATGGCGTCAAGGATATATAGGTATCCTTTTGCGCCTGCGTCGATGACTCCTGCTTTTTTGAGGACGGGGTTTTGGTTTATCGTGTCTTCAAGCGCGATATATCCTGCCGCAAGCGCTTTTTCAAGCACTATCTCAACGTCGTGCTCTGTTTCGGAAGCATGCGCTGCAGCGCCTGCAGCAAGTTTGGAGACTGTCAGGATCGTGCCTTCTGCGGGTTTCATTACTGCTTTATATGCTGAGTCTACTCCGGCGCAGAGCGCTGCTGCAAATGTCGCGGAATCCGCCGTTTCAACGTCTTTAAGACGCTTTGCGAAACCACGGAACAAAAGCGACAATATGACTCCGGAATTGCCCCGGGCACCCCTTAATAGCGCGCTTGCCGTAACGTCGACGGCTTGCCCTAATGTGGCCGGGGTCACAACCAGGAGGGCTTTTTCGGCGGCGGATATAGTTAGGCTCATATTCGTGCCTGTGTCGCCGTCCGGAACCGGGAATACGTTGAGTTCGTTGATTTCCTGCTTTTGGTCTTCTATTACGGCGGTAGCGTTTAACATCATTTTTTTAAACAGCTCACCAGTTACATGCCGCGTCACACGGCTCCCCCCCCACTATCCGAGTATCATTGAATCTACAAAAATGTCAATGCGTTTGATTTCTACACCAGTTCCCTTAGAAATTTTGTACTGTACTTCATCTTTTATGCTTTCGCAAACGACCGGGATGTTGACTCCTTGGTTTACCGCGATGTGTAGCTCAATGGAGATCGTATTGTCCGGGTTCATTTCGATGTGGACGCCTTTCCCCATAAATTCAGATTTCAAAAGATGGACAAGGCCGTCCGAAACTGAACGGATGGTCATCCCTTTGACCCCGAAGCAATTGGTTACGACATCCCCTGTGAGGTTAGTGAAAACGGCTCTTGAAATAGTGATGGATCCATGTTCGTTCTGAAGCCTGACCATATGCTCAACCCCAATCATAAATACGTTAATACGTGTTGTCCGCATGAGTTATTCTACAACAAAAAACCGCAAATGTAAAATATTTATCCTACCACCAGCATGGAGCCAAGCCCCTTGCCTCCCATTAAATGGAAATGCAGGTGAAAAACCGTCTGGCCGCCGTGCTCGCCGGAGTTTGTTATTACGCGGAAACCGTCGCGCAGGCCCTCGTTTTCGGCTATTATGGCTATCGCCTCAAAGCATTTTGCCGCTGCATCAGAATTCTCTGGTCTCAGCGCCGCAGCCGAGCTGATATGCTCCTTAGGGACTACCAATATATGTACCGGCGCCTGCGGCGCTATGTCGCGGAAGGCAAAAACATAGTCGTCCTCATACACCTTTTGGGATGGGATTTCCCCTGTGATAATTCGACAAAACAGGCAATCAGACATTTCGCGCACTCCGTTCAAAATTACTAGACATAACATTACTTAGTTGAATATAACGTATTTGCAACATACAAGTCCGCCGTAGCAGCGCACCGTGTTTGCGCAGGCAACCGCAGGTCGCCCCTACAACGGACTAATGCAGGTCTTCAGAAAAATTGACATGTACTTCAAGGCTGTGGAGGAAGTATATGGAGTAGTGCTATTTTATCAGGGATTCAATATAATCGGCTATCTCGCCGACGGTCTTGCGTTCGTATATTGATTCGTCTGTCACGCTAACGCCGTATTCGTCCTCAAGGGTCATTATAAGTTCGACAAGATCAAGCGAATCAGCGCCTAGGTCATTCATTATATCGGTGTCCCTGGTGATTTTGTCCGGGTCTACCTCAAATTGATTTACGAGCGCTTCCTTTATTCTGTCAAATATCATGCTGTCTCCCTCCGCTTGCTTTGATGGTCTTATCGCCATTCACGGTATCCTGCTGAGCCGGATTGAGGCTGACCATCGTCGCCTCGCCCATACGCGATCACTATTCGCCTGTTCGGCTCGGCACCGACTGAATAGGTGGATACGCTTTCGTGGTCTTGAAGCGCTGAGTGGATCACGTGCCGTTCATATGCATTCATTGGGTCAAGCGTCATGTTGCGGCGATATTTGATTACTTTGCTAGCTGTCCTCGCTGCAAGGCTTTCAAGCGTTTCATTCCGGCGCTGTCTGTAGTTTTCTGCGTCGAGATTGATTCTTACGCGGCCGGAGACGCCGCGGTTGACGGCGTAATTCGTGAGGTGCTGCATTGCATCCAGCGTTTCTCCTCTGCGTCCTATAAGCGCGCCCGGATCATTACCTGTGAGCTTGACGTTTATCGAATCAGAGGTTTCGATCACTTCTACGCCGGCGTCGATGTCCATGCGTTCCAAAAGCCCTGTTATGAAGCTTTGGACACGGCCAACACGGTCTTCTTTTACATCATAAGTCACTTTTATTACTGCTGGGGTGTTTTTTAAGCCAAGAAACCCGGTTTTTGCCTGTTCGACTATTTCGACTGAAACGTCATCCCGCAAAAGGCCAAGCTGCGTCAAAGCGGTTTCGATAGCTTCATCCTCTGTTCTTCCGGATACTTCGATCGTTTTTAGCATCTTTTATCACTCCAATATGTTGGACTATTTGTCTTTGTTATTTTTTCGGGCGTTTGTTGCCTGACTTGCCTCCGGTGTTTTTGTCAGGAGTCGCGTCAGGTTTAGTCTCTGGTTTTGTTGCGGGCTCGTCATCGTCGTCATCGTCGTCATCGTCGTCATCGTCGTCGTCATCGTCGTCATCGTCGTCGTCTTCGTCATCGTCGTCATCGTCGTCGTCGTCCCCTTCCTCGTCCTCATCTTCATCGCTGTTGGGTCCACTCTCACCTTCTTCAAATCCGGCTATCACTTTGG